>Ga0209515_10005062_pt1 | contig 17344 bp, 14 predicted proteins | sample Subgroupgradi54m_FD_187454 | JGI IMG/M metagenome (GOLD analysis project Ga0209515, IMG submission 187454) | Subsurface groundwater microbial communities from S. Glens Falls, New York, USA - GMW60B uncontaminated upgradient, 5.4 m (SPAdes)... ...
CGCTGATTTTCTCGGCATCTTCGATGGCCTGGGCATTGAGTTCGTCCGAGCTGCGCAGGCTGTCCGCCAGGTAGCGTTCAATTTCCTCCAGCGCATTGGCGAACACGATGGCATCGTCATCGAATTGTTCCAGCACATTGACGGTCAGACGCTTGATCTCGGCAATCAAGCCCTGTCCGTGGGCGGTCTCCGGGTCGATGCCCACCGTGGCCGAACCGAGGCGGTTGAGCAATTGCCGGGCGGGATGGGTTTCATCCTGCAACAGGGATTTATCGAGCACTGCCGCCTTGAGAAACGGCACTTGCAGACGTCCGATCTGCAAGCGCACTTCGGCGGGAATTTGCGGGTCTTCGAGAATGAACTCAAACAATACCGCCACCACGTCAATCGTCAGCAGTTCCTGTTCAGTGGCGATCCTCGGATCAATCTCTTCGCGCAACGCCAGCAAGCGATTTCGTTCCACGCCCTCGTCACCGGCGCGCGCGCGGATCGAAGGGTCACCCACTTCCTGCGCCTGATAATGATTGAGCGCGACCAGTAATTCCGAGGATACGGGGACAACCGCCATCCCTTGTGCCGATGCATCGCCAGCACTTGTCAACAGTTCGCCACCTTCACCCAGCGGTTGCAGCGTCACGGGCGCACGGTGGAACAGATTCCAGATCAAATCCTGCAAGGCGTCCGGCCGGCTGGCCAGGGATTCGCTCAACGCGCCGGAAGGATCGACGGCGGGGCCATGGGCCATCGCCTGCATGGCATGCGCGGCTTCACCGGACTTGTCCAGCAAGCGACGCAGGCTGGGCAGAATACGCGCCGGTGGCGTCGTGCCCGAGACCGTGCCGGCAGAAATGGTTGGATGGCCGCTGACACTGTGCTGGCTGGCCCCCATGATGGTGAGTACTTCGCCACCCGTGTTATAGGTGGGCTCACCACCTTGCGTTTGCAGGGTTGCCTGACGTTGCAGCGTTGCCTGCCCGCTGCGCGACATTTCGCCGGGCCGCGCCACCAGACGCGCGCGTACGCCACGCGCTTCGAAGGCGGCACGAATCTGGGCGTAGTAATCCGGCAAGCCCTTGACCATCGCAGCCGCCATATGGCGGATCAACACACTGCCAACTTCGGGGTCTTCCACCATTTGATTGATGACTTCGTGCAGACTCAGTGCCAGCAGGTAAGGGCGGAACGGATTCTCGCGTTCGATCACATCGATCTGGCCATGCATTTGCGCCACCATGATGTTGACCAGACCCAGACACTCTTCATCCGCGGTGCGGAATTGCTTGGTCACGCGATCCAGATCGAGATCGCGCATCACGGTGTCATCGTCCACCAGCGACAATTCGCCCAGTATGCTTTTTCTCGCGCTGCCGCGCGTATCTGAATAGATCGTCTGCATCGCACGTTCGAGTTTCTGCTGATACAGGCGGAACAGTTTTTTCTGGAAAGCCGGAGACTGCCGGCGCAGGAATTGCTGGGCGGCGACCAGATTACTTTCTTCGCGGCTGGACAAACGCGCACCACTGCCCGTCACCGCATGTTCAATGGCCGTGCTGGCGCCATCGAGCAACTGCCCGACCAGGGTTGGGAAGCAAAAGAGCGCGCGCTCTTTTGCCAGTTTGATAATGCGCTTGGCTGCCGACATATTCTTGAGAGAATTTCCTGCAACCCTCCTCCGGGCTGCGAAGAATGATCATAGCGCAGGGCGCCATGCTTGGCACAAAAGGATGATTCAAGGCGCGGGAAAGGTCGCTAGCGCACGACAGAACGCGGTGGTACGTCCTGTTCCAGCAGCGCCATGCCGCAGGTAACAACAGCACCGATGATGATGATGGCCGGGCTGCCCAAGCCCTTGCGGGCGATGGTCTCAGTCAGCGCCGCCACGCTGGTCAGCACGCCGCGCTGCGCCGTGGTCGCCGCCGACTGGATGATGGCGACCGGCGTATCACCCGCCATACCGGCCTCCAGCAGGGCTTGCCGAATCTCTCCGCTGCGGCGCATGCCCATGTAAATCACCAGCGTCATGCGGCTGTCCACCAGTGCTTGCCAATCGGGCTGGGTGGCGGTCTCTTTGCCATGGCCGGTCACAAAGGTCACACCCTGGCTGAAATCGCGGTGCGTGAGCGGAATGCCATACAAGGTGGTGGCCGCCATACCGCTGGTAATGCCGTTGACCACTTCCACTGCGATGCCCTGCGCCAGCAGATGCTCGCGCTCTTCACCGCCGCGTCCGAAAACAAAGGGGTCACCACCCTTCAGGCGCACCACGGTCTTGCCGGCACGCGCTTCCTCACACATCAGGCGTTCGATAAACACTTGCGGTGTGGACTTGCAGCCGCCGCGTTTGCCCACCGGAATCACCCGTGCGGTCGGATTGATGTGATCGAGAATATCCGGATGCACCAGATCATCGACCAGCACGACATCGGCGCGGCGCAGCAGCTTGACAGCCTTGATGGTGAGCAGGTCGGGGTCTCCCGGACCGGCACCGATCAGGATCACTTTGCCCGTTGCCGGGCCAGGAGAAGGTTTTTTTGCGTCGTCAGACATGGTCGTTGGGTGGGCGCTTGATACGCCTACACCACGCATTTTAGCGCATGCAAGGTGCGTTCCACCTGTTTGACGATGATTTCCGGCACCGGTTGCTGACCTGCCAGCGCCTGTTCGATCCAGCGTGCCGTCGGCTCGGCATCGCGACTGGCGGGCAGGGCCGGGACTTCGGCCAACGGCAAATGATCGCCCTCCTGCAAAATCTCGTGCTGGCCACCATGAAACCACTCGATCTGCGGCTGGCGGCGTGGGTTGGCCACCACCTCGCCCTCGGTGCCGCGCAACAGCAGCGCATGGGCGCCGGAGTCGCGCAGAAATTCAGTCTGCAATACATGGTATTCGGGGTGGGTATAACTGACCATGCGCAAAGCTGGTTGGGTGAATGGCTGCACCATCTTGATCAGCGTGTGGGTAGCATTACGCACCCCCAGAATATTGCGCAGATGGAGCAGCTCGGACAAACGCGGCGCCAGCGTGCAGGTGGTGACAAACACCGGCTGGCGCTGCGCCCAGGCCGCCTGCATCTGTGTCAGCGCATGCTCCGGCGATGCCACCAACGGCCAGCCCAATTGCTGCCAGATTTCATGACTGCTGACCCGCCCGGCAAAATGTTCGATGCCGTGCACCAGCACTGGCACGCCCGCGCATGCCAGCAGCCCGGCCAACAAGGGCAACAGATTGGCGGCATGGCGAGCGCCGTTATAACTGGGCAAAATCACCGGCGCGAGCGCACTCTCGACTTGCAAGGGCAGCAGGAAGGCTTGCGCGGCCTCCATGTAGGCGGCCATTTCCGCGACACTTTCACCCTTCACACGGAACGCCAGCATCACCGCACCCAACTCAAGATCGCTCACCTGCCCGCGCAAAATGGCGTCGAACAACGCAAACGCTTGCTCACGTTTCAGACTACGGGCACCGGCCTTGCCACGGCCGATTTCCTTGATGTAGGGAGCGCAGGAGAAAGAGGAGGTCATTAGAGTGTGAAAACAAAATCAAAGCGTAATCGCCAAGGCGCCAGGAAAAACGGAGGACCTTTGTCGTTCTTGGCGCCTTGGCGGTTCAATGTCGTGCAGTAGCCGATTGTAATACCGATCAGACGCAACGCATCACAGGATGAGCGGCTCCGGCTCAAGTGCCACGCCGAAACGCGCTTCGACATCGCGCTGGATGGTGCGCGCCAGTTGCAGGATGTCGGCACCGCTGGCCTGCCCGGGATTGACCAGGACCAGCGCCTGTTGCTCGTGCACGCGCGCCGGACCGAGCGACTTCCCACGCCAGCCACACTGGTCGATCAACCAGGCGGCTGCGAGTTTGTAGCGGCCATCGGCTTGCACATAACTGACTAGTTGCGAATGCTGCGCCAGCAAGATTTTTTGTTGCTGGGCCGAGACCAGCGGGTTTTTGAAAAAGCTGCCAACGTTGCCCAGTTGTGCCGGATCGGGCAGCTTGCGGCGGCGCACGGTCACCACGGCATCGAAGATCTGTTGCGCGCTCGGCGTGCCGATGTCTTGTGCAGCAAGCTGCTGCGCAATATCGCGATAGTCCATCACTGCCTGCCAATGCCTGGGCAGTGCCAGCGTGACATTCAAAATGATGTAACGCTGGGGGTGTTGCTTGAAAATCGAATCGCGATAGCCGAAACGACAGTCGGCCCGATTCAGGCGCACCCGCTCTCCAGACAGCGTATCCAACGCTTCCAACGCTTCCAGGCGCTCAGCCAATTCAAGACCGTAAGCGCCAATATTCTGGATCGGCGCGGCGCCCACCGTACCGGGAATCAAGGCCAGATTTTCCAATCCGGGCCAGCCTTGTTCCAGCGTCCATTGCACCAGGGCATGCCAATTCTCACCAGCGTTGGCTTGCACGCGCCAATGCGTGGCCGTTTCTTCGATCAGCGACCGCCCCTGCCACACCATGTGCAAGACCAGACCGGGGTAATCACGCGTCAACACCAGATTGCTGCCGCCGCCCAGCACCAGCCGGGGCAGATTTTCGCGCTGCGCCAGTGCAAGCCCGGCTTTGAGGGATTCGATTGAATCGACGGTACCAAACCAGGCCGCCGTGGCAGGAACCCCCAGCGTGTTCAAAGATTGCAAAGAATGATGCGCGAGGGCCCGCATATTTATATAATTCGGCATCTAAAAATCAAGGAACGCATCATGCCTTCATTCGATACTGTTTGCAAAGCCAATACCGTTGAACTGAAAAACGTCGTCGAGCAGGTCAACAAGGAAGTGTCCACCCGTTTCGATTTCAAGGGCTCGGACGCCCGCGTCGAGCAAAAAGATTTTCAGTTGACAGTCTATGCCGACGACGATTTCAAACTCGGGCAGGTGCGCGAGATCATTCTCAATAAATGCGCCAAGCGCAATCTCGACGTGCGCTTTCTGGAATTTTCCGATCCCGAGAAAATCGGCGGCGACAAGCTCAAGCAACCGGTCAAGGTGAAAAACGGTGTGGACAGTGATCTGGCGAAAAAAATCGTCAAGATCATCAAGGAAAGCAAGATGAAAACGCAAGCCAGCATTCAAGGCGATATCGTGCGCATCACCGGCAACAAACGTGACGACCTGCAAGCGGCGATCGCCCTGCTGCGCAAGGAAATCAGTGAAGCGCCGCTGGATTTCGAGAATTTCCGGGATTGATTGAAACACGCGTCAAAAAAATACCCGCATTTGTGCGGGTATTTTTTGACGCGCTCGGCCAACGCACGCGCACAGTCACGGCTCAGAGCGTTTTGCGCCGGCCCTTCAAACCAAGCATGCCCAGCATGGCAAAACCAAACAAACCCAGCGTACCCGGCGACGGCAGCGGCAGGCAGGTGGTGATGCTCTTGAATTTGAAGTAATCATTACCCTCACCCAACTGACCGGAAACCAGCAGATAACGAGAATTGTTCGCTGGATTGATCGCGATATTGGTATGCAAGGCAGTATTTTCATGATTCACTCCGCTGGAAAATCCCAGCGAAGCGAGTGTATTGGCGCAACCGGAAACACAGGCACCGGTCAGATCCAGGCCGGCACCGGTCGCTTGCGAGCCCACCCAGAGTTGCACATCAGAATCTTCACCGGCCCAACCAATCTGGAACGCCTGGGCGCTGACCACGGTATCGAACTCAAGCAACAGGAAATCGTGCTTGCCCTCACTGTCAATCGCGTGATTGGGGCCAGTCATCTCATTGCAATCGTCCCCGTAACAGTTGGAAACCCCAATGCCCCCCCCGTAGGTTCCCACATAAGCCTTGGAAAACGCTGCCGAGCCATTAATGCTGTCGGAGGCATAGGCACGCATCTTCAAGGTATGCCCGCCGCTGTTGACGTTCACACTGTTATAGACGTACTGGCTGTCGTAGCCGGTGTTGGTCAAATTCCAGTTCGTACAGCCCGGCCCACTGCCAGTGCTGCAATCCGGTTGCTGATAGGTGGCATTGGCTTGCCCCACCCCCAGCAAGGCGGCACAGCAAAAAAATAATTTGACGCATGTGTTTTTCATATTCCCTCTGAATCTTGTTATTCGTGCGACGCCTGCCCGCTTCTGCCGCTGCGCTTTATGTTCTCTACTTGCAAAGCAAGACACGTACCCACCACTACCACCGCGCACCCACATTCACAACTGATTGATTTTTATGAAAAATCTACTGCGCAGCGGAGTTTATCAAATTTAACAATCAAAGTATGTAAAAAAATTCGACATTTTCTCTGCGTTTTCTTCCGCCTCTGCACGCGCTCAGCGCGCCAGCGTTTGCTGCAATTGCCGCGCTTCTCTTTCTGCGGCAAAGCGTTTGTTTTTAGCCAGCAGATCATTCAGCGTCATTCTGGCGCCCATGCTGTCGCCGCTCTTGAGCAACGCGGCGGCATAGTGATAGCCAATGTCCAGATCCTCCGGCGCTTTGGTACGCGCCTGGTCGAGCAAACTCAGCGCGGCGCGGATTTGTTCTGCCGATGTGGCTTGGGCCACTTGCGCCCAGGCGAGCGTGTCCATCAGGGCGGGGTTGTCCGGCGCCCGTTGGTGGGCCTGCTGCGCCAGGATGACGGCACGCGCCGGGTCGAAGCTGGTGGTGGCCACCGCCAGGTTATTGAGCAGGGTCAAATCCTGCGGGCGCTGGGCGAGCAGGGTCTCGTACAGCTGCGCGGCGATGCGGTCGCGTTTTAAATGACTCGCCGCCATGGCCAGATAAGTGGTCGTCGCCATATCCTGCGGATGCTGCCTGAGCCATTCCAGCCCCAATACGAACGCTTCGTCGATCTGGCCATGGGCGACCAGCGCGCTGTGAAGCTTGCGCAGCATCACCGGATTAGGCGCGGAGTCCAACAGCTTGCGATACATTTCCAGCGCCGCTTTGCTTTGTCCAGCGGCAAACGCCATGTCGGCTTCGACCTCTGCCACCAGCAGACGCGGTGCTTTGCTTTCCTTGAGCCGGGCCAATTGCGCTTGCGCCTCACCCGTCCGGCCGGTGGTGGCGTAGAGCAGGATCAGGTCAATGCGCGGCTCGACGGCTTGCGGGTCGATCTGCACGGCCTTGCTCAGGGTTTGTAGCGCGCCCGCCGTTTTGCCGTCGGCGCTCTGGGCACGGGCAAACAGCAACAAGGCTTCAACGCTGTGCGGGCGCTGGCTGACCAGTTGCGCGAAGGCGGTCAGTGCGGCGGCACGATTGCCGACGGCGGTTTGCACGCGTCCCATCAACTCGGCGACTTCGGCATCATTCGGGGCAATCTTTTGTGCTTGCTGCACCGCTTGCAAGGCGCGCGCCGTCTCGCCCATGTGCAGGTACTGGCGCGCCAGCAACACGCTCGGTTTGAGGATTTTCGGCTGTGCCTGTTGCGCCTTTTCCAGCCATTGCACCACCTGATCGGGGCGCTCACCAGCGCGGGCGCCAATCTCCGCACGCCCCAGCAAGGCATGCAGATGGTCCGGCCGTTTATCTGGTTTCTCCAGCAGGGACTCGAAACGTTTGAACGCCTCGGCGCGTTTGCCTTCGTCGAGATCCATTTGCGCCAGATTGAGCAGAGCCGGGTAATAGCCCTCTTCCAGACGCAAGGCGCGCAGGAATGCGGCACGCGCCGGTCCACGTTGACCCTGACGAATCGCCACAGTGCCCTGAATGTTGTGCGCCACCGCTTGCGCGGGATAATCCTGTACCAGCTTCTGTGCCAACAGTGCCGCTTTTTCGAGCGTTCCGGATTGCATTCCTGATGGCGTCCTGGATTGCGTCGCCACCAGCGCCTGCACCACTTCAAACAAACGCCGCGAGAATTTCAGCGCCGGATCGGCGTCATTTCCCAGCACCGGTAAATCGCCTTTGTCCCACTGATTGACCAGGCGCGACACCGCCAGGGTGCGGCGTGCGCTCTCACGCTTGGGGTCGAGTTTCGCGGCATATTCGAGATAGGCGTTGGCCAGCTTCAGATCGTTGCCTTGCAACAGCGCCATCCCGGCCAGCTCGAACAATTGCGGCGAGCCCGGAAACATCTGTAACAAAGGCCCCAGGGTTTCAAACGCCTGCTGCGGTTGGCGCTCCTGCAACAAGGCCTGCGCCAGCAACACGCGCGCCATCATTTCATTGGGCGCGATTTGTGTGGCCAGCGTCAGCGCCTTGATCGCCGCGCCGGTTTGCTGGTCTTGCAGTTCGATGCGCCCGGCCAACACATGGCCCGGGGCAAAGCCCGGCATTTCCCGCAATGCGCCCTGCAATTTCTTGCGCGCCTCCGTCAGTTCGCCCTGGTGGTACAAAATCAGCGCATCCAGATAGTCGATCAAGCCGTTGCGCGCATCCACCTGCGCCAATGCCCGCACTGCCTGGTGCGCTGCGTCGAAACGCTTGGCTTCACTCAGCAGGCTCACCAGCCGCGAATAACTGACAATGCTTTTGGGTTTGGCGGCCAACAAGGCTTGCAGCGCGGCAATCGCCAGATCGCGCTGCCCCAGCGCCGCGTGCAGATCAGCCTTGATCGCCAGTGCCTCGGCGAGGGCGGGCTGTTCGGCCAGCACCGCGTTGACTTGTTCGAAAGCGTGCGCTTCCTGGCCACGGACAAACGCGACCCGCGCCTGCCCCAGACGCGCTTCCACCTGTGTCGGCACCCGCGTCAGCGCGTGAGTGAACAGGGATTGCGCCTCATCCCCACGCCCCTTCGACAAAAACGCCATGCCGCGATAGCTGATCGACAGCGGATCAAGCGTGCGCTCATCGAAAGCATTCTGGGTATGCGCGATCACCGCATCGAACTCACGCTGCTCCAGCAGCGCACGCAGCAGAAAAGGATCCACCTCGGCCGCCGGGGCCCCCAGCTCACGGGCGCGGCGGAACTCTTTTTCCGCATAGACCGGTTCGTCGAGTGCCAGGTATTCCTGGCCCAGTGCTACGCGCAATTTGACGTTGGCCTGATCGTTCTGCAACACCGATTTGTAGTGGATCACAGCGGTGATGTGATCATCCGCCGCGCTGGCCTGAGCGGCCTGTTCGAGCAGTTGCGCCGACGTCGGCGGGTTCTTGCACGCGGGCAAGGCCAGGCAACACCACAGCAACGCGAAAATGTGAAACCGCGAATCAAACAACATATCCCTGAGCCCCGTGATGCCAATGACGGTGATACGCCAATGGTCGTTAATCTTTGGAGGGTGAATTATGCGCGCTTGCAGCGGGCGTGCCACCACCCGACGAGTCTGGATTTTTTACAGCGCGCGCGTCACCCCTTGCAGCCAACGCCGATACAACTGTGCCGCGACACGGCTGAGCGCCTGATTGCGGGTTTCAAGATCACGCAAAATTTGCTGCGGCATCTGCGTCGCACCGACGCCATGTTGCGCCACTTCGACGGCAATCTCGTCCACGCCCTCAGCCACCCAGGCACGGATCAGCGCGGGCGTCATCTCGACATGGCATTGCATGCCCAGATGGGCAAAAGGCAGGCCCTGGGCATCGACCCGCTCGATCACGTAACCCTGATTGGCGCAGTAGCGACTGGAAAAAATCGGCACCGCCGCTGGCGGCAACGAGAAGGTATCGCCATGCCATTGAAACGTCGTAAACCCCTCCAGCGCCCGCCCTGCGGCATCGCGCACCCAGTCGCGCGCGCTGGCGTTATCCGCACATTGCAACGCTCCCCAGCCGATTTCCTGGACGGCGTTGCGCGTGACCACGCCACCCAAGGCACGTGCCATCAGTTGCCCGCCGAGGCAATGACCGATCAGTGGTATCCCCTGAGTATCCGCCACACGAATCAGATCGAGCACCTTGGGAATCCACGGCCAGGCGTCGTTAACACTCATGTCACCGCCCAGCAGGCAGATGCCGGCATAGGCGTCGGGCAAGGCGGGCACGGCGGCCCCTTGGTCAATGCGAATCATCTCGAAATTTATGCCACGATCACGCAACCAGATGGCAAAATACCCGGGTTCAACCCGCAGGGAGAATTGAAAAATGGCAATCGGTTTCATCGCGTCAGGCGTTCGTGAAAACATGCGGCAACTATTCCAGCAAGCGTCCCATTATAGGATCGTACTGTGCCTGCTTCTGCTGGCGTCCCCAGGCGCGGGGCAGGCGCAGGAAATGAACGTCAGCGTCAGCGGCCTGTTCCCCCCCAGCAAGGCATTACTGACCATCGACGGCCAGCCTAAAGTGGTTGCGGTGGGCAGTACCTTCAATGGCGTCAAGGTCATCTCGGTGGATGAAACCGGCGCCACGCTGGAATTCGGCGGGCGCAAACAGTTTGTCCCCATGGGCAGTCACTACGCCGCCATCGCCGGGCGCGACCAGGAAAGCGCGAACGCCAAATCCATCACACTGGCAGCCGATGCGCGCGGCCACTTTGCCGTCAGCGGCACGATCAACGGCGGCCATATGCAGTTTCTCGTGGACACCGGTGCCAGTTTCATTTCGATCGGCATGCAAGATGCCAAACGTCTCGGCCTGGATCTCAAGGGCGCAAGCATGGTCTATATGAGTACCGCCAACGGCACCATCCCGGCCTACAAAATCCGCCTGGCCGAAGTCAACATCGAAGGCATTGTCCTGTACGGCATCGACGCTGTCGTGCACGACAACATGCAAGGCTTCGCCCTGCTCGGCATGAGCTTTCTCAATCGTATGGAAATGAAACGCAATGGCCAGACCATGACACTGACCAAACGTTATTGAAGTTCCCATGCGCCGGGGTGGCGCGCGCAGGCGGCTATAATCCCGCCTTTCGCGCTCTCCAATCACGCCGCTCATCATTCATGTCCGACCCTTCCCAACGTCCCGCGCATCTGGATTTGCCGCGCCGCGCCCATCTGCGCGGCACGGTCACCTTGCCCGGCAGCAAGAGTATTTCCAACCGTACCTTGCTGCTGGCAGCACTGTGCCGTGGCACGACCGTGGTACGCGATGTGCTCGATGCCGACGACACGCGCGTGATGCTGGCGGCGCTGCAAACACTCGGTGTCGCAGTGCAACGCAGTGGCAATGACTGCACCATCACGGGCTGCGGCGGCGTGTTTCCGGTAGCACAGGCCGATCTGTTTCTGGGTAATGCCGGCACCGCGTTTCGTCCATTGACAGCGGCGTTGGTGGCCTCCGCCGCACATAACAATGGTCAATACCAGCTGAGCGGTGTGCCGCGCATGCACGAGCGGCCAATCGGTGATCTGGTGGACGGCCTGCGGCAATTGGGCGCGCAGGTGAACTACCTGAGCAACGATGGTTATCCCCCGCTGGAGATTGTCGGCACCCCCGTGCAGGCTGAACGCATCCAGGTCCAGGGCGGCACCTCCAGCCAGTTTCTGACGGCGTTGCTGATGATGGCGCCGCTGATCGCACGCGCCCAGCCGATCACACTGGAAGTGGTGGGTGAGCTGATCAGCCAACCCTACATCGAAATCACGCTCAACATGATGGCGCGCTTTGGCGTGCAAGTGCGGCATGACGACTGGCGCAATTTCCATATCGATGCCGGTCAGTGCTACCAGTCGCCGGGTGAAATTCGGGTGGAAGGCGACGCTTCCTCGGCCTCCTATTTTCTGGCGGCGGGCGCCATTAGCGGCGGCCCGGTACGCGTCAGCGGTGCGGGGAAAACCAGCATTCAGGGCGATGTGCAGTTTGCCGACGCATTGCAAGCGATGGGCGCACACATTGCATGGGGCGACGACTGGATTGAAGCCAGTGCCAACGCGCCACTCCAGGCGGTGGATCTTGACTGCAATCACATTCCCGATGCCGCCATGACGCTGGCGATCTGCGCCCTCTATGCCGAGGGCACGACCACCCTGCGCAACATCGCTTCCTGGCGCGTCAAGGAAACCGACCGCCTCGCCGCGATGGCCAAAGAATTGCGCAAGCTCGGCGCGCAGATTGAAGAAGGCGCGGATTACATCCGCATCACGCCACCACCGCACTTGCAAGCGGCCGAGATCGAAACCTATGACGACCACCGCATGGCAATGTGCTTCTCACTGGCGACGCTGGATGGCAAGCTGCGTTCCGGCACCCCGCTGCGCATTCTCGACCCGATGTGCGTGGCGAAGACTTTCCCTGACTATTTCGACGTATTTGCGACTTTATAAAAACATGAACCGCCAAGACGCCAAGAGCGCCAAGAAAACCCTTAAAGAATTTCTTGGCGCTCTTGGCGTCCTTCCTGGCGGTTAAATCGAATTCACATGAATCCTATTCCCGTTATTACGATCGACGGCCCCACCGCATCCGGCAAGGGTACGCTGGCGCAGCAAGTCGCTGAAAAACTCGGTTTCCATCTACTCGACAGCGGTGCGCTCTACCGTTTGGTGGCCTTGCAGGCGCATCGGCTGGGCATCTCCGCCGACAAGGTGAGTTACCTCACCACGCTGGCGGAACGCTTGCAGGTGAAGTTCGATGCGACCGGTGTCTGGCTCGACGGTGAAAACGGCGCGGAAAACGTCAGCGACCTGCTGCGTGCCGAAGAAATCGGCAATCTGGCCTCGGCGCTGGCCGTGCATGCCCCCGTACGCACCGCGCTGGTAGCGCTGCAACAGGGATTTCGCCGTGCCCCCGGGCTGGTGGCCGATGGACGCGACATGGGTACCGTGATCTTCCCCGACGCCAGCCTGAAGGTGTTCCTCACCGCCAGCACCGAGAAACGCGCCGAAAGACGCTATAAGCAGTTGATCGACAAAGGGTTTTCTGCTAACCTTGCGGCCCTCTTGCAGGATTTGCAGGCGCGCGATGCACGCGATACGCAACGCACCAGCGCCCCTCTGAAACCTGCCAGCGATGCCTTGCTGCTGGACAACTCCGAACTGTCAATTGATGCGTCGGTCGAACAAGTCCTCCACTGGTATCAAGCACGGTGCCATTGATTCTGCAACAGAAACAATGGCGTTGATTAACCTAACCAAGTCTTTGCCGGTGGCCGCAGGCCAACTCTTCCGCATCGACTGAAAGTGAACTTAAACACATGTCTTCCCAAATCTCCCATATCTCACTCAACTCCGGCGCGCCTGCCGATAGTTTTGCCGCACTGTTTGAAGAAAGCCTGTCACGCAAGGAAATGCGCATCGGTGAAGTAATCACCGCTGAAGTACTGCGTATCGACCAGAATTTTGTGGTGGTGAACGCCGGCCTCAAATCCGAGAGCTATGTTCCCATCGAAGAGTTTCACAACGATCAAGGCCAGGTTGAAGTCACCGTGGGCGACTTCGTTTCCGTGGCGATCGAATCCCTCGAAGACGGTTACGGCGAAACGCGCCTGTCGCGCGACAAGGCCAAGCGTCTGGCTTCCTGGTTGAGTCTGGAAAAAGCGCTGGAATCCGGCGAACTGGTCACCGGCACCATCACCGGCAAGGTGAAGGGTGGTCTGACCGTGATGGCCAACGGCATTCGCGCCTTCCTGCCGGGTTCGCTGGTTGACACCCGCCCGATCAAGGACACCACGCCGTTCGAAGGCAAGACCATGGAGTTCAAGGTCATCAAGCTGGATCGCAAGCGCAACAACGTCGTGATGTCACGCCGTGCGGTGATCGAAGCTTCGATGGGTGAAGACCGCGCCAAACTGCTGGAAAACCTGAAAGAAGGTTCGGTGGTTAAAGGCATCGTCAAGAACATCACCGACTACGGTGCATTCGTCGATCTGGGCGGTATCGACGGTCTGCTGCACATCACCGATCTGGCCTGGCGCCGTGTCCGTCATCCGTCCGAAGTGTTGACGGTGGGTCAGGAACTGGAAGCCAAGGTTCTGAAATACGATCAGGAAAAAAATCGCGTTTCGCTCGGCATCAAGCAACTGGGCGACGATCCCTGGAGCGGTCTGTCGCGCCGTTATCCGCAAAACACCCGTCTGTTCGGCAAGGTCACCAACCTCACCGACTACGGCGCGTTTGTGGAAATCGAACAAGGCATCGAAGGTCTGGTGCACGTCTCCGAAATGGACTGGACCAACAAGAACGTGGCCCCCAACAAAGTTGTGCAGCTGGGTGACGAAGTCGAAGTCATGGTGCTGGAAATCGACGAAGAACGTCGTCGTATCAGCCTCGGCATGAAACAGTGCAAATCCAACCCATGGGACGACTTTGCGCTGAACAACAAAAAAGGCGACAAGGTCAAGGGCGCGATCAAGTCGATCACCGACTTTGGTATCTTCATTGGCCTGAACGGTGGTATCGACGGTCTGGTGCACCTGTCTGACATTTCGTGGCACAAAACCGGCGAAGAAGCCGTGCGCGATTACAAGAAAGGCGATGAAGTCGAAGCCGTCGTACTGGCAATTGACGTCGAAAAAGAGCGTATCTCGCTCGGCGTCAAACAACTCGAAGGCGATCCTTTCAACAACTTTGCCGCCATGAACGACAAAGGTGCGATCGTCAACGGCACCGTGAAATCAGTGGATGCCAAAGGCGCAACGATTACCCTGGGTGACGATGTCGAAGGCTACCTGCGCGCTTCCGAACTGGCGTCCGAGCGTGTCGAAGATGCGCGCAATCTGCTGAAAGAAGGCGACAAGGTCGAAGCGATGATCATCAACATCGACCGCAAGAGCCGCAACATCAACCTGTCGATCAAGGCCAAGGACAGTGCCGATACTTCTGCCGCGATGCAGAAGGTGCAGTCCGACAGCAGCGCTTCCAGCGGCACGACCAATCTGGGCGCCCTGCTGAAAGCCAAGCTCGACAACAAGTAATGCAAGGTCGAAGAATCACATGACCAAGTCGGAATTGATCACGCAGTTGGCCGAACGTTACCCACAGTTGGGTGCGAAGGATGCCGACTACGCTGTCAAAACCATCCTCGATGCCATGACCAAAACGCTGGAAGAAGGTCATCGCATCGAGATCCGTGGTTTCGGCAGCTTCGCGATCAACCGGCGCCCACCACGCGTGGGCCGCAATCCGAAGTCCGGTGAAAAAGTGATGGTGCCCGAGAAACGGGTACCGCACTTCAAGGCGGGCAAGGAATTGCGCGAACAGGTCGATCTGAAACAAAACGAAGCATGATATTCGCGGCGCTGATTCAGCGCCGTTTTTTATCCAGCAAAAACAAACCGAGAGCTCAATGCTGAAACTATTGCTCAGACTGATCCAGTTGATCATCTTTGTGCTGATCCTCGCTTTCGCTCTGAAAAACACCGACGATGTGGCGCTGAAATTTTTCCTCGGCTGGGAATGGCGTGCGCCCCTGATTCTGGTATTGCTGGTCGTGTTGATGCTGGGGGCACTGCTGGGCGTGCTGGCCTGCACGCCGACACTGTTTTCGCAACGCCGCGAACTGAACCTGTTCCGTCAACGTCAGGCCGCCAGCACACCGAGCCAGCGTAACAACAAGCCAAGCCTCGACACCACACCGCCGGATGAAGCGCCGCCGGCCGATCATGTCCGTCTCTGAATAATCACCATGCTGGAATTCGACTACTGGTGGCTGATCGTCATTCCGTTCATCTTCGGCATGGGCTGGCTGGCCGCGCGCCTCGACCTGAAGCAATTGCTGCACGAGTCGCGCGAATTGCCGCGCGCCTATTTCAAGGGCTTGAATTTCCTGGTCAACGAACAGCCGGATCAGGCGATTGATGTCTTCATCGAAGTGATGCGGCTCGATCCGGAAACCATCGAACTGCACTTTGCGCTTGGCAAGCTGTTCCGCAAACGGGGCGAGACCGATCGCGCGATTCGCATGCATCTGAACCTGTATCAGCGCAACGATCTGGAACCGGCGCAGCGCGAACACGCACTGTATGAACTGGGCCTGGATTACATGAAGGCCGGGCTGCTGGATCGCGCCGAACAATCCTTTGCCGAACTGGGCGGCAGCCGCTACAGCAAGGATGCGTTGCTGGCATTGCTGGAAATTTATCAGCGCGAGCATGACTGGAACAAGGCCATTGCCACGGCCCAGCAATTGCAACAATCGCATGGCATCAATCAAGCCACACTGCTGGCGCACTTTTATTGCGAACAGGCGCAGGAAGCGATGCAGCAACAACGCTGGGATGCCGCCCAGGCCCTGCTCGATCAGGCGCTCAAGGTCTGCCCCAGCCATGTGCGCACGCAAATTCTGCTCGGCGAGTTAAAGCAGCAACAAGGTCAACTGCCCCAGGCGGCGGAAATCTGGTCCGTACTGGCGCAACAGCAGCCGGATTTTCTGCCGTTGATTGCGCGCCGCTATTTTGCCGCGATGCAGGCGCAGGGGCGCACGGCCGAAGCCGAAACCCGCTTGCGGACCTCTCTGGAAAAACGGCCTTCGCACGATATCCTGCTGACCTTGTTCGACGCTGTGCAACAGACGCAGGGCGCGCCCGCCGCGCTTGAGCTGCTCAAACAGGAACTGCGCCGCGCGCCGACCCTGCAAGCCTTCAACCGCCTGCTCGGCGCGCAACTGGAACAGACCCCGGCCGATGAACGTGCCTACGTCGAATCGATCAAGCATCTGATTCACCGCCACGCGCGACAGATGGAGCGTTACACCTGCCATGCCTGCGGCTTCAAGGCACGCGAGTTTTACTGGCAATGTCCGGGCTGCGCGAACTGGGATAGCTATGCGCCGCAGCGACAGGAAGAGACGGAATGATGTCTCTCTGCGTTCTCTGCGTTGGCGGTTAAATTGAATCTGGTTTGAAGGGAAGAAAATGAACGTCACAGTAATCGGCAGTGGTTATGTAGGTCTGGTCACCGGCGCGTGTCTGGCCGATGTCGGCAACAATGTGTTGTGCCTGGATGTGGATCAACGCAAGATTGACATTCTCAACAGTGGCGGCATTCCGATTTTTGAACCCGGGCTGAAGGAAGTCGTCGCGCGCAACCGCGCTGAAGGCCGGCTGCACTTCACCACCGATGTCGCCGCCAGCGTGGCGCATGGGCAGATTCAATTCATCGCCGTCGGCACGCCGCCGGATGAAGATGGTTCGGCCGATTTGAAATACGTGCTGGCGGCGGCGCGCAATATCGCCACCCACATGCAATCGTCGAAAATCGTGATCGACAAATCGACCGTGCCGGTCGGCACCGCCGACAAGGTGCATGCAGAAATCGCCCGAAGCCTGCATCAGCGCGGCGCCGACATTTCCTTCAGCGTGTTGTCCAACCCGGAGTTTTTGAAAGAAGGCGCAGCGGTTGAGGATTTCATGCGCCCCGATCGGATCGTCATCGGCCTACCCGCCAGCCCCCAGCAGGACGAAGTCAAGGAAGCGATGCGCGCGCTGTACGCGCCGTTCCAGCGCAATCACGAGCGCATGATATTCATGGACGTGCGTTCCGCCGAGCTGACCAAATACGCCGCCAATGCGATGCTGGCGACGCGCATTTCCTTCATGAACGAGCTGGCCAACCTGGCCGAAACACTCGGTGCCGACATTGAAAT
>Ga0209515_10005064_pt1 | contig 17338 bp, 12 predicted proteins | sample Subgroupgradi54m_FD_187454 | JGI IMG/M metagenome (GOLD analysis project Ga0209515, IMG submission 187454) | Subsurface groundwater microbial communities from S. Glens Falls, New York, USA - GMW60B uncontaminated upgradient, 5.4 m (SPAdes)... ...
TGCGGTCGCGTTTGCGAAATAGGAGTGCGATTAAAATTAGTAAAATTAATACACAAATTAAAATAAAAATGATGATCCATTTTAAGGAAGAGATTATTTTTGTTTCGATTTTGGAGGGGGTTTGCAGCTGAGGTTGTGCGATTTTCTGTCCAACTGCTTCTTCACATTTCTTTGTAAGAGGGAGGGTGGATTCCCTATTACAGTCATGGATATCAACACACTTTCGTATTTGGGTGTCGCCGGTATTACAGGTTTCTGGCGACCAGAGAGTACACTCAATTTGGGGTTGACATAAACAGGTTTGTTCTTGAACTGAGTTAATTACTTTACAACCAATAGTTACGCGTAGGCAATCTCTTGTTTGTTTCCCGGTTGAAGGACAGCTTTGTGGTGACCATTCGCCACATTTGAGTTGTTCAGTACAGATTCCGGTTGGGGAACTTGTTGTTCCTTCGGAGATGATTTTTTCGATGATGGTTGTAGTACTACTGCTTCCTCCACCACCTCCTCCTCCTCCTCCTCCGGAACTTGAGGAGGATGAACTACTTGAACTACTTGAGCTTGAGGAGGAACTGCTTGAAGCTACGGCGCCAATTTCTACCGCACCGGAATGATTTAATCCGGTAATTTTATAGGCATAGGTTGCATCGGTACAGGTGTAACTTTCGTTTGATCCTGGGCAGGGAAGAATATACTCATATGAACCTGTACAAGAAGAACTTATTTCAGATATTGATCCTATTTCAGCGTCTTTGATACAGGTGCGGTTTGAATATAATATTTTGTCAAGATAGAATGTTTTCGTTGCACCAAACGTTAGATTTAAGCCTTGCACAAGTATACTCGCATTTACAGCAGCGTAGGATTGTTTGGTGAGGATGATATCGGCTAAACGCAGAGTCATATTTTTGGAGGTGTCATATGTGAATTCTACAATAGAACTGGTGCCGTTGGTGATGTTAAATGCAATATTTGTGGTGTATTGTTGGCCGATACTCTCTGAACCATCTATCTTTACGATTAGATTAGGGATGTTATATGTAAATATATTACTTCTGTTTCCAATGACAGGATCAATGTTATCGGCAATGCCATCGGCATCAGCGTCTGTTTGAGCGGTGTCAGGAATCCCATCACCATTGGAGTCGAGGACGAGGTTTATAGTGAGGAAAGTGGTGTTGATATTACCTGCGGTGTCGATACCATAGACGGTTAGGTTTTGGATGCCAAAGTGAGTGATATTGATATAACTTTCACTGCCGGTGCAGGAGGTACAGATAGTTCTATTTGATTGGTTGTTTAAACTGTAAAGAATGCTTCCGGTCTCAGTTAAAGTGGTGTTGAGTTTGAAGTGTAATTGAGTACTATTTTGGTATGAAGGAGAGTTGATGGTGAGACCGGGAATGGTGACATCGCGGTCGGTTACGACGGTTAAGGTTATATTATTTGAGTAGGAGATGTTTACGGAGTCGTTGGCAATGAAGACGACATAGACTGTACCAAACCAATTATATCTTGGTTTAAATGTGACTTTTCCACGATTTATATTGGGAAGGTTATTGATGCTTACGTTAATGACGCCACCAACAGTTTTGTTTTCATAATCTGTTACAATGGCGGTGTAATTTAATTGATCGCTATCGGCGTCGCTAAAGTAGTCATCTAAATCTAAGCCGGTTAAGGCGATGTTTTCTTCCCAGGTTTGGTCTTGGATTGTTCCTGAAAATGCAGGTACAGAGTTGTTGATGTCGAGGATGAATGAAGTGGTTTCGTTTAACGGGCAGGCGTTGGCGTTATCTGCGGCGGTGATGAGGACATGATATCTTGCGGTGTCGGTTCTAAAGGGGGTGAAGTTGATCATACCAGTACTAGAGTTGATGTTAAACACACTCACGTTATCATAATAGGTTAATGTCTGGTAGTCTGTGCCGTTAATATGAAGTTTAAATGGGGTATTAAAGTGGCCGCGTTGGGTTGAGATTGAGGGGAGTACGGGAGGGTTGTTGTTGCAGATAAAAGTTTGAGCTTGAGTGCTATCTATTGCTTTACCTGTGAGGGTGATCATGGTTATCATATTAATGAGACTAAAAAGTAGGATGATGATTGTGATGATATAGATCCCGATTTTTTTGTCTTTCATTATACATTACCTTTCTGATTATTTTCGTTAATCATATTTGAAGAGTTATTTGATGTAATATACTCTTCAAACTCATCTCGGCCGCGTTTTTGTCCGGCGCGATAGATCATAAATAATAAACTTGCGAGTATTGCGCCAGATACGGCGTACCATACTTCTTTTGAGATGAAAGGCGTGGTGGTTGAGGGGATTTTTTCAGCAATGGCGTTTCCGGTAGGGCTCGTTGAGATTGAGGAGGAATCTTTGGAGGATTTTATTTCTGTTGGAGGTGTTTCTTTGGAGGAAAGTAGTTCGCTGCTATATGTTTTTGTCTGCATGTGGTAGGTGTCCCAGAAGTTGACGATCATATCAAATGAATAGGTTCCGGGATTTTTGTTGCGGGCGTCGAAGTAATCTGTGATACGTTTACTGGATTTTTCATCTAGATCAACTGATTTTGTGCGAAATTGGTCAATTTGGGTGTTTTCTTTTTTGACGATGATATCTACAAAGACGTTTTCGATTTCGGTGTTCCATTTGTTTAACAGGTCAAGAGAGTATTTGTTGATTTCATTAGCTTTGAAGTATTTGTCAAAGTAGGTGATGTCTATTTCGGGTTTGCCGATAATGAGTTTTTTGGTCATTTCGACTTGGAGATCGTCATAGGTGGTGATGGCTTGCACGGCAAATTCGCCGGAGGTGAATTGGGATTTAGGAATAGTTGCTTCTAATAATTTGTTTTCTTTGGTTTTGAGTGTGGTTTGTTGTGTTTCTACAGCTTCGATTTTTTCTTGGTTGTTTTGGAGGATGTTGTTGATGTAAAATTTTGTTTTTATTTTATCTACGTCTTTTTTGCCGAGGTTTTGTACTTCTGATACCAAGCGAATCGTGTCGCCACTTTCATGAAAATTTAATTTTGGTTCGATGTATTTTTCGGGGTAGCCGTTTTGGATGGTTATTTTATGTTTTAATGATATTTTTGCGCCAACGGCACCATTATTTTCTGGTGGAGTGGTTTCTTCGATTATTATGTATGCACTGGTGCCCCCAGGGGGGGTTTCAAGAGGGAGATTTATTTCGAACTCTACGGGGAGAGCATCGATGTCTTCTCGGAACGTTATTTCTTTTTGGGATAATTTGATGTATTGGCCGAATTCGCCGCCAGTGCCGATGGTGATGAGGAGGTTTTGATGGTCGTTGTTGATGATCCAGATGGTGCTTTGGTATATTTTTATTTCTTCGCTGTTTATAGTTGTTTTTGCGGGGCGGATGCCGAGGGCGGTGACGAGATTGAGCAGGAGCAGGGCGATAAGTACAAAGAGGATTATTTTTTTGTTAAGCGCACTTGTTGTGTTACATGCACTTTTGTGTTTGTTATACGCACTCTTTTGGTTCTGGGGATTTGTTAAACGCATTTTTTTCATTTTGTTGTTTTTTATCTTTTTTTTCTATTTTTTTAAGTTGTTCTTTATTTTTTTAATGTTTATTGATTTGAAATGATATTAAGTTGGATGGTTGAGGTTTTTAGTCCGGCGGATTCGTCAAAGGGTAAGGAGATGTTGAGGTCGAGAAGGAAGTCGTTTTTGATGTTTTCCCAGCTGAGGTTGACAAGATGATATGCAGTGGTTTTGAGGGTCATATTTGTCCAACTCATTGAGGAGAGGGCTATACTAAATGAGTTTGATTCGTTTTCAGCGATGCGGAATTGGTAGGAGCTTGTGTTCATGTTGACGCTGGAGAAATAAGACGTGGCGTTGAAGGTGATGTTCATGTAAATATTTCCGGTGTTTTCGGCTCTTAGAGGAAGAATGGTATCAGTGGTACTGGTGGCGCTGCTGATATTGGCACCGCGATCTTGGGTGCCAAATTCTACTTTGTTATTGACGAAGCTGAGTTGGAGGAGTGAATCGACGGTGAAGTTGGAGGTGTTACTATTGGAAGAAGGGCCGTCGAGGATTGCGCTGTTGGACCAGGTGCCGTAGCCGGTGCTGTCGTTGGCGCGAACGCGCCAGAAGTAGCGGGTGTCGACGTTTAACGTGGTTGCGGCGTAGTATGTTGTATTGGCGTTTGCAGGAGTGGGAGCAATAGCGGTGACATTAATTTCGGGGTTGTTAAAGAGGGCGTTATCATCGACTTCAATATGGTAGGAGAAAATGTCACCATCGGTGTCTGTTGCGTTTTGCCAAATGAAAATGGGAGTGCGATTGGTGGTTGCGGTGAGGTTGCGGTAGTCGATTTGGAGGTAGGCGGGAGCGGTGGGACGGGAGTTTGCGGGTCCGCCGGAGGGAGCAGAGAGATTTGCGGAGAAGCTACTAAATCCTGTGGTGTTGAAGCGCAGAGTGTTTGAGATGTAGCTTAGAATTGAGCATGATGCGGTGGCGTTACAATCTATCCCAGCGCTTTTAATTTCGGTACTATTCATTGTGAAGTTGTATACTTTACGAATTTCGCCAACGGTTGCTAAGTCAAGACCGTAGAGAGTGATGTTTGCAGAGCTGTTGATCATTTGCACAGGGGTGAAGGCAGAGGTGTTTAGTGCGGCGGTGTTGTTGCCAATGAAAATGGTTTCGTCTAGGGAGAGGGAGCCGTTAACAGAGATAGTTAACGTGCGTAAAAATCCGCCGGTGCCGTTGTTTTGCCAGGTGATTTCGCCAAATGAGTTGTTATAGATTAAATAGTTGTAATAGGTTGTGTCGGCGCCCATTCCTAGTGAATCGATGATTTCATTTCCGCCTTGTGGGGCAGTGATGTTGTTGTTTACGATTATGTTGTTTGCGGTTATTCCTAATAGCCCTAGTGCTCCGGCAAATGCGGATACAGCATTATTTTCAATGGTGTTGTTATCTATTAAGCTGTTATTTATTGTGTCTAAATCGAAAGCGTCATTAGATGCGCCTAATGCTTTAATTTTGTTTGAGCGAATAATAATATTGTTGCTTGTCGTAATTGCTAATGCGATAGAACTTAAACCAATACCTCCCGTAGCACTGGTGATTAATGTGTTTTCTGAAATGGTTGTTCCTTGTATCATGGAGGTAAGACTTAATGCATTGGCGTTTGTAGATGTGGTGTTTAAACGATTATTGCGAATGCTGGCATTTCCAACAGAATATACAATTGCGGTTGCGCCAACGGCAGTGGTATTCACAATATTGTTGTCTATCCACAAATTATATGATTGTTGGATGTCCATCCCAGATCCGTTTCCGGTGTATGAACCGTTTTGGATAATTGTGTTATAGCTGATGTTGGTATTATTATTATTCCAAATTGTGATTGCACCAACGTCAGAGTAACTGTAAATGGTGTTGTTCCAAAAAGTGTTGTTGAAAAAGCCACCGTATGATTTTATGGCTTGGCTATCACTGACTCCTTTTATGTTTTGATTGAATATACAATTTTTGATTGTTATATTTCCTTGACCAGAGGTGAGGAGAAGATTAATGGCATCGTCACCATAAGAAATAGTGTGACCCATACAGTCAACTACGACATGTGATGAGGTGATGTTAAAACAGTTGCCGGCGGTTGTTTCGAGGTTTTCAGCAAGGGTTGCGCTGGTAGTTAGAATGCCGCACTGCGGGCCGCGTTTAGTTGCGGTGTAATTGAAGTTGTCAAAAGTTACATTGATACTGCCTGTCGGAGTGCTTGGGCCGGAAAAACCAATTGAGCCTTCTAGTTGAAGGCCATATTCTTCACCTATGTTTGTAACCGCATAGGAAATAGATGAACCGGCAAAGTCACAGGTGATTATATTTGTTACATTATCATAATTGAGGCGCAATGTACCTGCGCCTGTTGTTACAGAAGAGGTATTTTTGGCAGGGCCATTACTATTTCGAATTTGATGGGTATATGCCCCTGCAGAATTTAGGGTGATTTCACATTTGAAAAAATTGGTGAAATCTGTTTGATTGACTAATCCAAGACCGGCGGCGGTATAGCTATTTCCAACTAATGTTTGCGATGTATCAGATAAATTTATGGTGACGCTTACATTGAATACATTTAACGAGATGTTTTTTGCAGTTGTAAGAGTGGCGTTGCCTTTCATACTACTTACACTTCCATTAATAAGAATGCCCCCATTTAGATTATTGGCATTTTGGGAATACATGATAATTAGATTATTTGTGCCATTGTAATATTTTGTATTATCAATTCCAGTATCAAATGTGTCTTTAAATGAGATTAGATCGTCGCTGGATCCAATACTTTTTATGGCAAGTTTATGAGTAGGAATACCGGTTACGGCGCCGGTGAGGAGATGTTCAGTTGCGGTTTTATCTGAGATGTTACTGATGAAATAGATGGAACTTACTGAGAGTACAATTAGGATAAATATTCCAAGTGTCCATTTTTTGTTTTGAGTTAGGGATTTGTTGTTGAGTGCATTCAACTGGTGTAATTTTTGTGCTGTTCTTAGTTTGTTAAATGAATATGTGCTTGAATTATTTTTGCGGGATGCGTGTGTTTGCTTTTCTGCTGCAATACGTTCGTTTAACAATAATTTTTGTCGTACAAGCTGCTCGATTGTGGGTTTAGTATTCATGGGTTCACTGCTTTTTGATGTTGTGTTTGGTGTGGTATTTGCCACCAGATCCAGGTGCCTTTGCCGGAGCCGATGGCTTTGCCTTTGATTTTGCCGTCGCCACGCAATTGATTTAGACGATAGAGAATTTTTGTTCTGGTTTCTGTAGGAAAAAAAGTTTCGATTTCTTTGGTTTCGAGCGGTTCGTTTACGTCGATGATGTGTTTTAAAATGTTCAGAGTGAGGGTATCAGTTGGGCGAATCACGTTTTTTATGGTTATTTTTTGGATGTTTTTAAATCTATCGGTGTATTTATTGATATATTCATCGATAGATAATTTTTGGTTGTTATTTTTATTGAAATAATTTTATCTATTGTTGTTTCTCGTGATAGAATTGCAGTTATTTTAGTTTACAAGTGTGTCTTTTTCAGGGGGGGGGGTAGTTAGATTAGTACTTTTGAGTGGTGGGCAATGTTTTTATAGTCTTATCATATTCTAGAACTAAAATCTAGATTTGAAGCATACATAAATAAAGAGGAGGATAGCATGGTCAAAAAAAAGAATAAAGGGAAGAGTTCTCGTATGGCTAAAGTTGCTGCAAGTAGTACATCTTCAGGAGGGAACGATATATCCAATCGTACGGTTATGATTGTGTTGATTGTCGTTATCTTGGTGAGTGTTGTGAGTATGGTAACATATATGCAAGCATTAGAGCATGCGAAGCCGAAGTTGTTAATTAATGGCGGGGTGGCTTCAGGTAAGGTGCAGCTTACGTTGGTACCGCAACCAGGGCCAGAGGTAGAACAAGTTGTTGTAGAACAACCTAAATCAAGTGAGATGGGTGGGAAAGTGGCGTTGACACTTCTTCCAAAAAATTAAGAATAATAAAATAAAAAAAATATAAAAAAAGTGAATTGAAAAAATAAAAAAAAAAGGTGGTAAAAAATGGCAGATTATTCAAATCGGACAATTGTGGCGCTACTTGCTGTTGCCCTTGTGATTACAGTGGTGGGTACAGTAATTAGTGTAGGTAAATTAAATGAGTTAGGCGGAACATATAATAAGTTGACATATTTAACGGGTGCGGCGGTGGATACTTCCACTGGACAGACAAACATCACGATTACGTCAACGACGTCGATTACACTGGCAAATACAAGTATGAATTTTGGTTCTGGTAGAGTAAATGCTTCGTGTGATATTTGTGTGATGGATAGTAATAATACGTTTTTGAATTATTATGCAAATGGTTCAGTTACAGGTGGGGGAGTTGGAGAGGATCGTAATTGTTGTGTTGGTTTTAATAGAGTTACAGCAGGGTTTTTAATTGAAAATACAGGCAACCAGAATGTCTCGGTGGGATATACTTGTTCGGGTAATTGTACATTTCAATCGTTTATTGGAGGTTCATTTGGACCGTCAGTAACTACAATCTCTGGAGTAGCTTTTGTGATGCATTCTCAATTGACACGTGTTCAATTAGGGGAACAAGGTTCAACAGATAGTGTTGCGGCCTCGTGTGCTGGAGGAGGATCTTTGTATAAGAGTGTGGGATGGAACGCGACTAATTACTCGGGTACAAATTCGACATTTGATAGTGCGGAAGGAACAAGAATTAAGTTAAGTCCTACTGGGCATTGGCTGTGTGGTAATTACACAAATAGTCCTTTAGACTATAGTAATGGATTTGACGCAGCAGTGATGGATATTAATTTAAGTGTTCCTTCAAACGCGCCAGCTTCAGGTGTACAAAGTAGGTTTGTTTTGACGTTTAATGGAACGTCACAATAAGTTTTTTTTCTTTTTTTTTCTTTTTTAATAGTATTAATTTAGGTGTTTCATTATGTTCAAAAAAATAGTGTTCATTTTTATTCTTATTTCTCTTTGCTTGGGCTATGCTTTCTCCGCTTCGGCATTGGGGTTAAGTGGTAAACAGATTGGGGTTGTGGTGTATAAACCTGGGACAACGTTTACTAATTCGTATGAAGTCTCTGGGTCTAGTAAAAATGTAGTTGCAGAGATTAGTGGTGGTCCATTTAAAGGTTTAAAGACAACGCCGATTGTTGATGGTAAGTTTGATATGATTTTGGATTTTCCTGCTGATGAATATATCCCTCCCGGAGAATATGTTCTTGGTCTTACGGTGCGTGAGGCTACTCCTAAAATTGCGGATGGGGAAGATGGAGGGGGAATTGGGGCGTTAACTGCGGTTTCAAAGAAAGTGCGTATTATTGTCTATGCGTATGAAAAAGATGTTGGGGCAAGCTTAGATATACCTAATATTAATCAAGGGAGCAAGACAGCGGTGAATTTAGGAGTGGGGAGTGTGAGTTATAAAGATATTGATTCAGTGAAAGGAGAGATCATTTTGTATGATGATGCGACACGAACTGAACTTATGCGAAAAAAAACAACAGAGAAGTCATTGAAAAGTTTGAAGAGTGTGAAATTTAAAGAGACGTTTGATACAGAGAAACTGGAAGCGAAAAAATATTTGGTTCGAAGTATGGTTACGTATGATGGAATTACGAAGGAAGTGAATAGTACTTATCTTATTGGTAATATGGATTTACAGTTAAAAGATTACAGCAAAGAATTGGTGCAAGGGTATAGTTCTTTTTCAGTGAAAGTTGTGAATAATTGGGGGAATGAATTAAAGAATATTAAAGCGAAGTTGTTTTTGGATGGGGATGAGTTATTGGAAACGCCGACGATTTCGCTTGGAGCATGGCAGGAAGGAGAATTAAAAGGGATTGTGAAAGTTGATCTGAAACCAAATCTTTATAAAGGGGAATTACAATTATTTTATGAGGGAGAGTCAAAGAAAGTACCAATTGAAATAAATGTGGTGAAGTCTACAGAAGCAGCAGTTTCTGCAGGTGTGCAGCAACCAAAATCTACAGAAGAATCTAATAATTGGATATTCATTAGTGTTGCAATCTTGATACTGGTGATTGGGGTTGTGCTCTATTTAAAAAAACGTCGAGGTGAATCAACAGATGAGTTTTAGTCTAAATCAAAAAATAATAATGGGATTGTCGGTTGTGTTTATTATAATTGGAACTAGTTTTACGATTTATAACTGGCCAGAATGTTCGGAGATTATGAATATTCCAATGGATGGGTTTGTCAATACAAAATCATCACAGTATTGGGGGATGGATACAAGTAAAGATCATTTAGCGTTTGGTGGAACATCATTAGGGGCGACGATTAAGCGGTCAATGATGGTTACGCATAAAAGTAGTGCAATGGTTGATATACGAATGTCAGGTGATATTGCACCGTTTGTGAAAGTTGAACCAGCGGTCTTTACAATAGAGGATGGACAAGAGCAACAGGTTGATTTTTATTTTAAACCCGCATATGGGACACCACAGGGTGATTATAGCGGGAATGTGGTGTATTGCTTTAAGAATAAAAAGTAAGAATAAACCTAAAATAGGACTATAGTTAAAGTATAAAGAGGCATAATGAATGCGTTGAAGTGGGTTTTAGGTGTATTATTTATTTTTGTCAGTATACTCTCTATGATTACTTTTGTCAATAAATTAAATGAGCGGAGGGGGGATATTTTTTTGACTGGTGCGGCAGTTTCTTCTGATACGGGGCAGACGAATATTACAATTACACAAACAACATCATTGACACTGGGGAGTTCACAAATTAATTTTGGTTCTGGGAGAGTAAATGCGTCGTGTGATTTTTGTGTTATTGATTCACTTGCTGATGCTAATCTGTCTATCTATGCTAATGGTTCAAATATTGGACATACTAATTGTTGTGTGGGGTTTACTTATCCGATGAAAGGGTTTTTATTAGAAAATACGGGTAATGTTAATGTTTCGGTGGGATATACTTGTTCAGGGAATTGTACACACGCGTTATTTATAGGGGGAACAAGAGCGGCATCAATGGGAGGTATAGGAATTAAACTGACGGATAATTATGCTCGTGGTCAAGCGGGAGAACAGGGGGGATTAGATACGAGTCGTTCTTGTTTTGATGTTGTAGGTAGTCCGGGTCATAATGGTGATGCTTGGAACATTAGTAATACTACTAGTGGCACTTATCCATATGCTCCAAGAACATATGTTCCTCTGTCTCCGCAAGGTCATTGGCTTTGCGGGAATTATACTCTTTTTCCACTTTCCTATTATAATACAGAAGATGCAGGGGTAATGGATATTAATGTAACAATCCCTCAGGATGCACCTGCTACAGGGGTACGAAGTTCTTTTATGCTGACATTTAATGCAACATCGGGCTAATTTGTTAAATTGATTAAAAGATTATTTGGTAGAACTATTTTTGGTATAACTATCTATATCTTGGAGTATACAATCATTTTATAAATTAAATTAGATTTTAGGAGGATATGGTCTTTAAAAGCCGTTTATATTCATTTAAAAAATATCAACAATTATGGGTTAAAACTATTCTTTTTTTGTTGATAGTGTATGTTTTGCTTCCTTTACTTTTCTTTTTTTTATCTCGAGAGAGGAATAGTTCAACGTATTCGCTTTTTTTTAGTCTGCCGGCGTTTACGCTGCTGTTGGTTATTTTTTTTATGGTTTATAATCGGAATTTGTTTAATAGTTCTCAACGCGAATCACAATTTAAATTAAGGCTATGTTTTACGTTCTGTTCTGTTTTATTTTTTGTGTTTTATTATCTTTTTCGCTATGAAATTATTACTTCTTTTACAAATATTAGCACGTTGTTACTTGTTTCGTGGCTATTATACTTGTTAGGTGTTGTTTGTTTGGCGCTTGTGATTTATAGTCCTTCTTTTTTTAGCAAGACGTATTTTTCTCTATTTGTGTTTTCGATTATTGCTTCATTTTTTTATATTCTGACGACACTATTGTGGCAGGCATGGTATTATTTGTCTTTAGGTGTGGCGCAAAGCGTGGTTTGGATTTTTTCGTTGTTTACAACCCAGACGTCTTTACAACTAACGCAGGTTGATCCGATTGTTCGCTTAAAGACGTTTACTGTAATTATTGGGCCGCCGTGTTCGGGGATTGAGAGTTTAAGTATGTTTTTTGGGTTATGGCTGCTGTTATATGTATATGAGCAGGAGAAACTGAATTTATTTCGTAGTGTTGTGGTGTGACTGTTTTAGTGATGGTATCAACTATTGGTTGATTTTTGGTGGTTACGCCGCGGTCAATGAAAATTGTACTTCTGCCGAAGATGGTGCGATTAATTGTGGGCATATTATAGATGGCAAGGCTGAGCAGAGAGATGATTGATAGAATGGAGAGGATAGTTGAATGGGGGGAGGCGATTGTTTTAATTGTCGTTGAAATAGATTTAGTTGTACTTATGATTTTATTTCCTATTCCTGAAAAAGAATTTTTGGTATTGGAGAAGAAGGCAAATCCGGCGAAGTTTTGAGCGAAGGGTTTATTTTCTGTTGGGGTGTCTGTGGTGGTTGCAGCGGCAGCAGTGGTAGAAGATGATTCAGCGGGTGCTGCAGAGGGGGTTTCTGTTGATGTGGCAGGCGGAGGGGTACTTTGAGCGGGGGCTTCGTTTTTTGGTGCGTCGGCTGTTTGAGTTGGGTTTGTTGCTGCTGCGGGTGCGGCTGTTGCAGCGCTTTCAGATGAAGAACTACTTGAGCTTCCTCCTCCGCCTCCACTTGAAGAACTAGATGAAGAGCTACTACTTGAAGATGCAGCTGACATGGTTACTTGAAAAAAAGTGGAGTTACGATTGTTTGAGGTGTCGTTGATGGAGATATTGAGGATGTATGTTCCTGTGCTAATTGAGGAGATGTTGCGCAAGCCACCAGTGTCATTGATAGCAAATTGAGAAGTGTAATTAATGCTGAAGTTGAATACAGCAATGTTGTCTGTGGCGTTGATGTCGTAGACGAAGTTGTCGCCGTATGTTAGAGTTTGGTTTGTGGGGAGAGGGTCGAAGCGAGGTGGGGCGGTGTCTTGCAGAGTGATTTTAAAATAGGTGAAATTTTTATTGTTACTTGTGTCGTTAATAGTTATGTTAAGAGTATATGTTCTGAATTGAAGGGGTGAGGAGTTGACTAATCCACCCGTTGAGTTGATGTTAAATGCACTATCGTTGACACCGAAGGTGACAAGGGATGTTTCATCTGTGGCGTTAAAGTCGTAGAAAAAAGTAGTATTTGCTTCGATGGTTTGGTTTGTGGGAAAAGGTGTGAATACAGGGGGGATACTATCTATGGCAGTTAAATTTGCAGCGAAACTACTAAATGTGGATGTGTTAAATTTAAGTATGCCTCCTGAATAACTGATAATGGAACACTTTCCTGAAGAAGTACAGTCCGGACCCGCTAGTCGAATTTCAGTACTATTTGTGGTGAAGTTTACGACTTTATTTATCTGACCAACGTTCGCGAAGGCAAGTCCATATAAAGTGAGATTGGCAGTTGAATTAATTTTACCTACTTGAAAGGCAGAGGCATTTAAGGCGATTGTATTATTTGTGATAAATATATTTGAGGTGGAACCGAGATCTCGATCTATAGCTAGGTCTAAGTTTCGTACGAAACTTCCGGTTCCGTTATCTATCCATTTTATTTCTCCAAATGAATTATTATATATTAAATAATTTACCCAGCCATTATCATTATTGTCATCACGAATTTGCCAGGTTCCGGCATAAGAGATATTAACAGTAATGTTATTATTTACAATAATATTATCTGCGGCGTTGTCAATGTACAATCCTACAGCATTATTTCCTTCGGTATAAATTTTATTATTTGAGATAAGACTGGAGTTGAGTCTTTCTAATAATAGTGCCCAGGTACTACTGGCGTTTGTTCTCATTTCGTTTGAATAAATGGTGACGTTGTTACTTACAAATGCCGAGTTGAAATTGAACATGGTTGAACTTGCACCGGAGTTACTTAAATTGTTATATGAAAACGTGGTTCCGGATGCGGATCTTATATCAATGTTACTGCTTGTATCAAACGCAGTGAAGTTATTATTTGAGACGTATGAATTGGGGCTGATGGCAATAATGAGATCATTGGCGCTGCTGTTATATGTATTTACTTTGTTATAATTTATGGATATATTACTTGCACGGTTGCTGAATATGCCATCAGCATAGGACCCAGTGGTATTGATACTATTTGAACTTACATTTGTAAGATTTGCATCTTCTATTTCTATAGCGTCTGAACCGTATCCGGTTGTGATAATGATATTATTAATAATTGTTCCGCGAAGGGGTACAGAGTCACCGGCATTATTTTTTTGGAAATAAATGCCAAATTTATTATTGGTGGAGATGTTTGCTTCTTGTATACGGCAATTTTGGATAGTTATATTTGAATAACCAGAGTTATTTATGGCATAGCCTACTGTACCTGCAGATGAATAATTTATGGTGTAACCGGCACAGTCAAGAAAGATGTTTGATGCATTTATATGATAACATGTTGAAGTGCTCGAAACGCTGTTGAGAAGGGTGGTCGAAGTTGAGATGGTGCCACAGCTGGAGGTTGGTGATGAATAAGCGGATAAATTTGCGGCGAAACTACTGAAGCCGGTGGTGTTGAATTTGAGCGTGTTTGAGAAGTAGCTTAGGATTGAACAAGATCCAGTGGCGTTACAATCTATTCCGGCGCTTTTGATTTCAGTGCTATTTGTGGTGAAGTTTCCTACTTTGCGAATTTCACCAACGGTGGCTAAATCAAGACCACGCAATGTTATGTTTGCTGAACTGTTTATGATTTGTACAGGTGTGAAGACTGAAGTATTTACGGCGGCGGTGTTATTTCCGATAAAAATACTTTCGCCTAAGGCTAATGAGCCGTTGACGAATAGGGTGGAGTTTTGTAAGAATCCGCCGGTGCCGTTATTTTGCCAGGCGATTTCACCAAAAGAATTGTTGTAAATAAAATAATTTACATTTGTATCTCCACTTTCTTTTATTTCCCAGACGCCTTGTGGTGCGGAAATATTGTTGTTGACGAAGACATTGTTGAAGATGTTTGTTCCGATGAGAAGCGCACCATTTGATGAACCAAAACCAAGAGGGCTAAGACTTCCACTACTGGAAATAATATTATTGTCAAACAAACTATTATTTACAGAGAAACCTCCTGGACCAAAAGTTAATTGTATTGCACTTGAAACATCGGGATGTGTTGCGCGAAAGGTGTTTGAGCGAATCTGCATGTTAGTACTTGTTTTAAGAGACATGACTGTACTTTTATTTCCTGACATGGTGATGAGATTGTCCTGGATATATGTTCCACTTGTGAAACCGTTTAAGACAAGGGCAATACTACTTGTTCCAGTTGTGTTGATAATATTCCCCCTCATTGATACATTTTGTTGGGCATAATTTCCAAGTACATAAGAGATTGCACCGGTGCTTGATCCTTCACAGGTTGTGTTAATGCTGTTATAATCTATGTAGCCATTATACATATCTTGGATGTCAAATACCGTTATATTTGAGCTAAATGCACCACATTGATGACGGAAGGTGTTCCAGCTGATGTTGGTGTTATTTGCACCACGAATGTAAATTGTCCCTAAATCGTTTTGTGTATAGAATGTGTTATTGAAAATGGTATTGTTATGATATGCTCCTCCCATACTAATGCTTACGCCAATACTACCTGAACCCGCAAGAGATACGTTTTGGAAGAAGTGGCAGTTTTTGATGGTGACGTTTCCAATTGTACCTTGAAAATCGACACCGTTTCCTGGGGAATGGCCGCCATAGGTGATGTTGTAGCCTTGGCAGTCGAGTACAACGTGAGATGCAGTGATGTTTGCACAGTAGCCGCCTGTGCCGATGTCATTGTATAATTTGGTTGGGATGGTAAACGTACCACATTCTGAGCGAGGATAGAATAATATTGCAGAGCCATTATGTAATAGGCTTTGGTTATTAAATGAATATTGAAGACCACCGGAGCCATCAATGTTTTCAATTCCCACCGTGGCACTACCTCCATCACTACTTGAGGAGCTGTCAAAATAGGTATCATTATAATAAAATGCAATTTGGTTAGATGTTTCATATAGCACTGCTTGAAATGTAATATTTCCGGCAACGCCTCCTTGAAATGCTTTTATTTGATGCCATTGGACGATAAACCTTCTTGCGGGGGAGGTGCCTTTGGTTTGGTAGTAGACTTTTCCAACTGTGGTTGGATCTAAGTCATCAAAAAAAGGGGCAACGTAATAATCAACTCCACCATTACTCGGTATAGCAACATTTGCGGCAATAGTTGCGGATCCACCAAAAGTGATATATCCATTGGATGAAATGTTTGTTTTGGTATAGGTTGCACCTCCATAAAATTGGAAATTCATACCCATGCTGACGTTAGCGAAAGAATCATCTGTGAGTGCGGCATCAGTTCCGGTGGTTGAGATGTCTTCAAAGGCGTACGGGATGCCATCAGATGATTTATAACCAAAACTATCTGGGCCGGGTGAGGCAGTAGCTATCCCAATGCCGTAGCCTCCTGAAGTAATCCCTACAGAAGAGGTGGGAGGTTGTTTTGGATCAAAAGTGGATGGTTGAGTAGTTTGAGTTGTAAATATCTGAGGGGTTGAGAGGGGGGGGTTGAGGTTGTAGCAGCGCCGGTAAGTGAGGGTGTAAAGTCGGTACTTTTAAGTTTATTGAGGAAAGATAAACCTTGGCCAAGAGAGGTGGTAGCAACGCTTGTGCCAAAGTTTTCTTGAGTATTCATTGTAATAATAAAGAAGGTGAGGAGTAGGGCTGAAATCAGGAAGAGTTTTTCACCTAGTGATGAAGTTGATTTGTTCTTTTTTTTGGGTGTGAAATCTATTTTTTTCTTCATGTTGTTGGTGTTATAATTTTTTGATTACTTTGTCGTATATCGTTAAGAGTTCGGTGAGTTCTTTGAATTTTAAAGAGTAGAATTTATAGGGGGTTACTTTTTTTACATTGAGGAAGCCAAGGTCGTGGAGAAGTTTTAAATGACGTGAAGCAAGGGAGACAGATTGGTTGGTTTTTTCTGCGATGTCTTTGACGGTGAGTTCATTTTCAGTGAGAAGACGGAGAATTTGACGGCGGGAGGAGGCGCTTATAGCTCGAGAAAGGCGTTCTTCGATGTGATCCTGCGGCTGAATGGTGGGCATTTAGGGAAGGGATAGTTTGAGGGTTTTTAAAGTTTCCTATTTGTGAAGTTGGTGGGTTGTGTAGTTACGTGTGTGTGAAACTATCGCTCTTAAAATTTTGAGATCGTCTTCTATTGCGAGAATATTTGTTTAAATTTATGCTTCTATTTCTGTTGGTTCAGGAGGAGGGGGAGGCGGAGTATCTTTTATCGCCTGTTCGATTATTCTTGTTTTTAATTCTTCTAATGTATCAATAGTATAATATTTATTTTTGTATTCTTTTTGGTATTTTTCTACTAGTTCGGGTTCAGTGAGGTCGATTTTACTTAAATAGATGAGAATTTGTCTTTTTTTACCTAATGAATGGAGGTTATGAAGCAATTTTTCTTGGGCTTTGATTGAATAGCCGCAGTATTCGCTGAGGTCGAAAACGAAGATGATTATATTTGAGAGTTCATGTAAGACGATATCGGCTTGTTGTTCGATGAGGTTTAATTTGTTTTTGCGATCGAGAGTTCCAGGTACGTCGAGTACTTGGATTGTTGGTTGTAGAGAAGAAAGGGAAAGAGTGTCTGATTCGGAG
>Ga0209515_10005065_pt1 | contig 17335 bp, 19 predicted proteins | sample Subgroupgradi54m_FD_187454 | JGI IMG/M metagenome (GOLD analysis project Ga0209515, IMG submission 187454) | Subsurface groundwater microbial communities from S. Glens Falls, New York, USA - GMW60B uncontaminated upgradient, 5.4 m (SPAdes)... ...
CAAGGGCACGTCCGAGCAGGCCATGGTCGGCTACTGCGCCAAAGGAACGGACAACGGCATGTTCAAGTTCCAGGCGAAGGTCGACGCCGGCAAGGGCGACTACAAGGTCGGCGTCTACGTAAAGTAGAAGCGCGTCACATCTGTCAAAACGTGCGTAGCCCGAAGCCGATGGGCACGCCGATCGTCGCGGCGACCGCGTCGACGGCGAGGAACTTCCCGAACGGGACGCGGGCGATGCCCGCGGTGAGGAAGGCGGCGGCCCGGAGGCCCATCACGTGGCGCGCGGTGACCACGGTCTTGATCGCGTGCCGCCGGTACGCCCGCTTCAGCGCGTTCTCGCGCTCATTCGTGAGGACGATCCGCACCACGCGCCAGTTCAGCAGCCGCTCGCCCCAGTGATGGCCGGCCCAGTAGAGGACCACGTCGCCCGAAAGGACGCCGAGCAGGCACACGGGCAAAGCGATCCACCACCGGACCAGCTCCTGGCTCGCGAGCGCGCCGGCCGCGAGGATCGGCACCTCCTCGGGGATCGGCACGCCGAGCGCGGCCACGAATAGGACGGCGAAGATCCCGAGGTAGGTGAAGTGCTCGACGAGGCCCTGGATCATCGGCGCCGCCACTCGCCCGCGGAGGGAATCACTGCGGCGGGGCCGGCGCGGCGGCGGGCCGTTCCTCCCGATGTCGCACCCGGGCGATCGCCGGGTCCTCGAGCAACGGGGCGTACCCGGCGGCGTCCAGGGTGAGGACGTCTCCCGGCTCGACCAGCAGGTCGATGTCGGCGACCTTCTTCGTGAACACGGCGAGGAGGTCGCCCTGCGCGGTGTGCACCTTGAGGAGGAGCCGGTTGGGCTCGCGCTGCTTCCGCGCCACCTCGCCCTCGATGGTGACGCGCTTGCCTGCCAGGATCTCCGGGAGGTACGGGAGGTACGGGCGGGCGAGCCCCGGCACGGACAACGCCGCCGCCGCCCCGAGAACGAGGCCGATCAGGAAGACGAGGGGCAGGACCAGCGATCGCCGCATCGGTTCCTCTCTCCCAGCCTGCCGTGGGGGCATTCGCCGGGCAAACGCACGCCGCCCGAGTTTTTTGCGCGGCGACCGGGGCGCTCGTCTGCTATCATAGCGATACTTTTCACCTTCTTCGCCGGGTCCGTCTCGTCGGCCGAGGGCCGTCCGGAGCGCCGCCCGACCGAAGACACCAGAGGGGATGCGCGGTGGACTACTTCGAGTGGACGGAGCAGCTCTTCGATCACGCCAAGGTCTTCGACAAGCCCGAGGCGCTGCGCGGAATCCGCGTCCTCGAGCTCACCACGCTCGTGCTCGGCCCCACCACCGCCGACTTCCTGGGGGAGTTCGGGGCGGAGGTCGTCAAGGTCGAGCTGCCGCCGCGCGGCGACACCATGCGCTTCGTCACGCCCGAGGGGACGTTCTGGAAGAACGCCTCCATGGGCTTCTTCCCCGAGAACCACTCGAAGTACCACGTGGGCATCGACCTGCACTCCAACGAGGGCAAGGCGCTGTTCAAGCAGCTCGCCGCCAAGTCCGACATCATAGTGGAGAACTTCCGCGCGGGCACGCTGGACACGTGGGGCATCGGCTACCGCGACATGCGCGAGATCAACCCGCGGCTGATCTACGTCGCCGACTCGGGCTTCGGGCAGTGGGGCCCATTCGCGCAGGGCCGGCCCTCCTACGACGCCGTCGCTCAGACCGTCTCGGGCATGATCGGCATCTCCGGCTTCCCGGGCCGCCCGCCCATCCTGTGCGGCATCTTCATCGGCGACTGGTTCGGCGGGCTCATGGCCGCCAACGCGGCCCTCGTCGCCCTGCATCATCGCACGAATACCGGCGAGGGCCAGTTCATCGACCTCGCCCAGAGCGAGGGCCTCGTGCGCACGCTCGACTGGACGTGGATCCGCGCGGGGCTGACCGGCCGCAACCGCGCCCCCGCCGGCAACCACGACGAGGCGATCGGCATCGCCGACATCTTCGAGTGCCGCGACGGCTACGTGGCGGCGGCGGCGGCGACCGACGCGGAGTTTGCGGGCCTCTGCGAGGCGATGGGTGACCGGGCGCTCGCGGCCGATCCCCGGTTCAAGACGCTCGAGGCCCGTCAGAAGCCCGAGCACGCGCGCGAGGCGCTGGCGCGCGTGCGCGCGTGGGCCGGCAAGCTCGCGCGGGCCGAGGTCGAAGCGGCGGCGGTGAAGCACGGCTTCGCGGCGGCGCGCGTGGCCACCGCGCGCGACCGCTACGAGGATCGGCACCTGCGGGCGCGGGGCACCGTGTGGGAGTACGAGGACCCGCTCTACGGGCGCATGGTCGAGCACGGGCTGGGCCCGAAGCTCTCCGAGACGCCGGCGCGGATCAAGTGGGCGGCCAAGCCCGTGGGCTGGCACAACCACGACGTCTTCACGCGGCTGCTCGGCCTGTCGCCGAGCCGGATCAAGGAGCTGACCGAGCAGAAGGTGATCGGGCAGTGGGCGGAGATCCCCGGGGCGAAGCCGCCGTCCGACTGGGCCCCCGACCAGGGAAGAGTCTAGCCATGACGACGCGCAGCCACGAATCGATCGAGCCGTGGGCGGAGTACGCCCGCGAGCTGACGGATCCGAAGCAGGCGCACGAGAAGCCGGAGGCGCTGGGCGACCTGCGCGTGCTCGACTGCTCCCGGGGCAACTTCGCGGCGCTCTTCGCCTCGTCGATCCTGGCCGAGTTCGGCGCCGAGGTGATCCGGGTCGAGCCGCCGAACGGCGACGTCGCCCGGCTGTTCACGCCGGAGGGGCTGAAGCACAAGGGCACGGGGCTGCCGTACCTGGTCGAGGCGCGCAACAAGCGGCACATCACCCTGAACCTCGAGCACGAGGACGGCCGCCTGCTGTTCGCGCGCCTGGCCCGCCACGTGGATGTGGTGATCGAGAGCGAGCTGCCGGGGCAGCTGGACGCCTGGGGCATCGGCTACCGCCAGCTCTCGATCCTCAACCCCGGCCTCATCTACCTCGCCGTCTCCACCAACGGCCAGTTCGGGCCCCGCGCCCGCGACCGCATGCCCGACCACGACATCACGAACCAGGCGCTGTCGGGCGTGCTCTACGTGAGCGGGGAGCCCGCGGGGCAGGGGCCGGCCGAGTCCTCGGTCCCCACCAAGCAGGGCAACTGGATCGGCTGGTACGTCGGCGGCGGCTTCGGCTCGCTCTCGATCCTGGCGGCCCTCGCGCATCGCGGGCGCACCGGCCGCGGGCAGCTCATCGACCTCACGCCGGCCGAGGCCTACATGCGGTTCACCGACGCCTCGATCCACTGGTACCACGCCATGCAGCGGGTGCAGGAGCGGGTCGGCGCGCTCCACATCCAGGTCTTCCCCTACACGCTGGTGAAGACCCGGGACTCCTACGCCTTCATCGCGGGCTTCTCCGACGTCAACTGGACCGGCCTCACCAACATCATGGGCCGGCCCGAGCTGAAGGAGCGGTTCCCGTCGCCGAAGTCCCGGATCAGCGAGGCGGCGGCGGTCTACAAGGAGCTGGAGGCGTGGTCGAAGGACCTGACCTCGCAGGAGATCCTCGAGCGCTTCCAGGACTACATGTCCAACAAGCGGGGGCCGGGCACGGTGGCCACGGCCCGCCTCAACACCCCCGAGCAGGTCCTGCAGGAGCCGCACTGGTGGGAGCGCGGCGTCTTCGAGAAGGTGGAGGACCCCGAGTACGGGGAGCTCCTCCTCCAGGCGCCGCCGTGGAAGATGTCGGAGACGCCGCCACGCATCAAGTGGGCGTGCCGGCCCGTGGGCGCGGACAACGCGCTGGTGTACATGAAGTACCTCGGCCTCGGGCGCTCGCGCCTCGAGGCCCTCAAAGCGGGAGGAGTCATATGACGGCTCGAGTGCTGAGTCTCGTCGTGGCGATCGCCGTGAGCTGGTCCGTTGCGCTGGCGCCGCTGCCGGCGGCCGCGCAGTCGGAGACGCCGCCCGCGGCGCCCGCCCAGCCGGCCCAGCAGCCGGACCTCTACCAGGAGGCGCTGAAGGCCTCGCAGGTGCCGCCGCGCCAGCACGAAGACGCGTACCAGACGGGCGCGGCGGTCGCGACCCTGTTCAGCCTGCCGGGACGCGTGATCCTCTGCGGCCTCGGCACCGGGCTGACGTTCGCCACGCTCTTGATCACCCTCGGCACCGGGTACGGTGCCGCCAAGAGCATCTTCGAGGAGGGATGCGTCGGGAAGTGGGTCGTCACCCCCGAGGACCTGCGCGCGGCCAACGAGCGGACGGGGATGACGCCGGACGCCTACATCTACGGCCGCCAGTAGGCGGACGATGGGCCGCATTCCCGCCGCCGCGCTGCCGCCCCGGGAGCTCTGGCCGGAGCGCATCTACACGCTCCCCGAGCTCCGCTCTTACCCGCAGCGCCTCAACTCGACCGAGGAGCTGATCGACCGCCATGTCGCCGAGGGGCGCGGCGACCGGGTGGCGCTCCTCTTCGAGGACCAGAGGATCACCTACCGCGCGCTCCAGGCCTCGGTGAACCGGCTCGGCGGGGCACTCCAGACTCTCGGGATCGGCGAGGAGGACCGGGTCCTCCTGCGCGCGCCGTCGGTCCCGCCCGCGATCGTGTCGGTGCTCGCCACCATCAAGATCGGCGCCGTCATCGTCCCCACCTCGCCGCTCTTCTCGCGGGGGGAGCTGGTCCACATCGCCAACACGACGGAGGCCACGGCCCTGATCGTGGCCGCGCCGCTGCTCGAGGAGGTGGAGAAAGCGCGGGGCGAGCTGGCCACGGTCAAGCACGTCGTCGTCATCGGCGGCGATCCCGCCGACCTCGCGGCCCGGGGCTACCTCTCCTACGCCGACCTGCTCGCGAAGGGCTCGCCCCTGCTCGAGCCCGTCCGGCGCGACCGCCTGGCCGTGTCAGTGCTGCTCTTCACCTCCGGCACCACCGGGCCGCCCAAGGGCACCGTCCACTTCATGGAGGAGGCCCTGGTCGTCCCCGACACCTTCGGCACGTACGGCTGGCGCGTGACCCAGGACGACGTGATCGGCGGGCCCGCGCCGCTGTCGCTGGCGGCCGGCTACTCGACCCAGGCCGTCATCCCGTTCCGCTTCGGCGCGGCGGCGTCCCTGCTGCCGCGCTTCACGCCCGAGGGGATGTTCGAGCAGATCCAGAAGCACAGGATCACGATCGTGTCGATCCTGCCCACCGCGTACCGGAAGATGATGCAGGTCCCCGGCGCGAAGGGGCGCTACGACCTCTCGAGCGTGCGCGTGTGCACGGGCGGCGGCGAGTCCCTCACGGCGTCGACATACGCGGAGTGGAAGGAGATGTTCGGCCAGGAGGTCTACGAGGGCCTCGGCACCACGGAGATGATGTACGTCTTCGTCTCCTCCGCGGTCACCCGCCGGGTGAAGCCGGGCGCCATCGGCCCCGCCGTCCCCGGCTACGAGGTCAAGGTCGTCGGCGAGGACGGCAAGGCGTGCAAGCCCGGCGAGGTCGGCCTCCTGATCGCCCGGGGCCCGACGGGCACCGTCTACTGGCGCGACGTCGAGCGGCAGCGGGCGGCCGTGTCGAACGGCTGGAACCGGGCCGGCGACTTCGTGACGATGGACGCGGACGGCTACGTGACGTTCCTCTCGCGCGAGGACGACTTGATCAAGTCCTCCGGGTACCGGATCGGGCCCGAGGAGATCGAGGACACGCTCAAGCGGCACCCGGCGGTGGCCGACGCCGCGGTCATCGGCGTGCCGGACCCCGTGCGCGGCCAGAACACGCGCGCCTACGTGGTGCTGGCGCCGGGCGCGGCGCCCTCCGAGGACCTCGAGCGCCAGCTCATCGAGTTCTGCCGCGGCGAGATCGCCGTGTACAAGCTCCCGCGCGAGGTTGAGTTCACCGACCAGCTCCCGCGCGCGCCCGGGCCCGCGGGGCCGGGCACGGGCAAGCTTCTCCGCCGCCTCCTCCGCGTCAACGCTGGCCGCTGAAAAGGGCCCAATCAACTCGGGTCTCGCCTCGCGACGGGCTCGCCGCTTCGCTCTTCTCGGATTCTTCGGCTCGCCTCGCCTGCGGCTGCAGCTCGCACTGCCTCTCGCTGGCGCCGCTCGGCTCGAACTGCGGTCGTTGGCTCGGTCGCTCCTCCCTGGCAGGCGTTATGCTGCATACGCCTCGGTCGTCGCTCCCTCGCCGCCTAGCATCTGGACCTTTGAGCGGCCGGCGGCGCTCGGTTGTTCTCCTCTGAAGGACATCCGGTATCCGGAGGCAGTGGCGGTCGCGGGACGGCGATCCTGGCCGGGCTGTTCGTGCTCCTCGTGGTGGGCTGGGGGCTTGGAATCTGGGGCACCGTGTTGCGGGGGGCCGTCCACGAGGTCACCGGCACCTACGTGGAGCGCGTGGACGCCGCCGTGATCCTCGTGCGCCACGACGCGGTCCCCGCCCTCGACATGAAGCCGATGGAGCTGATGGCCTTCCCGCTCGCGTCGCCCGCGCTCCTGGACCGCGCGGGCCTCGCCCGCGGCGACCGTGTGCGCCTGATCGTGCGCCAGGCCCCGGAGGGCCTCGTCGTCACCCGCTTCGACCGACTCGCCCACTGAGCGACCGCACGTACTCCACGACCGCCGCGATCTGGTGGTCGTCGAGGTGCATGCCGAAGCCCGGCATCCCGGGCTTGCCGAGCGGCGCGCCGCCCTGCTTGATCAGCTCGCGCAGATACGCGTCGGAGTCCCGGCCGAGCCGCGCCGCGTCGGTGAGGTCGCCCGGCCGGATCAGGAAGAGCGCCGCCCGCCAGGAGCCGCGGCCGTCGCGGCCATGGCAGTCGACGCAGTAGCGGTAGTAGACGCGCTCGCCGAGGCCGGCGCCGGGCGGCGGCGTGGTCTCCTGCACGGCCATCGCCACCAGGAGGGCGATGGCCCCGATGACCAGGACGAAGGCAATCAGCACGACGCCGGGATGCCGCACGGGGGCGATCAGGGGGCGGCCGCCCGGTCCCGCGGGTGGGCCTCGGCGGCGAACGCCTCGATTTGGTCGGGCAGGCCGAAGACCTTCACGGTGTCGCCGGGACGGAGGATCGTCTCCGGCGGCGGGTTGAGGATCAGGTCGTCGGCGCGGCTGATCGCCACCACCGTGACCCCGAACCGCTCGCGGACTCGTGCGTCCCGGAGGGACTGATCGGCGATGCCGCCCTCGCCGATCCTCACGCCTCGCACCTCCGGCAGGACCGGGGGCGTTGGCGCTCCCTCTCCCTGCGCCCGCTCCATGGCGCCGCGGAATCGCTCCAGGTACGCGAGCGCGAAGTCCTTCGGCAGCTTCAGGGTGGCCAGGGCGTGCCTGATGAGCGTCGCCGACGCCTCGACCTCGGGCTGGATCACCTCGGTCGTGCCGACCTCCCTCAGGCCCTCGGCTTCGGCCCTCCCGTGGGCGCGGGCCAGAACGGGAACGTCGGGGTTGAGGGCGCGGATCGCGTGAACCGCCAGCCGCGCCGGGTCGATGTCGGGGAGGGCCACGACGACGAGCGCGGCCCGGCCGACACCGGCCCGCACCAGCGCGTTCCGGCGCGCCGCGTCCGCGAAGAGGGAGGGCACTCTCCGCGCGCGCAGCCCCTTGACGATGTCCGGGTCGCGCTCGATCACGACGTAGGGGATGCCGAAGGTTTCCAGCGCCTCGCCGACGGCGCTGCCCACCCGACCGAACCCGCACACGACCACGTGGCCGCGTCGTGCTTCGTCCGGGAGCGGAGCGGCGGAGTCCCGCCCCCGCGAGAGCCGGACGGCGCCGAGCCACGCGGGGGCGTAGCGGACCAGCGGGGCGTTGGTCAGGATGGTCAGCAGGGAGGCGGCGAGCGTGGCGTTGTAGACGTCGTTGCCGATGTGGCCCGCCGCGCGCGCGACCTGCACGAGGACGAACGAGAACTCGCCGATCTGGGTGAGGCCCACACCGGCCAGGACGGCCGTCGCCAGCCGGTACCGGAAGAGCGCGACGACGCCGGTCCAGATGACGAGCTTGCCCACGACGATGAGGCCGATCATCGCGCCGAGGAGCGGGAGATTCCCGAGGACGGTGGCCGGGTCGACGAGCGCGCCGACGGTCACGAAGAAGAGGGCCACGAAGGCGTCCCGCAGGGGGAGGAGCCGTTCCAGGGTCTCGTGCGCGTAGTCGGAGGCGCTGATGGTGAGGCCGGCGAGAAAGGCCCCGAGCGCCAGCGAGAGGCCCACCGCCTGGGTGAGCGCGGCCGTCCCGAGGCCGATCGCGAGCGCGACCATCAGGAACAGCTCCTTGTTCTGCGTGCGGACCACCCGCGCCATCAGCGGGGGAATGACCTGCGCGGCCACGTACGCGAACGGTACCAGGATCAGGGCGGCCCGCCCCAGCGCCAGCGCGATGGCGAGGAGCCGCCCCGGCTCCAGCGCGCCGAGCGCCGGGAGGAGGACCGTGAGGACGACGACGGCCAGGTCTTCGACGAGCGTGATGCCGATCATCACGCGCCCGTGCGAAGAGCGGAGCTCGCCGCGGTCCATCAGCAGGCGCGCCAGCACCATCGTGCTCGCGACCGAGATGACGAGACCCACGACGATGCCCTGCAGCGGGGGCCAGCCCATGAGCGCTCCCACGGCCAGCGCCAGCCCCGCCGAGAGCAGGATGCCGAGGGGCCCGCCGAGGAGCGCGACCCACCTGACGCGGAGCAGGTCGCGGAGCGAGAACTCGATGCCGATGGAGAACATCAGGAGCACCACGCCGACCTCGGCGAACAGCTCGAAGGTGTGCATGTGCGAGACGACGGGGCCGGGCGTGAACGGGCCGATGAGGATGCCGCCGACGACGTAGCCGATGATCAAGGGCTGGCGCGTGACCCAGGCCAGCACGGCGCCGAGGACCGCGGCCACGAACACGTACGCGAGGTCGCGGAAGAAGATCGGGTCGGCTACCATCGGCGCGTCTCGGTCATCTCTGGAACGATACCATCCGCCGCTTCAGCCGAGCGGCAGCAGCGCGCGCTGGACGCGCGCGTCGCGGAGCAGCTCGTCGCCGGTTCCCGCGAGGACCACCCGGCCCGCGTCGAGCAGGCAGGCGCGGTCGGCCAGCCGCAGGAGCCGGCGCACGTGCTGGCCGGCGGCCAGGATCGTGACCCCGGCCGCCGCCTCCGCACGCAGGGCCTCGGCGACCCGCGCGATGACCGGGCCGCGAGCCCGAGGAAGGGATCGTCGAGGCAGAGGAGGAGCGGGCGCGCCATCAGGCCGCGCGCGAGCGCGAGCATCTGCTGCTCGCCGCCCGAGAGCGCGCCGGCCGGGACGTGCTGCTTCTCGGCGAGGGTGGGAAAGAGGCGGAAGACGGTCTCCCGGGTCTCGTCCCGGGCGGCGCGGGCGCGCGGAAGGAAGGCGCCCAGCTCGAGGTTCTCGTGGACCGACAGCGGGGCGAAGAGGCGGCGGCCCTCCGACACCAGCACGAGGCCGTCGGCGGCGATCGCCACGCGGGTCGGCCGTCGATCCGGCGCTCGTCGAGCACGATCTCGCCGCCGGCGATCGGCAGCAGGCCCGCGATCGCGCGCAGCAGCGTGGACTTCCCGGCGCCGTTGGGGCCGACGAGCGCCAGGACGAGCTTGTCCCCGTAGCCGACGCGCGCGTCGCGCAGGGACAGCGCGGGCGACATCAGTCAACGTCGGGGGGAGCGAGCGCCGCTCCTCCCCGACGCCCCCCACCGGCGATCGTCGGTCCCGATCTCTTCACGCCCCCTCGGTCGTCGCCGAGGTACGCCGCCGCCAGCTCGCGGGAGGCCAGGATCTCGTCCGGCCGGCCCGCGGCCGCCCCGCGGCCGCGGGCGAGGAAGATCAGGCGATCGCTGACCTCGCGGAGCACGGCGAGCGAGTGCTCGACCGCGAAGATCGTGAACCCTCACGCACTCGCTCAACCTCGCCCACGGCGAGTCGGGAGCAGCAGGAGCGGGTGGAGCCCCGACGCCGCCCACGCCGCGTAGCCGACGTAGCCGCCCAGCGTGACCAGGGCGAGGATCATCGCGAAGCCGAGCGCCACCAGGGCGTAGAAGCACCCGAGCATGACGCCCGCGGCGAGCGCCTGCGCCAGCGTTGACAGCGACACGCGCGGAGTGTAGCGTTACGCCGCGAATCAAGTCAAACCGCGCCCGGGAGAGTGACGATGCTGGAGCGGGTGGATCGCGTACAGCTCGTCGTGCGCGATCGCGAGGCGTCCGCGCGGACGTTCGCCGAGCTCCTCGGCGCCAAGCCGGTCGGCGAGTCGCGGAGCCGGTATCTCGGCGCGCGGCGCACGGTGCTGGCCCTCGGCGCGAGCGAGGTCGAGCTGTGCCAGCCGAGTGAGCCGGGCCCGGCGGAGGCGCACCTCGCCCGCTGGGGCGAGGGCCTCCTCGCCGCCGGCGTCTCGGTGGCCAACCTCACCGATCTTTACGTCCATCTCGCCGGCGAGGGGATCGAGTTCGTCGAGGAGGACGAGCAGACCTTCCTCGAGCCGGCCCAGACGGGCGGCGCCCTCGTCGTGGTGAGCCCCACCGGGCAGCGTGTCTCCACGGCGCTCGTGCGGGGATTTGTCGAGGTCACGCACACGATCGCGGGCCGGTGGACGGCCGTGGCCCAGCGGTACACCGAGGTGTTCCAGCTCGACCCCGCGCGGTTCGCGCCGATCCGGAGCGCGCGCTTCGGCTACGAGGGCACGCTGGCGCTGTTCGCGCCGGAACGGCGCGATCGGATCGAGATCGCCCAGGTCACCGATCCCGCGAGCGCGATGGGCCGGTGGGTGGCCCGGCGCGGCGACTCGCTGTACATGGCCTCCGCGGAGGCGGACGACGTCGGGGCGATCGTCGAGCGGCTGGAGCAGCGCGGCGCCGCCTGGACGCCGCGCGGCGGTGACCCGGCGCGGGAGCGCGACGGGCTCTGGATCCACCCGAAGGCGCTGCACGGCCTCCTGCTCGGGGTGGCCCGGACCGGGCTCGCGTGACCGAGGTCCTCCACGAGACGCGCGGTCCCGTCGCGCTCGTCACGCTCAACCGTCCCGAGCGGCTGGTCGACGAGGCGCTCGCGCTGGCCGGCCAGATCGCGGCCCGGCCTCGGCCCCAGGCGCGGTGGATCAAGGAGATGCTGGCGCGGAACGCCGCCAACGGCGACCTCGGCGACGTGCTCCGGACCGAGGCCCGGTACCTCGACCTGGCGCGCCGGAGCCTCGAGCACGCGGCCGCCGTGCGGGCGTTCGTGGAGCGGCGGTCCGCTTGACCGGGGCCCGGGGCAGCCGGATACTCGGGGTACTTCGTCCCGCGATGGGATCGCGAAACTCACTGATGCCCGGGGGACCGCCATGATCGAACTGACTCGACGCGACTTCATCCGTGTCTCGGGGACCGCGCTCGCCGGCTCGACCCTCACCACCATGCTCGATGCCCGTCAAGCGCCCGCCCAGATCCGGGGGACGACCCTCCGGATGCTCAAGTGGAGCCACTTCATCCCCGCCTACGACCAGTGGTTCGACAAGTTCGCCAAGGAATGGGGCGAGAAGAACGGCGTCCGCGTCATGGTCGACCACATCCCGCACCTCGAGCTGCCCGCCCGCTACGCGGCCGAGTTCGCGGCGGGGGCCGGCCACGACCTCATCTACTTCGTCGGCCAGATCCTCACGGGCCACTACTACAAGAACCTGGTCGACGTGAGCGACGTCGCCAGCGGGCTCGCCAAGAAGTACGGCGGGTGGATGGAGGGGGCCAAGAGCTGCGCGCAGATCGGCGGCGTCTGGTACGCGATCCCCGACTACTTCATCTCGATCCCGGTCCTGTGGCGCAAGGACCTGTTCGACCAGGCGGGTCTCGGCGTGCCCGACACCTGGGAGAAGCTGCGGGTCGCGGGCCGCACGCTCAAGGCCAAGGGCCACCCGACCGGCATCCAGCTCTCGCACTGCAACGACGCCAACCACAACTGGCGCGCCGTGCTCTACTGCTTCGGGGCCAGGGAGACCGACCCGACCGGGCAGCAGATCGTCCTCGACTCCAAGGAGACGCGCGAGGCGCTCCGCTTCGCCAAGGCGCTCTACGAGGAGGGCATGACGCCGGAGGTCTTCTCCTGGGACGACGCCTCCGACAACCGGTACCTGGCCTCGGGCGTGGCCTGCTGGATCCACGACGCCATCTCCGCGTACCGCACGACCCAGGACACCAACCCCGAGGTCTTCAAGAGCACCTACGTGCTCCCGGAGGCGGCGGGGCCGGGCGGCGAGCGGACGAACGTGGGCGAGCCCAACGTGTGGGCCATGTGGAAGTTCTCGAAGAACGTGCCGGCGGCCAAGGAGTTCGTCGAGTACCTCGCCGACCACCAGAAGGAGGCGATGACCGCCAGCCGCGGCTACAACATGCCGTTCCTCCTCGGCCACTACACGAAGCCCATGCCCGTGATCGGCACCGACCCCAAGCTGAACACGCTCCAGGACATCGGGAAGATCACGGCCTTCTTCGGCCATCCGGGCCCGATGTCGCCGGCCGCGCAGGAGGTCCTCACCACGTTCGTCATCCCCGACATGTTCACCCGCGTCTGCCGCGGCCAGGACATCGAGGAAACCCTGAACTGGGGTGTCGGCGAGATCCGGCGCATCTACGGCAAGCACAAAGCCGCCTGATGGACGACCTCACGGCCGGCCGCGACCCGGACCCGAGCGCCGTCCTCGCGCTCGAGGTCCCGGTCGAGCGGGCGAAGGCCCGCTGGTGGCGAAGCGTCACCGCCCGGCGGTACGCGTTCGGCTACAGCCTCCTCACGCCCGCCGTCCTCTACGTCGGGCTCCTGGTCGGCGTGCCCTTCCTCTTCTCGCTCTACCTGGCGCTGAGCGACGCCAGCGTGGGCGCGCCCGTGGCCCGCTTCGTCGGCCTCGAGAACTTCGTGGCGGTCGTGCAGAGCGGCACCTTCTGGGTCGCCTTCCGGAACTCGCTGATCTTCACGTTCGGCGCCGGCGTCTGCAAGGGCCTGCTCGGCACCTCGCTGGCCTTCCTCCTCATGCAGTCCTTCCGGGGCAAGAAGGTGGTGCGGGTGCTGGTCGTCATGCCGTTCACGATTCCCATCGCCGTCAGCACGCTCGGCTGGAAGTGGATGCTCGACTCGCAGTTCAGCGTCATCAACTGGGCCCTCGGGCAGCTGCACCTGATCGGCGCCTACGGGACCGACGCCTGGCCCGTCTGGCTCGGGCAGCCCAAGCTCGCGCTGGCCTCGGTGATGTTCGTGAACGTCTGGCGGAGCTTCCCCTTCAGCGCGATCGTCCTGATGGCGGGGCTGACGTCGGTGCCGCCCGAGATCATCGACGCCGCCAAGGTCGACGGCGCCAGCTTCCGGCAGCGCTTCGCCAAAGTGATCGTGCCCATGATCGCGCCGATCCTCCTCATCGGAGCCCTCTTCGACACCGTCTTCACGCTCTCCGACATCAGCATCGTCTACCTGCTCACCAACGGCGGCCCTAACGGCGCCACCGAGATCCTCCCCACGCTGGCCTACCGCGTGGGCATCCAGGCCGGCGCCCTTGGGCGCGGCGCGGCGATCTCCCTGTTCCTGTTCCCGCTGCTGCTGCCCGCGATGATCCTGCTGTTGCGCAACCTGCGCCGGCGGGAGTTTTGATGGCGCGCTCGGCCCGGGAGAACGCCCTCCGCCATCACGTCCTGATCTACCTCGGTCTCACGCCGTTCGTGGTGCTCGCCGTGTTCCCCATCCTGTGGATGGCCATCACCGCGATCAAGCAGGAGGCGGACCTCTACCGGATGGACACGGTCCCCTTCTGGTTCGGCATGCCGCCCACGCTCAAGAACTTCGCCCTCCTGTTCAACCGCACGTCGTACACGGACTGGATCGTCAACACCATGTCGATCTCGTTCTGGGTCTCGGTAATCACGATCCTCACCGCCGTGCCCGCCGGCTACGCGCTGGCGCGGCTCAAGCTGCGCGGAGCCGAGAACCTCGGTATCGGGATCTTCATGACCTACCTCGTGCCGCCGATCATCCTGTTCCTCCCTCTGTCGCGGGTGGTGAGCGAGCTCGGGCTCCAGGACCGCTGGTGGGCGCTGGTCGTGGTCTACCCGACCTTCACGATCCCGTTCTGCACGTGGCTCCTGATGGGGTTCTTCAAGACGGTGCCCTTCGAGATCGAGGAGGCCGCCCGGGTCGACGGCTGCGGCCAGCTCGGCGCCCTCCTGCGGGTGGTGCTGCCCGTGAGCTGGCCGGGCCTCATCACCGCCGTCATCTTCTCGTTCACGCTGTCGATGCAGGACTTCCTCTACTCGCTGGCGTTCATCTCCGTCTCCGACAACAAGCCGGTCCCGCTCGGCGTGGCCACCGAGCTGATCCGCGGCGACGTCTACTTCTGGGGCTCCCTCATGGCGGGCGCGCTCCTGGTGGGCGTGCCGGTGGCCATCGTCTACAACCTCTTTCTCGACAAGTTCATCTCGGGGATCACGGGCGCCGCGATCAAGTAACGCCATGACGCGGCACGCGCTCGCGCCGGCCCTGGTCGTCGCGCTGGTCCTGCTCTGGCGGGCGGCCTCCGTGCCGGCGCCCGCGGTCGACGTCGTGGTCACGGGCGTGCCCCGGCCTCTCCAGCTCGCCCTCGACCGCGACGGCGCGCTCGTCGTCCTGAGCCCGGGCGCCGGCGGCGACTCCGCGGCGGAGATCTTCCGCGTCCCTCTCGGTGCCGCGCTTCCCGTGGACCTCTCGCACGCGCCCCGCGTGCGCGTCCCCTTCGCGGCCGGGCCCCGCAAGGCCGCGCTCGGGAGCCTCGCCGTCGACCCGCGCTCGGGCGACCTCTTTCTCGGCGAGGAGAACGGGACGCGCATCTACCGGCTCTCGGCGTCGTCCACGCTGACGCTGTACGCGCGTGGCCTCCACCGGCTCGACGGCGGCGGCACCCTGGCCTTCGACGCCGGCGGGCGGCTGCTCGTCGTCGACTTCGTGGACCAGATCCCGCCTTCCATGGAGGAGCCGGCGCCCCCCGGCTTCGAGTGGCTGCGGGACGAGGACTACCGGGGCCCCTTGCTGTTCCGGCTCGAGCTGGACCCGGAGGCGGCGCTGCCGCGGGACCTCGGGCGCGCGGCGCCGTTCTTCCCGCGGGGCTGGGGCGGCCGCGCCGGCGGCGGGCTGCTGTCGCGCCTGATCAGCGTGGCCGTCGCGCCAGGCGGCGAGGTCTTCGCGCTCAGCTCGATGGGCGAGGTGTTCCGGGTCTCCGCCGACAGCGTGCTGGAGCCGCTGGCGCGGCTCCCGGTCGGGCAGTACCACCGCATCTCCATGGTGGCCGCCCCCGACGGCGGCGTGCTGATCTCGGGCGGCCTGCACCTGAACCGGGTCTTCCGGGTCGCCCGCGACGGCGCCGTCAGCACGCTCGCCGCCGACCTCGCCGACCCCGAGGGGATCGCGCTCGACGCCGCCGGCCACGTCTACGTCGCGGAGTCCGCGCTCCACCGCATCATCCGCGTCGCGCTGCCGTGACGAGGCCCATCCACCCCACACGACGAGGAAGAGTCGGTCTCGCCTCGCACGACCCGGCGAACCTCTGGAAGGGCCTGAAGCGCGACGACTCGTGGCAGGCGAAGTACCTCACGAGAGGTGAAGCGCGGCACGAGATCCACTTCTGGGCGCGGAGCGGGGGTCAGGCGCGCCCCAGTCGGGGACGTGGCAAGGTCACGCACCGCCGGTGAGCGCGGTTGACAAGCACCCCCGCGCGTACCTACAGTCGTTTTCCACCCATATGCGGACACGCTGGCCGGTTCTCCTCGTGGGCTCCGTGAGCCTCGGTCTCGCGACGGCGGCGCTGGCGCGGACGCCGGTCGACTCGATCTGTCCCGGTGCTCTGTTGGTTGTCCAGCCGGGCGACATCTCGCTCCGCGACAAGCCCCAGGACCGGTTCCTCTTCATCTTCTACGGGCCCGGGAGGGAGATCGAGCGCGTGGCCAAGGGCGATCGCCTGAAGGTCGAGCGCACCTCCATCGTCAAGACGGCCTTCGGCGACCAGAAGTGGGCGTTCGTCGAGCACGTGGGCTCGTCGAGCAGGGGCTGGGTGTTCGTGGGCAGCCCGGGCGACGCGGACAGTTGCTGCGTCGAGGCCGTCTCCGCCCCACCGCGGCCTTGCCCCTGACAACGATGAGCGTGTACCTTCCGTACATCCTGCAGGGCGTCGTGCCGTTCGGGGCGTACTTCGCCGGGATCGTCATCCGCAACGTCGCCCTCCCCGGCCGGAACAGCCCCCCGCTGCTCCACCAGCTGCTGCTCGGCATTCCCGTGTCGCTGATCGTCGTCTCGCCGCTGCTCGGCCTGCTCCAGCAGACGGATCCCAAGACCTTTCTCGTGAGCCTGGGCATCATCGTCGAGCATGGGATGGTGGTGCACGAGACGATCACCGGTCACCTCCGCCGCCTGGTGAAGCCGGCCGCGCCGGCGAGACGGGGAGGCGTTTGAGGCGGGGGCGTCCGGCGCGCTCGGGAGGAGCGATCTCATGGTGGGGGAGCGCCCTTCACCTGTGAGGACGCCGGCCGGATCACGGCTCCGTCGCTCCCGTTGACCGGGGAGGTGAGCCCGAGACGCGGCGCCGCCACACGGAAGGCCTGCCGGGTCGCGAGCTGGAAGAGGAGCGCGGTGGCGAACGCCGCGGGCGAGAAAAGCTTAGGACTTCACGGAGCACCGAGGAGATCGTCGACACCGACGACCGCATCGGGGAAGGCTTCGGCGGCAACAGAGTCGCCACGCTGATGGACTCTGACCTCACGGAACCCCTTCGGGGGTGGGACCGCGGTGCGCCTCGAGGCGATTGGCGTTCAAGTCGAGGAGCCAGACCTCGCGGATTCCCGCCCTCGCGTACACCGGAAGTTTGACGCGGCGGTCCCGCTCGACGGACGTATCCATGACCTCGACGAGGAGTAGTACGTCGGCCGCTTCGGGGTGGATCGTCGGTAGAAGTCGGGGCGGGGGCGCAGCAGCGCAACGTCGGGCTGGGGCTCGGAGTCCTCCGAGGAGAGCTCGATGGGGTTCTGCACCCACACGATCGCTCGCTGTCCGAGCTGGGACGAGAAGAGGTGGTCGGCGTGCGCCACGGTACCGGCGTGGCGAGAGCCGATCGACGTCATCTCGATGATCTCCCCTTCGATCAGCTCGACGCGATCGTCTTCCGACAGGATGCCGGCCTCGCCCATCCGGTGATACTCGTCGACGGTGAACCGCCGCCGCTTCAGTGTGACTGCCATGTGGCTCGCCTCCTCTTTGGAGCATTCTACGCCGGCCAGCCGCGCCGGCCAGTGCCCCGGTTCGGATACACCGTGTCCTTTCGGTGGGCGTGCGTGAATTAGCCGGACCGCGCTTGCTATTGTCCGTTCATCCATTGACCCGCTCGCGAGGGCGAGGAGGAGGG
>Ga0209515_10005066_pt1 | contig 17328 bp, 3 predicted proteins | sample Subgroupgradi54m_FD_187454 | JGI IMG/M metagenome (GOLD analysis project Ga0209515, IMG submission 187454) | Subsurface groundwater microbial communities from S. Glens Falls, New York, USA - GMW60B uncontaminated upgradient, 5.4 m (SPAdes)... ...
CGAGCCTCATCTTCTACGCGGATCCGCTGGTGATCACCGGCAACGACGCGACGCTGTATTGGCGCACGCGCAACGTCACCAGCTGCACCGGCTCAGGCGGCGCAGGTACCTGGGCCAATCCCAGCGACAAACCGTTGCAAGCGGACAACGGCTACACCGTGCCGCAGACGGCCGAGAGCGTCACGTACGTGCTGGAATGCTCCGGCTCCAAGGGCACCGTGCGCGGCTCAGCGACGGTGACGCGGAAAGCCGCCGACGCCTACAGCGTGCGCTCGGACAGCGGCACGGCCGGCCCCAACGATACGCTCCATGTGTTCTGGACCGCGCCCGACACTCGCGCGCCCGGCGCGTGGATCGGCATGTATCGCCAGGGCGCGCCGAACATGCCGTCGCCTCCGAACTACCATCTGATCGGCGATACAGAGACCAGCGGCGTGTGGACGGTGCAGCTCCGCGCGGATCTCAACCCCCCCGGAACGTATGAGTTCCGCCTGATTAAAGGCAACAGCGGACCATTCTATGAGGTGCTCGCGGTCAGCGGCCCGGTGACGATCGGCGAGAGCGGCTCGCCGGTCCTGAGCTTGACCGCCGACCCGACGAACCCGGCCGCGGGCGATTTCGTGAAGCTCACGTGGAAATTCAACGATCCGAACGGCGCGTGCGCGACCTCCTCGACGCCCAACGATCCTGCGTGGACGAATCCGAAGGCGGCGGTCCAGGGCGAGGTGACCACGCAGCCGGCGTCGACGACGAACTACCACATCGAATGCACCGGCACAAGCGGCGACGCGTCGCGCGATGTGAAGGTGACCATCTTTAACCGGCCCGGTCCTCCGACGCTCGACTTTTCCGCGGAGCCGAGCACGATCGATCCGGTCAGGGGTCCCTTCGAAACCAAGCTGAAATGGCACACCACCAACGCGTCGATGTGCCGCGGCTCCGACGGATGGGACAAGACGCTGATCAACAATCAGATTGCCGACGGAGAGTTCGTCGTCACGCCGCTGTTCGTCACCACGTTCTTCACGCTGACGTGCGACCCGATCAAGACCCAGGGCGGTCCCGTCTTCTCCAAGGTTTCAAAAACGGTCAAGGTGACCGTCCCAGGAACCAGCGGTGGATTTCGGTTGACCGCGATACCAGAGTCGCTGCAATTCAAGCCTGGCGCAACCACGCCGCTGACGATCAGGCTGACCTGGCAAGGGTTGGAGACCGGCGAAAAAGGCCCCTGGTGGATCGGGATTCAGTCCGACACCCGGACCTTCCCTCCAATCCGGTTCCAGTCCGACACGACGGGACATATTGAGTGGGATGCGCCCAAGGAGGTTGCCACCTACGTGTTCACGCTGCATCGCGAGCAGTCCGGCGTGACGCTGGCCACCAGCAACACGGTGACGGTTTCCGAGGCGGGCACCGCGAAACCACCGACGGGCGCGCCGGCCATTAAGTATCTGAAGGCCGACCCGGACCACTTCGGCAACAGCACGTCCTCGAAGATTACAAAGATTACGTGGGAGACGGAGAACGCCGCGTCGTGCGAAGCGTTCAACGGCGGCGACAGCGGATGGACTGGGACCAAATCCGTCAACAACACGACCGGCGAGGCGTTCCCGATCGACAAGACCACGACCTTCAGCCTGCGCTGCAAGACGCCGGGGCAGGAAGACGCCGAGGCGTCGGTCACGGTGATCGTCGACGGCACGACCGGCGGCTATGTGATCACCGCCGATCCCAGTGTTGTCGGCCAAGGTCCGGGCTACACCGTGACGGTCACGTGGGACGCGCCGATCTTCAAGCCGGGCCGCGACCAGGTCGTGCTCTATCGCCGCGATGGCAATGCCACCAACCCCACCTACACCCCCGCCGGATGGAGCAAGACCGTCGCCCAAAAGTCCGACAGCGCGCAATACGTCGTGCCGCTGGACCTGCCGTTTGGCATCTATGTCTTCCGCTATCTCAGCGACGGCGTGGTCGAGGCGACCAGCAACCCCGTCGAGGTGTCGAAGAACCCGCCGGCGCAACCGCCGGAATTCAACCCGCCGATCGGGCCGGAGTATTCGACCACGGTGGGCAGTTACTTCTACCTCTCCATCGCGGCCAAGGATGCGCAGGACAAAGTGCTCAAGTACAGCGCCAGCGGCGAGCCGCTGAATCTTGGCGCGAAGCTCGTCACGGACAAGACGCCGCCTTACTTTGAATGGGCTTCGGCCAAGCCCGTGGGCGATTACGAACTGACATTCACCGCTGATAACGGCAAAGCGGCGAAGACGGTCAAGACAGTGCTTCACGTCAAGGCGACCGGCCAGCCGGGCACGGGCGACCGCAGCGTCAGCGGCAAGATCACGCTGGCTGACGGCACCACGCCGGTGTCGGGCGTGACTGTCGAGGCGTATCAGACCCCGCAGCACAAGCCGTCGGGCAAGCCCGGTACGACAGGCTCTGACGGCGCCTATACCATCACCGGCTTGATCGCCGACGTCTACGACATCACGCCCAAGCCATCGACGGACTACCCGAAGATCAGCCCAACGTCGACGCAAGCCAACCTCACCGGCACCACCACGTCGATCGGCGACATCAACTTCACCGCGACGCCCAAACCCGGCACCCCGCCCGGCACCGGATCGTTCATCGTGACGCTGTCGACGAAGGACAAGTTTGCGAAGGAAAAGTTTGCCTTCGCCAAGGGCGAGAGTATTGAGATTGACGTCTCGACCACATACTCAAATGGCAGCGACGCGTCGGAGCTGTTCCAGCAAGTCGACTTCTACGACAATGGCGCCGCCAAGCCATTTAGCGGCGACTCCGCGTCACCCTGGGGCTACAGCTGGCCGGACGCCGCGGAGGGTCCGCACACGCTCAAAGCGATCGCCACGCCGAAGTCGGGTTCACCAGTTACGTCGAACGACGTATCGATCACCGTCGGCTCCAGCAGCATGCCGCAGCCTGGCGGCGGGACCGTCATCGGCTGGATTGACGCGCCGACGACCACGTGTAAAGTCGCGGTGGGCTGGGCCTGCACGCCGAAGCGGACGGATTCCTTGAGCGTCGAAATTCACAACAGCGCCGGAGACATCGTCGGGTCCGACAAGGCCGCGCTGCCGCGCGATCAAGGCGTCGCGACGGCATGTGGTGATCCGAATCACGGCTACAGCATCCCGCTGTCCGGCCTGAAAGACACGGATGTGCTGACCGCCTATGCGATGCCGATCGGCTCGACGAGCAAGGTGCAGCTGTCCGGCTCGGTGACGGTGCAGCAGTGCGCGACGACGCCGCAGCCGCCGACGGGTGGATCGGCGACAGTGAAGATCCTCCAGCCGCAACCCAACAACGACTTTGCGACCGATACGCCCATCACCATCCGAGCGCAAGTGACCGCCAACGGCGCGGCGGTCGCCTGGGTCGAGTTCACGCTCGGCCAGTCGTCGGATCGGCAAGCCTACAGCGCGACCGCCTCAAGCTATGCCTTCTCGACGAGGACCGGCTCCACCAAGGGCTCGCAGACCATCAAGGTGCAAGCGCTCGACGCGCAGAGCAAGGTGCTCGACGAGGATTCCGTGACATTCACCATCGGTGGATCGGGGACGCCGCAGCCTGGGACGGCGAGCATCAGCGGCACGGTCCTCAGGCAAGACAACACCGGCTACGCCGGTGTCACGATCCAGGTCTTTGACACCACCGGCTCCCAGCGCGGCCACGCCTTTACCACCGCAAGCGGCAGCTATCAGATCGATAACTTGCCGACGGGCGATTACGACGTGAAGCCCATCCAGCCAAGCGGTTCGGGACCAATCACCCCGGACACCACGCGCGTCCATGCGCCGGCCAGCGGCGTCGATTTCATGGAAAAGGCGTCCACGCCGCCGAGCCAGCCGCCGACGACGCCGCCAAGCGTACGCGGCTACATCGATCCCGACACGACGTGTGCGCTGGCCAAAGGCTGGGCGTGCAATCCGGCCGCAGCGGCTGCCACAGACCCGACATTGCCCGTGGAGATCTATGCCAACGGTGGACCGGGCGTCGGCCTCCGAGTTGGCTCTGACAACGCGGATCGCACACGTGAATCGGCGGTTGGCACCCAGTGCGGCGGCAATGTGAACCGCGGCTTCAGCATTCCGCTCAGCGGCGTCCCTAACGGGAACAGCACGCTCACCGCCTATGCCAAGCTAGGATCCACCACTTCGCAATTGTCCGGATCCATCTCCATCACATGTGGCGTCAACAAGCCCAAACCGAACCAGCGGCCGACCGTGTCGATCACGAGTCCGTCCGGCGGCGAGTTCCCCGAGCGCCAACCGCTGACGATCCGAGTCACGGCGAACGATCCTGATGGCGACGCCGTGACGGTGCAGGTCTCTGCCGGCGTGGCGATGATCGGTGAATCAGGGCCTTCGACCTCGACGTCATTCAGCGTGACGTGGAATGACCCTGTGGCCAATGGCTCAGGCTACACGCTCACCGCGGTCGCGACCGATGCGCAGGGCAATCGTTCGGATCCCTCGTCCGGCGTCTTCGTGAGGTTCGTGTCCGCGAAGAAGCCGCCGACCTTGAGCATCAGCAGCATCACCAATCAAAACGGCAGCAGCAAGATCGTCGTCGGCGACACGGCGCTGATCTATTACACGGCGATCGATCCCGACGGCGGCAATGTCCGCGTCGAGTTCGCCGACGGCGCCTCAGGCTTTACGGCGACGAGTTCGCCGGCTCGACTGACGGGATTGGCCGCGGGCAGCCACTCGTTCACCGCGCAAGCGATTGATGATGAAGGCGACCGCTCCAGCCAAGTTCCGGTGTCCGTGACGGTCGAGAAGCCGGCCAATCAAGCGCCCACCGCCTGCTTCACAGCGTCGCCGGAATCCGGCACCTCGCCGCTGATGGTGAGCTTCAATGCGGACTGTTCGAGCGACCCGGATGCCGGCGATAAAGACCAGCTCACCTACGCGTGGGACTTCGGCGACGGCTCAAGCGGCAGCGGCATGGCCCCATCGCACCAGTACCAGGCCGGCCTGGGGATTCAAAAGATTAACGACTCCAAATTTACCGCCAAGTTGACGGTGAAGGATCCCGGTGGCTTGACCAGTTCCGCTTTGAAAACCATCACGGTCAGTCCTCCGGTCCAACCCGCGACGGTGGACTTAACCAGCAGCCAGAAGAGTCCGACGCCCGGCCAGACCATCACGCTCAGCTGGACGGCGACCAACGCCAGCAGCTGCAGCGCGAGCTGGACGACCAAGACGACGACGACCGGCAGCGAGCCGGTCAAGGTGCAGACGACGACGGGTTCGCAGACCTTCACGATTGATTGCAAAGGATATGACGGCGTGACGAAGCAAGGTTCCGTGATGGTCAATGTCTCATCCTAGAGAACCGCAACACTTGGATCAGGTAGATTTTCGATAATTGTCTGTTTGCACGGCCCGAGCGCCGACGTCTGGACCGACGACGCGGCGGAACCCTCGGGCACTGGGTCATGAGGCCGTGACAGGAGGCAAGATGGGGACTCGTCGAAGAGACAACCCGATCGCCGGACTGACCGGCCTCTTCGCATCTGCGCACGCCCGTCGGCTGACGCTGCGCGCCGGCGCGTGGGCGCTGGCGAGCCTTCCTCTATTAAGCCTCCTGGCGCTCGCCGTGCCGCCGACGACGGCGACCCTGCTGACCGACCCCGCGCTCGTCCAGTTCGCCGCGCCTGGCTTGCGCCAGCGCGTTGCGGGCATCGAGGACCGCATCCGATCCAACACCATCGCGCTGCGCGCGCTCAACCGCAGCCGTCCCGTCGATCCGCGCCAGACGCGCGCGCTGCGGCAGTTGATGGCGACCGCGCTGCGCCGCCGCCAGCTAGTCCAGTCGCTCAGCGAAGCGATGGGCGACCTCAAGCGGCACGACCGCGTCGGCTATCAGGTGGCGCTGCGGCGCCAGGCGGGCCGCGCGGACCTCGCGCTGGCGCCGGAACGGATGCCGCGCCGGGCGGCGTGGCTGCTCGAGCAATCGCCCTACAGCGTGTGGTTCGACGAGCAGGTCGCGAACATCCAGCAGAGCGGCAGCCGCTTGCAGGAGCTCTGCGGCGAGTATCAGCAGGCCGATGAGCAAGCCCGCGCGCGGCTGATGCCGTCGCTGCAATCGCTGGCGCTGAGGCGCACGACCGCGCTGGCGACCGTCGCGGTCTTGGATGGGTGGGCTGCGTTGGACATCATCCGGCAGTTGCCGCCGATCGATCGCGCCGCGTGTCCCGCCGACGCGATGGGATTCTTGGATCAAACGATTGAGATTGAAGGCACGTTGCGGCCTAGCCCGGACATTACGCTCAAACCCTGGGTCAACCGGCCCCTGCTGCTGACCGACGACGGGGTCGCCTACACCCTCCTCTATGAAGGTCCGCCGCCTGGCCTGGACGAGCTGGGCGCGCGCCGGAACATCCACGGCATTCGGCTCGGTAACTTGATCCTCGTGCCCGAGCGTGCGCGAGAGGAGGCGAAGGCGCAGCCATGATGCGCGTTGCGCACGCCAACTCCCGCGCAGCCGGGCGATTCCTCCTCGCCGGGATGTTTGCGGCCGGACTGCTCGCGTGCCTGGGTTCGAGTTGCGCCTCGGCCGAGGACCAGCGCGCGGCATCATCCGCCGCGTCGATGGTCACGCTCACGGGACAGCTTGGCGTACACGTGGGCTGCAACTTGCAGGCCGGCACCACGCAATACTTCTACAGCCTCCTCAGTGACGGCCGTCGCTACAAGCTCCAAGGCGCGGGGCTCGATCCCAGCCTGGCGGAGCGCACGGTGCGCATCAGCGGCACGCTGTCCGGCTCGACGCTGTCGATCCCCTCCGCCGCGCAACTGCGTGTCTTGGATGTGATGACCGTCATGCACTCCGACACGCTCGGCGAGCAGCGCGTGCTGGTGCTGCTGGCCTACGCGCAAGACCAGTCCGGGCCGGCCGCGTCGGTCGACTCCGCGACGCAGGTGATGGCCAACGTGGACACCTACTACCGCCAGACCTCCTACGATCAGACCTGGATGAAGACCGAAGTGAAGGGGCCGTATCAGGTCCCGGTCCGGCCCGCCGGCTCATGCGCCGTCGACGCGATGTATGATGCCGCAGTCAAAGCCGCCGATCCCGAGGTCGACTACCACAACTACACGCAGGTCGTCGTCTCGTTTCCGACGTTGAATTGCGGCTGGCTCGGCTTGTCGACGCTGGGCCGCGAAACCTACTCGACGCAGGACGGTCAAGTCAACATCGGCCAGTCCGCCATCAATGGCAGCTTCAATCTGCTGGTCGTCGCGCACGAGCTCGGCCACACGCTGAACCTGCTCCATGCCGGCCGCTACGTGTGCGGCTCCTCGCCGATGACGCCGGGGTTTGCTGGATGCCAAGCCATCGAGTACGGCGATCCGTATGACTGCATGGGCAACCACACTTGCGGCCAGTTCAACAGCGCGCACAAGATCGAGCCGCTGCACTGGCTCGGGCCGGCCGGCTACATCACCGTCAAGCCCGGCACCGGCACCTACGCGCTGGATCCGCTGGAAGTCAAAGGCACGGGCATCAAGATGCTGCGCATCCCGCGCGGGGACGGCACCTTCTACTCCGTCGAGTTCCGCAAGAACGATCGGGGCCTCTCCGCGCCCGACAACGGCGGGGCGCTCATCCACGTCGGGTTCGACAACGGCCAGACCGGCACGCGCATCCTGGACATGAGCCCTGGCACCGCCGACGGCACGCTGGCTCTGCTGCCCGGCAAGACCTTCACCGATCCCGAGAAGAACATCACGATCACCACGAAGTCCGCGGGCGCGCAATTGACGGTCGACGTCTCTATGTCCGGTGGCAGCACCGCGCCGACGGTGACGCTCACCGCCAATCCACAATCGGTCGCGGCCGGCGGGACGAGCACGCTGAGCTGGAGCAGCACCAACGCCGACAGCTGTACCGCCTCGGGCGGATGGGTCGGCCAGAAATCGACGAGCGGGCGCGAGGACGTGACCGTCAGCGCCACGACGACCTACACGCTGACCTGCACAGGCGCCAGCGGCCAAGACAAGGCCGACACCGTCGTCAGCGTCGTGGGGCAGGGCGGCGGCGGTGGCTTGAAAGCGACGACGCTCGGGCCGGGTTCGGTGCGGCTGGATTGGACGTCGTGGACCGACGGCTTGCGCGCCTACGACGTGCGCGCGTCGACGAAGGCGCTGACCGACGCGAATTGGAACGATCCGGATGTCTTGCGCTTCATCAATGACGTGCCGGTGCCCGCGGCCAAGGGCACGGCGCGATCGATGGTCATCAACTCGCGGCTGGCACCCGGCACGACCTATTACTTCTCCATCCGCGGCGTCACGACCGAAGGCCAGGCGCAGCCGCCGTTGACTGCGGCGAAAGCCTCGATGAAGCCGCTGCAGTTGCGCCAGCCGATCCGCGGCGGGGCCAAGGCCGAGATCGGCGTGGCGGGGACCGGCACGCAGACAATCGCGGCGGTTAAGGATCAGCAGATCATCGTGGCGTTTAACGATCAAGTCGAGCAACCGGTCGACCAACTTCTCGCTGAGCACCGCTCGTTCGCCGCGGCGCTTTCCGACGGCGCGGGGACGAGCATGGATCAGCTCATAGCCCGCAACAATGTCGTCAGCGCGACCTCGATATTCATGGGATCAAGGGCCGGGATGACGACGAAGCAGGCTAAGACACGGATGCGGCTGGACTTATCGATGAGCAGCAGCCGGAACTATCGCCAGAAGTCGCGCATGCCCAACTCGTCGCTCTCAATCTCCGACCGGACGCTGACGGGGCTGGCTAATGCGTTTGTGCTGCGCCTCGGCCCTGGTGTCAACCTCCTCGACGCGGTCAAGAGTTTTCAGGCGGACCCACATGTGTTGTATGCGCAGCTCGACCCTCTTGTCACCCACACCTTCATCCCGAATGATCCCTACTATTCGTCGAAAGGCAGCTGGGGCCAGAGCTTCGACGATCTTTGGGGCCTCAAGAAGATGAAGTTGGAAAGCGCTTGGGACCGATCTAAGGGCAAGGGCGTCATTGTCGCGGTGATCGACGGTGGCGTCGACTATACGCATCCGGACATCGCCGCCAACATCTGGTCCAATCCAAGGGAATCGCTCAACGGCAAGGACAACGACGGCAACGGATTGATCGGCGACGTGCGCGGCTGGGACTTCGGCGACAACGACAACGATCCGATGGATGACGACGGCCACGGCACGCACGTGGCCGGCACGATCGCGGCGATCGGCAACAACAAGCTGGGCGTGATCGGCGTCGCGCCTGAGGCGACGATCATGCCGGTCAAGGTGTTTGCCAGCGGCAGCTCCAGCAGCCCCATGAGCAACTTCGCCCAAGGCATCCTCTATGCGGCCAAGGCCGGGGCGAACGTGATGAACAACAGCTGGGGCTGTAGTCAGCCCTGCCCGAGCAGCCCGGTCGTGGAGGACGCGGTGCGCACCGCGTATAGCATGGGCGTCGTGATGGTGTTCGCCTCGGGCAATTCCAGCGACGATGTCGCGGGATATAGTCCTCAGAACATGAAGGAGGGCGACTCCAAGCCGGTCGTCGTCAACGCGTCGACGCCCGACGACCAGATGTGCAGCTTCTCGAACTTCGGCGCCACGGTCGATGTGATCGCTCCAGGCGGCGGCCTGGCCAAGAACTGTGATACCTACAACATTCTGTCGTTGCGCGCCAAGAACCTGGACCCGCTGGCGCAGTCCTGCGGCGCGGGCTTTGGCGTGGTGGGGCAGAACTATTATCGGCTGGCCGGCACGAGCATGGCCTCGCCGCACGTCGCCGGGCTGGCCGCGCTGATCCTCGCGGCGGAGCCGAGCATCACCAACGAGCAGGTGCGGCTGCGCATGCGCCAGACCGCGGATGATCTCGGGACGCCGGGATGGGACGCGCAGTTCGGCGCCGGCCGTGTCAACGCGGCCAAGGCGGTGCAGGGCACCGCCACGCCGCCACCGCCGACGAGTCCCCCGCCCACCACGCCGCCTCCGACGACGCCTCCTCCAACAACGCCGCCGCCGACATCGCCGCCGCCCACGTCGCCCCCCCCGACGACGCCGCCTCCGCCGACCGGAGGCAGTCTGCGCATCACGTCAACGGCGCCGACGACCGCCTACTTCCAAGTCGTCTACACCTATCAGGTGACGACCAGCGGAGGCAGCGGCCTCGTCTACAGCCTGCCGCAAGCGCCCGACAACGTCACGATCTCCTCGGCGGGCCTCATGCGATGGATTCCCGATCTGGATCAGGAAGGCAGCCAAGCGATCCAGCTCGTCGTCACCAATCCAACGTCGAACGAATCGGCCGAGCAGCGCTTCACGGTTGCGGTCTCCTCCGGTCCGAAGCTGACGAAGGCGAGCCGGTTCAAGAAACTCGCCAACCTGCCGGTGCCGGGGACGGTCGTGGCGAACTGGAGCTACGGCGACTACAGCTACATCACCGACGAGGACAACAATCTCCTGCGCATCTATGACATTTCCACCCCGACCGCGCCGAAGCAGATCGCGACGTTTCCGATCAAGCTCGCCCTGGCGGATGCGCTGCGCGTCTATCGCAACCGCGTCTACGTGCCGCAGCAGGATCCCAACGACGGCTACGGCGCGCTGATTGTGAACGTGGAAGATCCGACCAAACCGCGGCTCGAAGGCCGCGTCGGGGGCGGGATCTTCCGCATGATTCACAGCGTCAACCACGTCAACAAGGGATTCTTGTACGCGTCGCCGGGTCCCGCCAAAAGTTTGGGCATCGTCGATGTGCGCACGCCCGCGAATCCTCAGGTCGCCGCGCAGATCGATCCCGGTGAGATGCATGAATGTTCCGCGATCGGCGACCGCGCGTTTTTGTCCGAGGGTCGCGTCGGCAAATACTCGATCTATGACGTGCTCGATCCGTTTCATCCGAAGCTTTTGGGCCGCACCGCCGCGGTGGCGCAATACGCGCACGATTCGTGGCCCAGCCCCGACGGGAAATATCTGTGGGCGACCGATGAGCTGGCGACGCCGGCGTCGCCGCAGCTGCGCATCTTCGACATCAGCGATCCGACGAATCCGCGGCTGGTGAAAGAGATGAGCAGCCGCGACTATATCCCTCAGGAACCGACGACGTCGCACCGCGTCCACTTTCGCGGGAACTATGTCTTCCACAGCCACTACGGCGCGGGCATCGTGCTGTGGGATGCGACCGATCCAGCCAATCCCACGGTGCAGGACCGCTTCGACACGTCGTCGTTGACCAACCCCGGATTCGGCAACGACTTCAAGGGGATGATCTCGGTCTGCCCGTTCGGGAAAGTCGTGACGGGCGGGGACATGGAGAGCGGTCTGTGGATTGTTGACGTGACCAATACGGAGCAGCCTGCGCCGCCCCCGACGACGCCTCCGCCTTCGACTCCGCCACCCCCGACCTCGCCGCCGCCGGGCAACGATGACACGACGCCGCCGGTGGTGCAGGTGCTCAGTCCGCAGGAAGACGCGGTCGTGTCGGGCTCGGTCCACGTCGAGGCGAGCGCCTCCGACGATGTCGGCGTGGTCGGCGTGCAGTTTCTCGTCGACGGCTCGCCGATCGGGGCCGAAGCGACCGGCCCCACGCACTTCCACGTCGATTGGGACACGACGCAGCTGGCCGACGGTCCGGTCCAGCTCACCGCCCGCGCGCGTGACGCGGCCGGCAACAACGACCAATCGCCCGTCGTGCACGTGACGATCAGAAACGGCGGCACGTCCCCGCCGCCCTCGACGCCGCCTCCCACCACGCCGCCTTCGTCGCCGGGCCAGCCGACGGCCACGCTCACCGGCAGCCCAGACGCGGTCGGCGTGCAGGATCCGATGACGGTGAGCTGGACGGTGCAGGGCGACGTCACGCAGAAAGACTGGATCGGCCTGTTCTTCGCCGATGAAACCAACAACGCGCGCATCAAGTGGGATTCGGGTCCGCTGAACGGGCGCAAGTCCGGCACCATCACGTTCACGCCGAAGTTCCGGCTGCAGCCCGGCGTGTACGCCTTCCGGTATTTGCTGAACAACCGCTTCAGGCACATCGCGCAGAGCAATTCCATCACCGTCAGCGCGACGCCGCCGCCGAAGGTCACGTTGACCGCGAAGCCGACGAGCGTGCGACCCGGCAGTTCCAGCACGCTGACGTGGACCACGCAGCATGCCGTCAGCTGCACCGCCGACGGCGGCTGGAAGGGCAGCCGCGGCACGAGCGGCTCGGAGAGCGTGACGCCGTCAACGACGACGGAGTACGCGCTGACGTGTCTGAGTCAGGAGAAGGTCCCAGCGACAGGCAAGACGATTGTCGTGGTCAGCGGCACGGGCCAGCCGCCACCGCCCCCGACCACGCTGCCGCCGACCTCGCCGCCCCCGACGAGTCCGCCCCCGACGACGCCGCCTCCGCCGCCATCGTCAGGCACGATGCCGTCGCTGATTTTCGGCGGCGTGCCCGAGACAATCAAGCCGGGTGGGGTGACGAACCTGATCTGGATCGGCGTCGAGACGGCGAGCTGCACGGCCTCTGGCGATTGGCAGGGCGCGCAGGAGACCAGCGGCAGCCTGGAGATCCGCCCGGCCAAGACCTCCACCTACACGTTGACGTGCACCAACAGCGTCGGCAGCATCACCAAGTCCTCCACCGTGACGGTGACCGACCAGCCCGCGCCACCGACGCTGCTGTTCAGCGGCATCCCAGAGACGATCACCGCCGGGGAGTCGAGCGAGCTGTTCTGGATGACGCAGGACGCGACCGCCTGCGCCGCCTCGGGCGACTGGCAAGGCGAGCAGCTGGTCAACGGCAGCCAACAGGTGCAGCCGGCCAAGACGGCCACGTACACGCTGACGTGTCGGAACGCGGCCAACCTCACGATCAAGAAGGATGTGACGCTCACCGTTCGCGGGTCGCAGCCGCCACCGCCAAGGACGCCGCCTCCAACGCCTCCGCCACACGAGCCACCGCCGCATCCGACGCCCCCACCGGTGCCAGATCCCACGCCTCCGCCGGAGAATCCGCCACCGGATGGCGAGGATCCGCCGCCACCGCCGCATCAGCCGCCGCCACCGCCTTCGGTGAAACCGCCGATGGTGCACATCACCAAGCCAGCCGACGGGGCGGTGGTCATTGCGACGACGAAGTACAAGAACGGCGTGCCGAGCGTCGAGCTGGTCACGATTCCGATCGAGGCCGAGGCCGGAGCGGACAAGGGGGCCTCAATCGCCAAAGTAGAATTCTTTGAGGGAGCGACCAAACTCGGCGAGGATGTATCCGCTCCGTATCAGGCCGCGGTCACCAACGTGGCGATGGGCCCGCACACCTTCACTGCGACAGCGACGGACAGTCGCGGCCAAACCGCGACGTCATCGCCGATCTCGGTCACGGCCCGCGGCAACAGCCGTCCGTCGCTGCTGTCGTCGCCGAGCTTCTGGTCCTGCAGCGTCGGCCAGTTATGTTCGCTGCTGATCACGGCGACGGATCCGGACGGTGATCCGGTGACCTATGTGGCCGATAGCCTGCCTCGCGGCGCGGTCCTCGATGCGTCAACCGGCTGGTTCAAATGGCATCCGACCAGAGCCGACACGTACTCCGTGCGGTTCAGGGCGATTGACCCCTACGGCCTGATGGGGCAGGCCATGGTCATCTTTGAGGTCAGCGGCAGCTCAGGCGACTCCAGCGATCCCGTTGTCGATGTGGTCACTCCAGTCGAGAATACGACGCTGCGTGGCGGCAAGGATGTTCCGTTGCGCGCCATTGCCAGTCCCGCCAACGACAACTGGACGATCACTCGGGTCGACTTCTACGTGTCGAAGGATGGCGGCGTGCCCACCAAGGTCGGCTCCTCGACGAGCCAGCCCTTTGGCGCGACCTGGCAGCAGCCCGCGGATGGCGCGTACTACCTGTACGCGGAGGCGACCGACAGTGGAGGACACCGCGCGGCCTCGGGGCGTGTGTATGTGACCGTGCAAGGTGGCGGACTTTCTCCCCCGCCGCCCCCGTCGGATGGCAAACAGCCGCCGACCGTCAGCCTGACCGCGCCAGTGGACGGGGCCGATTTCATCGCGCCCGCGGCGATCACGCTCACCGCGTCGGCGAGCGATCCGGATGGATCGATTGCCAAGGTGGAATTCTTCCAGGGCACCACGCGCGTTGGAGTAGCCATGACCGCGCCATATTCCATGGTGTGGCTCAATGTGCCCAAGGGCACCTACTCACTGACCGCCAAGGCGACTGATAACCAGGGCTTGACCACGACGTCCTCAGCCGTCAGCATCCTCGTCGCGACCGAAGGCAGCACGACGAAGCCGACGGTCAGCATCACCAGTCCTACCGGCGGCGCGCGATTTTCCGAGCCGGCGACGATCGCGATCGCCGCCATCGCCTCAGCCGGCTCAGGCGCGTCGATCACGAAGGTCGAGTTCTTTCAAAAGACGCAGGGCGCGAGCGCTCCGACGTCAATCGGCAGCGACACCAGCTCGCCGTATGGTGCCAGCTGGCCTAACGTCAGCGTCGGCACGTATGAGCTGACTGCGGTTGTGTCCGACAACCACAACGGCCAGGCGACCTCGTCGCCGGTGACGATCACCGTCGACACGCGTCCGCCGCCGTTCACGCCGCAGGTGACGATCACCAGCCCCGCCAACGGCGCGACGTTGGCCACCGGTTCGCCGATCACCATCACCGCAACCGTCACGGCGAACGGCACCGCAACAATCAGCAGCATCGAGTTTTTCCAAAAGAAACAGGGCGGCACCGCGGCCTTGATCCAAACCGACACCAGCGCGCCATATAGCGCGACGTGGAGCAATCCCGCTGAAGGCACGTATGAGCTCACGGCTGTGGCGCATGACAGCGCGAACCAGCAAGGCACGTCTTCGCCGGTGACGGTGGTCATCACCGCGAATCGTCCGCCTCCGCTGCCACCGGAGGTGACGATCACCAGGCCAGGCAACGGCGCGACGTTCGACGTGGGCCAGACGGTGACGATCACCGCCACCGGCAAAGCGGGCAGTAGTGCGACGATCAGCGCGATCGAGTTCTTCCAGAAGAAGTCCGGCGGCAGCGACGCGTTGATCGGATCGGACACGACGTCGCCCTACAGCGTGAGCTGGCCGAGCCCCGCCGCGGGCCCCTACAGTTTGACGGCAGTGATCCATGACAGCCTGGGCGCGACCGCCACTTCAAGCGCAGTGACGATCACCGTCATGGTGTTGCCGCCTCCGTCGAAACCGTGCGAATTCCCGCCTAACTGTCCGACGACACAGCCGCCCCCAACGACGAATCCGCCGCCTCCACCGAGCAATGGCGGGGTCGCTCAGCAGCTGCTGGACTTAGTCAACCAGGAACGGGCCAAGCAGAACGCGCCGGCGCTGCGCCTGGACGCGCGCCTGGTACAGGCCGCCCAAGGCCATACCGATTGGATGCAGGAAGTGGGCCAGCTCAGCCACGACGGCCGCAACGGCTCCTCACCCTGGGACCGCATCAAGGCCGCGGGCTATCCGATGACCACAGGCGGCGAGAATGTCGCTTGGAACCAGCAGACGGTCGCCGAAGTAATGCAGGCCTGGATGACTAGCCCCGGCCATCGCGCCAACATCCTGAACCCAGCGTTCCAAGATTTCGGCGCCGCGATGACCAACGGCAGCCACGGCAAATACTGGTGCCAAGATTTCGGCGCGCAATAGAGGGGTCTAGAGGGGTCAGACCTAGGTCTGACCCCAAGGAATCGACCAGCGGGTGAGGGGACACGCGCCGGTCGAGGAGCCGGGGGAACGGCTCGCGCGCAGACGCGCGCTACAGAAGGAGGTCGCGATGCGACCGGATCGGCTCGTGGCTCGTGTCCTTGGTGGTCTGCTGCTCACGATTCCCGCCTGGATCTCCGCCCCCGCCTGGGCCGCCGTCGAAGGCTACTATCTGCCCGGCAAAGAACCCCTCGAGTTCCGCTACATGTTTGTACCGGTCCCGGGAGTATCCATAGATCCAACCCGATGGGACGTCTGGACGGCGCCCGATGGCCAGACGCGCTATCTTCAGCCGCAACGGATGTTCGGGAACGCGGACATCGAAGGGATTCTGATCAGCTCGAAAGAAGGAGCCCGAGGCGTCGGCGACATCGCGGATTATGACATCCAGGTGAGACTCACAGTTACGGCCTGGCAACGGTCATTTCGCGTGCGCGATGACCGGCAGGGCTATTTCCGTCCGGTGCTGCTGATCGGCGGCCGGCTCATCGAGCCTCCCTCGATACGGATCGAGGAGTCGGTGCAATTCTCCCTGGCGCGAACGGAGATGAGCGCGTTCCTCAATGCGTTGACTCCCGCGCCTCAGCCGACCGAATCCGTCTTGGAGCAATACCGGCAGTGGCGCAACCGCAAGGAGCAATATTGGCAGTGGCTCAGCGTCTGGGTCAACGCCCATCCGGACGACTTCTCGGCGCTGTCCTCTTGGACGTCCCTAGCGCTGGACAGAAATTATGGCGGACATGGCTGCGACGCGCTCATCGAGCTGCTCGATCGGTACCTGCAGGGGCTCGCCAAGGAGCGCGCCAAGGAGCTCGCCGCGCATCATCCCGATGCTTTCGAGGGGGGTGTGGATCCTTACCTGGTCTACATCGTCCCGGAGATACAGGGCCGGCTCCGGGCTCATGGACGGGACGCGGATGAGCCCAAGCTCATCGCGTTGCTGCAATCCTCACCCGGTCTCTCGGAGAAGGGACGCGACCTGCTGGTCAAGCATGCCGCGAAGGCGTGGGAAGATTTTGAGAATGCCGACCGAAAGGATCCTCGCGCACGGCTTCTGGAACAGTTCGATCACCTGATGTTTGAGCACGACGATTGTGACGGTGCTCAAGCGGTGGTGGACCAGCTGTTTCAGCTCAATGACGCGAAGATGCAAGAGGACTTTGGCGGCTTCGCTCAGCACCTCGGGGGCTGCTTTCTTGAGCAGCATCGCATTGCCGACATCGAGGCGGTGCTGGCGCGCTTGAAGGCGTCCAACGGCAAAGACAAGGCAAACGATATCGCCGTGCTGGAAGATATGATCGCCCAAGCCAAGGCTGCCCCCGCGGCTCCGTCATCCGAAGCCAAGCCATAAGCCGCGACCGCGTTTCGGGGTCAGACCGGGGTCAGACCTAGGTCTGACCCCAAGGAATCCAACGAGTTGATGAGGCGGCCGCGATGTTGGAGCGCCTCAAGACCATGGCCGCGCCGGATCGACGCGAGGCGGTTCGCATGTTGGAATAGGTCATCACCGAGGCCAAGGCCGCGCCTGCCGCGGCGACACCAGGAGCGACGCGATGAACTCCTTGAGAATTCAGTCTTCGTGGATCTGGGGATTGAC
>Ga0209515_10005067_pt1 | contig 17325 bp, 17 predicted proteins | sample Subgroupgradi54m_FD_187454 | JGI IMG/M metagenome (GOLD analysis project Ga0209515, IMG submission 187454) | Subsurface groundwater microbial communities from S. Glens Falls, New York, USA - GMW60B uncontaminated upgradient, 5.4 m (SPAdes)... ...
CTTGAAGCTCACCATAATACTTTTTAGCCAAATCCATAATCCGGATTTCACTGACGGGTAAAGGTAAAATTTCAACCGTAAAGGGCGCGACCGCAACCGGCCAAATGATTCCGGCGGCATCATTATTTTTTTCAATAATCGCGGCAATCAAACGGCTGACCCCGATGCCATAACAGCCCATGATGATCGGCTTTTGTTTTCCATCTTCATCGAGGAATAAGGCATTCTGGGCTTGGCTGTATTTCGTTCCCAGCTGAAAGATATGCCCCAGTTCGATCGCGACATGTTTTTCCAATATTCCATTTTTGCATTTTGGACAAAGCGAGCCCTCCTCTTGTCCTGGCTGAATACCTTTTGAATCACCGCACTGTGAACAGGCAACAACGGAGTCTTCACCGATTGCGGCAGGAACCATAAATTCGTGTGAAACATCTCCTCCCATGGCCCCGGAATCCGCTTCAACGACAATGGCCTTAAGGCCGCAGCGTTCAAAAATATTTTGGTAGGCTGTATACATGGCCTGATAATTTTTTTCCAGTCCGGCCTTATCCCGGTCAAAACTATACGCGTCTTTCATCATAAATTCACACGCCCGTACAATACCAAAACGCGGGCGGATCTCATCTCGAAATTTTGTTTGAATCTGATAAAGATTTAAGGGAAGCTGACGATAACTCTGTACGAAATTTTTCACCAGATCGGTAATGACTTCTTCATGTGTCGGCCCTAAGCACATGGCCCTACCGCGTTTGTCTTCAAAACGGATCATGACTTCCGATAACGTTTGGTCTCGTCCGGTTTGCTTCCATAGATCAATCGGCTGTAAACAGGGAAGAAAAAGTTCAATCGCACCCGCTTTATTCATCTCTTCCCTAATAATATCCTGAATTTTATTTAAGACACGCCATCCCAAAGGCAAATAGGAATAAACTCCCGAGGTGAGCATAGAAACCAGACCGGAACGAAGCAAAAGCCGATGACTCACCGCTTCGACGCCAATGGGAACTTCCTTAAGTGTTGGAATAAAAAATTTTGACCAGTACATAACTCACATACCTTTAATCAAAAAAATTTTCCGGAAGACCTGCATTTCTTTTGAGGAATCTGTCAAAAAAGGACGGACGCTTCTTGCTCATGACCCAATCGCCATCAATGGTTCCATCCTCATGAATCTTTTTCTGCTCAAATTGAAAGATATGTTCCGTAAAAAGTTCATCGGGCTTTACATCATAACGAAAATCGGTGATGTGCATGACCCGCCGGCGTCCGTCCACAGATAATTCCACGTGGACAATCAAATCAATCGCCTGCGCCACTTGTCTTTTAATTTCTTCGGTACTCAAACGAATACCGGACATAAGAAGCATCGTAACGATCCGGTTAAAACAATCCTCGGGTGAGGCCGCATGAATAATGGATAACGAACCGGTGTGACCGCTGCTGATGGACTGAATTAAATCCAAGGCTTCCTCCCCCCGGACTTCCCCCAAAATAATACGATCCGGCCGCATACGGAGCGAATTCACAAAGAGCTCTCTTATACTGATCGCCCCTTTTCCTTCGATATTAATTGGTTTCGACTGAAGACTCACCACGTGTTCCTGCAGCAATCTTAACTCACCGGTATCTTCAATCGTGATGATACGTTCATTCTTTGGAATATAGCGGGACAAAACATTTAAAATGGTCGTTTTTCCAGTGCCTGTGGCCCCGCAGAAGACAATGTTGATTCTGGCTTTGATGGCGGCAATCAAAAACGCAGCCATCTTTTCATTTAACATCCTTAGTTTCAATAAATCTTCCATCATCGCAATTTCGGAGGAAAATTTTCTAATGGTCACAACCGGCCCGATCAAAGAACAAGGAGGAAGAAGAACATTCACCCGAGATCCATCTTTTAGAGAAAAATCTACATAAGGAGAAGATTCATCCACCCGTCGGCTGGAACCGGCAGCAGCCAGCATTTTTTGGATCACATGAGTAAGGTGGCGGGTATCATCAAACTTTACATTCGTCAATTCAATTCGTCCTTGTTTTTGGATATAAACGGCTTTCGGGCCATTCACCATAATTTCTGAAATATTAGGATCCTCGAACAACGGTCTTAAGGGTCCCAAACTTACCACCGCGCCCACGATTTCTCGGACCATAGCGGCCCGTTCATGATCGGTCAAAGGGACTTGACTCTTTCCACACAAATCATTGATGGTTTTAATAACAAAAGCCCGCAATTCATCTTCTGAAAGCTTATCCTTGATCGTCAAAAAATCAGTTTTTGTTATTAAATACTGCTGTACTTTATTTTTTATATCTTCCATCTTATCTCCCGCTCAACCATTTCTTTTAAAGCCCGATTTGATTCCAAATCCCTATGATCTTATCAATCCATCCAAAACGAACAAAATCCAGATAAAAAACAAAGACTGCCAAACAAATAATAAAACTGACTCCAAGTCGAGTAATAAACTCCTCTATTTTGACAGAAAGTCCCTTACCTCTTATCTTTTCTATGGCCAGAAAAAATAAATGCCCTCCATCCAAAACCGGCAGCGGCAAGATATTAAAAATAGCAAGACTCGCGCTGATCACACCCACCACGTAGAGAAGATAAGTGAAACCTGCCTCTGATGCCTTTTGAATAAGATAAAACAGCCCGATAATTCCGGTTGGTCCGCTGGGACCGCTCAATTCTTTAATCGAAACCGCCCCCGTTGCCATGCGATACAACGCCTTGTACGTCATGGTGGTGATGTCCATCAGATTCGAGAACGATTTTACCAGAGATTCAACAAAAGTATATTTTAAAGTAATGATCTTATCTTCCGGCTGAATGCCAATCCGACGGATCTTTTCTTTCTGGCCGAAAACATTTTCAGAGAGCTGCTCTACAGGAGAAACCGTCTTTTCCATTCTCTGTCCGTCTCGCAGGAAAACAATATGCAGTTGTGCACTATTCGAACGGGAAATATATTTTTGAACCTCTTCCCAGCTTTGAATATTTTGGGCATCAACCTTGACAATGGTATCGCCTTTTTTGAGACCAGCCGCCTGAGCCGGATATCCTTGTATGAGATCTCCGATTTTTGGGGCCAAAGCTGGATAGCCGAACATAAAGACTAAACACAGGCAGATATAACTCAACACATAATTCACCACCGGCCCCATCAAAACGATGAGGGCGCGATGCCCAACGGGTTTAGAGAAATACTCTTCCTTATTTCCTTTACATTCGCTACGTTCATCCCCTGCCATCTTGACAAAGCCGCCGAGCGGTATGGCAGAGACGATAAATTCAGTTCCTTGATGCTTAAAAGAAAAAAGTTGTGGTCCAAACCCCAGAGAAAATTTTTCCACCTTGACTCCAAGGGATTTGGCTGTTATGAAATGTCCCCATTCATGAACTAAAATAAGGATACTTAAAACGGTTAAGAAAATCAGCATGCTCATATGATTAATTAAAAATTATTTTTTGGGCCTCTTCTCTCGCCCATTGATCCGCGGCAAGGATTTGATCCAATGCCGGTTTTTGAATCCTGGTATGTTTCAAAACAACTTTTTCAACGACTTTATATATCCGAGAAAAAGACAAATGCCCGGTTAAAAAAGCCTCGACCGCTTCTTCATCGGCGGCATTCAAAACGCAAGGTAATGTCCCGCTTTTTTCGGCAGCATAAAAACACAAACCCAGGGCCGGAAATTTTTGTTGATCGACTTGAGCGAATGTCAATTTCTTAAATCGAGAAAAATCCATCGAAGCGACCCCTGACTTATACCGATGAGGATATGTCAGGGCATACTGAATAGGAAGCCGCATATCGGTTGCCCCCAGCTGGGCTAAGATGGACCCATCCCGAAACTCGACCATGGAATGAATCAACGCCTGCGGATGGATGAGCACGTTGATCTGATTGACTTCAACACCAAACAATCGCTTCGCCTCAATCACTTCAAAACCTTTATTCATCAGCGTCGCCGAATCAACGGTAATCTTCTTTCCCATTTTCCAGCGGGGATGCCGCAGGATCTCTTTGACGCTCAGTTGATCAAACTTTTCTTTAGGAATGTCAAGTAACGGCCCTCCCGACGCGGTCAAATAAATCTTTTTTAGCTCCTTGATGTTCTTCCCTTCGAGGCATTGAAAGATCGCGCTTTGCTCGCTATCGATGGGAATGATCGTGGCTTTATATTTTTTTGCCTCGGCCATGATAATATCCCCCGCGATCACGAGGGCTTCCTTATTGGCCGGGGCAACCGTTTTCCCACAACGAATCGCGCTCAAAAAAGGACTGAGCGCCCCACTGCCGCGCATGGCAATTAAAACAATATCCACCTCGGGGCGGCTCACGATATAATCAATTTCCGAATCGACGTTAAAAATTTTGGCAGATTTGGAAGAAAGATGCTTTCTTAAATATCCCATGCCATGAACGCCAACCGCCACATATCTGGGAGAAAACTTTTTTATCTGCTTATGTAAAAGATCAACGTTATTATAGGCGGTTAAACCAACAACCTTAAACTTACCTTTGAGACGCTCGATGACGTTCAGGGCATTGATGCCAATGGAGCCGGTGGAACCCAAGATCACGACATTTTTAACACCCATAAAAAATCCAGATCAAATGTTACTCAACGCCGAGCTCATATAAAGATAAAACGCCGGAGCGGTAAAAAGCAAACTGTCAATCACATCCAGAATTCCTCCCATCCCCGGTAAAAGCTTTCCAGAATCTTTGACCTGACAATCTCTTTTAATAAGTGATTCCGACAAATCTCCCAACTGGCCAATAGCTCCAAAAAACGCTCCCATTAAAGCCACATGCCATACCGGAAAATTAAGTGCCACCGGTAAAAATGATTTTGCTGCAACCGCCGCAATCATACTAAATGCAAAACTCCCCAAACTCCCTTCAATAGATTTATTGGGGCTGACCTGCGGAATGAGAGAATGCTTGCCCAGCCAGCTTCCAATCAACAAAGCGCCGATATCTCCACACTTAGTTACAAGGAGAATGAACGCAAGAATTTTAATGCCGGCTATCTCTGAATCCGGTAATAGTTGAAATCTAATTTTAATCAGAAAACTAAAAAACCAGGATACATACAAAACCCCAAAAAGTGTCGTCGATAACCCCACGATCGCATTTGTATTATCCTGCCGGGCAAATTGCAGCAAAAGGATCAACAAAAATGCCACAACGATAAAAAGAAGTTCCCAATTTTTGGTCGGTTCAAAATGAGTATAAATCGAAGCCGGGATCATCATCCCAATAAAAATCCCAACGTAACTATAAATGGGAATCCCTTTTTTCTTGATGAGATAAAAAAACTCATAAAGTCCGCCGATCGTTAACCCCATGACAAAGACAATAAAAAACCACCGATTAATAACTGCTGCCGTCGTTAAAAAAATCATTATGGCGGAACTAGTAAAACGCTTAATAGACATTTTTATCTTAATTTGCCGGTACTTTCCCGTAACGACGCTCACGACGTTTGAAATCGGTTAAGGCCTTCTCAAATTCATCCTTATTAAAATCCGGCCAAAATTTATCCGTAAAATAGAATTCAGAATAAGACAATTGCCAGAGTAAAAAATTACTGATACGTTTTTCTCCAGAGGTCCTGATTAATAAATCCGGGTCCGGCAAACCTTTGGTGTAAAGCAATTGGCTTAAAGTCTCTTCAGTGATGTCATCAAGCTGCATTTCGTTATTCTTAACGGCCGCGGCAATCGTTTTCACCGCATCTAAAATTTCTAACCGCCCGCCGTAATTAAACGCCATATTTAAGGTCATTCCCTTGTTATCTTTGGTCAATTCAGTGGCGGAAAGGATGGTCTTTAATACACTCTCCGGCACGCCTTCTCTTCGGCCAATCAACTGTAGTCTGATTTTTTTCTTATTCAATTCCTGAATTTTTTTATTTAAAACAGTAATCAGCATCTTCATCAACATGGAAACTTCTTGTTTAGGACGACTCCAGTTCTCGGTTGAAAACGTAAATAACGTCAAAACCTTAATGCCCCGAGCGCTGGCAAAATAAACAATTTCCTCGACCCTTTTAACCCCTTCGATATGGCCGCTCGTGCGCGGCAAATGCCGGCTTTTTGCCCATCGCCCATTACCATCCATGATGATGGCCACATGTTGGGGAAGATTCTCTCCAGAAAATAATTGTAGGCGTACCGGCTCCATGGTTAAATTGAATTCCTTTTATTCCAAACAAAATGGGGGATTTGAATCCCCCATTTGAGTAAAACCTTTACCCTCTACGTATTAGACCATTCAAAACCGATTTAAGGGGTTGATGCTGCGGCTGGCTTGGGTTCTTCCACAACCGCGGCAGGCGCCGTAGCATTTTTTAACTCTTCAATTTTTTTATCCAAAGCTTCTTTGGCTTTGGTCATCCGTTCCAATTGAACTTTTAGATCAGTGGTCTCGGATTTTCCCTCTTGCAAGATAGTTTGGACGTTCTGAATTTTATCACGCGTAGCGGAGAGTTCTGTTTCAAGACTATTGATCTTCGCCGAGGATTTACTGAGATTTTCTTCGGCCACAATCCGTTTATACCGTTCCTGATCTAAATCGCGTTTAATGTGTCCCACAGCCCGATTCGAGCTTAACGCCATCAAAAGAAAACCAACCATGAGAACAATCACCAGAAGTAAAATTTTGTTTTTAAGTTTTTCGTCCACTGTTCTCCTCCGTTTTAATGTTGGAATTTACTGACTTTTTCTTTACCAATGTTAGTTGTAGTCAGTATCTCGACCTTTGCTTTCTAGTTCTTCTTTTTATTGGTTGTGCAAAGGTCAATAAAAACTATTTCAAGTTTTCCCGGTTTTCTTTAGAGCTGCTGACAGAGGCAGCTTTCGCCTTCGTTGTTTTGGGAAGAATAACAATTTCAACTCGTCGGTTCTCTTGTCTTCCCTCAGCGGTGTCGTTGGATGCGACCGGGTGGTATTCTCCATAACCGGTTGCGGATAAACGTTGGGGCGCAAGTCCTTGTTTGTCGACTAGACAATGCAAAACACTGACGGCGCGGGCCGTTGACAATTCCCAATTTGATTTCCATCCTGAATATTTGATCGGAACGTTGTCGGTATGACCTTCAATCCCAATAGACAAATCTTTGACGGTCGTATTAAGGACTTCGGAAATCTTATTCAATTTTTCTAAAGCGTCCGCGCGGAGTTTATCTTTTCCAGAATCAAAGAGAACCTCGGCCACAAAAGTAATCACGAGCCCCCTGTCCTCCATCTGCACTTTAACCTGTTTATCCCCGATTTCTTTCTTGAGGCGGTCTTCAAGTTCGGCTTTGGCTCTTTCTAATTCACTCAACTCGCTCTTTAACTTCGTTATTTTCTCAACATCGGTTCGACGGCCTTTTTGAAAAATAATCGTACACCCGGTCAACCCAAAAACGAGAAAACATAATAAAAATATTTTAACAGGGAACAACCTCCCTCTTGAATGCATCTAATCCTCCTTTTTATTCACCCCTGTTTTTTTTCAGAAAAAAGCCAACAATTAGACTATAGACTAAATTACCAAGTATCACCCTCGCCGATGAAATAACATAGTCCACCTCTGACTTCTTTTACTACTCCAGTAGAAAGATTACCGTCATCAATGGTCTTATCTATTTCTTGTTTGATAGCATCAGTAAATCCCGCTATATCACGGAAATGAACATAGGCTTCATTGTCGGCTATCCCATCGTTGTCAAAACAATTCCCACATCTCCCTTGTAAATAACTCACACACTCTCCCCATGGATGTGCCTTGGGCCATGTTTTTAGATAAGGCCCTTGCCACTTAGATAGGTATGCGGCAGGAACCTCCGTCCTGATTGTAAATGCACCGCCTTCATAGGGATTAGCAGTGCTTCCACCAGCACACCAAGGGCCTTCTGCTGGATAAACACCTAGATCCATGTATAACCTAGTCCCAGCATTCGCAATAGCTTTAAAATCGGCCGTCGCCTGAGAGATCTTAGCCCGCATAAGCGCATTAGCAACCATCGGCGCCAAAATTGCTGCTAAAACCCCAATAATCGCTACCACTACCATTATCTCGACTAAGGTAAAACCTTTTTTCTTCATCTCATTCTCCTCATAATAATATAAAGACCAAGAATGAATTTTACGTTAACATAGGCCTCATGTGAAGTCAAGAAATTTCTAGCACTTCTGTACCTTATCGGACAATTATTTCGTCTCTTTTGGACCCAATCGATATGTATTTGATGTGGACTTTCAACAATTGTTCCAGCCGCTCGATATAACGCCGAGCGTTAAGCGGCAGCTGCGCATACGAACGCACACCTCGGGTCAGGGTCTGCCAGCCATCCAAGTCTTCATAAACGGGTTTTGCATTACTTAAGACTTCGAAATCCAAAGGAAAATCTTTATAAATCTTCCCCCGGTATTTATAAGCGGTACAGATTTTGATTTTGGGCAAATCATCCAAGACATCCAGCTTCATAATGGCTAGTTCAGAAATTCCATTCAGAATAATGGAATATCGAACCAAAACGCTGTCAAACCAGCCGCACCGACGGGGCCGGCCGGTCGTGGCGCCGAATTCTTTTCCTTTATTTCGAATTTCCTCTTTCAAACCGCTGGAAAATTCCGTCGGAAAAGGGCCTTCGCCAACCCGTGTCGTATAAGCTTTAACGGCCGCGATGGCTTTATCAATTTTGGTGGGGGCTACCCCGCTTCCGGTGCAGACTCCACCGACAATCGTATTGGACGACGTGACAAAAGGATACGTGCCAAAATCAATATCTAAAAAAGTCCCCTGCGCCCCTTCAAAAAGAATGGATTTCTTATCGTCGATCGCGGAGTTCAGATACAAAGCGGTATCACAAATATATTTTTTCATCCTCCGGCCGTAGCCTAAATATTCTTCATAAATTTCTTTAAACGGAAAATTCTTATACCGAAATGCTTTCGTGAAGATTTCATTTTTTTCCGTCAGATTATCTTCCAGTTTGGCCTTGAACACACGGGGATTGAGGAGATCAACCATTCTGATCCCGCAGCGCGAAACCTTATCCGCGTAACAAGGGCCGATCCCGCGGCCCGTTGTCCCAATTTTGTTTTTGCGTTTTGATTCGCGCAGACCATCCAAAATCCGATGATAAGGCATCACCACGTGCGCACAAGCGGAAAGTTTTAATTGATGCGAAGTAATACGAATTTTTCGTTTGAGGAGGCCGTCGATCTCTTGCAATAATGCCTTCGGATCGATGACCGCTCCGTTTCCAATCACACACACTTTATCCTTATGTAAAATGGCCGATGGAATAAGATGAAAAATGTATTCTTCTTCCCCCACGACCACGGTGTGCCCGGCATTATTTCCTCCTTGATATCTGACCGTCACATCGACGTCTTTCGATAAGATATCAATGAGCTTTCCCTTTCCTTCATCGCCCCATTGGGCGCCTACCACAACAATGTTCATAAAAACCGTTCCATTTTTCCATGCCCCTTTACAAAAAGGCATACATTAATCCCAAACCAATTGCGAAAAAAACCGCGGAGCAAATCATTTTTATCGCAGACCGATAACGCCCTACGATCGTTAAAAAATCTTTCGATTGTGAACTCAAGACGATAAATATGAATGAAAACACCAAGGGAAAAACAAAACAGAGGCTATACAAAAATAAAGACATAATCGCGTTCATACTTTGCTGCTGAACATTCATCGTATAAACCGCCATACTGATGTATGTTTGTTCAGGATAGATCGACATCACGAAAGCGCTCAAAATACCGGCCAGCACACACGCAAACGGAAACCACAGCGCATTTTTCCAATCAGAAGAAATCTTGACTATCATCTGATCTAATCGTTGAGAAATCACTGGAAATTTCATCCCTATGGAATCCGTTGGTTTTTTCCTTTTGTAAAACCACCAATCCCGCAAATTCATGATCCCCAACCCGACGGCAACCAAGGCAATAACAAGATAAATAATCCGGCACACCAGAAAAAATATGGGAGAAGAACGAATCGGATCCTCAAACCCCATCGTCAATAAAAAAATCATCCCCAAAACTCCCAGAATAAAACACCCCCCAAAAACAACCATTACTTTACGATGATTAACAAAAAAGGAAAGTAAAATCACAAAAAAAACAATCGTGGTCAGGGCACAAGGATTGATGCTGTCGGTGAACCCTCCCACGACGAATGGGAGAATACCGAAAGAAAAAAAAGTCGGATTAGTTGTCCGTGGAGAAATTTTAGTCAATTCAAACCTTGATCAACTTAACAAATAAAATATCTTTTTTATTGCGAAATCTTTCTAAAACCGCATCCGGCACATCACTATCAACGTTAACCACACTAATCACCAGCCCTCCTTGTTTCTCACGACCAAAGCTAATACTCCCAATATTAATGTTGCCTTCAGCAAGCGTCGTTCCTACCGCTCCGACAATCCCAGGTTTATCGTTGTTAGTAATGAAAAGCATATATCCTTCGGGTGTGGCCTCGACGTAGATATTGTTGATTTTGACAATCCGCGGTTTATTATTGGCCGAAAGGGTTCCCCATAAAGAAAAGGTTTCTTTGTCAGTTGTGATTTCTAAATTCACCAAATTCACGAACTCTTCTTCTTTTGTTGAAAGAATCTCTTGAATGTTAATGGCGCGCTCGCGGGCCATGTCGATTGCGTTGATTTGATTGACCGTCTCACCAAGAATCGGCGACAACAATCCATAGACACCGGCCATCGTCACGGGCGCAACTTTGTGCGAGGTCACCACCCCGCTGTACGTAATTTTCACTTCTTTCATTCGTCCTTGAATCAACTGTCCGGCAAATTTGCCCATGCGCTCGGCGAGATCAATATACGGTTCCAAAACTTTATAGGCCTCAGCGCTGATCGACGGAAAATTAGCGGCATTCACAATTCCTCTTCCCAAAAGGGCGTTTCGAACCGATTCGGCGATTTCGATCGCTACATTCACCTGAGCTTCGGAAGTGGACGCGCCTAGATGCGGCGTCATGACGCAATTGTCAAATTTTAAAAGGAGAGAATTAAAATCGATCGGTTCTTTGTCGAACACATCGAGCGCCGCCCCGGCGATGGTTTTATTCCCCAAAGCCTCACTCAAAGCCGCTTCATCAATGATTCCTCCCCGGGCGCAGTTGATGACGCGGGCTGTTTTTTTCATCATGGAAAATTCTTTCTGCGAAATCAAATTCTTGTTTTCCGCACTTTTGGGGATATGAACTGTGATGTAATCTGACGTTCGAATCAAGTCCTCGAACTCCACGACCTCAACACCCAGTTTGGAAGCAATTTCGATCGACAAAAACGGATCATAGGCAATGATTTTCATGCCAAAAGATTTACACATCCGGGCAACGGTTGAGCCGATCCGCCCGAGACCGATGATGCCGAGCGTCTTGCCATACAATTCAACGCCTTCAAATTTTGAGCGCTCCCACTTTCCGCTTTTTAAAGAAGCGCAGGCTTGGGGAATGTTTCTGGATAAAGCCAAGATCAAACTCATCGTATGCTCGGCGGTGGATGTGGTGTTGCCGCCGGGAGTATTCATGGCCACGATCCCTTTTTTCGTCGCGGCTTTCAAGTCCACGTTGTCTAACCCAACACCGGCCCGGCCGATGACTTTTAATTTATCGGCGGCTTCAATAATATCAGCGGTAACCGTTGTGGCGCTGCGGATGATTAAGGCGTCGTAATTTTTGATGATGCTTTTAAGCTCCTCAGGCTTGAGACCGTATTTACAATCCACTTCAAATTCTTTAACGGCTTTTAAGATGTCGAGGCCTTCCTGAGCTAATTTGTCGCTGATGAGAATCTTCATTTTAAAAACTCCCAGTTGAATTCTTTGAATTAAAGAACCTCTGTGCCGCGGCCACACCTACCCCTAGCGTAAACTTATACCCCATTTCCTGCAAAACTTTTTCCAAACAAGAAATTCCCGTCAACATATCATATTCATCCAGACATCCCATGTGAGAAAGCCGGACGATTTTCCCTTTCAACTCATCCTGTCCTCCGGCGAGCGTGATGCCATGAGTGTCGCGCATGATCTTGGTGAGTTTCTCTCCATCGACGCCGGACGGAAGATTAATCGCGGTGACAACGTTTGAAATGCAGGCCTCCTCGGCAAATAAACTTAAGCCCAAAGCCTTCGCCGCCTCGCGCGTGCCCTTTGCAAGACGAGCGTAATGGGTAAAAAGTTTTTCTAAACCAGCTTGCTTGATCAATTTCAAACTTTCATTGAGCGCAATGATGATGCCGATCGCCGGTGTGAAAGGTGTATCGGTTTTCTCGATCGCTTTCTTGGCCGTCGTTAAATCAAAATAATATTTAGGAGATTTAGAATTTTTGACCAGCTCCCACGCCTTAGGACTCACACTGATAAAACCCAAGCCCGGCGGAAGCATGAAACCTTTTTGCGAACCTGAAACTACCACGTCGACGCCCCAAGCGTCGGTCTGCAGATCTGTTGCGCCCAGACCGCTGATGGCATCAACGACCAAGACCGCTTTCGTTTTCTTGACGACTTCGGCAATCGCCTTGACATCGGTCGTCACGCCCGTTGAAGTCTCCGTCAACGTAATAAAAACCGCTCTGATATCTTTTTGTGTATCCAAAACTTTTTTGATTTCATCCGCCGTAACCGCCTTGCCCCATTTCACCTTAATAACTTTAGCGTCAACGCCATAAACCTGACAAAGTTCGCTCCAGCGTTCGCCGAACTTTCCGCCATCGATGGTGATCGCCTTATCATGAGGAGAAAGCAGATTGCACACCGCGGCCTCCATCGCGCCGGTTCCGGAAGATGTGAGAATCAAAACATCATTCTTCGTCTGGAAAACAACTTTGAGGCCTTCGGTCGCTTCTTTTAAAATTTCCTGAAACTGCGGTGTGCGGTGATGAATGATCGGCCGGCCTAACACCTCGCAAAGCTGCGGAGGAATTTGGGTCGGACCGGGGGTGAGCAATAAATTTCGTTTCATGGGAGTTCCTTTTTATTTTTTCAAACTATTTGTTTTTTGGGATTCATAATCACTTCGTCCACCAAACCATACTCTTTCGCCTCCGGCGAACTCATGAAAAAATCACGGTCGGTGTCTTTTTGAATTTTTTCCAAAGGCTGTCCCGTATGTTTCACCAGAACTTTATTCAATTCATCTTTCATGCGTAAAATCTCTTTGGCTTGAATCGAAATGTCGCTGGCGGTTCCCTGAACCCCACCCCACGGCTGATGAATCATGATCCGTGCATACGGAAGGGCGTAACGTTTTCCTTTGGTGCCGGCGGTTAAAAGAATCGAACCCATACTCGCTGCCTGCCCGACGCAATACGTGCACACATCGGGTTTTAAAAATTGGATCGTATCATAAATTGCCAGCCCCGCGGTCACGGATCCACCGGGAGAATTAATGTAAACATGGATGTCTTTGGCCGCATCTTCCGACTGTAAAAATAAAAGCTGCGCGATAATGAGATTCGCGACATTATCATCGATCGCGGTCCCGATAAAAAGAATCCGGTCTTTTAAAAGCCGTGAATAAATATCGTAGGCCCGTTCAGCGTGGCCGGTTTTTTCGATCACCATGGGAATTAAAACCTGATTTTTGATTTCCATATTACTTGCCTCCATTTTGAACTTCCTCCCACTTTGCCTCCCGCAACAAGAACTCCATGATCTTCTTAAAAAGATTTTCTCCCTCTGGGATTTGGATATTTTCCTGTTTGGCAATGTGCTCCATGATTAAATAAATCTTCAAATCTTTTTCAACGAGAGGCCTTAATTCTTTTCGCATCTCGTCTTCTTTTTTACGGATCTCATCCTCCTTCATTCCCTGCGAATGAAACCGCTTTTGAGTCTCTTCTAATCGATGCTCCAATTGCCGATTCATAACCGACTGGGGAACCGGCAAACTCACCTCTTTCAAGAGATACTCAATGACTTGATTTTCAACATCCACTCGATTCTGACGGTCGCGGTCCATCTCCATTTGCCGGCGCAAAGACAACTTAAAATCCGCGAGGGCAGGAAACCCAAGCCCGCGGGCAAAGGCATCATCCAGCGAAATCTCTTTATCCCCCTGGCCTTTTTTAATAAACTCCAACATCTTGTCAATTTCTTCCTCGGATACAACCGAAGATTTTCTTTGAACAAGAATACTTTTATAATTTTTGATTTTTACCTCGGGACGGATATCCAGTTTGGCGGAAAAAGCAATCATCCCGTCTTTAAAGGAAACGTCATGAATTTCCGGTAAATCCATAGGATTTATTTTTTCCCGATCAAGCCCTTCCTGATAAATTTCGGGGATCAATTGTTTGAGCGCTTCTTCTTTGGCGAGTTTTCCATGCTGGGCTTCAACGAGATGACGAGGGGCCTTGCCAGGACGAAAACCTTTGATGTGCGCGGACTTTCCAATTTCCTGAAAAATTTCTTCCATCTTTTTAGAAACTCGTTCTTTAGAAACTTCAAATTTTAATTCACGACAAGTTGCATCAATTTTTTTGACTTCGAGTTTCATGATCAGTGGTTATCCTTTCTTATAGCTGTCATCACGAGAGCTTATCCCAAAATTGTCACCCCCGAATGTTTTTGTCGGGGGTCTAATTATAGCCTCATCTGGATTCCCGACTAAAGCATTCGGGAATGACAGACTACTTCCTATTTACATCGTAAATTTTTCCCCCAAATAAATCTTCTTAGCTTTGGGATCGTTGATCAAATCTTGGGCGGTCCCGGAAATCAACACGCGCCCGTCGGCAATAAGATACGCCCGGTCGGTGATCGAAAGGGTTTCGCGGACATTGTGGTCGGTTAATAAAATCCCCAGCCCTTTTTTCTTCAAATCGCGGATGATATCCTGCGCCTCCGCCACCACAATCGGATCAATGCCGGAGAACGGTTCATCGAGAAGCAAAAACGATGGATTCGTTACCAGGGCGCGAGTGATCTCGAGTCTTCGTCGTTCGCCACCGGATAACGTATAAGCTCTGCTTTTGGCTAAATGCGAAATGTTCAATTCTTCCAAAAGGGCCTCGAGCCGTTTTTTTCTCTCCCGCGGACTCAAACCCAGTGTTTCCAAAATCGCCATAATATTTTCTTCCACGGTTAATTTGCGAAAGATCGACGCCTCCTGCGCCAGATACCCCATGCCAAGACGACAGCGCTCATGAATGGGTTTTTTTGTGATATCTTCCTGATCAAAAATAATCTGACCCTGTTCCGGAGCAACGATCCCAACGGCCATATAAAAGGTCGTGGTTTTGCCGGCTCCGTTGGGCCCCAGCAGTCCGACGATCTCAGAACGGCCGACCGTAATACTTAACCCATCAACCACCCTGCGGCCGCCGTAACTTTTAACGAGATTTTTGGTCTCCAAAAGCTGCAAGGCCCCCTCCTTTTTCCGTCGTTAAAATGAGTTTTGGCTGACCCGACAAAACCAATTTTTGATCTTCCGAACGATAAACCGCTTTTTCCGAATAGGTCGTGTTCCCGCCCATGGTGATGGCAACATGTCCTAGGCAAATCAATTCTTTAATCTGTTTGGTTTCCTGGTTAAAATACAACTCCATGCGATCCGCCTTTAACTGATGGCCCTGTTGAAACGCCACCACATTATTATTGAACACGGCCTGCTGTTTCGCCTGATCAACTTCCATCGGACCATCACAGGTGATCGTGACCGTATTTTCATCTGGGTTGGGAGAATCCGTCTTCATTTTAACGGTCACATCTTCATTCATCTGGGCTGTTTTAAGATTAGGATGCGCCAGAGCACCGGTTCCAACGGCGGTGATCTTGTCATCAACCAAAACCACCTGATCGTTGGTTGTGACCAAATCTTTTTCGCGCTGCCAGTCGAGTGAATTGGTGGTCATCTTCATTCCCGTATCAGAGGTGATGACGACGTCTTTCTCAAGGTGCATATTGCCGCTGGCTTGATCGACCGTACCGGTTTTGGCGGTCAAATTCATCTTCTGCTCACCGTAACCATGCGCAATGATATTGGTCATCGCGATCATGGTCCCCATGAAAACCGCGGTATCCCCTTTCACGTCCCAAGATTTTTCTCCGTCTTGCGTGTACCCGCTTAAATTAAAACCTTCAAACTGCTGAGGAGCGTCATCAGCGTAAGAAGGAATGATACCGGCTGTTATAAAAATCAAGGTATAAAAAAATAAAAAATTTTTGATCATGCTTTTAACCCCTCTTTCAAATTTTCTCTTTCACACCAACCCCGCCTTCAAAAGATCCTGAACATCCAAAAGCCCCACAGGTTTATGTTGAGCATCGACAACCGGCAACTCATCGATTTTCTTCTGCTGTAAAATTTTTAACGCCTCCGCCGCCAGTTTATCTTTTGAAATGACCGTCGGATTTTTGCTCATCACCTCTTTCACCTGACGCAAAGATAAGTTGGCGTCCACTTCCAGATGCCGGCGAAGATCTCCATCGGTAAAAATGCCGACGAGAATTCCTTTTCTGTTGACGACACACGCCGACCCGCAGCGGGCGCGGGTGATCGCGAAAAGAACGTCTTTGACCGTCTTATTCTCGAGAACCTTGGGGAAAAAATTTCCGCTGCGCATCACATCCCCGACGGTTAAAAGCAGTCTTCGGCCCAAAGTTCCTCCGGGATGATAAAAAGCAAAATCTTCTTTTTTAAAACCCCGCCGCTCAATCAAACAGGCCGCCAGGGCATCGCCCAGGACGAGGGTGGCGGTCGTTGAGGCCATCGGCGACAAACCCAGAGGACAGCCTTCTTTTTTGACGGAAACATTCAAAACAACATCACTGTGCCTCGCCAAAGTTGATTTTAAATTACCGGTTAACGCGATCATCTTGCCCCTGATTTTTTTAATCAAAGGCAAGAGCCGCAGCGTCTCTTCAGTCTCACCGCTGTTGGAAATCAAAATCAAAACATCCTGGGATGTCACCTGCCCCAAATCTCCATGCACCGCCTCAGCGCTGTGCAAAAAAATACTCGGAGTGCCCGTCGAGGATAACGTGGCGGCGATTTTTCGTCCGATGATTCCGGTTTTTCCCATGCCGGTCACGACCACCCGTCCGGAACACTTCACGATCAGATCAACGGCTTTTAAAAAATTTTCATCAAGATTCTTCGCCAGATTCTGAATCGCTTGAGCTTCTATCGCAATGACTTCTTTGGCTTTTTTGAGAGACATATTTTTTCATGCGTGACCAAATTATGAATTGAAAAAGCCTAATCCAGCCCCTAAGATTGTTGATGAGGAATTACGCAATCCTGCCGATTCCCGTCGGCAAATAAGGAGGAT
>Ga0209515_10005069_pt1 | contig 17324 bp, 16 predicted proteins | sample Subgroupgradi54m_FD_187454 | JGI IMG/M metagenome (GOLD analysis project Ga0209515, IMG submission 187454) | Subsurface groundwater microbial communities from S. Glens Falls, New York, USA - GMW60B uncontaminated upgradient, 5.4 m (SPAdes)... ...
CCCGTTCGACAAGCTCAGGGTCATAGTGAGTGCAATCGAACTATGAAAATTGAGCTAGTGGAAAAAAAGAAAGAAACCAAAGACGTAACTTCTTTTATTTTTGAAAGCCGTGTTCCGATTAAGTGGACTGCCGGACAATTTTTGTTTTATACTTTTCCACATCCAAATCCTGATGAGCGCGGAATAACCCGTTACTTTACCATTTCTGCTGTACCTTTTGAGAAACATATTATGTTAACGACAAGATTCGCTGGCAATAAATCTAGTAGTTTTAAGCAAAAACTTTTCTCGGCTCCGATTGGAACAGAGTTTGAGGTAACGGACCCAGACGGAGACTTCATAGTTGACCTGCCTCGCGACAAGGCGGGAGACCCAGGCAAAAAATTTATTTTTATTTCCGGCGGAATTGGAATTACACCCTACCGAAGCATTCTGCTGGATTTAGATCATAGAAACTTGCCAATTAATGTAACCCTTCTTTACGCAAACCACAACAACGATTTTCTTTTCAAAGACGAGCTGGAGAAATTGGCTGCAAAGCATCCGACTTTCAAAATTAAATACTTTGTCAGTCCAAAACACATTGAGAAAGAAGACATTCAAAAAGCAATTGAGGAAATGGGAGACGAACCCGTAGTCTATTTTTCAGGCCCTGAACCTATGACAGAAGCTTTTGAAAAATTACTCAAAGAAGAGATGGGACTCCCAGAAGAAAGAGTTAAATTAGACTTCTTCCCCGGCTACGACCCCATTAGATAAACTCGAAGCACTAAACGCGAATTTCGAAACAATTTTCAAAGCAATAATTATTCAGAATTCCTTATAATGGCACCAAAAATGTTCATTAGTTCGGTTGCTTCCTCAACTAAAATTTCTCTTTCTTTTTCAATTCCTGGTTCTTCGGCAACTATTAATGTCAACCAATAGCGTGACTCTTTTGCTTCCTTCCTGCAAATCTTTATCCGGAAAATAAAATCTTTTTTACTTAAGGATTCATTTGCCTCGATATAATTTGCCCCAACCGAACCTGATGATCTTGTCAATTGCTTACAATCTTCTATGCTTATAGTAGTTTTTGGAATTTTTCGAATGAAGTCTCTTGTTCTTTTTGCAAATGCCAGCGTTCTATCTTCGAGGTCGTATACTTTTGCGTTTTGAGTTTGGGCCATTTTGATTTGTTTCGTATTTCGATATTCGATTTTCGGACTTGCTTATTCAATCATCATTATTTCCGGCTCTAGATCGATGCCGTATTTTTCCTTTATTGCCTCCTGTTCAAAAGCAATTAAATCTTTTACATTTTGAGCCGTCGCCTCTCCAACATTTACTATAAAGTTTGGGTGGGTTTCAGAAACTTGAGCATCCCCAATCCTCTTCCCGACAATCCCCGACTCCGCGATTATTTTTGCCGCAGGCAAAACTGGAAATGGATCATTTTTAATGTGCCCTTCAAATTGTTTCAAAACATCCGGCGATATTTTTTCCACAGCAACATTTTTAAATATACTCCCCGCATTTGGCAAGTGCAAAGGGTGTCTACTTTTCCTATATTCAATATGGTCGTCTGCCTCCGACCTTATTACATCCGCGTCGCCCAGCGAAAGTGCATATTGCGCCGAAGTTACTATTTCATTTTGTCCGTCTCCACTTTTAAAAACGCTATCTCTATAATTAAATTTGCACTCTCTCCTGTTTCTTTTTTTAATCTGCAGCGTCCCAATGTCTATACTTTCAACCAATGAAATACTGTCTTTTGTTTCTCCTCCAAATGCGCCTGCGTTTCCTCTTACCGCACCGCCAACCGTTCCGGGAAGTCCGCCCGCCCACTCAAGTCCGGCAAGAGAATTTTCCAAACAGAAATCAATAAGCGAGCTAACCGAATCTCCGGCACCTACCTTAACTGTCGAGCCGCTTTTCTCAATGAATTTTATTTCCGGATGAATTACAAGCCCGGGAAATCCTTTTTCAGAGACTAAAAGATTAGTTCCCGCACCCAGCACAAAAACCCTCTCTTGCTCATCATCGAAGTTTTCTGCGAGCTCTTTCCATTGCTCAAGTCCTTTTTTTAAATCATCGATGTCTGAAGTTCTCAAAAAATAACGGGCATTGCCACCAATCCTAAAACTGGTATGCTCCTTAAGAGGAATGTCATGTTGGATCAAAGCCATAGACAGTATTTTACCATAAGATTTACTGCTGACCAAAACTACTAAACATTGGAGAATTATGCTATCTTGCCCTTAGCCGCTTCTCATCGTCGCGATAAAGGCTCGTCTTTTGGCAAGCGCACTGTTTAAAGTCCGAACTAACTGTGCCATCCCACCATGTAAACTATCCGTAATATCATTTAAATCCATATATCTAACAAGAATAGCTTCTATTAATTGCCTTTCTGGTGGGGTTAAGCCGGGAGTAGTATTCCACCATCTTCCATCTGATCTTCCCGAAGTTTCTCTCTTTTGATTTAAGTCAGCTACAATTCTTTCAAGATCTCTATTTTGATCTTCGAGCTCCTTTATCCTTTCAGCTAAATGCTCCGGGCTTTGATCTGGTGGTTGACGTCTTTCAATATCTAACAAGTCCGCCATATTTAATCTTCCTCCCGATTGTGGAATAGGTTGAGCCTTGGAAGGATCCTTGGGAGGGGCTTGCATTCCATCAAGCTGCCTTTCTTCAACAAGCAATGCTTCGGAACTAAAAACTTGCTCCGACACAGACGAAAGTTGTTCGGATATGACAGGCTTTCTAATTATATGATCTCCGCCTGCCTCGTAAAATAATTGAATTGCCTTGACAATATCTCCTTCGCTCATTCCCGGCCTAACTCTATTTCCTAACCTTTGCGAAAGGGTTTTTACTTCATCCGCCGAAAGACGCTTCTCACGAGCAAATTGCATTATTCCTCTTTGGATACGAAAATTTTTCGTACCAGGATAAAGCTCTACGACAGAGGTAAGCCTAGCAGGAGTAATTACTCCTGCTCTGTCTTTCAAGCCGCCACTTGCTCGACGGACTCCGCGCACCAATTCCGGATCGGCATCAGCAACCGTTCTTAATATTGCATAAATATAAGAGGCCGTCTTCTCCCATTTTTTACATTTTTCCTGTGCCCATAGTTTCAATTCATCTAGTTTTTTCTTATCTAGCCTTACGCCTCTGGCAGCATTGCTATCATTTACTGTTATAGCAAAGGCCTGGTGTACGGGAACACCTAACTTTGCCCATTCAGTTGAACTATAAGACTTTGTTAACCATTCTGCCATCCGTGGAAATTGAATTGATTGAACAGAACTTGCAGCTACTATTCTTAAGTCGTACATTTCTTCATCGCCACAAGCATATACAACTGTTGCTCTAATATCACTTGCACCACTCAATCTTCTTCCTTCTGTTCTATGAAATCCATCCATAACGTCGTAAACGATTCCACCTTCTTCCCTTGCTCTTACAAGTATTGGCGTCAATTGCCCACGATCTTGAGACATTAACCTTCTCAATTCTTCAGCATGATTATCATCTATTATTGCAAACTCTGTAATAATGCTTGAAAGAGGAACAGTCTCATCTCTTTGTGTTCTTATTTCGTTTCGAATTAATTCTAATGGGGACAGATGGGAATAAACTTCCTGCGGTGCCTCGGCAACCATATTATGAGAAATGATACACCTTATAAGAAAAGGTTGTCAATACAGAATAGCTATTGGTTTGGGGCGGCTTCTAAAGTTGCGAAGACATCAAAAGTTTTTCCATTTCTCCATACAGACAAACTAATTTTATCCCCCACCTTTTTGCTTGCAATTACATTAGTGAGCTGATGGGCTCTATCAGAGCTGTCGGAAATTTTTTGTCCATCAATTTTTATTATGATGTCTCCCTGCCCTAATCCTGCTTTCTCCGCCGGACTTGCGGCAACAACGCTTTGAATATATGCACCCACCGGAACATTATTTAAAAGAGCAACATTCTGACTTAACATTTTATATGCAACTCCAAGATATGGCCTGTTAAATTGCCCATGCTCGTTGAAATTTTTAATACTGTCTTTTATTAAATTTACAGGAAGAGCAAATCCTATATTCTGTCCGTTTTGAGCCACTGCAGAAGTCACTCCAATAACCTCCCCAGAAGAATTAAGAAGCGGCCCACCACTGTTGCCTGGATTTATTGCGGCGTCTGTTTGGATAACATTATCTAACTGCTCTATGTACCCTTGAAACTGGTCCCCCGCCTGTATTCCCCTACCAAGACCGGAAACCACTCCGGTTGTCACGGTGTTATTAAACTGCCCAAGAGCAGTACCTATTGCAATAGCAAACTGGCCTACTTGAAGTTTTGAAGAGTCCCCTAAAATCACAGGTTTTAATTTTTGGTCGGGATTTTGAGCGGGATCAATCTGCAAAATTGCAATGTCATTAAGCGGGTCTCTATAAATCTTGACAACGTCATATTTTTTGTTGGTGCTGGTTATAATCTGGTATTTTGCCCCAGCGTCTGAAACAACGTGTTTGTTAGTAATTAAAAGTCCGGAGTCCGAAACAATAAAACCAGAGCCAATATTTTGTGGGGCTATTGGTGCGGTCTGAGTCCCCGGGCCAAAAAATCCAAAAAAAGATTGGCTTGCACTTTGGGAAAGAGTTGCTGCGACTGTAACAACAGACGGCCCAACGTTTTTAACAGCATCTATTGTAACCGACTCTTCCGTCACTACTTTTACAGTTCCAGGTACGGAAACCGGCTGGCGCAAAATATTGTTCAAAGAAGGAAAATATGAAGAGGCACCGCTCAAAACAACAAGGAGCAAAATTAAAAGAGCTATTAAAGAGATAAATTTTCTCATAAGAAACCTATTTTACTAACTCTTCAACAGATTTTTCAAGCTGCGTATCGTGCACCGTGTCTTTTGCGTCCAAAGCTACTGCAATATCTGGAGTAAGCCCGGTTCCGTGAACCCAACGCTCTTTTGGAGTTAACCATTTTGCAATTGTTACATGAAGACCTGCGCCATTTCCCAAATCTTCTGCCTGTTGGATTGTTCCTTTTCCAAAAGACTGTTCCCCAATAAGTTTTGCACGCCCGTAATCCTGCATGGCGCCTGAGACAATTTCAGATGCAGACGCCGAGCCTTTATTTATAAGAACTACAAGAGGAGTATTAAGAAGCGCTCCCTTTCTCGAAACAGTTAAAACTTGTTTATCCGTTCCCGAGTCCTGAATTACAACCGGTGTTCCCTCGCTTAAAAATTCAGAGGAAATAAATGTTGCATCAGTTAAATATCCTCCAGGATTATTTCTAACGTCTAAAACTACTCCTTTAAATTTCTGCTCTTTTTTCATGTCTGCTACAAGCTTTATAACTAAGCCCACCCAATCTTTATTTGTATCGTCTCCAAACTGAGAAAGTTTTATGTAAGCAACCGAATCATCTTGATGATTTTTTAAAGTATCTGTAGACTGAATAGAAGGAATATCTTTTACTTTTTTTACCCAGCCTTCAACGCTTTTTACAGTTATTACATCTCTTGTAACAGTTATGTCTTTTGTGCTGCTTTCACCTTTATGTAAAATTGTTAGAACAACTTGAGTCCCCTTAGGTCCCCTTATGACATTAACTGCTTGGTTTAAATCCCAACCCGCCGTACTTTTTCCATCAACCTTAATAATTGCGTCTCCGGGTTTTATTCCGGCTTTCTCTGCAGGACTTCCGGCAAGAGGTGCCACTATAATGATTTGCTTATTATTTGCTCCCAGCTCCGCCCCTATTCCCTGGAATTGTCCGGCCAGACCTTCTTTAAAGTTACCGTTTTGTTGAGGCGGCAAATAAAGAGTATACGGATCATTTAGGCTTCCAATCATGCCGCTTATTGCCCCATCTAGCATTTTTTGCGAATCAATTTTTGTTTTGTCGTAATAACCTGTCTGAATTCGTCTCCAGACTGTCCAGAATTGTGAAAAGTCAACAATAGCAATTCCTGTAGGCGGTTCTTTATTAACTATGGAAATCTGGGGGGTATAGTGTTTCCAGTCAAAATTTACTTTATTTACTCCAAAATAATAACCAACCAGAAGCGATATGAGGATTAGTAGAATTATTCTTACTGCTTGTGTTCGTTTATTCATGGGCGGGAAATTTATATTATCCTTCTCTTAAAACAAAAGGCAAAAGCGCCAGATGTCTTGCCTGTTTAATAGCTTGTGCAAGTCTTCTTTGATGTTTGGCACAAACTCCACTCCTAAGTCTTGAAAGAATTTTTCCTCTTTCTGTTAGATATCTTTTCAAAACCGAAACATCCTTAAATGCTGGCAAACTCTTGTCTTTACAAAACTGGCATTTCTTAACAACTTTTATAGGTCTTCTATTTGTTTTCATCATTCATCATTAATCCTTAATCATTAAAATGGGATATCGTCCGGGGCTACTTCCTCTTCTTCCCCTGCGGGTGCGGAATCTTCTCCTTTATCTTTACTTCGGCCTTGCTCAGCATCTTCGACCTTTTTAGAAACCTTTCCAGTCCTGAGCGTTGCCGAAGGATTTTTTGTTGGTTTCCCCGCTTCGACGCGAGGCGAGTCTACTTGCTCTTCTGATGGTTCGGGAGACGCTTCCATTTTGTCTTCCTCCGGCCTTCTACTATCGAGCAAAATCATGTCGGATATTACAACTTCCGTTGATGTCCTTTGAGTTCCGTCTTGTGCCTGCCAGCTTCTTGTCGCAAGTCTTCCTTCAACAAAAACTTTTCTTCCCTTAACTAGAAATTGAGAACAAAGCTCTGCAAGTTTATTCCAGGCGACAATTTTATGGAATTCTGCTTCGTCATGTTTTTCGCCTGTATCTGTTGTCCAATTTCTGTTGGTTGCAACTCCAAAAGAACAAACCGCAGTTCCGTTTGGCGTATATCTAAGCTCTGGGTCGCGTGTTAAGTTTCCTATAAGTTGTACCCTGTTTAAACTTCTTGCCATAAAAAATTATTTATTATTTATTAGGTATTATTTATTATTTTTGATTTAAAATAGTCAATAATAAATCATCGATAATCAATGCGCTTACTTAGTTCTCAAAAGTAGGTGCCTTATTATATTATCATTTGCATTGACTTTTTTCTCAAGATCCAAGGGAACATTCTCCCCTTCAAGCACAAAATCCAAGTAAATGCCCGAAGTTTCTTTTTTTATTGGGTATGAAAGAACTTTTGTCCCCATATCCTCTTCTTTTGTGATTTTAAGTCCGCCAAACCATGCCTTAACACTGTCAAGAAGCTTTTTTTTGTCTGCTTCTTTGACAGATGGACGCAAGACTAAAACCAATTCGTAACTACGCATGGGGATATTTTATCGGATGACGCAGGCAAAAGCAAGCATGAAAGTAGTCTAATCGAACTTGACTAAGCCCATAGTTATCTGTTAGAATTCAACTACTATGACCGCCGAACACAGTGATCGCCCATCAACTCCCGAACCCGAAAGAAACTATCAAGGTCCTCAGGGATTTGATTTAACAACTGCAGGAAGTTCTTTCAAACCCAAGGGCGCTTTTTGGCTAACAGAACAACTCAACGCAGGAAAACCTGAGTCTGAATGGGTGGGACTAGAAGTTTATGCAACCCGTGACATACCCTTACTATCCCCTATTGGGGTAGCAATAAAGAAATTACCCAAAGGAATTACCTCCGAAGAAATTTGGGACTGGCAAAAAGAATTCCCGCACACAATGGTATTGCGTGTTAATCCTGCTTTCTCGGCTACAAAGGCTGAAGCGATTTATAGAATTGGTCTGGGAGAAAAAGGCAATGGACTTATGCATCATTTGTATCAGGGAGCTTGGCTTATTAGTTTCGGAGCCGCCGACAACATGCTAGGAGTTAATTTGACTGCAGATCTAAGAAGCCAGGAAAAAGACCAACCAATCTTAACAGCCAAAGCAAACGTAATAATTCACTTTGCAAAAAAAGGCATGTTAGCCGAAGTAAAAAGACAAACTGGAGGAATTCTAGCTGGAAATGAAAGGAGATATAAATCTCCTGTTGTTGATGACCAGAGAGTAATTTGGGACCCAAGAACTATTGTTTCCCAAGTTATAGAACAATTTGATGAGGTTGAGGGACTTTCGCTTGGACTCGACCACAAACCCCAAAAGGGAGCTGAAATAATGGACGTATTAGATGACGCTACCGTTACAGACCAGATAAAGGTCATACACGTTGCCAATACAGCCAGGGAGATTCATGGTGACATCCAAGTTGGGGACGAACAAATAGCAGCACTTATAAAAAAACTTTCAGGAATTAGATTTGCACATTCTGTCCGCGTTGCGTTTGATTATAACCCTGAAATTTTCAGTAAGAAATCTCCACAACAACAACTGGAAACAATTAGAGAGCTCATAGATTGGTGGAAAACAGTACAAAATGGCGGCGATGCAACTCCAAGAATTTTAAGATTTCATCGTCCAGCAATTTCAACACACCGTAAAACAAAAAGGGCTGTTGTTTAAAATATGTCATTAGAAATGTTTTCCGAAAAAGATCCCAGAGGATACGTACATTTAGAAGGATATGTAGGTCGTCTGGTTGTCTTAGGAAAAAATATTGGAGAGGATTGGACAGGCGAAGATATTAGAAATCAAAGATTCCATTTAAGTCCCCACTCAAGAAGAAATGTTCTTGCGGCTGGTATAAAATATAAAAAAAGGGAAACGCGTAAAATCATATTCTCCACCGGACATACTGCAGGGTCAGCAGCTCCATCAGAAGCTGAAGCAATGAGAATCCAACTTAAAAGAATTTTCAAAAGTATACCCGATGGTGCAATACAAGTAGAAGATAAATCATGGGATACAAATACCAATGCTAAGTATGTTAAGCCAATGGTTGAGGCGAATGATTCGGCAACTACTGGCCTTATGACAAACGGCTTTCATTTGAGAAGAGCAAGATTCTTATTTAGGAGACGTAGAGTACCGATTGCTGAAACGTTCACTTCTGAAGATGTAATTGCAACTAGATGGCCAAGATATATACAAAATGTATTAGCGTCAGATCTTGTAAAAAGAGAGACTAAGAAAGAGAATCGCCTCTATTGGATTCAAAGAATTCCTCTTGCTCCAGATGTTATTAGTTTTGTAACAAAACGAACAAGAGGCATCGGTAAATCTGCTTAGGCACTAATCTTAAATTCCCTTTCTCCTAAGCGTACCTTTTCCCGAAGTGTTATGGTCAACAGTTGGCACATTATTAAAAACCCTTGCTTTCCCACAATGCTTGCATTTTCCTTTGGATTCGGGTCCTCTATCCCCGTCAACAAGATAGTGGTGAGCATGATTATCTCTTCCCTCCTCTTCAACTTCAGCGACTACTGCTTCTTGCGCTTGTTGCTTCTCAACTTCCTCTTGTGTAACTCTGTAAATTATAGGACCAAGGACTATTTCAGAGATATCTTCGGTTGTAAATCCTATTTTTGTTGTCCCGGAAGCAAAAACGTGCAAGATCCTTCTTCTTCCTCTTGCTTCAATTTCATCCACTCCCTCTATGATTACTACAGATACTTCTTTAATTTTAAGGGCCGCCAACTGCTCTTTCCGCTTAGCTCTTGCCTCTTCTTCCTGGACACTGGCAAAATGTTCCTCGTCAGTTGCACTTTTTGTCAAAACCCATACAGAAAAATTTCCTGCAGTAATTACGATAACTCTATGGTTTAAGTTGACATCATCCTCGCCCTCAACTACATGCACATCTTCCTGAGAAGAAAGAGCTTCTCCTACATGCTTTGCTGAAACAAGATTCCTTGCAATAATAAGCTGCCGTTCAGAGCCAAAATGTTTTGACATTTTGACCATCGATGGAGCAACATCGTACTCCGGAGGATGAGAAATTAAACCAGTATAATGTCCTGCTTCTAAAAATTCCAACGTGGCGCTAAGTGCTGTATCCTGTGTGCCCGCACCTACACCAAACAGATCTAATGGCCTGTCCGCAACCGCTACTTCACCACTTACTCGCCCTGCTTCTAATCCACTTACCATAATAGACCAGATTTTACTCCCTTTTTAAAACAGGGTCAAGTAAAAAGTTAGCTACCGATTTTAAATTCAACAACATCGCCGTTTTGCATTATGTAATCCCGACCTTCAAGTCTTGCTTTTCCTAACTCGCGGGCTTTTTTCCATCCCCCTGCCGCAACAAAATCTTCATATGAAATTACTTCTGCTTTTATAAATTTCTTCATGAAATCCGTATGTATTTCTCCGGCTGCTTCAACTGCATTCGAACCCTGTTTAATAGTCCAAGCCCTCACTTCTTTTTCTCCTGCAGTAAGGAACGAAATTAAGCCGAGTTCTTGATATGCTTTTTGGATAAGCCTTTCGAGCCCTGAATGTTCAAGTCCCAAATCTTTCAAATACTCTTTCTGTTCCTCTTCAGAAAGCCCTGCCAATTCCGATTCAATTTTTGCAGAGATTACAACTATATTGTCTGATATATCGATATATGATCCAACAAATTTCTTTATGTTTTCTGCTGTGTAATCATTTTCTGAAACATTAAGAACCACTAGCTCTGGTTTTTCTGTAAGCTTTTCTCCTTTGGTTTCTAAATCCGCAAGCCCCAACTCTGTCCTAACCGTTTCATAGTCACTTTTTGGATCCACACTTCCCTCCCGGATAATTGGAACTTGTCCTGAGGCGGCCGAAGGGTCTTCAAATGCCCTTACAACATGGGCTATAATTTTAACTTCCCGGATGTGGGATAAAAATTTATTGCCAAGACCTGCTCCTTCACTAGCGCCCTTTACAAGTCCTGCAATATCTACAAATTCAACAGTCGCTGGAACAATCGGAGGTTCTAATCCGCGAGAATCCGATTCCGCAACAATCTGTGCTAATCTTTTCAGACGATAGTCTGGAACGGGAACTATTCCAACATTTGGCTCAATTGTTGCAAAGGGATAATTTGCCGCCAAAGCCTGTTGCTTTTTCAAAAGCGCATTAAATAAAGTGGACTTCCCCACATTCGGCAACCCAACAATCCCGACACTCAAATTCATTAGGAGATTATATCCGATTTGTCCATAGTCAACAACTTTATAATGTCTGTGGATGATCTTTAGTTAGTTCCAGGGAAAATATTGTCAACTCATCTGGATCGCCATACCCGTGCTCCTTTGACAATTGTTTTTCTCTGAAAGCGACACTAGTAAATAGGGTTCTATTTTTATCTGTCACCTCTACGAGACTATACCTTCCTCTACCTAAACGAAGTCTTTCCATCATCATCCAATCGTAGTGATCTTCGTGCGTTAATAGTTCAAGTATTCTATCAATTCTTTCCTTTTTTTCAGTCAAAGACAAAACTCCGCCTGGCTTTAGAACACGACTTGCTTCTCTTAAAGCAATGTCGTAAAGAACTGGATATTCAGCACGAAAAAGAGGCTTTGGCCCGTCTCGTGGATCAATATTAAGAGGCGTAAACATATGATTCATCTCAACTCTATCCATTGAGGCGTCAGCAAAGGGGATATGCGACCCGGCAGCTATTTGTCCAACGACGAAATGGAGATTAGGTAATTCGCGAGCTTTTTGCCTTGCTGTAATTTTCGGAATATATAAATCAAAAATAATATATTCCTTATCGGAATTTTCCCCTGCTAATCTAACAGCTCTAAGATTATTTGTGTTATTGACTAAAGTTTGAAAATCTGACCCAGGATATAGTTCCGCTCCTCCTCCTATGTCTAGGAAGCGATATTTATTTACTTCCATACTCATAATTAAACGGAAGTTTAACACCTGCGCAGGAAAAAGTCAACAAACTATAGGATGGGGGTTATTTTTCTTTGCGAGCTTTAATCTCTCGTCAATTCCGTTCCTCACATGGAAGGAGATTATATCAAATCTAAATTTGTGATAAACTAAATATACCTAAATGATAGATGAGATTAGGAAAAATCATACTTTAGTTAGAATCCTTATCATCCTGCTTATAATAGCCACAGGCAGCTACGTTTTATCTATTACATGGGCTGTATTAAGCCGCTTCTTAGACATTTTTGTTATCCTCTTATCAGCTTGGCTTTTAAGTTTTATTTTGGAACCAATAGTAGAAAGAATAAAAAGATTACTTAAGATTTCAAAACTTATCGCCACTACTATTACATATATTCTTGTCTTTGCCCTTTTGGCAGTAATAAGTATTGCTTACATTCCCCTGGTAACATCACAAATACTAACTATTACAAATGGCTTTCCGCAATATTTAAAATCTGCACCTCCTATTGTAGCTTCCCTTAATAAATCGTTGAGTGATCAAGTCACAAGCTCTGTAGTTTTAATACCTTCCTTTGCCCAATTTTTATTTTTAGCTTTTATTACGCTCATCCTGTCTTTTTATTTTATAGTGGACAGAGAAAAAATAAATCAGGAATTTTTTAACCTTATGCCTAAAACTTGGCATAGTTTTTTGCGCTTTACAGAGACAACTATCAATGATACATTTATCTCTTTTCTTAGGGTTCAACTTTTTTATGCCGTATCTTCCGGTATATTAACTTGGATTGTCTTAAAGGCCTTTAATATAGATTTTGCAGCATCTATTGCTTTTATATCTGGTGCTCTAGCATTTGTTCCTCTAATTGGTCCGCTCCTAGCTCTTGTCCTACCCATATTAGCAGCATTATTGGTAGATCCCGTAAAAGCATTAATTATTGGTGCGATATTGCTTATTGCTCAGCAGATAACCTTTAATATAATTGGACCAAAACTTTTGGGCAAAGCTTTTAAGTTGCACCCTGCCATAATTTTGATTTCCTTTTTAATTGGTCTTCAATTTGCAGGAACTCTGGGTGCAGTCTTTGCAATCCCCGTTTTGGGAATAAGTGCGGTTATGATTAGAAAGTTCGGCCATTATTTTCTGAACTAGCTTATATTCCATCTTTTCCTAAAATAACTAAGATATCAACATAATGATTAAGAATGAGAAAAATCTTTTTTTTCAAATATAACATTCTTTTTTTAATTCCACTTATTGGTTTTCTGCTTTACTTCCAGTCCCTATCCAACGGCTTTGTCTTGGATGATAATATTCAACTTACAGAGAATCTTGCAGTGCATTCTTTAAAAAACATTCCCTTGCTTTTCTTAGGAGGGAGTTTTGGCGGCTCTACCACTTTACAAGGTATTTATTATAAGCCGCTTATGTCAACTGTTTTCACTCTTCTCTACGCGTTTTTTGGGGCTTCACCAATGCCTTTCCATCTTTTTCAACTCATTGTGCATATTATAAACAGTCTTCTTGTATATTTTTTACTTAGAAAATTTTTCAAAAATAACTTATCTCTATTGCTTTCTCTAATATTCTTGGTACATCCAATTAACTCCGAGACAGTACTTTACATATCCGCTCTTCAGGATCAACTATTCACGTTATTTGGTCTATCGGCATTACTTGTAGCTACAAAAAAGGTTTTAGGATATAAGGATTATTTTTTATTTGCTTTTTTGATTTTACTTTCTCTTCTGTCAAAGGAGGCCGGTGTGCTTTATCTTTTAATTTCCGTAGTCTTTAGATTCATTTTTTATAAAAAAGACTTTATTAAATTTTTCCTTTTGTCTATTTTGACATTTTCCCCTTATTTGGCTCTAAGAATTTTCTCCGTTGGACTTGCTTCTCCTAAATCTCAGGCATTCTTTATTATGAGGATCGGGTTTTGGCAAAGAATAGAGAATGTTCCAGCAATTATCCTTTACTATCTTAAAACCATGGTATTCCCCAAAGATCTTGCCGTCAGTCAAAACTGGCTCATTCACGCAAGAAATTTCCAAGATTTTTACATGCCCACTTTTATAATTTTAATAATTTTACTAGCATTATTTGCTACGATGACCTTCTCTAGGTCAAAAATCTTTATCTTTTTTAGCATCTGGTTTTTGTTGGGAGTTTTTTTACACTCAAATTTATTAGTCGCTTTGGATGGTACTGTCTCAGACAGATGGATGTATTTCCCAATAATTGGGTTTTTGGCACTTGCCGGAACGATTTTACAAAGAGTAAAAAAAGAAAGACTACTAGCTATTTTAATTATCATCTTGGTAATAGTTTTATCAATAAGAACCTTTATAAGAAGTCTTGATTGGAAAAGCGATTTTTCAATCAGCTCCCATGATGTTTACATAACAAAGGATAATTTTGCTCTTGAAAATACTTTAGGGAGTGCACTTATACAACAAGGGCAATACAAAGAAGCTATTCCTTATCTTGAGCAATCAACTAGACTTGCTCCCTATCATTGGATAAACTGGAATAATTTAGGAGTAGCCTACCTTAATATGGGATTTAAGAGTGGTAATAAAGACGACTTAAATAAGGCGGAAAAGTATCTTAATAAAGCTATTGAAAATGGTCAGGAATATTATTTGCCTTATGAAAATATGGGACTCCTTGTTGTTGATTTTAGAGATCCTAACCAAGCAGTTAATTTTTTTCAGACCAGTTCAAAAAAAATATCTTTAAATCATAGGCTTTGGTTTTTACTTGCCATTGCCCAATATAAGCTTGGTGACAAAGAAAAGGCTATGGAGGCGGCAAAACAGGCTTATTATTTGAACCCAGACGATTCAACAAGTACTCAGCTTTATTACGCTCTATTTAATCACCAAAATATAAATATAGCCGGACCGCAACTTTAACTTTAGTAAAAATTTACGTGGTTTTCTCTTATACGTCTAGTGTAATACTGGATATAGAAAAGAATGGATACTTTTTATATTCTATCTTTTCCTAAAATAACTAAAACATCAATGTCGGTTGGCTTTGTCTCCCCTGCTGGAAGAGTTCCTACTGTTGCATTAAGCGCTTTTGCTAAATCCGCAGCCGCACCCTTTGCAGGATCAGTTAATGGAATAACAATCGTTGTGGCATAATCATAGCGCTTAGCTTGATCTCTAAGCGCTATATTTGCCCCAGGAAATGCTTTTTGAATGTCACCTTCTACTTTATACGTCAGCCCAGTGGAATCTGTTCCGTTGCGAAGCCCCAGTCTTGCAACTGTAGCCTGAGATGGCTGGTCGCCCCCAACATTTATTGGTGCTACACTAATAATAAGGTGTGCTTGGGGTCTATAGAGAATTGCTTCCCGTGCATTTGTATAAATAAGAATTTTATCGCCATTTTGTGCGTTTTTGAAAAAATCTTGGCCTTTTAGCTTTTTAGTGTCATTAACTGTAGCAATTGTCGGGACTTCATTTGCGGGAAGCAGCATGAATTTTCCTACCTCAGCAGCAAGTCTACGTGATTCTTCTAATGCGGCTTTTTGTGAACCAAATGTTTTTTGAAGAATCCAATACTGATAAGAAAAAAATCCTCCTGCTACAAGAAGGCTAATAATTATTATTCCACCCAGAACTAGCAGTATTTTTGAAATTAATTTTCTCTTTTTTTTCGGTAATGAATGGCCTAACTCTTCCATATATTTAATATATCATTTCTTATAACTATTGTCATCAGCCTTTTTACTCCTATTCATCGCTGTTAAGGAGTTGGAGTTGGGGCAGCTGTTGGTGTTGGTGTTACAGTTGGTGTTACAGTTGGTGTTGGAGTAGCTGTGGGAGCTGGAGTTACTGTTGGTGTTGGTGTTACAGTTGGAGCAACAACGGTTGGTGTTGGTGTTGGTGTTGGTGTTACAGATGGCGCTGTAGTTGGAGTAGCTGCCGGAGTACCCGACCCTGCAGGAGAGGTATTTACTGTTGCATCTTTTACTGCGATTGCTGTCCATGAGAGTCTTATATCGGCTGGTGCTGCTTTATTGATCTGGATGACAAAGCCAGTAGTTGTAAGGCTTGTGACGATGTACTTGATGTCCCCAGTAAGAATTGCTTGCTCAAGTGCTGTTTGTGCAGTAGCATCCGACTGCTTTGACAATGATATTGTTGCGTTGACTTGAGGCAATTGATCATAAGCAGTCTGGAAAGGAATGTATACTTGATTTGCTCCTTTTTGAATTACTGCAACACCAGCGGTATCTTTATTAAAGGTTGCTCTGCCAAGGAAGCTTATGTTCCCTTTAAAGATGACGTCGGAAATAAAGGTTGCGATTTTGTCAAAAAGTGTTGTCCCTTTATACTCAGTATCATTTGTGACTATCGTAATAGCCCCGGCTGCACTTACATCAACTGCTGGCGTGGTACTTGGAGCTGGAGTAAGAGCAAGAGCAGATACAGCATTCGGATCAACATAGGCAACTCCAATGAATGCAATAATACTACCTACGCCTGTTCCACTGTACGCTTGAGTTGCTTTACCCAATACATAGCTTGGCTTAGCTGCTTTCATTGCAACCCCAGGCGTTGAAGAACTTGTCAGGTAATCTCCTACTTGTATTGCACCAGCTTCTGTAGAGACTTTGACCGGAACACGTCCAACAAGTGCTACCGCATGATAGTCAGGTGATCTCTTGTAGCCACTTGCCATATTTTCATCTTCCGCATATTGTGAGATTACCCCAACAATGTTTTTGCTATTTGGTGTTGACGATTTTGCAAGCATGAAGGGTGCTGTTGGATCAACAGTTGGATTTGCTTGATCTGTCAAAGCTACGACATCACCACTTGCCGCTCCTGCTGCTGGGGCCCATTCAGCAAAATCAGAGAAGGTTCCTGGAGCTGTTGCGCCTTTCCATGCTGTATTGTAAATCATAAATTTATTGTTTGTTGTATCATATTCCATTGCAACCGTTCCTGTTTGAGCGGTTGGAACTCCTGTTGGCGTACCTGCAGATGTTGGAATATAGGTAAATCCAGCTGTTGCAGTCGTTGCTAGCGCAGCGTTTGCTAAGACCACACTGTTAACTGAGTTATTCTTAATAATTGCACCTGTTCCTGTCGGTGCAAGGACAATATTTCCCGTTCCAGAATTAAGCGTCAAAGAAGAGGTTCCATTGGTACTTCCAACTGTAACTGCATCTAGGCCTCCTCCTGTTGACGCTGTTCCAATTTGTATTGTCTGTGTGCCTGTTTGTGCTGCATTACCAATAGCAATGGTGTTGGTTGCGGTTGATTGGCCAAGAGTAATGGTACCGGTCTGAGTTGTTGTTCCAATCTGGATACCTCCTGCTGTTGCTGGTGAAAGAAGAATAGCTCCGGAACCATTACCACCTTGAATGGTGGTAACATGTGCAGCTGCACCAGCACTACCCAAGGTTGCTGTTACAGTTCCGGTTGTTGTTCCGCCTGCACCAATGTTAACTGTATTTACAGTAGAAGCTCCAGGAACTCCATTAGCAAGGTTAAGAGTTACTCCTCCTGATGTAACAGCTGCACCGTTACCAATGTTAATAGTCTGAGTTGCT
>Ga0209515_10005071_pt1 | contig 17321 bp, 11 predicted proteins | sample Subgroupgradi54m_FD_187454 | JGI IMG/M metagenome (GOLD analysis project Ga0209515, IMG submission 187454) | Subsurface groundwater microbial communities from S. Glens Falls, New York, USA - GMW60B uncontaminated upgradient, 5.4 m (SPAdes)... ...
TCGCCGCGATGTCGTCATCTTTCGGATGAATCGCGAGACTTCCCGCGCCGCCGACGCCCACGATGATGCCGTTGGCCGGCGTGAACAAGTGCGCGAAGTCGGCAGGCAGGCTCGTGAAGAGCGACGCAACGGACTGGGCTCGCGCTGGCGCGGCCCACAGCAGCAACAGCACGATGATGGAAACGGCGCGGGTGACTCGGGTCATGTCTCGCGAGTGTGCCGGATTCAGGGTGACAGCGCGATGATTATTTCGGAATCCGCAGCGCGATCCCGAAATCGACGTGGCGCGTGAAGAAGGGGCCGGCAATCTCGACGCCGGCGCCGCGAAGATGGTGCTCGCTGACGCGCGTGATGCGCGCGTCCGCCACGCCGTACACGAATTGCCAGAGGTGATACTCGAGGCCGGCGCCTGCCTGCCACGCAATCCCGCCGTATTGATACTGCTCCTGGTGCTCGTTGCGGAATGTTGATTCGACGTGTGGCGTGGAGATGCCGGCCCCGCCGCGGACGTTGAAGGCGCACGCGCCGCCGCACGCCGGCGTGAAGCGGTAGACGAGGTTGCCGAGCAGGAAGTTCAGGCCGTGCGACTGCTGAAACTGGTTGAGATCCTGCGCGTCGTGCACGAGCTGCGCAATCGCTTTCGCGTGGTTCCACTCGACTTCGTAGCCGAAGCCTCGTGTCTCCGCCGGCAGCCAGCCGGCGCGGACGCCGTAGTACCACGGTGATCGGAACGCCTCGCCCTCGTAGTCGACCGAGGCGATCGAAAACGGCGGCGCGCTCGCGGGCGCGACGGTCAGCGTATTGGACGAGGTGGATGCGACGCCCATGTAACCGCTGAACAGCCAGTCAGCATGGGCTGGGGCTGGAACGCAGAGTAGCAGGAGAAACGGCACGCGGACCCCAAGGGTCCGCGCCGCGCGATCAGCGAAGAAGATCGGTAGTGGAGGGCGGGTCTTGGGAGGGCGGGCCTTGTTAGGCCCGCCAAATCGATCGGGCTTCAACGGAGTTCCTCTGTCGGCAGCGGAATCGTTTCCGTTGTCGGCGGCGGCGGAGCGATGCCCATCAACTCGCGCAGCTGCGCACCCTCCATCACTTCGACCTCGAGCAGCCGCCGCGTCACGCGCTCGAGGATCTCCCGCTTGCTCGTCAGGATCGTCCGTGCCTCGTCGTGCGCGTCGGTCATGATGCGCTTCACTTCGGAGTCAATCAGCCGCCCCGTGTCTTCCGCGTACGCGCCGCGCTCCGGGCCAATCTGGAAATCGAGGAACTTGCTGCGCTTGTGGCCGTCGTAGTTGATGGCGCCGAGCGCATCGCTCATGCCCCATTCGGTGACCATGGCGCGCGCGATGTCGGTCGCGCGCAGCAGGTCGTTCTGCGCGCCGGTCGAAATCTCGCCGAGCGCGATCTCCTCGGCCGTCCGTCCGCCGAGGAGCACGGCCAGTTGATTCAGCAGGTCGCGCCGCTGCATCAGATAGCGATCCTCGAGCGGCAGTTGCATCGTGTAGCCGAGCGCGCCGAAGCCGCGCTGCACGATCGAAATCTTGTGGACCGGATCCATCCCGGGAATCGCGGTCGCCACGATCGCGTGGCCCGATTCGTGGTACGCGACGATCTCGCGCTCCTTCTGGCTCATGACGCGCTTCTTCTCGAGCCCCGCGATGAGCCGATCGATCGCTTCGTCGAAGTCGGTCGTTTCGACCGCCGCTTTGTCCTTGCGCGCGGCCAGGAGCGCGGCTTCGTTCACCAGATTGGCGAGATCCGCGCCGGCAAAGCCCGCCGTGCGCGCCGCCACGACCTTGAGGTTGACGCTCGCCGCGAGCTTCACGTTCTTGGTATGGATGCGGAGGACCTCCTCGCGCCCTTTCACGTCCGGCTTGTCCACCAGCACCTGCCGGTCGAAGCGTCCCGGGCGGAGCAGGGCAGGGTCGAGCACCTCGGGCCGATTCGTCGCGGCCATGATGATGATCGCCTTCTTCGTGTCGAAGCCGTCCATTTCGGCCAGCAGCTGGTTCAGCGTCTGTTCGCGCTCCTCGTGCGATCCCATCGGGCTCTGCACGCGCGCGCGGCCAAGCGCGTCGAGCTCGTCGATGAAGATGATGCACGGCGCCTTCGCCTCGGCCTGCGAGAACAGATCGCGAACGCGAGCCGCGCCGACGCCGACGAACATCTCGACGAACTCGGATCCGCTCAGGCTGAAGAACGGCACCTTCGCTTCGCCCGCGACGGCGCGCGCCAGCAGCGTCTTGCCGGTTCCCGGCGGGCCGACCAGCAGCACGCCCTTCGGGATGTGGCCGCCGAGCGTCGTGTACTTCTTCGGCGTCTTGAGGAACTCAACGATCTCCTTCAGCTCCTGTTCGGCCTCGTCCACGCCCGCCACGTCCGCGAAGCTCACCTTCACATCGTCTTCCGAGAAGACGCGATGCTTGCTGCGGGCAAACGACATCACCCCGCCTTCGGCGCCGCTCATGCGGCGGAAGAAGAAGCTCCAGACGGCGAAGAGCAGCACCAACGGGACGATCCAGCCGAGGACCTCGGGAAGCCACCGACTCACCATCTCGCCGGTATATTTCACGCTCGCGGTGTCGAGGTCCTCGATCAGCTTCGGGTCTTCGATGCGTGTCGTGTTGAAGTTGCGGCCGCCGTTGGTGTCGCGCTTATATGTCCCGCGAATCGCCTGGTCGCCGACAAACACCTCGGCCACCTGTCCCGCGCGGACCGCCTGCTTGAACTCGCTGTAGGAGATCTGTCGACCTGCAGGCGCCATGAACCACGCCTGCGCGAGCGCGAGGAGGAAGAGCAGGCCGAGGATGTACCACACGACGCCGCCCGGCCGGCCGGGCATGAGCGAGCGCCGATCGCCGGGACGCTTGTCCCGCGGATTGATTCCCGGTGAGTTGCGAGGATTTGCCATTTAGACTGTCGTTTTTCTGCCAGCCTTCTCAAACGTCAACCCATTCTCTCCGACGTCGACGGTAATCCGGGCGCCTTCGCGGAACTCGCCCTCGAGCACGCGCATCGCGAGCGGATCCAGCACCCGGCGCTGAATCGTCCGCTTCAACGGCCGCGCGCCGTACATCGGATCGTAACCTTCGCTGACGATGAAGTGCTTGGCCGCGTCGCTGAGCTCGACATGAATCTTCCGATCCTCGAGCCGCTTGAGCAGGCCGTGCACCTGGATGTCGATGATCTGCTTCATGTGCTCGAGCCCGAGCGGGTGGAAGAAGATGATCTCATCCACGCGGTTGAGGAACTCCGGCCGGAAGTGCTGCCGCAGCGCCTCTGTCACCTGGCGCTTCACGCCCTCGTTCAGCTCACCAGTGTTTTCGGCGATGAACTGACTCCCGATGTTCGACGTCATGATGACGACGACGTTCTTGAAGTCTACGGTGCGTCCCTTGCCATCCGTGAGGCGTCCATCATCGAGCAGCTGGAGGAGCACGTTCAACACCTCCGGATGCGCTTTCTCGATCTCGTCGAACAGCACGACCGAATAGGGACGCCGGCGTACCGCCTCGGTCAGCTGTCCGGCCTCGTCGTAGCCAACGTATCCCGGAGGCGCGCCGAGCATCCTCGAGACCGTGTGCTTCTCCTGATACTCCGACATGTCGATCCTGACCATCGCGGACTCGTCGTCGAACAGGAATTCGGCAAGCGCGCGCGCCAGCTCGGTCTTTCCGACGCCGGTCGGTCCGAGGAAGATGAAGCTGCCGAGCGGCCGATTCGGATCCTGCAGGCCCGCGCGTGCGCGGCGCATCGCGTTGGACACCGCGGCGATCGCTTCATCCTGGCCGACGACGCGCTTGTGCAGACGTTCTTCCATGTGAATCAGCTTCTGGATTTCGCCTTCCATCAGCCGGCTCAACGGGATGTTCGTCCACTTTGCGACGACCTCGGCGATGTCTTCCTCGTCGACTTCTTCCTTGAGCATCCGCTGCGACTTCTGCAGCTCGGCGAGCCGCGATTCCGCGTCGCGAATCTTGCGTTCGAGGTCCGGCAGCGTGCCGTACTGCAGCTCGGACGCCTTCTGATAGTCGCCCGCGCGCTGCGCGGTTTCGATCTGAATGCGCGCCTGCTCGAGCTCTTCCTTCAACTTGCGGCCAGCCTGGATGGCTTCCTTCTCCTGCTCCCAGTGCGCCTGCAGCTGCGTCTGCTGCTCCTTCAGGTTGGCGAGCTCCTTCTCGAGCTTGCCGAGCCGTTCGACCGACGCCTTGTCCTTCTCCTTGCGCAGCGCCTCGCGCTCGATCTCGAGCTGCATGATGCGGCGCTTCACCTCGTCGAGCTCCGCAGGCATCGAGTCGATTTCCATGCGCAGCTTCGATGCGGCCTCGTCCATGAGGTCGATGGCCTTGTCCGGCAGGAAACGATCCGAGATGTAGCGGTGCGAGAGGAGTGCGGCCGCGACGAGCGCCGCATCCTTGAACTTGACGCCGTGGTGAATCTCGTAGCGTTCGCGCAGCCCGCGCAGGATTGAGATGGTGTCCTCGACCGTCGGTTCACCGACCATCACCGGCTGGAAGCGGCGTTCGAGCGCCGCGTCTTTCTCGATGTGCTTCCGGTATTCGTCGATCGTCGTCGCGCCGATCGTGTGCAGCTCGCCGCGCGCGAGCATCGGCTTCAGCATCTGCGACGCGTCCATGGCGCCTTCGGCGGCGCCGGCGCCGACAACGGTGTGGAGCTCGTCGATGAAGAGGACGATCAGCCCCTCCGAGTCGGTGATTTCCTTGAGCACCGCCTTCAGCCGCTCTTCGAACTCGCCGCGATACTTCGCGCCGGCGACGAGCGCGCCCATGTCGAGCGCGAAGATCTTCTTGTTCTTCAGACCTTCCGGCACGTCGCCGCGGACGATCCGCTGCGCAAGCCCTTCGACGATCGCGGTCTTGCCGACGCCTGGCTCGCCGATGAGCACCGGATTATTTTTTGTGCGCCGGGAGAGCACCTGGATCACGCGGCGGACTTCCTCATCGCGGCCGATGACCGGATCGAGCTTGCCCTTCCGCGCGAGATCAGTCAGGTCGCGCCCATAGCGGGCGAGCGCTTCGTAGGTCGCCTCCGGGTTCTGTGACGTGACACGCTGGCTGCCGCGTACTTGGGTGAGCGCCTGATAGAGCGTGTCCTTGGTGACGCCGAGCCGCTTCAGCAGTTGTGCGGAAGGGGAGCGCCCCGCTTCGCTCGTCAGCGCGAGGAACAGATGCTCGGTGCTGGTGTATTCGTCCTGCAGCCGGGTCGCTTCGGCCTGCGCGGACTGTACGATCAGATTCATGCGCGGCGAGAGCCGCACGTCGGCGCCGTAGGCCTTCGGCATCGACTCGAACAGCATGCGGGCCTGCCCGGCGACCTGCACCGGGTCGAGCGTCATCTTGCGCAGCAGCGACGGCACGATGCCGTTGTCCTGCTCGGCGAGCGCGGCCAGCAGATGCTCCGGGGTGATTTCGGCGTGGGTCATCTCCGACGCCATGTTCTGCGCCGTCATGATCGCTTCCTGCGCCTTCTCAGTCAGTTTCTTGAAGTCCATAGTCGTTACGCGGCGCTGTTCTTGCTCGCGCCTCCGTCATTCAATTTCGCGATCGCCTCGTAGTGCGTGCGCTCTTCCGGCGTCAGCTGCGACGGCAGCTGGATCTCGACGCGCGCATACGCGTCGCCTTTCTCCTCGCTCTTGCCGACCGCCGGCATGCCGTACCCCTTCAGACGGAACACCTGTCCGTTCTGTGTCAGCGCCGGAATCTTCAGTCGCACGGCCTTGCCCGAGATCGTCGGCACTTCCACCTGGCCGCCGAGCACCGCGGTCGTCACCGGCAGCGGCACCTTCACGTAGAGATCGCGCCCCTTGCGCTCGAAGAGTCCGTGCGGCGCGAGCCGGACGCGGAGGTACAGATCTCCAGACGCTGCGCCGCCGGCTCCCGTTTCACCTTCGCCGGAAATCCTGACGCGCGATCCGTCGCCGACGCCTGCCGGAATGCGGACGTCAACCGTCCGCGCGTGTCCGTCGTGTTTGAGCGAGAGCCGCCGCGTGGTGCCGTGATAGGCGTCGTCGAGCGACAGCTCGATCTCGTGCTCGACGTCGCGCCCATGCCGCGTGCGTGAGCGTCCGCGGGCGCCGGTACCAGCGCCCCCGCGGCCCGACGCTTCGCGCTGGCCGAAGCCGCCACCGAAGAACGTGGTGAAGAAGTCGGAGAAGGGATTCTGATCTCCGAACATCTCCTCCATTTCTTCCTGCGTCATCGTGCGGAAGCCGCCGCCTTGCCCGGCCCCTCCGCCCGGGACGTTCCATGCGCCGCCGGCGAACGGATTCGGACCGCCCGTGCGCTCCGCCTGCTCGTACGCCTTCCAGTTCGACCCGAGCTCGTCGTACTTCTTGCGCTTCGGGGGATCACCGAGGACTTCGTACGCCTCGTTGATCTCCTTGAACCTCGACTCCGCCGCCTTGTCGCCCGGGTTGACGTCCGGGTGGTGCTTGCGCGCGAGCTTCCGGAAGGCCTGCTTGATCTCCTTCTCGGTGGAGCCTTTGTTCACGCCGAGCGTGGCGTAATAGTCCTTGAATTCCATAGATGTGACGCCCCGTAAGAAGGGCGCTTGGCTTTACGCCCCCTCCGATCTCATTCAGACGCATTGATACGGGTCATGTCAATGTCTGTAGGGCCGGCTTTGTCAGGCCCGCCGATGGGCCAGAGTAGGATCTAGCCCTACGTGATCCACGGGTCCGACATTCTCACTGTCGGCCTGCTCGTCGCCCTCGAGGCGATGCTCAGCGCCGACAACGCGCTCGTCATGGCCGTGATCGTCCTCGGCCTTCCTCGCCATCTTCAGAAGAAAGCGCTTCGGCAGGGGCTGGTCGGTGCCTTTACGTTCCGCATTGCGGCGACGCTGCTCGCCGTCAGCCTGATTCGCGTCGTCTGGGTGAAGCTGCTCGGCGGGCTTTACCTGCTTTACCTGGCGTACTCGCATTTTTTCGGTCACGAGGATGCGGGGCAGCGGCGGACGGCGCAGAAGGCGAAGCCGATGTTCGGGCTCTCGGCGTACTGGGCGACCGTCGTCCGCGTCGAGGCCGTGAACCTGATGTTCTCGATCGACTCGATTCTCGTCGCCGTCGCCGTCTCGCGTGTGCCGTGGGTGGTTGTGACCGGCGGCATCCTCGGCATCGTCGCGATGCGCGTGATCGCGGCGCAGCTGCTCAAGCTCGTGGAGCGCTATCCGCCGCTCGTCGATGGCGCATTCATCATCATCGCGTGGGTCGGCATCGAGCTGGCGCTCGAGTACCTGCACACCATCGGCTATGTATCTTTCGAGGTTCCCAAGCCGGTGTCGCTGGGATTGATCATCGCGATCTTCGCCGCGGCGTACTTCTACGCGCGCGCGAAAGGACCGGTCGAGCACGCGCTCGACCCGATGGAGGAGAAGGCGACCGACCTGCTTGCCGATGAATGATCTGCGTTTGATGTGGCGGGCCTAACAAGGCCCGCCCTCCCGCGGTCGATTGACGGACAATCGACCAACGCATTCGGCCATGAGATCCGCTGCCGGGGGGCGGGCCTTGTCAGGCCCGCCAGAACGATTGCAGCCGATATCAAATCTCCGGCCAATATTTCGCGCCGCTGAACGGATAGTCCTCCGCCTTCGCCACCAGTCCCGCGCGCACCGGGTTGTCGAGCACGTACCGCACGATCGTGTTCGTGTTTTCATCCGATCGCAGCACACGTTCCCAATATCCCTGCTGCCACGCCAACGGAATCGCAAACTGCGTCCGGTAGACGAACGCGACCCGTTGCTTTGTGACCTTCACCCAATGCTGCAGGTCCGAGCGATCGCTCAGTCCCTCGGTCACGAGGTGCACGTGGTCAGGCATAAAGCAGTACGCAAGAAGTGCGAACTCGTCTTCGTCGCAAGTACGCTGAATTTCACGAAGCGCCGCCTGCACGATTCCATGTGTCGTGAACAGCGTCGCGCGGCTATTTGTAATGAAACACAGGGAATAGCGATACGGACCAAGGTACGAGAAGCCCGGAATGCGAGGAGGGCGCATGCCGCATGATCGGCAAGCAGCGCGCCGTTGATTTGGCAGGCGCCGCCGGCCCGTCATTTCGTACCGGGAGGGCGCGCCTTGTCAGGCGCGCCAAACCCACCGTTCTGGCGGGCCTAACAAGGCCCGCCCTCCTGAAGTTGGGAGATCGGCCTCGCGTTGAATTAACGGCGACCGGCGGGTGTTAATTGCACTTCCTGCCGTTTGCCGTTGCGCATGAAGACGACCTTCACCGGCGTATCCGCCTTCAGCAGCTCGAGTGCGAACGTGTAGTCGTAGATGTTCGTGATCGACTGGCCGGCGATCTCGACGACGACGTCGCCCTTCATCAGGCCGGCTTTCTCCGCCGGACCGCCGCCAACGACGCCGGCCAGCAGCAATCCCTTCGCTTCGGTCGTGTAGTCAGGAATCGTGCCGGTCGTTACGCGCACGCCGGCAAGCGTCGCGCCGGTCTGCGGCGGATCGACTTTCGTGAACTCGGGCGCCACGTCGACGTTCGCGACGGCCTGGACGACCGCCGCCGCGAAATCGACGATGCGATCGAGGTCTTCGTAGTCGATCTTGTCAGCGGTGTCGCTCGGACGGTGATAGTCCGGATGCGAGCCGGTCGTGAAGAACAGCGTCGGCAGCCCCGATTGATTGAAGCTGGAGCTGTCGGTTGGTTGGTACGGATCGGGGCTGACGGCCAGGTCGAACCCTGCCACGACGTTCGCGCGCTCGAGGATGCGCGGCCAGATCGCGCTGCTGCCGATTCCGTCGGCGGCGAGCTTGTTGTTCTGCATCCGGCCGACCATGTCGAAGTTGAGATACGCGGCGACCTTCGCGAGCGGCACGGGTGGGTTCGTCACGAATGCATTCGAGCCGACCAGTCCGATTTCCTCGCCAGACCAGAGCGTGAACATGATGTTGCGTCGCAGCGGCCGTTTCGCGAGCGCCTGCGCGATCGCGAGGACAGCGGCGGTGCCCGACGCGTTGTCGTCCGCGCCGTGATGAATCTGGCCCGCTTCCTCCTTGCTGGCGAGCGAGGTGCCGCGCGTCCCGTGGCCCAGGTGATCGTAATGCGCCCCGACAATCACCCAAGGTCTATCGAATCCCGAATCCCGAGTCCCGGATCCCGGCAGGTATGCCACCACATTGCGCGCGGTCAGCTTCTCGCGCATCACCTTCGTGGTCAGATCGACGGACGAGGGGAGCGCGAAGCCGGCGATGTGCGGATTGCCCGAGTCGAGCTCTTCCTGCGCCGCGGCGAGAGACTTCGACGCGCCCGCGAACAGCGCGTTGGCCACCGCGCCGCTGATGGTCGCCGCCGGAATTCCTGAACCTGATAGCGCCGTGTCGAACGTCATGCGCAGCGTCTGGCCGGCATTCGGCGAGCGCGGGCCCGTGACAACCAGCAGGCCTTTCGCGCCGTGCTGGCGCGCGGCGAGCGCCTTGTAGCGAAGATCGGAATAGCGGGCGAGGGCCGCTTTCGTCTTTGCGTCCGTATCTTCGGGGAAGTAGTGGAGGACGAGGACGATCTTGTCCTTCACGTCGAGGCCGGCGTAGCTGTCGTAGCCGAGGTTCTGCGATTCTGGAACGACGAGGCCGTAGCCCGCGAAAACCACCGGGCCGTTGATCGCCGCGTCGTCGGAGAAGGAAAGCGCCTGCACCTGCTCGGCGCCGCGAAAACTCTGCGCCGGTCGGGATTCGGGATTCGGGATCCGGGATTCGGCAGTGCTGTGTATTGTGAGAGTCGATCCGCCGTCGCGTGTGCCGGCGGTGAACTCGAACGGCATGAACATGTCGCGGTGGCCGGGCAGCGGCTTCGCGCCCGCGCGCGCGAGCTGCATCGCGATGTAGTCGGCCGCCAGGCGTTCACCCGGAGATCCCGTATCACGTCCCTCCAGCCGATCCGAGGCGAGGAATTCCACCGCCGCCCGCGTTCGCGACGCGACGGCGATCTGTGCCGTCGGGAGGGCGGGCCTTGTCAGGCCCGCCAGAACGAGGAGCGCAACGATTCGGATCGATTTCGCTTTCATCGTTTTCTTTCAGGCGCCGCGCGGAGCGCCTCGAGCGCCTTCTCATGATTCCACTGCGCGAGGAAGATCTGCCCCTCGCTGCCGCCGGCGCGCGTCGACGTCCAGGCGAGCTGACGGCCGTCCGGCGACGGCACGGGGAGCCCGTCGAAGCCGTCGGCATACGTGATGCGCACGGGCTCTTTCTTCCCGTCGATGTCGACCATGTAGATTTCGAAGTTCTCGAACCCGAGCTTGTTCGACGCGAACAGGATGTACTGGCCCGACGGATGGATGTACGGCGCCCAGCTCATCGCGCCGAAGTCGGTGATCTGCCGGACATCGGTCCCGTCAGGATTCATCGTGAAGACGTTGGCGATGAGCCCGCTGGTGTCGAAGCGGCGCCAGATGATCCGCTTGCCATCAGGAGAGAAGAACGGCCCACCGTCGTAGCCGGCGACGCTCGTCAGCCGCTTCTGGCCCGACCCGTCGGCGCCCATGATGTAAATCTCGGCGAAGTAGCTCGGATCGACCTCGAGCTGTTTCTGCTCCTCGGCGCTCAGCGTGCGGTTGTACGCATCGCGCATCGAAGTAAAGACGATCCACTGGCCATCGGGCGAGTAGCTGCCTTCGGCGTCGTAGCCACGGGCGTTTGTGAGCCGGGTGTAAGTCGGCGGCACGGATGATGTCGCGCCAGGTTTATAGGCGTAGATGTCGAACTCCGGGTCGTAGTCCCAGGAGTAACGGCGCGTCTTGCCCGACGCGCGGAAGTCGAGCTCGTCCTGCTGCTGCTTCTTCGACGTGGAATCGTGATGCGTCGAGGCGAACTCGACCTCGTCCGTGCCCGGCCGGAAGAACGAGCAGGTCGTCTTGCCGTAGCCAGGCGAGATTCGCTTGGTGTCGCCAGTCGTCAGGTCGAGCGCGTAGATCTGATAGAAGGGATTACCTGGCTCGCGCTCGCTCTGGAAGGTGAGCCGCTTGCCGTCAGACGACCAATATCCCTCGCCGGCGCGTCGGCCCTCGACCGTCAGCCGGCGGATGCGCGACAGGAAATCGGATTCGTGGTTGATGGATTGCGCGGCCGGCGCAGCGGTGAGGGCCAGCGCGACTACCAGCACGCGGACCCAAAGGGTCCGCGCCGCACCGGAGAAGTTCCGCGTCACAGGTGAATAAATCCGGCCAATCATTCGGCAAAGGTTAGCATTGATCCGTGCGGCTGTCGGCGTTCCGGGGCCTGTCCGTTCGCGACTGGATCGTCGCCATCGGCGGCGCCATCGTCATTGTCTTCACGGTGATCGTCCTCGTCTGGACCGGCCGCCACGCGGCGGCCGTCTATCGCCTGAATCGCGGCGTTGGCGGGACGATATTCTACGACGCGGCGGGGCGCGAATGGTTCCCGCTCGACGAACAGCGGCGCGACGTGCCCTTCGAGCAGATCTCGACCTACTTCAAGGACGCCGTGATCGCCGTCGAGGATCGCCGCTACTACTCGCACTTCGGCATCGACCCGATTGCGATCACCCGCGCCGCGATCTTCAACCTGCGCTCGAGCGAGGGGACGCAGGGCGGCAGCACCATCACGCAGCAGCTCGCGCGGACGCTCTATCTGTCGAACGCGCGGACGTTCGGGCGCAAGGCGCAGGAAGCGGCGCTTGCGGTGATGCTGGAGATTTTCCTCAGCAAGAAAGAGATCCTCGAGCTGTATTTCGATCGCGTCTACCTGAGCGGCGGCGTGTACGGCGTCGAGTCGATGTCCGAGAAGCTGTTCGGCAAGCCGGCATCGAGCCTGACGCTCGGCGAGGCCGCGATGATCGCCGGGATCATCCGCGCGCCCGCCTCCTACTCGCCATGGACGCACCCCGACGCGGCGCGCCGCCGAAGCTTCGTCGTCCTGCAGCGGATGCGCGAGGAGAAGAAGATCACGCCCGAGCAGGAGCAGATGGCGCGGGCCGAGCAGATCCGCATCCGCCCGCAGTCGGCCGTGTCGAACGCGCGCCAGGGCTACGCGAAGGAATTCCTCCGTCAGCAGTTCCGCGATATCTACGGCGGCGACAACCCGCCCGACTGGAAGGTCCAGACGAGCTTCGTCCCCGAGATTCAGGACGCGGCCGAAGCCGCCGTGCGCGACGGCCTCCGTCAACTCGGTGGCAAAGGCCTGCAGGCGGCGCTGGTCGCGATGGATCCGGGCACCGGCAACCTGCTCGCGATCGTCGGCGGTTCGGACTTCTCGGTGACGCCGTACAACCGCGCGGTTCGCAGCCGCCGCCAGCCGGGCTCTGCGTTCAAGCCCTTTGTCTATTCCGTGGCGCTCGAAAGCGGTATGTCGCCGGTGTCGACCATCAGCGGCATCAAGCAAGTGGCGGTGGCCGCGCCCGAAGGCGTCTGGATTCCGCGCGACGAACGCGCGAGCGAACAGGACACGCTGACGCTGCGTGAAGCGCTGTTCGAGTCGAACAACGCGGCGGCGGTGCTGCTGCAGCAGCACGTCGGCTCGCGGCCGGTCCTGCGGCTGGCGAGCGATCTCGGCGTCACCAATCAACCCGACGTGCCGTCGCTCGCGCTCGGCAGCGGTCTCGTCACGCCGCTCGATCTCACCGCCGCCTATGCGGTTTTCCCGACGCTCGGCTACCGCGTGCACCCGCGCGGCCTGATCGAAGTCGAGAACGCGGACGGCGAGCGCGTGCATCGCACCAACATCGAGTCCGAGCAGGTGCTCTCACCGCAGGTCGCGTTTCAGATGCTGACGATGCTCGAGGATGTGATCGATCGCGGGACCGGCGCGCCGGCGCGGCGGCTTGGCGTCCATGGCGCGGTCGGCGGCAAGACCGGCACGACCAACGATTATCGCGACGCGTGGTTTGTCGGCTTCAACTCCTCGGTGGTCGTGGGCGTGTGGGTCGGCTACGACCAGCCTGATCGGATTCGCGAGGGTGGTACCGGCGCGCGCGTGGCGCTCCCCATATGGGCCGACTTCATGCGGCGCACCGCGCAGCGTCTCCCCGCGCATGCCTTCGAGCCACCAGGCGAGATGCGGACCGAAGAGTTGTGCCACGTCTCGTACCTGCGACCGGTCGAGGGATGCCCCGTGTATACGGAGTATTTCAAGGACGGCGATGACATCCCTTCACGCTTGTGCACAATCCATCAGGGGAACATGAGGCAGCGCGCGCAGCGCGCGATCCAGGGGATCTTCGGCGCGATCGGAAGGGGGCTGAAAGGCATCTTCAGCAGGTAGAATTCTGCCAGTGGTTTTTCTGTCCCTCTGGGCGGTCGCCGCCAGCATTGCCCTCGTCTTTCTGTACATCCGCTACCGCAGGATCGAGTCGCGGCTCGAGACCGAGCGGCGGAGTCAGGACGACGTGTCGCGTCATCATCGCGACACCGTGTCCGCACTGCGCTCGAACGAGACGCGCGATTCGATGGTCCTTGAGAACATCGACGAGATCATCTTTCGGCTGCAGTCGGTGGAGAAGGGCGCCGTGCTCGAATCCGTCAGCCCGCGCGTCAGCGACCTGCTTGGCTACACGCCGGAGGAGATGATTGCGCTCCGCGACGAGATCATTCATCCGAACGATGTCGAGAACGTCCGGCAGAACACGCGCGAAGCGTTCCGCACGTCGGCCACGACGACGTTTCAATATCGCATCCGCCATCGCAATGGTCATTACCGCTGGTTCGAGAACCGGCTGCGCGGCGTCGGCCCGCGCAGCAGCGGTGGACCGACCGTGTTCGGCGTCGCGCGCGACATCACCGAGCGCGTCGAGATGGACGCCGAGCGGCGCCGCGACGACGAAGATCTCCAGCAGGCGCACAAGATGGAGGCGCTCGGCCGCCTCGCCGGCGGCATTGCCCACGACTTCAACAACCTGCTGACAACGATCGGCGGCAATGCAAGCTTCGTCCTCGAGCTGCTCCCGCCAGGCGACAACAGGCGCGAGGCGCTCGACGACATCCTGGCCGCCTGCGATCGCGCGGCGCGCTTCACCCGCCAGCTTCTCGCGTTCAGCCGCAAGCAGGTCCTGCAGCCCGAGCCGCTGCAGATTGGCGACGTCGTGCGCGACATGCAGCAGATGCTGTCGCGTCTGCTCGGCCCCGAATATCAATTCAACGTCGACGTGGCGCCCGACCTTCCGCCCATCGCGTCCGACCGCGGACAGATGGAGCAGGTCGTGATGAACCTCGTCGTCAACGCGCGCGACGCGATGCCGGGCGGCGGACCGATTGCCGTGAGCACGCGGCTGGCGACCCGCGCCGACGAGGGCGCGATCGAGCGGATGCCGTCGCGTCCGGCCAAGACCATCGTGCTCGAGGTTGCCGACCGGGGCAGCGGCATCCCTGAGGAGATTCGCGAGCGCATCTTCGAGCCGTTCTTCACGACGAAGGGCCGCGGCAAGGGAACCGGGCTCGGCCTCGCGATGGTGTACGGCTTCGTCAGCCAGAGCGGCGGGCATGTCGAGCTCGTGAGTGGGCCCGACACCGGCACGACATTCAAGATTTATCTGCCGGCGGTCGCAGCGGCCGAAGCGCCGATTGCGATGACGATTGCGGCGGATCCAATCGAGGATCGTCCGCTTACCGTGCTGGTCGTCGACGACGAGCCGGGCGTGCGGCACCTGGCGTCCGCGATGCTGCGGCGTTCAGGGTACACGGTCATCGAGGCGAGCCACGGCGTCGATGCCGAGCGCGTGGCCAACGAGCACGAAGAAGTCATCGACGTGCTGCTGACCGACATCGTCATGCCCGAGATGCGCGGACCCGAGCTTGCCGCTCGCCTCCGCAGCGCGCGGCCGATGCTGCGCGTCGTGTACATGTCGGGGTTCCGGGATACCGAGCCGCTGGCCGACGTCGAGCGCGGCGAGGCGGCGTTTCTCGCGAAGCCGTTCCTCCGCGCGGCGCTGCTTGGGGCGATCACGAGAGTTGCTGTCAAGTCGGCCTAGCTGGTTAGTGGTTGGTGGTTTGTGGTTAGTGTTTTGTGCCCGCAACCACCAACTACCCACCACCAACCGGGACCGTGAACGGTCCGTCACGCGTCTTAGGTAAAATCGATAACTTATGCGTCGCTCCTTCCTCCCATTCCTTGTCTGTACCGCCGTAATCGCGGCTGCCTGCGGCGCCGGAGGGAGCCAGCAGGCCGGACCTGGTGGGCGTGGCGGCGCCGGCGGCCGCGGCGCATTCCCCGCGATGGACGTCAAGACCGTGACCATCGCGCCGAAGCCGATTCCGCAGACCAGCGAGTTCGTCGCGACGGTTCGTTCGCTGCGGTCGACCAACATCCAGCCGCAGGTCGAAGGGTTTGTCCGGCAGATCATGGTCATGGCGGGCGACCGCGTCCGCGCGGGGCAGCCGCTCGTCCAGATCGATCCGGACAAGCAGCAGGCCACTGTCACGACGTCGCAGTCGCAGCGCGCGTCGCGCGAGGCGGACCTCGAGTTCGCGCGCCAGCAGCTCGCGCGCGCACAAAAGCTGTTCGATGCAGGCGCGGTCAGCCAGGCTGAGCTCGAGCAGGCGCAGACCGCGGTGAAGACCGCCGATGCGCAGCTCGCGGCCGTCAACTCGCAGATTCGCGAGAACCAGGTGCAGCTCGCGTACTACCGCGTCACCGCGCCGGCCGACGGCATCATTGGCGACATCGAGGTACGGCCGGGCGACCGCGTGACGCCATCAACGCTGATCACCACGATCGATGCGGCCGAAGGCCTCGAGGCCTACATCAACGTGCCGCTCGAGCGCGCCGCGAACCTGCGTCCAGGGTTGACCGTGGAGCTGCTCGACATCGATGGCAAGGTGATCGCGACCAATCCCATTACTTTCATCGCGCCGCGCGCGGACGATGCGACGCAGTCGATCCTGGTGAAGGCGACGCTGCGTACACGCCCACCAGACATCAGGGTGCAGCAGTATGTGCGCGCGCGCATCGTCTGGACCAACGAGCCGGCGATTTCGGTGCCCGTTATCGCAATCAACCGCCTCGGCGGACAGTACTTCGTGTTCGTGGCCGAACAGGGGCAGGGCGGCTTCGTCGCCAAGCAGAAGCCGGTGACCGTCGGCGATCTGATCGGCGACAGCTACATCGTCCGCAGCGGCGTCAAAGAAGGCGAGAAGGTGATCGTCTCGAACATCCAGAAGCTGCAAGACGGCGTGCCGGTGAAGCCTGAGGCCTAGACCTCGACTGACACCTGAAACCTGAGACCTGACACCTGATGTTTGTTGACACGTTCATCCGACGGCCCATCCTCGCCACCGTCTGTTCACTGGTGATCATCCTCGCCGGGGCGCTGGCGATCCCGTCGATGCCGATCGCGCAGTTTCCCAACGTCGCGCCGCCCACCGTGCAGGTGTTCGCGATCTACACGGGCGCGAACGCTGAAACGGTGGAAACGGCGGTGACCACGCCGCTCGAGCAGGCGATCAACGGTGTCGAGGGGATGGTCTACATGCAGTCCTCGAGCACCAACAGCGGCATCAGCTCGATCACCGTCACCTTCGACGTCACGCGCGACCAGGACCTGGCCGCGGTGGACATCCAGAACCGCGTCAACCAGGCGCTCGGCCGGCTGCCCGCGGAGGTCCGTCAGCTTGGCGTCACCGTGCAGAAGTCGGCGACCAATTTCGTCCTCGCGGCCGGCGCGTACTCGGAGCAGGGCGAATATGACTCGCTCTTCATCTCGAACTACATCGACGTCTACATCAAGGACGCGCTGAAGCGCGTGCCGGGCGTGGCCGACGTGGTGATCTTCGGCGAGCGGAAGTATTCGATGCGCATCTGGCTCGACCCTGTCCGCCTCGCCGCGCGGCAGCTCACGGCCGGCGACGTCGTCAACGCGCTGCACGAGCAGAACGTCAACGTGGCGGCGGGGAGCGTCGGCGATGCGCCGTCGCCCGAGGGGCAGACGTATCAGCTCAGCGTCCGCGCGGCCGGGCGCCTGCACGAGCGCTCCGAGTTCGAAGACATCATCGTCAAGGCCGGCAGCAACGGGTCGCTCGTACGCCTGCAGGACATCGGCACCGTGGAGCTGGGTGCGGAGACTTACTCGTCGGTGCTGCGCTTCCAGGGGCGCGATTCGGTGGGGTTCGCCGTGATCGCACTGCCCACCGCGAATGCACTCGACGTGAACAGCGGGGTCGTCACCGAGCTGCTGCGCCTGTCGAAGTCGTTTCCACCCGGACTTCAGTACAACATCGCCTTCAACACGACGACCGTCGTGCAGGAGTCGATCAGGGAGGTGGTCAAGACGCTCGCCGAGGCGCTCGCGCTCGTCGTGCTCGTCATGTTCCTCTTCCTCCAGAGCTGGCGCGCCACGATCATCCCGACG
>Ga0209515_10005072_pt1 | contig 17321 bp, 19 predicted proteins | sample Subgroupgradi54m_FD_187454 | JGI IMG/M metagenome (GOLD analysis project Ga0209515, IMG submission 187454) | Subsurface groundwater microbial communities from S. Glens Falls, New York, USA - GMW60B uncontaminated upgradient, 5.4 m (SPAdes)... ...
CCGCCCACGGGGGAGTTTGTGGTGTTGCTGGGACGGAAAGGGTCTTCAGGATTCATTTAATGGCGTTGGAGGAATTTAGAAACGGGGTAAGGTTTTTAAAAATGATCTAAGAGATTTTAATTCGGGTTACGTCGGGTGTCCCCCAGAGGGTGGCAGCCCGGCACCTATTTTTTTCTATTTTTTATTTGGGCACAGCGTATACTGCTTCGATGGTGCAAGTGCTTGAAAAATCTTTCCATGAAGGAGGAGTTGCAGCACAAGCACAAACAGCAGGGCAATCTTGGGGTGGACCACCACACAGGCAAGTCTGTACGCATCTGACGGTGTCAGAATAGCAAATACCACTATCAACTCCCCTATAAAATTTATTTTCCACTGGTGAGGCAACCGGTATTAATCCCATTGCTTTCACCTGATCTGCAGGAGTCTGTGGAGAGCTATTATTGATGGTGACCCATCCTCCGTTAAAATTACCAGCAGCCGTTTTTTGTATCGTCCCATCCGGAAACCGAATTCCATCGACTCCCGGAGTGCCGCCGATGTCGAGTTTCGCTTGCGGATTCGTCGTCCCGATCCCGATGCTGTCACTGACGGTCATTTTTTTATAAGCCCCGAAAGGCGCGGGATAGTAGGTGGTTAAGGTGATGGTATTGTTTGGCTGGGTGGTTTGCTGGGCAAACAGAAAAGGTGCCGACAAAAAAATAGCCGCCACACTAAGAGACAGCACAGGTGATACGATCCTTTTATCATCAAAAAGTCCTCCATTATTTTGTTGTTGATACAGATATAGCATGGTTTTTCTACCAGGACAAGTATAGGGAGAGAAAAAATCTTTTTGGAAAATCTTTCCGCTTGACAAGGATTGAGAGGAATGTTATATTTCCACCAACGATTAGACTTGATTAATTAGGAATGACATGGAAGCCCTTTAAACCCGGCACTGTGAGGCCGGAAAGGAACAATTCAAGATGTTTCTAGAAAAAATCGATCTTTTCTTAAGCTCGTCACACAATGGCGGGCATTTTTTTTGCCTATTATGACCACTCAAACTTCAAAAGTTATGGATAAAGAAGCAATCCGTCGGGCGCTTTTGCGGATCGCCCACGAGATTGTGGAAAAACACAAAGGGGTAGAAGCCCTCTGCCTGATCGGGATCCGCACCCGCGGTGTCATTTTGGCTGAAAGGCTTCAAAAGAACATCAAAGAGATTGAAGGCTGTGATCTGCCGGTCGGCATTTTGGATATTACTTTGTACCGCGATGATTTGACTATGGTGTCCACCCAGCCGGTCGTCGGTGAGACGCACATTGATTTTGATCTCACGGATAAAAAGATTATCCTCATCGATGATGTCTTGTTCACCGGACGCACCATCCGTTCCGCGCTCGATGCCCTGATTGATTTCGGGCGGCCTTCCGAGATTCAACTGGCGGTCTTGATTGACCGCGGTCATCGGGAACTTCCCATCCGGGCGGATTATGTCGGGAAAAATATCCCGACCTCTTTACAGCAAAACGTTCAAGTGATTCTTCAAGAAACGGATCACAAAGACGACGAGGTGATCGTCGCACAGGAGAAAAAAGAATCATGATGGAATGGGAAAGGCACGATCTTTTAGATCTTGAGGAATTAAGTAAAGAAGAGATCGAATTGATTTTAACCACTGCTAAGTCCTTTAAAGAAGTCTCGACCCGCGAGGTGAAAAAAGTTCCGGCGCTGCGCGGTAAGACGGTCGTGATGTTGTTTTTTGAACCCTCCACGCGCACGCGCATTTCTTTTGAACTCGCCGCCAAAAGGCTTTCCGCCGATACGTTGAACATTTCTTCCCAAGGAAGTTCTTTAGTCAAAGGCGAATCTATTCTGGATACCGCCAAAAATATCGAAGCCATGAACGTGGATATGATCGTGGTGAGGCATACTAGCGCCGGTGTTCCCAAAGTTTTGGCCGATGCCCTGGGCCCATCGGTGATCAATGCCGGCGACGGCTGCCGGGCGCATCCCACTCAGGCCCTATTGGATATTTTTACGATGAAGGAAAGATTGGGGCGCATTGAAGGATTAAATGTCGGGATTGTCGGGGACATTTTGCATTCGCGGGTGGCGCGTTCCAACATCTGGGGCTTAACCAAACTCGGGGCAAAAGTCACCTTGTGCGGCCCCTCGACGTTAATGCCCATCGGCATTGAGCAGTTGGGGGTGCGCGTGACGTATGATTTGAACGATGTTTTGAAAAATTGTGATGTGGTGATGGTTTTAAGACTGCAGAAAGAACGTCAGCAAGAAAAATTTTTACCGTCGATTCGCGAATACGCCAAAATGTTTGGGATCAATCAGGAAAAACTTCAAACAGCTTCCAAAGATATTTTGATCATGCATCCCGGCCCAACCAATCGCGGGGTCGAGCTCTCCGCCGAGGTCGCGGACGGGCCGCATTCGGTGATTTTGGAGCAGGTCACCAATGGGGTGGCGATTCGCATGGCGGTTTTGTATTTATTGTTGGGAACGAAGAAAGATGGAGCAGAGGAATAAATAGATGTCCTTACTGATTAAAAACGCGACCGTCGTCAATGCCGATCGAATTTTTTCTAAACCGCAGGAGATTTTGGTGGAAAACGGCGTTATTGCGAAGATCGCCGTTAAAGTTGACGTTCGCGCTGAAGAAGTGATCGATGCTCAGGGAAAATATGTCGTGCCGGGCTTGATTGATCTGCACGTGCATTTACGTGAACCCGGACGAGAAGATAAAGAGACGATTGAAACCGGGTCACGCTCGGCGGTGAAAGGCGGATTCACATCGATCTTTTGTATGCCGAACACCAACCCGGTCATTGATAATGCGATGATTGTGGAAGCGATTATTAAAGAAGCGAAGCGGGTCGGACTGGTGAATGTTTATCCGATCGGGGCGATCACCAAAGGACAAAAAGATGAAGAATTGACCGATATGTTTGAACTAAGGAAAGCCGGATGCCTGGCTTTATCCGATGACGGACGATCGGTTTTCAACAGCCAGCTTATGCGCCACGCGATGGAGTACGCGAAGATGTCCGGCGTATTATTGATTCAGCATTGCGAAGATCCGTTGCTGTGTAATCACGGTTCGATGAATGAAGGGTTGAATTCGACCCTTTTGGGTTTGAAAGGAATTCCCGGCGTTGCCGAAACCATTATTGTGGCGCGCGACATTGAACTGGCGCATTATTTGAAGACGAGGATTCATTTCGCTCATATGAGTTTAAAACGTTCGGTTGAATTGATCCGGTTTGCCAAAAGTCAAGGGATTCAAGTAACCGCCGAGGCCTGCCCTCACCACTTCACGTTGACCGACGATGTTGTAAAATCATTCGACACCAATACCAAAGTCAATCCGCCTTTACGAACGAGAGAAGATGTGCAAGCTATTAAAGAAGGTTTACAGGACGGAACGATCGATTGCATCACAACCGATCACGCGCCGCACACTCCTGAAGAAAAAGAGCTCACCTACGATCAAGCGCCTTTTGGGATGATCGGTTTAGAGACCGCTTTGGGTTTGGCGGTCAGCGAGTTGGTTACAGAAAAAGTTTTGACCTGGCCGGAGCTGATTTCTAAAATGTCGATGATGCCCGCACAGATTGCGGGACTTTCTTCCAAAGGAGAAATTAAAGAAGGCAAAGACGCGGATATCACGATCGTTGATCCAAAGAAAGAATGGGTCGTTAAAAAAGAAGAGTTTGCCTCGAAGTCAAAAAATTCCCCTTTTATCAGACGGACGTTGAAAGGATGTGTGGAGACGACGATTTGCGGAGGGAAAGTGGTTTATAAATCAATTTAATGATCGTTTGCCCCTGTAGCTCAACGGATAGAGTACCAGCCTCCGGAGCTGGTGGTACAGGTTCGATTCCTGTCAGGGGCGCCAGGATTCGCCTGACTCTATTTTAATTTTGGGGGAAAGGAAATTTTTAATCGTAAATATAAATACAAAATTTCGAGGATTCTATTTGTGGTCGCGATTATTATTGTGGGGACTACTCAAAATTTTATTGTTGAATCTTCGCCAAACGACTGCCTTGACATCGCCAAAGTTGATTTTAAGAACCAAAGTATTGACAACTTGCAATTCAAAAATGGCGTTTTTGAAGAAAAAGATGAATTGGGAAAGATGGAGTGGGAACATAAGATTACTGATGATTTCGTGATGACACCGGAAACTTCGCAAATTATCCGTTTTATAAAAATCAACTCTAATCATCTGTCTGGTAGTGGGGCATGGGATCGTCTCATTGGATTCCGATGTGCCAATGGAAGCGTGAATAAAATTTTTGATCAGAAGGGACTCTATGGAATCAAGGTTGAGAAACGAGGAGATAAACAACTTTCACTAACAACTAGGGAATGGGGAAAGAATGATCCGGTATGTTGTCCGTCCCAACAGAAAGTATCATTACTGCAGTGGGATCCCAAAGAACAAACTTTTAAGACTACGCAAGTTAGCAATAATAAAGGAAGAACTTGGAAAACCTATCGAAGCGAGAAATATGGGTTTGCAGTAAATTATCCTATCGATGGCTCCATTGTCGAGAATGGCCCCGATTCTTACGAACTTGATTTACGAGAGGGTAAAGAAATTAGTGGTACTCAAACGCCCCTCCTTGAATGAAAAAATTTATCCACCCTGATAGGCTTTCGATCACGCTGTTTGTTTTATTTTTAGTTTTTCTTTTGACACCCATTGTTGTCCCAACCTTTTTGGGCCTCGCATCGTGGCTCAATCAAGAATCACAAAAATATCCAGATATCTTAAACGAAATTGGAGTTATTTTTGAAGTTTGGAATATTATTTCCGCCGAGTCAATTACAGGATTATGGTTTATTTCTCATCAAGCTGGACTCTCCGTAGGCGAGCCTGGTTGGTTTGGTGGAATACTTACTGTTACTATTTTGGGCGCAGTGGTCATTTTTATCGGCCCTTTTCTTTATTATTTTTTCTCCTGTTATTTATCTTCCCTTGTGAAGAGTGAGGAGAAAAGAAAAGTAATCATCAAAATAGCTGTAGTTTTCACCATTGCGCTTCCCGTTATTTTTTTTCTCTATACCTATGTCATTGCGGCGCAAATAAACAAATTAGGAATAACCGAGAATTGCGTAATTCAGTGCGTTTTTCCGAATGAGCAAAAATTACAACCAGCGATAGACACTTGTCGAACACAATGCAATTCGCAAACCTGGCCCTCCGATGGGCAACGAACAAGCTGTTGGAATCATTGTGGTGATCATCTTGAATCGGCGAGGGCGCAATGCCAAGATGTGTGCCAAAAATAATTTTAGTGAATTAAAAATATGACACAAAAAATCACCATCTCCGTCATCGGCGGGCATGAGACCAATGGCGAGACTAAAGAATTGGCTTACGCCGTCGGTAAAAAAGTGGCTGAGGCCGGCGCGGTCTTAGTCTGCGGCGGACTCGATGGCGTGATGAGCGCTGCTGCCCGGGGAGCGAAGGAGGCCGGCGGGCTGACGATTGGACTTTTACCGGGGAAAGACAAGAAAGACGCCAATCCGTATATCGACATCGCGCTGCCTACCTCGATCGGTTACGCCCGTAACGCAATTGTGGCGTGCTCGGCGGATATTATCGTTGCCCTTCCCGGGAGTTATGGAACGTCCTGCGAAATTTCGTACGGTTTAGTGTACAGCCGCCCCGTCATTGATTTGGGGAACTGGAACGTGAAGGGGATGATTAAGGCGCAGAATATCGACGAGTTTTGTGCAAAGTTAGAGAAACTTATAGAGAAAATCCAACCCCATGCCAGAGCTTCCGGAAGTTGAAACGATCAAGCGGGATTTAGAAAAAAAGATTTTGGGTCAGAAAATTGTTCAGGTATTTGTCTATGATCGTCGGGTGATCAGAAATAGTCCGCGCAGTTTTATCAAAAATTTAACGGGCAAAACCTTTCATGAAGTTTCCCGCCGCGGCAAGGCAATCGTTTTTCAGTTGACGGATTCGGGGTTCCTGGTCGTTCAGCTGATGATGACAGGCCAGTTGATTTACGCCGAAAAGGAGCCTCGTCCGTCAAAGGCAACAAAAATCACTTTCCAACTTTCCAATTACAGGTATTTAAATTATAATGACCAGCGCTTGTTCGGAAGGCTTCAATTTTGCCGGACGCTTGAGGAAATAAAATTTTTTAAAGATTTGGGCCTGGAACCATTCTCATCAAGTTTGAGCGCGCAGTGGCTGGCCAATCAACTCATCCCAAGATCGACTCCGATCAAAAATTTTTTGATGAATCAGAAATTTGTTGCCGGGATTGGCAATATCTATGCCTCGGAAATTTTATTCGCGGCAGGTATTCATCCCCGACGAGCGGCCAAAACGTTAAGCAAAAAAGAAACTCATTCTTTGCACAGCAAGATCAAAGAGATTTTAAGCGAAGCCATTCGTTTTCGGGGAACGTCCATGAGAGACTATCGTGACGCCGGCGGTCAAAAAGGAAATTATATCAACCGAATAAAAGTCTACGGCCGCAAAGGCCAAGCATGTTTGAGTTGTCAAACGCCCGTTGCGCGTTTTGTTCAAGCAGGCCGTAGCACGTTTTTTTGTAGGCGGTGTCAGAAGTAAGGAGTTTATGAAATCACGCATCAAAATCGACACGATGATCCTTTTCGGGATGATTATTCTGACCGGAATTTTATTTCAATTCCCCGGGTTATATCCGAAGAATTTTATCCTCGACGCTGTTTTTGGTTTTCTAGGCCTCGGGGCGGTTTTAACCGGGATGTTCCTTCGGATGTCGGCCAGGGCCTATAAAAAGGCCCGCTCGGAAAACGGTCATGGCTTGGTGACGGGAGGTCCGTATTCTTTCGTCAGAAATCCGATGTATCTGGGGACTTTTCTCATCGGATCAGGGTTCATCCTGGTTGTTTGGCCGTGGTATCTCTTGCCGGTTTTTACCTATTTTTTCCCCCAGAGATTTAATATCCAGATCCGCAAAGAAGAAAGTCACCTGCAGAAAACTTTTGGCGCCTCTTATGAAGCTTATACCCAGAAAGTTCCCGGCTTTTTCCCGAGGTTAAGAGATTTGAAAAGATTAAAGTGGAATGAGGTTTTTCCCGCTGAAGAAATGTGGAGCACCAAAGAAAAGTACGGTTTGATTTGGGGGCCGCTTTTGGTTTTGATCTTGGCATTCCTTCAGCAGCGGATGGTTCAATGAGCAAAATTCAGCATAAATTCAAAGTTGTGTCGAATAAAAAATTATGTCCGCGATTTTTTTGTCTTTCGCTTGATGCCAAACCTCTTTCCAACAAAATCCTCCCTGGGCAATTTATGCATATCCGAGTCGCCGACGGTTTGGAACCATTCTTCCGTCGACCATTCAGCGTTTATCGGGCCCAAAAACATGTTGAAATTTTTTATGAAGCGGTGGGACGCGGAACTCAGGTCTTATCTTTAAAAAAACCAGGAGATGAGTTGGATGTTCTTGGGCCGTTGGGAAATCATTTCAGCCTGCCGCCGGCGGGAACGAAGCAGGTGGTTATGATTGCGGGCGGCATCGGCATTGCGCCGTTTTTAATCTTATCCGATCAGCTTGCGAAAAGAGGGTACGAATTGATTCTTTTATACGGTGGGCGCACGAAAGGCCATGTTTATCCGATGAAGGAATTTAAACACAATGGCTGCCGGATTTTTGTTTCAACCGATGATGGCAGCATTGGAGTTAAGGGAAGAGTTTCAAAACTTTTTTCTAAAATTCACCCCTGTCCAAAAACCACCATGCTTTATACCTGCGGGCCCAAGGCGATGATGAAAGCCGTGCAGGAATTTGTAGAAAAATATGATCTTCGCTGCGAAGCTTCTTGTGAAGAAGTTATGGCTTGCGCTTTGGGGGCGTGTTTAGGCTGTTCTATTGAAACCACCTCCGGCTACAAAACCGTTTGTTACGACGGGCCGGTGTTTGATATCCAAGAGGTTGTGTTTTGAATATTTCCGTTAAAATAGGAAATGTCGAATTCAAAAATCCCGTGACGGTGGCCTCCGGTACGTTCGGGCATGCGGAAAAATATTATGATCTTGAGGAGGTCAAAAAATTAGGGGCAGTGGTTCCTAAAACCGTCACGCTGCATCCTCTCGTTGGAAATCCGCCGCTTCGGATTTTGGAAACCGCCGCGGGGATGCTGAATGCCATCGGTATCGAGAATCCAGGGGCGGATGGATTCATTGAGGAAAAATTGCCGGGCTTTCGAAAAATAGGGATTCCTTTAATCATCAGCATTTTAGGAAACACCGACGAAGAATTTGTTCAACTCGCTCACAAATTCAACCGTGCTTTAGGTGTTAGCGTTTTGGAGTTGAATCTTTCCTGTCCCAACCTTAAACATAAAATTTTGGTCGCGCAAGATCCCGAGGCCACATTTCGTGTGGTGAAAAAGATAAAAGAAATTTCGAAATATCCGGTCGTGGCAAAATTGTCGCCGAATGTGACGGATATTTCAGCCGTTGCCCTTGCCGCTCAAGACGCGGGCGCGGATGGAGTGAGTTTGATCAATACCTTTTCAGCGATGGCGATTGATATCCGTACACGGACTTCGATCCTAGGAAATTTTACCGGTGGGTTAAGCGGCCCGGCGATCAAACCCATTGCGTTGCGGATGGTGTATGAAGTGGCGCAAAAAGTAAAAATTCCGATCGTGGCCATGGGAGGGATCATGACAGCCTCGGACGCGTTAGAGTTTATGATAGCGGGAGCGACGATGGTGGCGGTGGGGACGGCCAATTTTATCAATCCCCGCGCGCCGCTAGAGGTGCTCGAGGGAATCAAGGCGTATATGAAAGAACATCACTTGAAAGATATCAAGCAGTTAATCGGAAGCTTACAGAGATGATGCCCGCGCAATCGCCTAAAGATAAATTGATCGTTGCCCTTGATGTTGATACCTTTGAAGAGGCCAGGGGCTTGATTGACGTTCTTTCGTCGGTTGTCGATATTTTCAAGGTGGGAAGCCAACTTTTTACCGCGTGCGGTCCGGTGGCGGTTGGTCATCTTTTAGCGAGGGGAAAGAAAGTTTTTCTGGATCTAAAGTTTCATGATATTCCCCACACCGTTGCCTGCGCGGTTGCCGCGGCCGTTGGGATTCATGCTCCCAGCTCAAAATTTTCACAAGGAATTTTTATGTATACGGTGCACACTCAGGGCGGACGCGAAATGCTCGAGGCGGCGGCCTCAGCCGCCGCTTTAAAGGCGAAAGAATTGGGGATTGATAAACCCCTGGGCCTCGGTGTCACGGTGTTGACGAGCGAAGAAAAAAAAGATAACATAGCCCAGCTTGTTTTAGAAAGGGCTCGTTTGGCTAAAGCCTCAGGTTTAGATGGAGTTGTGGCTTCAGCGCAGGAAGCCCAGCTGCTCCGTCGAGAATTTGGAAAAGATTTTATTATTGTAACGCCGGGCATCCGGTCCCGAGATTCTGAGGCGGGAGATCAAAAAAGAATAACCACGGCTGCTGAAGCAATTCAGCAGGGAAGTGATTTTCTGGTGGTCGGACGCCCTATTGTGAAAGCCCCTCGTCCTCAAGAAGCCGCTCAAAAGATATTGGACGAAATTTCGCAGGCTCAAAAATATTGACCTCCGCACAACTCATAGAATTGAATTATTTAGAAAACGGAGGTCGAGATACTGACTACCACAGTGTTTCATTATTTTTGCGGAAGTCAGTAATCGGCATCAACATTGAGATTCCGGGCGGTTAGCTCAGTTGGTTAGAGCAGTTGATTTACATTCAACAGGTCGTTGGTTCAAATCCAGCACCGCCCATGTTCATTCTTTAAGAAATTTCCGCAGGATCGTCAGGGATTTCCAGCTTGATTCCACAAAAATAACAACGACGAGGATCAGCATCACAACCGAGAGGAAGGCGTTCAAGGTTCCTTGGAAGGTATGTTTGGGCAGGTAATTATTGAAGATATTATCGACGCTGGCAGTCAATGTCGTGACAAACATGAAAATTGCCGGCAGAAATGTTATCAAAGCGTATTGCCACTTCTTCGAATGCCCTAAGATAAAAACAGTTCCAAATGAGAGGGCCACCGCGGCCAACAGTTGGTTGGCAACGCCGAACATCGGCCAGATCGTCGAGATTTCCCCGTGGACCACCAGATATCCCCACAGAAAACTAATCACCCCGCTCGTCACAATGATGGACGGCATCCAATTCACTTTGGCCCACGGCGATCGGGGCCTTACGTTTTTGATCATTTCCTGCAAAATGTAACGCGCCACCCGCGTTCCAGCGTCGATCGTGGTTAAAATAAAAAGCGCTTCAAACATAATCGCGAAGTGATACCAATAACCCAAAAGGTGTTTCATTCCGGGGATCGACGAGAAGATGAGCGACATCCCTGCGGCCAGCGACACCGCGCCCCCGGCCCGGGCGCTTAATGTTTCTCCCGTCATTTGTTCGATCTGCGGCAGATGCGTTGTCGTCATTCCTAATTTGTGAAAAATTTCCGGCGAGAGATTGATCGCAAAATAATCGCCGGGCAGCATCACGGTCGCGGCAATCAACGCCATGATCGAGACAAACGCTTCCAACAGCATTGAGCCGTAACTGATGAAACGGATGTCTTTTTCGCTGCTAATCATTTTAGGTGTTGTTCCGGAACTGATCAAACTATGAAATCCGCTGATCGCCCCGCAGGCAATCGTAATGCACACAAAAGGCCAGACTTTGCCGGGGATAATCGGTCCTCCGCCGTGGATGTAGGGCGTCAGCGCCGGCATCTGTAGTTTGGGATTGATGATGAATATCCCGCCGGCCAAGAGCAGGACCGTTCCGATTTTCATGTACGAGCTTAAATAATCGCGCGGACACAACAAGAGCCACACCGGCAACACCGAGGCAATGAATCCATAAACCGGAAGCATTATAGAAAGCGCGGATTTTGAATAAAGGAAATAAGCTCCGAAACTTGTTTTGGATAACGGTTCCCCGAGGACGACTCCACATATCAATATGGAAACACCGATCAGTGAGGCTTCAAAAATTTTTCCGGGTCTGAGTTTGTACATATAAAATCCCGTCAACAAAGCCGCCGGCATAGTGAGGGCAATCGTAAAGGTCGCCCACGAACTTTGATGCAGCGCGTTGACCACGACCAAAGCCAATCCGGCGAGGGCCGTGACTAAAATAAAAAGAATGGCAATCCCCGTCGTGATGCCGGCGGTTTTTCCGATTTGTTTTCTAACGAGCCGCGTCAGAGAATATCCTTTCATCCGCACCGACGCAAAAAGGATGACCATATCCTGCACCGCGCCGCCGAGAACAGCGCCGATCAAAATCCATAGAAACCCCGGCAAAAATCCGAATTGCGCGGCCAACACCGGCCCGACGAGCGGCCCGGCTCCGGCGATCGCGGCAAAATGATGTCCGAATAAAACGAACCGATTGGTGGGGGCGTAATCTCCACCGTCTTGCAAAACGTGGGCGGGGGTCGTGCGGTGCGGATCAGTGATCAAGACTTTTGTAATGATCCATTTGGCATAAAACCGATACGCCAGCGTGAATACCAGCAGGCTGATAATGATGAGGGATAGGGCGTGCATACTCGTTGAAATTATAGTACAATTCTTTTCGTTTACAACCCTTTCCCAGAATGGAATAAATTCGAAAGTTTTCATGCCGAATAAAATTTATCTTATCCCCAACACGATCAGCGACGAGGCCGCATTCAATAGTTTGCCTGTTTATATCGGCCCGGCCATTGAACATGTAAGATTTTTTGCTGTGGAGGAAGAAAAAGCGGCCCGTCGGCTTTTGAAGAAAATCCATCCGCAGTTTCCCCTCGAGCAAACTGTGTTGGTTAAACTGAATGAACATACGAAACTTCAGGACGTTGAAAAAATTTTTCAAGAAGCGGGGAATCAGGATATTGGAATTATTTCTGAAGCGGGCTGCCCTGGCGTTGCGGATCCCGGAGCGGAATTGGTTTTATTGGCCCATCAGAAAAATTGGAAGGTCGTGCCTTTGGTTGGCCCGTCGGCGATTTTGCTGGCGCTGATGGCTTCGGGTTTAACGGGGCAAAATTTTTGTTTCCATGGATATCTTCCTAAAGAAAAAGATTCAAGAATTCAAAAAATCAAAACGCTGGAAAAACGTTCCGCCCTCGAACACCAGACTCAGATTTTTATGGAAACGCCGTATCGGAATGAAAATGTTTTAGAAGATATTTTGAATTGCTGTGATGCCAATACGTATCTTACGATCGCCTGCGATTTGACCGCCCCGATGCAGTTTGTGAAAACTCTGCCAATCAAGGAATGGAAAGTTAGGGAAATTTCTATACACAAACGTCCGACGATGTTTTTGTTGGGGAAGAGCGCCCCCCTCTTTAAGCACAAAGAGGGGGAACGGGGGAGTTAAGGTAGAGGAAATTTAATGCTTACCCGAATGAGAGAAAAAGGCCGGATTACGATTCCAGCCAAGATCAGGAAATCTTTGCATTTGGTGAAAGATTCTTTGCTGTCCATTGCCAAGGTGGGAGACGGGATTCTTTTAACCCCGAGTCCGTCAGTTTTTGAATCAGTCTCAACAAAATTTTCAAAAGCGGCGGAAGAAAAGGGCATCACTCTGGAGGATATTTTGAAGGATTTGAAGAAAATCAAGTGGAAAGGATAACACAATATTTCTGTACTATTGGAAGGTATAACTTGCAAACTGTATAGCATTGTCAAAACGGAAAAAGGTGCTAGTACAACTGGCCCCTAAAATGTTTTTGGAGGAAAGGGGAGAAAGTAATGAATTTAGAAAAGCAGGATTTCTTAAGGAATGCAGTACCTGGATATATTTATTTTTTAGTTATTTTATCCTTCTATCTGATAACTGGGCAACTCAATGTTTTATTAGAGGATTTAGGAATACTAACTTGCACAGGGAAATTTACAGAACTTGCGCCAATTTTGGGATTAGTTGTATCTGGGTTTCCTGTAGGCTTTATTATTCAAAGCATTTACCGTGTATGGCATTCTCGATCTGATCATAGAGAGATGGAGAACATAGAAGCAGATATATTAAAGGAACAGTTCAGTCAGGAGCCTAAAATATTAGAGCGAATACCTGGGACACCTGAGAGGGTCTTCCCCTCTGATCGTCCGGGCCGACGATATTCTTGGTTCTTAGAGTTATTTTTGATGGAAAAAGGTGATAAAGAAGTTCGTAATCGTCTGCAGATTTTGATGTGGTGGATACATTCTTTAGGGGGTGCAATAGTTGCTATCCTTGCCGCCATTTTCACTTTAGGAATGTCGTTTATTTTAGAGCATTGCTGTTATCCTTGTGGGATAGTGATAATAGATTGCGCACGTTTTATCTTTTTGATTTTTTGGTTTTTGATATGCTTAACTTTTTGGTATGTTCGAGAAGATACAAAAAATATTTTTCATGTATTATGGCGACACTTCGTTTATGTTAATCGGGGCGGAATAAAAGAATTTATTAACAAGGAGAATTCACCAACAAAAGAAAAAGAAGACGAGTAGTTTTGAAGAGTAACTTTTCTACAAAGGAGCAAATTATGCCCACCACCACCAAATCCTACGCCGCACAAAATTCCACCCAACCTTTGACTCCGTATCAAGCCAAACGCCGCGATCCTTTACCCACCGACGTGCAAATCGACATTCTTTACTGCGGGGTGTGCCACTCGGATATTCATACGGCACGAAACGAATGGCGCAATACGGTTTATCCTTGCGTCCCCGGCCATGAGATCGTGGGGCGTGTGATCAAAGTCGGCAGCAAAGTCAAGAAATTCAAAGAAGGCGAGACCGTCGGGGTGGGATGTCTCGTGGATTCCTGCCGCGTTTGCTCGAGCTGCCAGGAAAATTTAGAACAGCATTGCGAAAATGGTCCCATCTTCACTTACAACAGTCCAGAAAAATATATCGGCGCAATGACCTTCGGAGGCTATTCCCAAAATATCGTCGTGACCCAAGATTTTGTTTTGAAAATTTCTTCAAAGTTGAATCTCGCTGCCGTCTCTCCGCTTCTTTGCGCCGGCATCACGACGTATTCGCCGCTTCGCCGCTGGAACGTCGGGAAAGGGCAGAAAGTAGGGATTGTAGGTTTAGGCGGGCTTGGACACATGGCGGTCAAATTTGCCAACGCCTTCGGCGCGCACGCCGTCGTGTTAACCACTTCGCCCGAAAAAAAAGCCGATGCCAAACGCTTAGGCGCCCACGAAGTCGTTATTTCAAAAAATGAAAATGAAATGACAACACACGAGAATACTTTTGATTTTATTTTGAATACTATTTGCGCCTCGCATGACATCAACGCATATCTGCGATTGTTGAAGCGTTCGGGAACCATGACGCTCGTCGGCGCCCCGGAAAAACCATTGTCTTTGGAAAGTTTCAATTTGATCATGAAACGCCGTCATCTGGCCGGTTCCTTGATCGGCGGCCTTAAAGAAACCCAGGAGATGCTGGATTTCTGCGCCGAGCGCGGAATCACCTCGGATATCGAAATGATCCCCATTCAAAAAATCAACGAAGCCTACGAGCGCATCCTCAAAAGTGATGTGAAATACAGGTTTGTGATTGATATGGCGTCGTTGAGGTAATTTATTTATGACTAAATCCTCTTTCCTCAAATCTTACAGCTTTTCGATCATCCTGATTGTCTCGATTGCCGTCGGCTCGGTGATTGGTTTGGTGATGAAGGAGCACGCGGCCCTCCTCAAACCTCTGGGCGACATTTTTCTTAATCTATTGTTTACCACCGTCGTGCCGCTCGTATTTTTTTCGATCGCCTCAACGATGGCGAAGATGACGGACTTAAAGCGTTTGGGGAAAATCCTCGCCTCGATGGTGGTCGTTTTTGTCGTGACTGGAATCATTGCGGCCATCATCATGGTCGTTGGCGTCAAATTTTATCCGCCCGTTTTGGGAACAGAAACGGTTTTAGGTTCGCCGGTGAATATTGAACATTTGAGCGTCGGTGAGCAGATCGTCCACACGCTGACGGTGCCGGATTTCACGGAATTATTTTCTAAGAAAAATATGTTCGCGCTCATCTTGTTTTCGTTTCTGATCGGGATGGCGACTTCAAGTGCGGGGCCGCAGGGAAAGCCTTTTTCGCAATTTCTCGTCGCCGGTAATGAAGTCATGACCAAGGCGATTGGCTATGTCATGCTTTACGCGCCGGTGGGCCTGGGCGCTTATTTTGCTTATCTCGTCGGTGTTTTTGGGCCGCAGCTTTTTGGCCATTACCTTCGGGCGATTGCGCTTTATTATCCTTTGTCCTTGGCGTATTTTTTTATTGGATTTTCTTTCTACGTTTGGCTAGCCGCGGGATTGAAAGGTGTCAAAATTTTTTGGACCAATATTCTTCCCGCCGCCTTGACCGCGTGGGGAACCGGAAGCGGACTGGCGACTTTGCCGGTCAATCTGGAAGCTGCTAAGAAAATCGGTATCCCCGACGACGTCAAGGAAGTGGTGGTGAATATCGGCGCCTCGGTGCACAGTGACGGTTCGTGCCTGGCCGCGGTCATGAAGATGGCGCTTTTGTTCGGAATTTTTGGAATGCCTTTTTCCGGCGCAGGAACTCTTGTTTCGGTTGTCGCAGTCGCGCTTTTGTGCGGGACGGTCATCAGCGGAATTCCTTCCGGTGGGATGCTGGGCGAACTTTTAATCATCACGGTCTTTGGATTTCCGGTTGCAGCGATGCCGATTATTACGATGCTAGGCACCCTCGTCGATCCGCCGGCCACGATGATCAATGTCGTGGGCGATAATGTCAGCGGCATGCTCGTTGCGCGAATGGTGAATGGGCGGGCGTGGGCTAAAAATTTATAAGGCTAAATTTCATGCGTAAAAAAATAATTTTTAGTTGTGTAATGATTTTTTTTACATTCGTTGTGTGTTTAAGCTTATGCGAAGTTTATTTGCGTTTTTTTAAACATTATCGAGCTCAGACTTTTGTTCGGCTGGGAGACAGAATTTATCCGCTCAGCGGCTTAGCCGATGATCGGCATTACACCTTCGATCCCAAAACTGGATATGCATTGATTCCCAACATCTATGATGAAAAACAGTTTATCACGACCGATCAGTATGGCTTTCGGACAACTGGAAAAGCGATTGATCCCCATCGTGAATCGATTATCTTTGTTGGAGACTCCACGGTATTTGGCTGGGGGGTTCGGGATGAGGCGACGTTTCCCTATCTCTTAGCTCATCAGGATTCATTGAACAATTTCAATATTATCAATATGGGGGTGCCGTCTTATTCCATCGGACATATTCTCCAGGTTTTGGAAACAAAAGTGCCGCTTTATAAGCCCAAAATTGTGTTCGTTGCGATCCTCTGGCCATGGAAACCCTTTGAAGGTTATTCAAGCTCCTCGGCGTGGAAGAAGGTCGATTTTGATTTTTATAAAAAGACGATTCCCTTGAGGACCCAATACGCGTCTCATGAATCGCTCAAGCGCAGGCTTATGCCGAAGACATTTTTTTATCTGCGGGATGTGTATTACAAAATTAAATTTAAGGATCAAATCAGAGATAATCTCACTCGACCGGGTATTCGTGATTTCAATATTTCCGAGGAGGATGAGAAAAAATTAGCCTTAGAGCACGTTCGCCTCCTTAAAGATGCCGCCGCGTTTTTAGAGGCGAAGGGCGTTCAAGTGATTTTTTATATTCACCCGTATCAATATACGATTTTTCACAAAGACTATCAAACTTTAGGAAAGACCGGCCGGGAGATGATGATGAAGCAATTAAACGCTTTGTACACAGGTGATTTTCTAAAGAGCAAATTTTCAGGAGAACCGTTCTTTATCGACGGTTGCCATCTTACAGAACTAGGCCACCAGCAGTACGCTGATTACTTTCTGGGCATTATTCAGATGAAAAAAGAAAATTAGCCGCTATAATACCCGCCATGCAATACGACCCCTTTCAAAAACAAGCGATTGATTATATTAACCAGGGTCATTCCGTGATTGTGGCCGCCCCAACGGGCGCGGGCAAAACCGTCATTGCCGAGCACGTAATCCGGGACTGTCTCAATCGCGGGACCAAGGTGATTTATACCGCACCCATCAAAGCCCTTTCCAACCAGAAATTCCGTGATTTTCAAGTGAACTTCCCCGACAAAGTCGGGATTTTAACGGGTGATGTCACGATCAACGCGGAGGCGCCCACCCTCATCATGACGACCGAAATTTTCAGGAACAAAATTCTCGAGGAGAAATCAACCCTTGCGGATTATTCCTGGATCATCTTTGATGAAATCCATTTCCTCGATGATCAAGAACGCGGCACGGTGTGGGAAGAGTCGTTGAT
>Ga0209515_10005073_pt1 | contig 17319 bp, 23 predicted proteins | sample Subgroupgradi54m_FD_187454 | JGI IMG/M metagenome (GOLD analysis project Ga0209515, IMG submission 187454) | Subsurface groundwater microbial communities from S. Glens Falls, New York, USA - GMW60B uncontaminated upgradient, 5.4 m (SPAdes)... ...
TTGTTCAGAACCAGGATTAATGATAATTTCTTTGGATGGGCCCAATTTTTCAGACATGTGAAAGATTATAGCATAGGAGAGGTCTATTTTTAATCAAAATGCTATGTGATTTTTTCCACCTACTTTTTTTCCACCTAACAGGTGGAATAGCTATGACACCTGTTTCATTCCTCTATGAGTAGATTTTTAATATCCTCTAACTTTTTCGTAAATCTCCATCTTTTTCTTGAAAAAGTTCGTCAAGAACTTCTTTAGGAAGTTTGAGCGCAACCCCAAACTTTCCACAGGATATGAATATGCGGCCATTGATATGTATTAGCAAGTCTTGGGTGAATTTGCTCAAGCAATTTTGTTATTTTGTCAAAATACTCATTCTTCATTTGATAGCTTGTTAATAACAAGTATAGAATATTGCCGTGAACCTTACGACAAACCTTGCGAGCTTTGTTAAACCAGCTTATGAAGAGGCAGCCCCATGACAGAGATACCTCTCCATAAACAAATATCCCTACATTGACATCGCTCCGCATACTCTCACGCTTGTGATTATCGGAGTGCCTTTAGCAATTTTTATAAAAACTACTCGTCTTTCGGCTGCGCGTCGAATTCATTTTGGAACTTTTCCATCCACTGTTTAACTGCTTCCGGATCCATATCCATATGCTGTTTTTTCATAACATTCATGGCCTCGGTATGCAGCACATCTCCTTTAGCAACCATTTCCATTGCGTGTTTTTTGCTGTTCTCCATCATTTCTTCAGAAGATTCACCATGGATAAGTGCATCACATGGTCCGTATAATTGTTTACATGTCATTGTCTTCATTTAAATCACCTCCTCGTACCATATTTTTCATTTTTTCTTTTTAGACGCTTTTGCTCTTTTATTGAAATCAAGGGCAAGGTCAATCCAATAATTCAAATCTTTTTCATTATACGTCCCCTCTGGGTTAACAAAAACAAAACCTTTCATTGGTCTTCCGGTAAAGTCCACATCATCCCCATCCTCAAACTGCTATCTCTTCGTAGCCAAAAGAAACTGCTTTCCGCCAAATTCTGGCCGGATCTCTTTTACCTGAAATCCTGCTTCTTTTACTATTTGCGGAAGTCTACCTTTAATATTGTCTTGCATCGTTTCGGCTTCTGGGAGGTGGAGAAGTTCAACGAGTTTATACCCCAAATTCCGACCGATATTGTGTGGTTTACCAATATCTGCGAGTAGGAATCGCCCATCATTTTTCAGGACACGGTGAATTTCTTTCAAAGTTTGTTTCTTTATCTCTGTGGGCAGGTGGTGAAATACTAACGTGCTCGTTATTGCATCAAATGAACGTGACGGAAATGGTAATTTTTGTGCTCCTGTCTGAATGAGCTTTATTTTTAAACCTTCATGTTCAATTTTTTTACGAGCAATAGCCAATGATTTATTGTCAGGATCAATACCTATTACTGTTAGTGATGGGTATGTTTTTTTCGCATCTACAATAAGCGTTCCGGTACCACAACCTACATCTAATAATTGTTCACCAGTTTGTAAGTGAAGCTCATCGATAACAAGACGTTTAAATTGACTTCCCAACGCAAAAACTTCACAGACGATGTCAAAGTATGGGGTGAGAAAATCAAAATTTAGGGGTGGAATGTAGTCTCGATTACTCATTTTATCTATTATAATGTGCAATAGGTAAATAATGTGCAATAGGTAAATGTTACAATAAATATGAATAACCAGACAATCAAATATTTTATTTCCCTCATTAAAAAATCCTCCCTATTTACCCGGAAAGAGAAAGACGTTCTTACCTTACGTCTAAAACATAAACACTTAAAGTTTATCGGGGAAAAATTCCTTGTGAGTGCTGAACGGATTCGTCAGATCGAAGAAGTAGCTTTAGCAAAATTCGAAAAAGAAATTTTACAGTTACGGTTGTTTGACTAAGGACTCGTCCATAAATATAAATAACTTCATAAATATTTACGTATACGGCCCTTTGGGACGTACCGTCTGGTACATCCCTTTGTGCCACATCTTCAAATATATTTTTCCACCTAGCAGGTGGAATAGCTATGACACCTGTTTCATTCCTCTATAAGTAGGTGTTTAATATCCTCTAACTTTTTTGCATAATCCAATTGGTCAAACACAAATTGCTCATATGCCTTCGCTGTTTTAAAGTGCGACAAAACAATACTTGTATCAAGCATCCCCGACGTATTTCCCATATATTCATGGAGAGAGATCCATGGGTACGTAAGCAATTGTTCTTTCTTGATAATATATGATACAAATGGATTAATATGAATATAGCGGGAGACATGTACAAGCTGTTCGTCAGTCTCTATATGCACTGCCTTAAAAACTCCTTGAAATAAATCGCCTACGCGTTCTTGCTTCGTATTAACGTAGCGCGTGTAACTATTGGTAACCTTGCTTAAAAACGTACTAACTCCGGCATCGGATGATTGACGCAACAAAAGATGAAAATGGTTAGGCATCAGCGCATAACAAAGTATATCTATATGTTTTTTATTTCTTTTTTTTAAATCAGCAAGTAAGTTCTCCCTATCTCCTAACGACAGTTGTAAAAAACGAGAAAGCTTGACTTGAACGTCGGCAAAACGGTAATACGAAAGAGTCAGAAGAAAGCGATCATAGTCTCGTTTGGAGAAAAAAGTTGGTTGCCTGGCAATACCTCTATTGAAGACGTGATAGTATTCATCTGTCGCAAAAACTATTTTCCGGCCGGCCATATATTAAATGTGACAGATAAAAACAAGGAAGTCAACAGGTGGCGTACCTGTTCCACCTGTTAGGTGGAAGTTTTGTCAATCTGATAGAATTAGAGGAAGCATTGTTGAAGTTAAATATGGAGATCAAAACACTCAAAGATCACCATCATTACAAAGGAAATGGTTTGAGTCGCACTGAAAAGATTGAAAGACGTGTGGTAGAAATGATTTTTGCGTCAAAAAAACTTGATGACAAAAGCGAGAGCTCAAAAGTTTGGGAACTAAAACATTCCTCCGGCTGCTGCCAAATTGCGAGAGTTTTGGCCGAAATAAGAGGGCTCGATGTTGAGATAGCAGAAACTGCGGCTGTCCTCCATGATGTATATGTAATAGTCGAGGGGACATATAAAAATCATGCAAAATCGGGTGCTCCGATTGCAGAAAAAATTCTTCGAGAAAATGGGGGATTTTTAAAAGAAGATATACAGACCATCTCCGCGGCTATTGCCCATCATAGTGAAAAGGAAGTTTATTCCAATGATCCTTACGTCGAACTTATTAAAGATGTCGATGTGTTTGACTGCTCTCTGTATAAAAACGCCGAAAGATACTATCGTTTGCACAAGTCTGAACAAGTAGTGAAAGAGTATATAAACAGAATAAAAAAGGTGAGAGAAGAGTTAGGGTTGCCGCCAGAAAATATTTTTAGACAGTAGTGTGAAAAATATCCCCGAACCAATTTTTAAAGACAAACTATCGCAAATATCCTGGAAAAACATTTATGCCAGAGAGTACGGGGTGCAGTATTCGGAAATGGCAATCTTCTGCCTCACTGATAAAGCAAAATACCATATACCTCATCCTTCTTTATTTCAAATCGTTGTACCCGAAGGCAACAACACTGCTTTCTATATAGATGATATTTCCTGGGTCAAACTTGTCGAATCTCTCAATACAAAATACTCATCGCGCATAAAAAAACTTGAAGAATACGAAAACGAATTTATACGCAAGGGAGAAGAGTATCTAACAACTAGTCAAGCAATTGCACGTTTGGATTTGACAAAGGCAACAGATAAACAGTTGCATTCTCTATACCGGGATTATCAAAGGAACCTTTTTTCTTATTCAGTATATGCGTGGACTTCATTTATTCTCAATAATTATGTCGCGGAGCGTGCCGAACAGATACTTGATATCTACCTAAAGAAAACCAGCAGAGAAAATGACAAGCAACTCGCACTAGAGTCCTTATTTCAACCCACTAAAAAGGCAGCCGTCCTTCAGCTCCAAGATGAAGTAGAAAAAAATGGCGGGAAATTATTTGGAAATAAATTTGAAAATCTTTACAGGAGATTCTGCTGGCTTTCCTGTCTGGATATACACAACAAACCATGGACGCGTAACGAATTTAGTCGGCATATCAAGTCATTCACAAAAACGGAAAAGACTATTGCTGTTCAATTTGAAAAATTCGCTAATGAATTAAATATTTCAAAAAAAGATATTCAATATCTCCATATCGCTAAACGTTTTGTCTATATCAAAGACGCGAGAGACGACTACCGCAGACAAGGCGTCTACCATGCCTTGAAACTTTTTAAGGAATTAGCAAAAAGAATGGGGATCACGCCAGCCGATGTAAGTTATTTGCAAGAAGGAGAAATACTTTCTTTTCTTAAAAGTAATCAAACCGTTGATAAAAAAATTATCAAAGAGCGAAAGCAAGGCTTTGTACTCTATCTGGATAGAAAAAGGAAGTTAGTCTGTCTTTCAGGCACTGACGCAGTCAAAATGGTAAAAACGTTTCATTTACCATTGGAGGAGAAAGAACAAAGAACGCTTTCCGGAACCGTGGCTTCCAAAGGGATCGCGGGTGGAAAAGTTGTTATAGTCCGTGGCGTGAAGGATTTGCCAAAGGTAGAGAAAGGGAATATTCTGGTAGCCGTTACGACACACCCTGATTATGTACCAGCGATGAGAAGGTCAGCCGCTATTGTAACTGATGAAGGTGGAATTACTAGTCACGCTGCAATTGTTTCGCGGGAATTTGGCATACCTTGCATCGTGGGGACAAAAAACGCAACAACTGTATTTAAGGATGGTCATACTGTAGATGTAAATGCCATCGATGGTTGGGTGAGACGAACATAAAATCAACAGGTGTCATAGCTATTCCACCTGTTAGGTGGAAATTTACACAAAAGGAGAATAGATTGTCAGTGATTCCCAGTTGAAGTAAATATGGAGAGATGATAAAACTGATAATATCATGAATCAGGAATCTCTTTCCGTTGGACCAACTCCCGTTTTGCAGTCTCCCCAACCATCTCCTACCATACGTTCGCAAATTAGACCTTCTACACCGGTACTTTTTAGAGGTGCGATTAAAAATTGGAAATTTTTAGTCAAGTTTCTACTCTTTTCTCTCGCTTTTTGGCTGTTGGAATTTTTCTACCAATATAAGGGACTAGTCAATGGGCAACTAGGTATTGCGCTCATCCGAAGTTTTGCTTTAGCGGGAGCTACATATATTGGAGTGGCACTTTTAACAAGTAGTATTTTTAAATTTCGACCCCGCCTTTCTCGCTATTGGCATCTTCGCAGAGCCTTGGGTGTCATGGGATTTGTCTTTATCCTTTTTCATGTTTTAAGTGTTATTTTTGTTATCGATGGCGGCAACCTTGGGGGGTCCGTCTATTCATTTAATCCTTTGGAAAATCCTATCATTTTTGGCATACTCGCGTTTCCGATTTTCTTCGTTATGGCTATCACTTCTACCGATTGGGCGGTTGCCAAACTTGGCTATACGCGCTGGAAAAATATTCATCGTCTCGTCTATTTGGGATATTTAAGTGCTGTCTTTCACTTTCTCCTCGTAAATCCCCCACTTTTAAAGAATATTGCCGGATACTTACTCCTTGCGACTACATTTATTGCTCTCGCCGGGGAACTCTATTGGTTTCTAAAAATTGCCAAGAAAAATAACTTTAGGACGAGGGAAACATTGGTTGGTATATTGATAATACTCCTTTACCTTGCACTGGGGTACTTGGCTTTTTTTTATAAATAGGCGGGAAATTTCAGAAGGAGAGCCTACCTCCTACTTGCTCCCAATTTTTTCATCTAAACAACATCATACTCGAGGAGCACCACATCGTCAGAAAGTTTTCGAGAAGAAACCAGATGTAACTTTACCTCTAAATCCGCAGTGAAAAGACCCATGCCGCGGCCAAAGAGCGTAGGTTCGATGGTCAGGTAGAGTTTGTCTACCAAACCCGATTGTAAAAAAAGCGTATAAATTGCCGACCCTCCGCAAATGGCAATCTTTGTATGACCCTGCGCTTTGAGTTCCTCAAGAAGTTGTTTAGGGGGAGTATTGGTAGCGCGAACATTGGGTAAATGCGAATCAATTTTTTGGGGATTTCGAGTGTAAACGATTGTCTTTCTACCAGGAAGAGACCGACCAATGGTGGCAAATGTATGAGCCCCCATGATCATAATTCCCGCTTCTTTCGTTTTTTCCTGGAAAAACTGCTTATCTTCTTTACTCGTCCAAAGTGCGGGGTGATTACTATTTTTTGCAATCAATCCATCAGCGGTCAAAGCAGCAATAATAAATACTTCCATACATATAATTGTACCATGCTCCTGTGCTATAGTGAGCTTCAAAGTTTTACTCTATATGCAAGTAGAAGTTGAAATCAAAAGTCTACTAGAAGATGTTTCGCCGGACGCATTGCGCAAAAAATTTTTGATACTTTATCCTAAGGCACAAAAAAAGCCTATCGCCAAACAGAAAAATCACTACTTTCTCATAGGAAATATTACCCAATTTCTAGGTACCATAGCTCCCTATATCACCCATAAAAAGCTTGAAGAGTTACGCCGTGTCCTTGCACTCAAGGGTATGTTTTCTTTCCGGACAAGAGCCACAGATACCAAACAAATCTTATTTGTAAAAGCTTCCCTTGACGATACGACGAGTGCCAACGGCAGAACGAGGGTAGAGTTTGAAACGGAAGTACCATTTCTTTCTCTTGATGAGCTTGACGTAGTACTATTAAAATGTGGATTTTCCTACCAAGCCAAATGGTCGCGGGTACGGGAGGAATATATTGCCAATGAGGTTTCCATATGCATTGACAAAAATGCCGGATACGGGTATATAGTGGAGTTTGAAATAGTAGTCCGAGATGCAAAAAAAATCGATAATGCTAAACATAACCTCTACCAGATTATGGAGTCTTTAGGTCTTAAAGAACTTCCTCAAGAGAGACTGGAGCGAATGTTTGCCTACTACAACGCCCACTGGCAAGACTACTACGGGACCGAGAAAACGTTTATCATTGCCTAAAGAAAAATATGCCGATTACCATTCGCCATCCTGAATACCAGTATCTGGATCTTTTACGAGATGTTTTGGAAAACGGCACCCAAAAACAAGAATATAATACAGGTATTGGACTCAAGAGTGTCTTTGGCCGCCAGATACGATTTAATTTAGAGAAAGATTTTCCACTTTTGACTACCAAAAAGGTTTTTTTCCGAGGCATCGCATTTGAACTTTTGTGGTTTCTCCGAGGCGACTCCAACATAAAGTACCTTGTCGACAACAACGTGCACATCTGGAATGACTGGGCATACAAGGAATATAAAAAAGCCATGGACAAAGGGCGTGTTGATCCTCTCACTCAAGAAGAGTTTGTGGAAAAAATTAAAACGGATAATACCTTTGCCCATAAATGGGGAGAACTTGGACCCGTTTACGGCAGGCAATGGCGTAGATGGGCAACAAGTGATGGAAGAGAAATTGATCAGTTATCTTGGGTTATTGAAAAACTCAAAGAGTATCCGCAACGAAAACATTACATTGTCTCCGCTTGGAATCCCGAGTACATTTATGAAATGGCCGCGCCTGGTAAGTCTATGGCACTCCCACCCTGCCACACGCTATTTCATTTTAATGTGGCTAATGGCAAACTTTCCTGTCAACTCTACCAAAGAAGTGCCGACCTTTTTTTGGGCGTTCCATTTAATATCGCCAGTTACGCGCTTCTTACGAGAATTGTAGCCCAGGTCACCGGATACAAGCCGGGAGATTTTGTGCATACATTTGGTGATGCGCATATTTATGCCAATCATTTTGATCAAGTAAAGGAACAGCTTAAACGCACACCTAAACCTTTTCCACAATTAAAAATAAATGAAGAAAAAAAAGCTATTGATGATTTTTCTTTTGAGGATTTCACTCTTTTAGGATATGATCCCCATCCACCTATAAAAGGTGAAATTACGGTTGTGGGTGGATTTAAAGAAAGCGACCGGAAAAAATTTGTGAAAAAGTAGCATGGTCTTCTTGTCGCTATTGAAAAATTGGGCCAAACGTGGTAAAAAGGGCACTGCACTCCGCGTTACCTATTTTCTGCCTCATATTACATTTATATAAAGGAGATACACAGTCTATGCGTGCATATACATCCCAACGAGGCATTGCTCTTCCCCTAATACTTGCCATAGTCGCGCTAGCGGTAATCGTTGGCGCAGGCGCCTATTTTTTTGTACAAAAGCAAGCTACAAAGCCATCGACTTCAATGGTACCCTCAAATGTTACCGTTACCCCCCAAGCAATGATGGAAAAACCCCTAACCCAGCAAGATATAGAGATGATGCTCACCGGTAGCCGACCGACCAAAGATGCTAAAGCCGTCAAGGTAGATAATAACCGCATCAAATCTATGTTGGGATTATCATACCCATTTGGAGGTACGTTGATGGGTGAGGAAAGTAGCATATCTGGTGTGGCGAAAGCGGGAAAAATTGGGTCTACCTACTACCTTTTAGCAACGTCGGAGAACCTCTCTCCACTCAAAGGAAAAGCGTTTTATGAGGGTTGGCTGATTCGCAAAGAGCCATTTGACCTTGTGAGCACAGGAAAAATAATCAAGTATAACGACAAATACACTGATGCCTATGCATCTGGCCAAGACCTGACTGATCATTCCATCTATGCACTGACGCTTCAAGAAGATGAGAAAAGCTCATCCGCCGGAAAAATCATTCTCTTTGGAGAATTGAAAGTAACTCCCACCAACACAATGAAAAAAGAAGAGAACAAACCGGCATCGAGCCAAGCGGTGATCGAGGAAAATGGGGTAAAAACAGTCGCCGTATCGGGTAAAAATTTCTCTTTCACACCCAACGAGATTCGGGTGAAAAAAGGCGACAAAGTGAAAATAAACTTTACGAGTACCAATGGATTTCACGACTGGAAAGTGGATGAATTTCAAGCCGCAACTAAACGGGTGAATTCAGGAGAAACAGCTTCTGTCGAATTTACCGCTTCCAAAGTCGGCACATTTGAATTCTACTGCAGTGTCGGCTCACACCGAGCTATGGGGATGAAGGGAAAACTTATCGTTGAATAGTAACGCCTTCCACACCTTGATTCTTTAAAAAAAGCGCTGCTTTAGTTATGGCCGTTATTGACTGACCGTCGGAAATCCGACCGGAAGCAATGAGTGCAAATGCCTCGGAAAATGACACGGTTTTTACCTTGGTAATACCCTTCCTTAGAAGTTCTATAATCTAATGCAACCCCCTACGGTAAAATGCAGGGATGAAAAAAAATACAAGGAGACGAAAAATAGTTCTCCTTCTCCTCTATTTTAATAAATTTCATTACTGTTTCTTCAACACTCCTATGCTATGATAAGAATATGAGTGAAAAAATTATTGGCTATGCGCTTCTTTGCATAGGCATTATTATCATCGGTTTTGCCGCTTTTAGCGCCTATGAAGTGTTTACAAAAAAGGCAGAACCCGTGCAACTATTTACCATGCAAGGAATTTCTATTGATGCCAGCAAACTCATGCCGGTACCCGCTAATCTTCCCCCCGAAGCGCAACAGCTTCTTAAACAGCAGCCTTCTCAAAAAATAGAAATTGCCTCGGCAGATCTTATCAACCAGCCACTTAACCTCTATGCACACCTTTTCCTCATGGGGTTTATCGCAACCATTGGCTTTAAAATTGCATCTTTGGGGACTATGCTTGTAAGACCAATAGTTGTCAAACTTAAGGCAAAAGAAGAAATAGTCCACTCATCCAATACCTCCGCTACCCAGCAGCAAAATACACTATGAATAAATACATTATTGAAGGCATTGGTACGTTTTTTCTCTGTCTGGTTGTCGCGCTCACCGGTAACCCCATCGCAATCGGTGCTGTCCTTTGTGCCATGGTGTATATGGGTGGATATATTTCGGGAGGACATTATAATCCGGCGGTAACTTTGGCTGTCTGGATCAGAGGAAAAATCGAAGCAAGAGAAGCAAAAATGTATGCTATCTCACAGGTAGTAGGTGCGATTATTGCGGCTCTGGTATATTTTACCATCAAAAGCAGCACATTTGTTCCCACTCCGGGGAAAAATGTTGATTTCATCGCCTCGCTTCTGGTGGAAATACTCTTTACATTTGCCTTGGCAACGACGGTACTTCATACCGCTACAAGTGACAAAACAAAAAATAACCAATATTATGGTCTGGCGATCGGACTCACACTTATGGCTGGCGCGTTTGCAGGTGGAGCAATTTCCGGCGGTGTGTACAATCCGGCTATTGGCTTAGGCACGATATTGGTTGATCTTGGCAATCTTTCAGCCAATATACCCCATCTGCTTCTTTACTTGATCGGTCCATTGACAGGTGGCACACTTGCCGGCATGGTGTTTAATACTGTCACTCAATCCAAAAACGTATAAAAGAACGTATGTTTGACTGGCAGATTTTTGCGGTTCTTGCCCCATTATTTTTTGTCAGCTACCAGGCACTTGCTAAACTTCTTCCTAAAAACACCTCCGTATTTTTGGTAAACGCCTATGCATATGTTGTGGGCGCTTTCTTCATGCTCATTGCGCATATGCTTTTCTCACAGAGTAAATCTTTGTCTTTACCAGATAAAGCCTTACCATTAGCCATAGGTATTGGAGCGCTTGTAAGCATTGGGACTTTATTTGTCATTAAAGGATATTCTCTGGGAGCTCCTTCGGCAGTTTTTAACTCAATTTACAGTACCCTCTTTATTGTTTTTGGTATTATTTTAGGCATCATATTTTTTAATGAGAAGATAAATTTTCCCCAAGTAGTTGGAGCCTTCCTTTCGGTAGCGGGCATTTTAGTTATGATTTACTTCAAAAACAGATAAAAATAGCCATTGATGCAAAAATCCGACCTACTTAGTCGAGTTTAAAATCTCTCAGCGTATTTTCATATAGAATTCATATACTTTCTGGTATGCAGATTTTAATTGTTGAGGATGAAAAAAAACTGGTGAGTGTACTCAAGCGCGGACTGATAGAGGAAAGTTACGCCGTTGATGTAGCCTACGATGGACTGGAAGCCATGGAAAAAATTGATACCAACGACTATGACTTGGTGACGCTGGATATGATGCTTCCCCGCGCAGATGGGAGAGAGGTACTAAGTCACCTGCGGCAAAAGACACCCCATACGCCTGTACTCATCCTGTCTGCTAAAGATGCTGTGGAAGATAGGGTTTTGGGTCTTGATGGTGGGGCTGATGACTACCTCACAAAGCCATTTGCCTTTTCTGAATTTACCGCGCGAATCCGTGCGCTATTTAGGAGAAGTAATAAGTCGGACCCAACGGTATTAACGATGGGCAATCTTAGCCTAGATCCTTCTACCCACATTGCTATGCGGAGAGGCAAGCGTATAAACCTGACGAGTCGTGAGTATGCCCTACTCGAATTTTTTATGCGTCATCCCAATGCCCTACTTACCAAGACGCAGATACTGGAACATGTGTGGGATTACAATTATGACGGGCTTTCCAATATTGTGGAAACGTACGTAAAGTATCTTCGAAAAAAACTTCAAACGGCAAAAGACGATCCAGATTTTATCCACACCATGAGAGGATCAGGCTATATTCTTCGGGAGTAACGCATATGTTCACACGGGCAGCAGTAAGACTTACCATTTTTTATTCGGGATTGTTTTTTTTACTCTTTTGGTCCTTAAGCATTGGCATATTTGTTTACCTTCAACGGTCATTCGGAGCAGGTTACATCACCCAAGTAATTGAGCGGACACATGACACGCAGTATGACACCAACTATCCGCAGCACAATGTGATAGTTGTCACCAAGGCAACCGAAGTTACTCTTGAGCATTTGCGAGATGCCCTTATATACCTCAATTGTATACTGCTGTTTATCATTCCTATTCTCTCGTGGTTTTTAGCCAGGCGCACCCTTTCTCCCATTCAAAGTGCGCTAAAAAAACAGCGTCAATTTGTCTCCGATGCATCACATGAACTCCGAACTCCACTCGCTATTGTAGAAAGCGAGATTGATGTAGCTCTCAAAAAAAAGCGCTCGGCAGCCTACTATGAAAGAGCACTCATTGCAAGTAAAGATGCGATCGCACAACTCTCCGTTTTAGTAAATAATCTTCTTATTCTTGCTCGAAGTGACTATAGCCGTGAACACGTACCTATGGTAAATACGGATATTGGCGATGTAGTAACACAGGCACTTGTTAAACAAAAAAATAAACTTGAGGAAAAATCTATCAACTATCATGTAGTATTGCCCGATGAAAGTGTCCTGGTTTACGGCAATAGCAGTCTGCTTGAGCGTCTTTTTTCCAATATCATAGACAATGCGATCAAATTTTCTCCTATAAAGGGAAAAATTAACGTGACCATAACGGAACGCAAAAAACGAGCCAATATCGCCGTCACAGATGAAGGTATAGGAATAATAGGCGAGGAAAAATCAAGAATTTTTGACCGCTTCTATCGCGCGGACTATTCCCGCAGCGCAAACAAAGGATTTGGACTCGGCCTTTCTATAGCACAAGCAATTGCCTCACTTCATCAAGGCAGCATTAGTGTTGCCTCTATGCCCGGAAAAGGCAGTACATTTACCGTGCAACTCCCCGTTGCCTGATGTTCTCATACCATCTTCACGTTCTTCCCATAATCACTCCGCTACTATGGAATCAGTATAAAAAAAGGAGGTGATACGTACGTCAAAAGTGAACACGGTAGATTTTCGATTCGCCCCACTCACTGCTTGCACAGTCAACAAGTACAAAAGTGAGAGCCCCATTGGGACCACCTTCACTTTCCCTGTTTCGGCGGCAACAAATAGAGTGTGGACAAATCATCTGGATGATAGAAAAAACCAACCACCTTTTGTGTTGGACAATTCGGAGGCGGTACGATCTCCCCCCAGGGATACCCTAACATCCATGTATCAACGGGGAGAAGCGTTATGCTTGTGGAGGTAAATACTGTTCACCTGTATCTTGTGAAATTTCTGCTTTCAACCATTGCACATATGTACAACCTATTGCCACTCTTTTCTCTTTGTCCCATCCGGCAGTGCTGCATTTTTTGAGTTTTTTTCCGGTACTTGTGGTAAAGAGGACTAATTTTTCCCCGCATGTTGGACAATCTTCATCAAGTTTTTCAGTCGTCCCATTGATCCACTCGATAAAATCGCAGCCCGTTGCTTTTTTCGTCTCTTTGTCCCAAGTGTTGGTACTGCATTTTTTGAGTTTTTTTCCATACCGCGTCACCACAAGTACGAGTGGAGAACCGCATTTTGGGCATTTTTCATCAAGCGTCTGCGGCTCCACATCAAGCCATTTTACGTAGTCACATCCTTCGGTTTGCCTCGTTTCAGGATTCCACGTACCCTTGCTGCACCTCCGAAGCTTCTTGCCAGTGGATGTGGCAACTACCTCGCCCAGTGGGTTGCCGCATTTAGGACAGGTATCATTTGTGGTTTCTTCTGTAGCGTTTGCCATATTTTTTAAAAAATTTGTTTTTTTTAGTATACACTACTTTTTTATCAAAATCGACAAGCAATAGTAAATTTTTAAAGACTTTTCCATAAGACAAGGCACGCGTACGTTCGGTAGGGCGACCAAAGAGATACAATCGGCTCAAGTTCTTTTGGCGTGGGATCTTTTATTCCGTACAATTTTTTTATGGCATTTTGCAATCCCACATCGCCATAAGAAAATATATCCTCGCGGCCGAGGAAAACATGAGGAACATCTCCGCCGTCCATGGACCAATACCTTTCACCCTTGTGATTATGCATATTATAAACCGTATTATTGTTACATATATTATATGGGAAATTGAAGGTGTACAATAAAGAAGAAGCTAAAGGAGCTTTATGCAACAAGAGCCGAAAGGTGGAAATCAACTGACGGCCATCTACTTACCCAAACAGTATGCAGGATGGAGTGAAGATGCGATTGCCAAAGACGCCAAGCTCGAGGGATTTGCACCATTCCACTTTACCAATAAACCGGGAGACATTTACGCTCCCCATGCTCATCCAGAGACAAAACTCCTCGTTTTTTTGGAAGGATCAATGGAAGTGCGAGTCGCGGATCAACTATTCCACTGTGAAGCAGGCGATAAGCTTATCATTCCCGGCAATATGACTCATGAAGCTACTGTCGGACCCCAAGGGTGTACCTTCTTCTGGTCAGAGAAAATGGAATAACTATCCGTAGCGACCTATTTTTGGTAAAATACCCTCGATAAAAAAAATTTATTAGCTAAAAGCTAAAGACTAATAGCCAATGACCATATTTGGGGGTCGTTCAACGGTAGGACAATAGCCTTTGGAGCTATGAATCATGGTTCGAATCCATGCCCCCAAGCAAGGTACAATTCTGCACCTTGCTTTAGCAAGGAAAGAATTTACCGCAGACAGGTACAGTATTGTACCTGTCGCAGCCGGGTGCCGCATGGTACCCGCGCCAGGCACAAGTCTGCGCCTGACTATGTAGTAGTCAGAAGTAGATTTGGGGCGCAGTCTTGTGCCCGCCCATATAATATTTGTCTCGTCACATCCACAGACATTTTTATGTCTCTACGAAAACTTCTTTCTGGTCACTGGCTGGTGATACCCATAGTTATCCTGGCGGCACTCATTTTAAGCTATCACATCGACAAACCTTTTGTCGGACACCATGATTGGAATAGCGTCTGGTTTGGTGCTATCGCTCGCAATCACCTACGCTATGGACTGCTTGTAACAAAATTGGGACAAGTACAAAACTATGGTCCTTATAAAAATCCAAAAGAACTGGGATTCCATACCCACCATCCTCTGCTTATTCCTCTACTCGTAGCTACAAGCTTTAGCATTTTCGGTGAATCAGAGGCTGCAGAACGACTTATTCCAGTTATCGCCTCCTTGGGGATGGTTGCACTCATTTATTTTATTGGTCAAAAGCTTTTCAATCGCAAGGTAGGCTTATTGGCTAGCATTTTTACCATTATTACTCCAATATTTATTTACTTTGGAAAACTTCCCGTCCACGAAACGGTTGTTCCGGCATTTGTCCTGATGGCTTTTTATTTCTATATGTATTGGTTTACAACAGGCAAGACCTTTTTTTTCAAAGGAATGTTGATAACCCTCATCATTGCACAATTGACCGGTTGGGCAGGGTATTACATTGTCCCTTTCCTTGTTCTCCACACGCTGTTTTTTAAATTATCGTCGCCAAGCCCAAAAAATTCCGGTTTGACCGAGTGGAAACGTATTTTTCTTCTCATTCCTTTAAGTGTGGGAATGTTTGTACTCTATCTGGTCCACGTAAAAATTTTGACCGGATCATTTGTGGGCGGAGGCCTGCTGTGGGTATTTTCCTTCCGTTTTAATCCCGAAGCCTCGGCAGGTCTCTATGGTTTCTCGTATCTTAAATTCATTGTTCAAGAATCTCGCTTTATGGTCATTTATTTCACGAAAATTCTAACCATTGCTTCTCTTGCCTGGATTGGTATATCGGGATGGAAGATTTTGATGAGTAAAGGGAATTGGTGGCAATTTAGGAGAGAAAGTTTTCTCCTACTGCTTCTCCTCTGGGGCATCACCCATATGCTTATCTTTCGTAATCTCTCTTTTATACACGATTACATGATTTATTATCTTCTGCCTTTTATCAGCTTGTCTTCGGCAATTGTTGTTTGTGCCGTTTGGAAAAAAATGCCGCGTAAATATCTTGGCGTCATTTTTTTATTTTTAGTAGTTTCTCTAACCGCTACAGAGAGATTGCCTTTTGTAACGACACTTCTTGAAACGAATGAAGCAGAAAAGGGGCGCCAGGTTGGAATGATCATGCGGCAGTATTCAGATCCTTATGATACGAGTTTTATCACCTCCAATAATTTTCGCGAATTTTTCGATGTTTTTGTGGGCTTCTACGCCGATAGACGGGCAAACTACGGTGAAAGCCTGCCAAAGAATTTTTCGCAAGATTACCGTTTGGTTATCCGGCCACTCGTTCACGACGCACTACCGGAGGAACAGAAGGAATTTCTTGACGCAAATTACGTGCGCCAGGAAAATGACTCTGCTATTTGGTACGATCTTAAGCACCCCTTGCCTACCCAATAAACATTGAATTTTAGCCTTTAGAAGGGAAGAATTAGCACGTAACTGTATGTTGAGAAACGTCAGCAAGTTGGATTAACTTTTTCCCAATGAATCGCTTCAAACCTGCGCAAGATGAGTATATAATATACTTGAAAAATGAAACTTAATCACATCACTCTCCTCGTTAGCGATATTGAGCGAAGTAAGAAATTCTACAAAAGAGTGTTTAATTTTGATGTTCGTTTCGAAAAGGAGATTTATGGTGAACAATTTTCAAAAGTGACGGGCACCCCCAATCTCCGATTGAAATTTGCAGTACTTCAACTACCCAACACAGATTGTATTTTGGAACTTGCGCAATTTATCTCACCGAAAAAAGAGGTGCATTCGGACTTCCGCCATATCGCTTTTGAGGTAGATAATGTTGATAGGATATATAAAGAGATTAAAGAGCGAGGAGTCGAGACTATTTCCAAACCAGTGACTATTTCAAATTTTCATCCGAATCTCGATGGTAAACGATTCTTTTACTGCAAAGATCTAGATGGCAACCTAATTGAATTATTCAAATCCCAAAAAAATCTTTATTCAATAGGAATAGAATGAATAAAAGAATTTTCGTTCTTCTAGGATTGCTTATTTTAGAACTCGCTGCACTATTTGTGGTTTATCAGCGACGGGAAAATATTCGACAGCAAAACGTGCAAAAAGGTGTTATCGTTTCCGGCTCATTTGATAAAAGCAAACTAAAGACCGACGAGGAGTGGAAAAAAATACTCACGTCCGAACAGTACCATATTTTACGCGAGCAAGGCACGGAAATTCCCTTTACCGGAGCCTTGGAGTATGAAAAACGGAAGGGAACGTATGTCAGTGTCGGATGCGATGAACCCGTCTTTCGATCAGAGCAAAAGTATGACTCGGGCACAGGGTGGCCGAGTTTTTGGGCACCAATTGGCGCAGATGCACTTGTTCTTCGAGAAAATGATAATCTTGGAGAAAAGCGCATTGAGGTTTTGGACAAATGCGGCGGCCACTTGGGCCACATATTTGATGATGGCCCTGATCCCACAGGAAAACGTTATTGCATGAATTCTCTAGCTCTTCGGTTTATCCCTGATTAGCATAATATTCGCGCCACCAGCGCAT
>Ga0209515_10005076_pt1 | contig 17317 bp, 25 predicted proteins | sample Subgroupgradi54m_FD_187454 | JGI IMG/M metagenome (GOLD analysis project Ga0209515, IMG submission 187454) | Subsurface groundwater microbial communities from S. Glens Falls, New York, USA - GMW60B uncontaminated upgradient, 5.4 m (SPAdes)... ...
TCCTAATGCGACGCGATTTATTCCTTTCACAATTCATGAATTCCCCATTTACTCATTTACGGTTGCAGATTTGCATGGACATGTTTTAGATATACCAACTGTTTTATTAACTATCGCTCTGCTTATATCGTTTTATTTCGAGGGTAAACGCTTGAAAGAACTTATTCATTTGAGTAACAAAATATATTTTGGCTACTCTGTTGGAATTGGATTTTTGATTGGTGTTATGCTAATGACCAATATTTTGGATGGGCCAATCTATATATTACTCTTCACATTAGTATTGCTTCTTAAAAATCGGGCCTATCTTTGGAAAGGATTATCTGTAAGTTTACTATTAAGTTTTCTTTTCTCCCTACCTTTTTGGCTTAATTTTAAGCCTTTTGGCTCTGGAATAGGCGTGCTTTGTGCTCCGAATTTTCTAACCGAAATTAATAAATTAGGTCCGCTTTTATTTGAAAAGGATCACTGTGCTCATTCTCCACTCTGGATGCTAATAATTTTGTACGGCTTTTTTTACATAATAAGTTTGGGTTATTTTTTGAAATTGAAAAAAAAGATTGGCTACTCTGATAAACTAATCTTATTATTTATAGGATTTTCTACTTTATTAATTGCAATACCGGAATTTTTTTATGTAAAAGATATCTATCCTGTTCACTTCCGAGCAAATACTGTTTTTAAGTTCCATTTTCAAGCTTTTATAATTTTAGCATTAGTATCAAGCATAATGTTACTGAGAATTTTTCAAAACTTTAAAATCTCGTTATTTAATATAATTTATTTACCCTTGATATATCTGTTATCTTTGTTAGTTATGATTTATCCATATATTGCAGTCAAGTCATATTATGGAGATTTAAAAAAATATCAAGGGTTAAACGGATTAACTTATCTTGAAGGCCTTTATCCTAGCGATTATCATGCAATTTCTTGGGTTAGGACAAATATTAAAGGTCAACCAGTTATTTTAGAAGCTACTGGAGATTCATATACTGATTATGCAAGGGTTTCTTCAAATACAGGCCTGCCAACAATCCTTGGCTGGTATGTTCACGAGTGGTTGTGGCGAGGCAATACAACTGAAGAAAATAAAAGAGTTGAGGATATAAAAACTCTATATCAAACTACTGATTTGGAGCAAACTAAGGATTTAATAAAAAAATATCACATTTCCTTAGTTTTTATTGGGGCATTAGAAAAACAAAAGTATCCTGGGATAAATGAACATAAATTTAGTGACTTGGGTAAAGTAATTTTTCAAGAGGAAGACACCAAAATATTTAAAATGAACTAGCTTATTGATAGAATTTATTTAGTGTTTCCGTAATTATAACTACCACCAGATTGACTGTAACCACCTTTAGGAGCAAGAACAAAATAATAAATTAGGAAATAAATTATTCCACCAACCACTACATAAATTAAAATCCACTGCCACAAGGGTCTTTTACCATACCCGGTTGGTGTATCTTCAGCCATAGTTTAAGTAAATCAATAATTTAAGTCTTTGTCAATAGCTTACTTAATTAGCCGCTTAATGGTTTTACCTGCTGTAAAACCTGGGGTTTTTTTGTTGGGGATTTGAATTGTTTCACCAGTTTGAGGATTTCTTCCGCGACGAGCTGCTCTTGATCTTATTAAAAAAGTACCAAAGCCGGTAATAACTACCTTTTCCCCTCTAATAAGACAGTCTCTAATTAAACCAAAAGTTGAATCAACCGCATCACGGGATGCCCTTTTAGTCAAATTGGCCTTTTTAGCCACTTTTTCAATCAATCCATTTTTAGTCATGTTAGTTGATAAATTAACAGATGTTTAGGCTTTTGACAAGGGCCAAAATCGATGTTATTGTGGCGAAGTCATTGTGGATTCCGAAACCCGAGTTTCTCTAATAGCTGTTATTTTAACTGCTCCTGGTACCATTACCTCTTTTGATATCCTGCCCGCTATATCATGAACCAGCTTGGGTAACTCATCATCGGAGATTCTATCCGGTATAACAATTACCCTCACTTCTCTTCCTGCCTGCAGGGCAAAGGCTTTTTCAACGCCTTCAAAGGAGGTGGCAATTTTTTCTATATCATCCATTCTCTTAATATAATCCTGGACATTCTCATGCCTGGCTCCCGGTCTCCCACCGGATATGCTATCAGCAATACAGACCAAAATCGATTCAACCGATGAAAAAGGTTGATCTTCATGATGCTGAGCAATACAATCTATCACGTTTTGAGGAATATTAAACTTTTTGGCAATAGCAACTCCTTTTTCTACATGAGTACCTTCATTTCCCTCGGTGATAATTTTTCCAATATCATGCAGCAAACAACCAAGCCTAACCACATTAAGATCTGCTCCGATTGTTCTTGCCAGCTCCACTCCGATTTGAGTTTCCTCTTGTGTATGCTGGATTAAATTTTGGCCGTATGAGTATCTATATTTAAATCTTCCCAAAAGCGCTACTAAATCTGCCGGTAAATTATAAACCCCCACATCATGACAAAGTTTTTCTCCTGCCGAAAGCATTAATTTTTCAATATCTTCTTTGGTCTTTTCAACAATTTCTTCAATCCTTTGTGGTTGAATCCTGCCATCAGCTATTAACTTTTCTAAAGCTACTCTGGCAATTTCTCTTCTGACCGGATCAAATGAGGAAATAATTAAGCTATCGGGAATTTCATCATCCATCACCACATCAACTCCGGTTGCCTGTTCAAAAGTCCTAACATTCCTACCTTCTTTTCCAATAATTCTTCCTTTGATCTCCTCATCAGCCAACTTTACTCTGGAAGTGGTAAATTCAGAAATTACATCTGTTACCCCATGAAGCATGGCATCTGCTAAAATCTCTTTTGCTTGTCTTTCAGATTGAAGTTTTATCTCATCTTCAGCTTCTTTAACTTTTTTGGAAATTTCTCCGGCCAAATCTCTTTCAAGTTGCTCTAGAATAATCTTTTTTGCTTCATCTGCAGATATGCTTGAAGTTTTATCTAATTTTTCTACTAAATCTTTTCTTAATTTCTCCAGCTGTTCTAATTTTTCATCAATCAGTTTAGCTTTTTCGCCGATTTGGCGCTCGCGTTCTTCCAAAATACCTTCTCGTTTGGAAAGTTCTGTTACATCAGCACTAGAAGAAAAACCACCTGCTGGCCCTTTAGGAGAAAACGTTCTTTGCATATAAAAATACTTTCATTGACTTAATTATATTCTCTTTTAATAACTTTTTCAACAATCTCTCTGATAACTTCATATTCAAACCCCCTTTGCAGTAGAAAATCGTAAGCCTTTTTTTTCAACTTCAAGGGTTCCAGATTTTTCCAGGAATTTATTTTTTTCAAAATTAGTCTAGTGACAACTTCTGCCTCATTTTTAGCTTGTAACTCATTATCTGTTATTTGCTCCACTATTTCTTTACTAATTCCTTTTTGAAAAAGCTCTTGTTTAATTACCCTCAGACCTTTCTTTTTGCTTCTTGCATCAATCCATGCCCTGGCAAATTCCAAATCATTTAATATTCCTTTTCGCTTTAATGCTGTAATTACTGATTCAACTGACAAATCACTTATTGTATCTTTACCCTTAATTCTGAATTCTAAATTTTTGATTCTAAAATAGTCTCTAGCTTCCTTTTCACTTCTTTGTCTTATTCCCAGCCATCTATACATCTTTTCTATCAACTTACCGACTTCTGCTTCAAGTAACAGTTTATTAATGAGCGGTAAATCGAGCATTTTTCCAGGGATTAATCTGTGTTCTACCACCAAATCCTCATCTGCTCCAAAAGCAAACTGTCCGTCTAAAAAAATATTAAATCTCCTTGAATTTTTCTTCTGCGGCTCAATTGAGGTAATTTTCATAGGTTAATTATATTTGCATATAAAAATAAGATAATGATATAATATACTCCATATGCAGTGCTATAAGATAGAATCAGGATTTCAAATTGGTGATACCGTTTTAATTGGCCGTCTAGGGACTCCTGTTGAAAAAGAAGACTTAGAAATGCTTGAGGGAGATCCTAACTTAGCCACCGCTTTTGGGGGCTGGGGAAGAATTGCTAGAGTAGCGCATCGTACTGTCAGTTTACATAAATTAGAAGGTGGCTATCGTTCAGATCTGATCGGTGAGTATAAAGAAGGGGAAATTAATAGGTCTCCGGCGAGAGGAAGAGTCCGTTTTGATAATGCAAATGCCCAGGGAAAAATAATTTTATTTGGTATGGTACTACCAATCAAACTTTAAACAGTTTCTTTAATTACTCCGGCGCCTTCGTCTTGCTCTTCTTCCCCAACTACTAATCTATCTTTCCCATCTTTAGGTTTTCCCCAAGCTTCTCTAATTTCTTTTTCTAACTCCTTAGCATCTTTAGGATTTTCCTTTAGGTGGGTCACTGATACCAGGCGACCTTGACCCAACATTTTTTCACCCCATCTGATAAAGGCTCCACTTTTATTAAGTATTCCCAGCTCCAGTCCCACATCCAAAAGCTCGCCCTCGTGTGAAATACCATTAATATCCATATCAAACTCAGCAATTCTAAATGGAGGAGCCACTTTGTTTTTAACTACTTTTACTCTATGGCGGGAACCTACTACCATATCTCCCTCTTTAATATTTTCAATCTTTCTGACATCTAGTCTAATTGATGAATAAAACTTAAGGGCTAATCCTCCTGTTGTTGTTTCAGGATTTCCAAACATCACTCCGATTTTTTGTCGCAGCTGATTGGTAAATATAACAATTGTATTAGTGTTTGAAACAGCACCGGTTAATTTCCTTAAGGCTTGAGACATCAGTCTTGCTTGCATACCCATAACAGAATCGCCCATTTCTCCCTCGAGCTCCGCTCTGGGGACCAAAGCTGCTACAGAATCAATGACCACCACATCAATCCCTCCTGATCTAATTAGACTCTCGGCAATCTCCAGAGCTTGCTCGCCAGTATCCGGTTGGGAAATTAAAAGATCATCTAAATTAACACCGATTTTTTGAGCTCTTTGAGGGTCTAGAGCATGTTCGGCATCAATAAAAGCTGCTACTCCGCCTTTTTTTTGGGCTTCAGCTATAACATGCAGTGAAATTGAGGTTTTTCCGCCCGCCTCAGGACCGTAGATTTCTATAATTCTTCCCTTTGGTAAACCACCAACCCCTAAGGCTAAATCTAGCGCAATAGAACCTGTAGGAATAACTTCTGTAGCAAACTTTTCTACCCTTTCACCCAAACGCATGATGCTACCTACACCATAATCTTTTTGGATTTGGGCCAGGGCTGCTGAAACTGCAGCTTTTCTTGCGTCACCATTTTGAGTCATGATCTTTATATAGCAGATTTTCTAAAACCAAACAATACCCCAAAATATCTATAGTTGCCGGTCGGGGATGAGAGAATTGAACTCTCTACTTCTCGGACCCCATCCGAGCGGTCTACCGATGACCTAATCCCCGTAACCTGTTGTATTTTAACATTCACCCCTTTATCATAACAGCATGAAATTAATTTGTTTAAACACTTGGGGAGGTAGGGTTTTTAATCCTCTAATGCAATTTATAAAAGATAGTGCCAAAGATACTGATATTTTTTGTTTTCAGGAAATCTTCAAAACAACAGAGAATATAAAAGTATACGAAGGATTTAGAGTGAATCTCTTTAACGAGTTTTCAAAAATTCTCAATGACCACCATGGTTATTTTACTTCTGCTTTGGATAATTACATAACTGGTAGTTTTCAGCAAAATTTTATAAGTTTTAACGTTTCTGCTGGATTGGCAATCTTTATCAAAAAGGGATTAACTGTAAAAGATAGCGGTGATTTCTTTATCTTTGGAAATAATAATAGTTTCAATCCAAGTGATGTTAATAGCGTGCCCAGAAATTTACAATACTTAAGTTTTACTTTTAAAAGTAAAGAATTTATGGTTTGTAATTTACACGGTCTTTGGGTTAGGGGACCAAAGATAGATACTGAATCCAGAATTCAACAGTCTAAAAAAATTAAAAAATTTTTGGATAAACAAAATTGTGCAAAAATCATTTGTGGAGATTTTAATCTGGATATAAATACCCAGAGTATAAAAATATTAGAGGGGGGTATGGAAAATTTAATTAAGAAATATAAAATCTCTACCACAAGAAGCAAACTATTTCCTCGCAGTGATAAGTTTGCAGATTATATTTTTGTTTCTGACAAAGTAAATGTTTTAGATTTCAAGGTACCCAATATTGAAGTGTCAGACCATTTGCCTTTGATTTTGGAATTTTCTTAAGATGAATGAGCATTTAAATATCAAAATTTATGGTATAGTTCAGGGGGTGTTTTTTAGAACCAGTGCCAAAAAAGAAGCGGAAAATTTAAATATTTCTGGATTTGTTCGAAACGAAAGCGATGGAACAGTCTATATTGAAGTAGAAGGAAAAAAGAAAAGTTTAGATAAATTTTTGCAGTGGTGTAAGGATGGTCCAGAAGCAGCTCAAGTTGAGAAAATAGAAGTTAGCGCTGGACCGCTCAAGAATTTTTCAGGATTTAACAGAGATTTTACTGATTATTAAATTTTACCCAACAATTCTTTCCCAGGGGAATTCATCCCGGCCAAAGTGACCATAGGCTGCCGATGGTAAATAGATTGGCCGCCTTAAATCCAAACCATCTAATATTCCTTCAACTGAAGTATCTAATATTTTATTCATAAAAGAGAGTATGAATTGATGGGATTTTTTCTCAGTACCAAAAGTTTCTACATCTTGCATGGTTGGTTTTTTAGCTCCAATAAAATAGGCCAGTCTAACTTCGCACCTATCTGCTAAACCTGCAGCCACAATATTTTTCGCCAAAAACCTGGCCGCATAAGCTCCTCCCCGGTCTACTTTTGACGGCTCTTTGCCAGAAAAACAACCCCCTCCTACTCTAGCATACCCCCCATAAGTATCAACTACAATTTTTCTGCCAGTTAACCCACAATCCGATGCCGGCCCACCGTTGTGCCAAATACCGGTACCATTAACAATTAAATCTTTTTTTGAAATTTTAAAACCAAAAACATCTAGCACAGGAACTACTACTGAATTGTAAATATCGTCTTTAACCTGATCTAAATCGATAGATTCCTTGTGTGGTATCGCTATAACCACTTGTGTGACTTTGTATGGCTTTCCATCCTTATATGCTATAGTAACTTGGGATTTACCATCTGGACGCAAATATTTTACAATATTTTCAACTCTGACTTGATCCATTCTTTTAACTAAAGCGTGTGCCATGGTAATAGGTAGTGGCATTAAACTATCTGTTTCCCGACAGGCAAACCCAAACATCATTCCCTGATCACCAGCCCCTTTTTTCTTAACCCCCACAGCGATTTCCGGAGATTGTTCATGTACAAATATTTCAATTGGTGACTGGTCGGAAAAATTAAATTTAGGATCTGTATAACCTAATCTTTTTATTTGATCACAGGCAATTTTTTTAAAATCTATTTTTGCTTTTGCTCCAATTTCTCCGGCAATAATTAATCTGTTATTTCCTGCTAAACACTCAATGGCAGTTCGACCATTTGGATCTTGAGCTAAAACAGCATCTAAAATGGCATCAGAGATTTGGTCACAGATTTTATCCGGGTGACCGCTGCAGACTGACTCTGATGTAAAAGTTGTTAAACCGTTTTTTGCCATTGAAAAACCTCTCATTTGAGAGGCTTTAAGTTTTCCTTCGACTTCTCTCAGGACGCATCTTCCTCTCAAGGATTTGGCACCGTTTCTTTTCGGTTGCCGGCTCGCTTTTTGGGCGGCACTCTTGATGCATTAATATTAAATCATGAATCGGCTATTATTGCAAGGCGTCTGTATTGACACCATCTTTAAAATCTATTTCCGGATATTTATGTAAAATATCTGCTAACACTTTTTTTAAAGTTACATATTCTTCAGCATTTTTCGCTTCATATTTTATGGTTAAATAGGGGCCGTTTTGAGAAGCACGAATTACTCCCATTAAGTTTTCAGTATCAAAACGTACACCATCAATTTCTACATAAGAGGCTGTTGGATAAACTGCCTTTATATCTTTCGCAATTCCATCACTAACCATTTTAAATTTAATATTATCTGGACAACCAACTTTGATTTCCGGACTGGAATGATATTTTGGTAGTTCATCAACTACTTGATCTAAGGATTTACCAACACGAGTTAGATATGAGAGTAGTCTAAGTGTGGCATATGCCTCATCATCATGGCCGTAAAAATTATCTGCAAAAAACATATGACCGGAAAGTTCTCCTGCAAAAGGCGCTCTTTCTTCTTTAAGTTTAGCCTTAATAAAAGAATGGCCTGTTATCCAAATAATCGGTACTCCCCCGTGTTGCTCTATGACATCTCGGGTTTGTTTGGAACATAACACATTAAAAACTATTTTAGCTCCAGGCATAAAATCTAAAACATCCATGGCAAATATAGAGACTAAAGTGTCATTCCAAATTAATCTACCCTGACTATCAACTATACCCATTCTGTCACCATCAGTGTCATAGGAAAATCCAATATCGGCTTTTTCTTTTTTTACCCTCTCGGCTAATCTTTCTTGCACTTCCCGCTCAGTTGGATCTGCAGTCCCCAGAGGAAACGTCCCGTCAAGTTCGGTGTGTTGTTCGACAACCTCACATCCCGCTTCACGCAAAATCTTGGGTAAAAACATACCAGCAGTTCCATAAATTGTATCCACCACCACTTTAAATTTGCCAATTTTACCGGCTCTTCTTAAAATATCGGCTTTATATTCAGGAAAAATATCCATCTTTTTGATACTGCCTTTGCGGTTAAACTTTTTAAATTGTCCACCCTTGGCAATTTCCTTAAGCTGCTGAATTTCAACTCCAGTCATGGTGTCAGAAAAACCGACAGCCATTTTTATGCCGTTATACTCGGCTGGATTGTGAGAAGCGGTAATCATGGCTGCTCCTTTAAACCGCAAGGGATACTGAGCAAAATAAACAATTTGGGCCAGCGCTAAACCAATATCTACTACATCTATTCCAGCTTCCACCAAACTTTTAATAAAAGCTTTGGAATAAGCTTCAGATGTCACCCGATTATCTCGTCCCACCACCACCTCCCAGATTCTACGCTGATATAGAAAAGTGGCATAAGCTTTTCCCAAAAGCTCCATTAAATCTTCGCTTAAATCTACCCCGGACACTCCCCGCAGGTCATACCCGCGGAAGATATGATCATTAATCGTCACTTTTGACATTCACCAATGATATAATAACTTCATGCCTTATATCAAGAAACAACAAAGACCGGCAATTGATCAGCTAGTAGAACTCAAGAACTTTACCGTAAAATAATCGGCCCTTATGCGGATACTAAAATTTCAGAAAATGGAGATGTAGAATAGGGGATTATTTTTTTGGAAATTGTTGTTTAACTCTTTTCCTAGCATAAACTTTAGAATGCGGACCAATTTCTCTAAAGCGCACAGTAGTAGTGCTTAACCATTCGTATACAATACTTACATCATCTGTAATGCTAAAGGCCCATTGACCCTCCATCTTTTTGGTTAAAGGATGATTATTTAGTCTGGTATCATTCGGATTCTTGATAAATACTAAAATTCGTTTCTCAGCTAACTTGTTTAATTCAAGGCTTGCTATGGATAATTCTCGCAGCTGCTCGTTAAACTTACCTAATCTTTCGACCTTTACCATTCCTATCCTTTATTTCTTCCCTTAAGTTTCGGAAGTAGCTTTTCACATCTTCCTCAGTTTCCCATACCTCGTCATCTTGATAAATAACCTTTCTTATCCCTTCACGCACTAACTCGGAGATTGAGGCATATCTTCTCTCTTCTAAAACTCTTTTAGCATCTTTGTACATTTCTTTTGGTAAGGAAATATTTATAGTAGTTGTCATAATATGGGTATTGTATGATATTCATACAATCTTTGTCAATTATTTATCTCTATGCTATAATTTATTAATGCAATACTTACCGATAATATTAACTGTAGCTTTGGCACATCTTTTGGCTGTAATTAGTCCTGGACCGGATTTTATAATGATTACTAGAAATAGTTTAATGTATTCGCGTAAAACCGGTATTTATTCTGCGATTGGTTTGTCTTTAGGAATTTTAGTTCATATTACCTATTCTTTGGTGGGAATTGGTTTGATAATTTCCAAATCAATTTTGCTTTTTAATACCATTAAATTACTGGGGGCAGCTTATTTAATCTATTTAGGATATAAATCATTAATTTCAAAATCTGCAAAGATTAACCTTTCTAAGAAAAACCGCAAACAGGACATAAGTAAAGTGAAAGCTATAAGAATGGGCTTTCTTACCAATGTAACCAATCCAAAGGTAACATTATTTTTCTTGAGTTTATTTACTCTTGTGGTTACTCCAACCACGCCCTTTTATATTAAGTTTTTAATGGTAACAGAAATATCTGTTGTGACATTTACATGGTTTGTTTTAATTGCCTATCTAACATCACATCATTTAGTAAAAAGTAAAATTGGTGTCATTCAACATTTTGCTGAAAAGTTTATTGGGGTTGTACTAATAGCCCTCGGCCTCAAAGTCGCTTTTTCTTCCTCTAAATAAGTTAGACTTCTACTCCCCAGTGTTCAATCACTAAACCGTTTTTAATGAGCAAAGTCTCAATAGTTTCTCGTTTATGTTTTATGTTAATACTATGCCAACTGAATCGTGCTATCACTTTATCTTCTTCGATAGCTATATTTTCAATTGTTACTCTTAAATCCGGCAAAGATTTCCTGGCTCCTTTTACAATTTGTTTAAATTCTTCCGGCCCATCAACTTTTACATTTTTAGACCTTCTTTTATCATTCTGATGATCAATATATTCGGGAGCAAATATTGAATCAACTTCAGGTATATCACCAGTGCTAAAGATTTCTGCAATCTTTTGAACAATAGCTTTATTATCTTCCATAATTTATTTATACCACCTTTGCGATTGGGGAAGTTGATCAGTCTTACCCCAACCGCTACATAAAGTTATCCTCGTCCATTATCTTCGCATCCACCTTGGGTTACGATAAGTACTTCTAACTTTTACGTAATAATCCCCATTTGGACCTGCCAAAGTTCGAGGTCTCTCATGCAACACCCTCTCTGTAGTTGTAAGTCTTATAGGACGATCACACAAGATTACATCAAGGATAGGGTCTTGGCCATCTCCACCTTTTTTCAAGTTTGCACTATTTCCCTTACCTTCCAAAGTTAGTCCTACGACTCTTCTCCCGCCAACTCCTGGACCTTCCAGTATTAATCGTTGGATTTCTCCCCTGGCATCTAATTGCCTGGAATCTACTAGCAAAGACTTACCATTTCGGTCAGTATATACTCCGTAATCATCAGGTACAACCGCGACTATTTCTCCATTTACTTTTATTTCTGGTGACATATTTCTCACCTCCTTTCAAAAAAATATCAAATATGTTTTTCTCTGCGGCTGTGGAAGTTAATCAAGTTCCCCAACCGCTATCTAAAGTTATCCTCAACCATCCCTATACCTGCGTATCCACATGGGATTACGGGAAGTATAAGTATTTCTAACTCGTTTTATAGGACGATCTCGCAAAATTACATCAAGAATAGGCTCTTTTCCGTCCCCACCCCTTTTGGTGTTTGAACTACTCCCTTTACCTTCATTAGTAAGACCAATTATTCTTCTTTCTCCAATTGCTGAACCACCTAAAATTAGGATCTGTTTTGTCTTGTTTGCATCTATTTGTCTAGAATCTACAAGAACATGACTATTACCATCTAACGTCGGATAGTATCCGTAATCATCTGGTACATCAGCAATTAGTTCTCCGTTCATTCTTATTTCCGGACTCATATTTCTCACCTCCTTTCATATATTTTTGGGCATTAAAAATGCCCGTGTCTTCCTTTTAGTTTCCTAAAAAGAAAATACGGGCGAATTTATCGCGCTACCACCGTAATTTAGTTTAAAAAAACACACCTTTTGGGTGTGTCAGAATAAGCTATCTTATCCTTGCTCCAGCTTTTGCTGACACAAGTTTGTTCTATAACGGGAACTTCCCGTGCAAGACTACTTTTAGTTCACCTTGCCGGCTCATAGGGGAATCTTTCCTAATCAACGCCTTTACAATATTTAATTGTAAATAGAGTATACCACAAAAAATTAACTTGTCAACTATAAGCCTATTTAGAGGGTGATAAATTTCCAGGGTTCTTTGGTGTTTTTTGTTTCTTCTGCTTTTACCACCTTTTTTCCCTCTTCTTTTAACTCTTCTACTAACTTCTCGTTCTCTTTATTTAGATTTTTGTCAGTTGCTGAAAATAGCACCAGGGAAACTCCTGAAGCACCCCACACATATTTATTTAGCTCAGGGTGTTTGGTCAGATAATTTGTCAACTTAACTGTAAGATTTAAATTTTTTTGTGCCTGTTGTTTTTTACTCATAGACTAATTATACCACTTTTTTAATAACCCAGATTTAGTATTTTACTCCTCTTAGTGAATCCTTTTCTATATTCCAAAAATCTTTCCTTGATATCTTCTATTGCCCAGGTATACCACAACTCAGGATTACCTCTTTTGATTACTCTATCTCTATCCACAAGCTCATCTGGACTATCTAATGAAAATAATGTATGTCTATGTAAATGACCATGAGCGCTATCATAACGGACAATCGTGATCCAATCATTTTCTAGTTTTATTTCGTAAGACACATTGATTACCTCCATGATATCTCCTTTCTCATCAATTTTACGAAGATGTGTTATTTTGTCAAAATTGGTTAAATATATTTCTTTTGGTATGGTTTCTGTGACAGTCAATGTGCGACTTTTATCTTGCTGCACTAATTTAATTAATTCATTGATTACACTACCTGAATAATATTTACGTTTTACTTTTCTGCGCTTTCTCATGGAATATTTTCTTTTTACCCTTTTTAATCTTTTTTCTGGGGGTCACATCTATAAAAGTAACTCCTATTTCTTTCATAAGTCTTTCAAATTCCTTATCTGACCAGCTACTTTTAGAATTATCCATATAGTCACACTACTACGAATATAACCCGAAGTCAATACGGGAGAGTTCTAAATAAATAGTCCTCAAGTACATTCAAGGCCTCAGGAAAAGCCGCTCTACCAAATCCCACTCTAATATGTTGTCTATCATAATCAAAGACAGAAGAAGGGATAACTAATACTCCAGCTTCACTTACTACTCTTTCGCAAAACTGGTATGAATCTTCACCTGATCTTATTTTCGGAAAAGCAACGCTCCCAGCTTTAGGTCTAATCCAGCTAAATAAATCCTGGTGTCTTGTAGTAAAATCGTCAAAAATGTTCATATTTTCTTGTATCCTTTGAATATTTTCTCTTATGATACCGTCTTTATTCTGAAGCCCTATGATTGCTAAAATTTCGCTAGGGGCACTGCTACAAATAGTTGTGTAGTCTTTAAAATTGGCTACTCCATCCATAAGTTTTTTATCCTGAGTAGTTAGCCATCCTATTCGAAGTCCAGGTAAACCAAAAACCTTAGACATTCCAGATAAACTGACTGCTTTGTCATACTCTTCTGTAGCAGAGGGTAATCTGTCCTGGGGATCAAATTCTAACATGCGATACATTTCATCGGAAAATAAATATGCTCCTTGAGCAGCAACGATATCAACCATTTCTCTAAATTCTTTCAGACTCGGCAAATATCCAGTTGGATTATGAGGAAAATTCATTACCACTAATTTTGTATTATGTCTCATAGAGTCCTTTAAAAAATCTAGATCAAATTTCCAACCTTTTTGTTCTTCTCCTTCCCAAGGAGTTACTTCACAACCCAAACCTCTTGCTATTTCATAAAGTGATTGATAAGCAGGATAAGGCGCTATCACATGATCACCGCTTCTTAAGATGGTATTCATAGCAAGAAAAATTCCCTCTTCTGGAGCGGCGACTAAAACATTGTCATCTTTTAATCCAGTATATAGACCCGCAATTTCTGATCTAAGTAACGGATTACCTCTGGATTCTGTATAACCTAAATGCAAATTATCCCATAATGACCTTGCTTGAGGATTTGCCATATCAATTAGCTTTTTTTGGGATAATGGTTCGCAATCAGAAGGTGATAATTGATATTGGACGGAAAATTCATACCTGGCAAAATATCTCTCTATTTCAAAATTTTTAATTTCCATGAGTTATTAAGTATTGAGAATTACCTCTTTGGAGATTGTTTCTTGGCCCGGGCTTTTTGGGCATGGCCGAATTTGCGTCGTTCTTTTACTCTGGCATCGCGGGTTATAAATCCTTCTTTTTTCAAAACTGGTTTTAACTCCGCGTCTGATTTTACTAAAGCTCTGGCAATTCCATGAATCAAGGCTTTGAGTTGTGATACTTGTCCGCCGCCTTCTACTTTAACCATAATGGTATATTTCCCAGTGGTCTTTGTTATTTCCAAAGGCCTGTTATATAGTTTTTGCAAGATTGCTCCGGCAAAATATTCACCAACTGGTTTGCCATTAACTGTGATTTGGCCCTGGCCAGGAATTAATCTTACTCTTGCTACTGATTCTTTTCTTCTTCCTACTGCCGAAATTGAATTATTTTTTGTTTTTGGTTTATCTGTATCCATGCATTATGCTCCGATTTGTTTTGAATATGGATGTTCCGCACCTTTAAAAACTTTTAGTTTTTTAATCATTTGTTTACCTAATTTACTACCTGGTAACATCCCGGCCACTGCATGCTCTATAACAAATTCCGGTTTTTTAACTATTACTTTATCAAAAGTTTCTACAGTTAACCCTCCTGGATAACCTGAATGTCTGGTATAAGTTTTATTCATCATTTTTTTACCGCTTAATTTTATTTTTGAGGCATTAGTTACTACTACGTAATCACCAGTATCTAAGTAGGGGACAAAAGATGGTTTATTCTTACCCATTAATATCATAGCCACCTCACTGGCTAACCTTCCCAGGATTTTGTCTTTAGCATCAACTAAATGCCATTTTCTGATGATTTGTTTAGCTGATAATTTATTAGTGCCCATAATTTTATTTGGACTTTCTTGAAATCTTTTTATTTGTTGATGCAGTTTTTCTAACAGAAAGTCCAGTTCGACCTTTTTTCTCGGAAGTTTCTTTTTTTATCTCTTCCTGCTTTTTAATTGGTTCTGCTTTTTTAACTGTCCCCTGCACCCTGTCCCCTGCACCCTTTTCTAAAGGCTTTAGCTTCTCTGCTCCAATTAAACTCATCTTAATTATCATTGTTTGATCTCCTGGCCTAGTACCCATTCTTACCATTGAGGTATAACCAGAAACTCTATTTCCCATTTTTGGCAAAACTTCTTTCAAAAACCTGTCAGATAAACTGGAATTGGATAAATAGGAATGGAATTTATCTTGGGTCTTACTATTCTTGGCTAAAGTAATGACTTTATCAACTAAACCTTTAATTGCTTTGGCTTTAGCTTCCGAAGTTTGGATAGTTCCGTATGTAAAAAGAGACTGCACTAAACCTTTAAAAAGGAGTTGCCGGCTATCACGATCCCTACTAAGTTTATAACCATAAACTCTATGCCTCACGAAGAGTCAACCCCCTCTCAACTAGCTTTTCCGATATTAAACTTAATGATTTGGTGCCTAAATTTTTAGCCTTTAGCAGTTGTGCCCTGGGAATATTGATTAAATCCTCAATAGTATTTATCTCAATTGCTTTCAAGGCATTGGTAATTCTTACAGGCAAATCTAGCTCTTCAATGGTCAGTTTTAAAACCTCTTCTGAAATTGTCGTACCCTGCTCTACAACTTCTTCTTCATCAGGCTCATAAACTTTGCGGAAAGTTTCAGATAAAATTTTTGCCGCTTCATTTAACGCATTAAGCGGGGACAGCGATCCATTGGTAGTAATATCCAAAGTCAACTTGTCAAAATCCGCACTTCTGCCAACACGAGTTGGGTCAACAGAATAATTAATTGCCACAATCGGAGAAAATAGGGCATCCACAGCAATTACCCCAATTTCATTTATCTTTCTATCTTCTGCCATAGAATAACCTTTGCCAACTTCTGCTGTTGCTTCTATATTCAGCTTCGATTTGGAATCAGTCAGATTAGCAATCACTTGTTGTGGATTTACTATTTCTCCTGGACCTTCTATCTCGAAATCTCCTGCTTTAACTTGTTTTTTACCGACTGCCTTAAGAGTTAATTTAACTGACTTTTCTGAGGAAATCTGTAGATTAATTTTTTTAAGATTTAATATTATTTCAATTACATCTTCCATTACCCCATCTATAGTAGAAAACTGATGCGCCACCCCATCTATTTTTACAGAAGTTATTGCAGCCCCCTTAAGAGATGTCAAAAGGATCCGTCTGAGGGAATTTCCCAAGGTATGACCAAACCCTGTTTCTAAAGGTTCAATTACAATCTTGGCATAATTTTCTTTTTCGAGTTCTGTTTTAACCTTAAACATATATTTTATCTACTGTAATACTCAACAATTAATTGCTCATCAATAGCTTGCTCCATCTCTTCCCTTTTAGGAATTTTTAAAACCTTGCCTACTGTAGCTTTTCTATCAAGCCACTCTGGCAAGGTCGAAATTTCCAAGCTCTTTTTAATCTGTGTATTATCTCGCAATTTATCTGATATTGCAATAGTTGAACCTGCTCTTACTCTAAAAGATGGTATGGTTACCTTTTTGCCATCAACGCTAACATGTCCATGCGAGACTAATTGTCTTGCTCCATTTCGACTGGTTGAAAAACCTAACCGGTAAACTATATTATCAAGCCTTGTTTCTAAAAGTTCAAGCAAGGCTAAACCGGTTACACCCTTTATCTTCTCGGCTTTCTTGATGTATCCTTTAAACTGTCGCTCCAAAATTCCATAAAACCTTTTTGCTTTTTGTTTTTCGCGAAGCTGCAGCCCATATTCGGAAATTCTTCTTCGCATTCTCGCCCCATGTTGACCAGGAGGAACCGCTCCTTTTCGCTCCAAGGCTTTAACATCTTTAGCAAAAAGAGCAATCCCTTCCCTTCTCGATAATCTCCGTTTGGGTCCAGTATATCTTGCCATTAAACTCGTCTCCTTTTTTTAGGTCTTGGCCCATTGTGCGGTATTGGAGTCACATCAGCAATCAAAGTTATATTTATCCCTGCACTTCTTAAGGCTTTTATGGTGGCGTCCCGCCCTGAACCCGGACCTTTGATGTATACTTCCACCGAAGACATGCCAAAATTTTTGGCTTTTTGGGCAACAGTCTCCATAGCAGAAATGGCGGCAAAAGGAGTGGCA
>Ga0209515_10005078_pt1 | contig 17309 bp, 20 predicted proteins | sample Subgroupgradi54m_FD_187454 | JGI IMG/M metagenome (GOLD analysis project Ga0209515, IMG submission 187454) | Subsurface groundwater microbial communities from S. Glens Falls, New York, USA - GMW60B uncontaminated upgradient, 5.4 m (SPAdes)... ...
CTTCCGGTTTTTCGTTATTCTTTTCATTGGACAGCTCCTTTCTTTCTCCTTTCGGAGGTTTTTCCCACGTGGATTATCCACAAGGGAGCTGTCCACTTCAACTTTCAACTAAAAATAGGATGCCCTCCCGCCAGCTGAAAACGGATCTGTAATTTTACTGAAATCGCTTACAATCACAGGATTCGCAGTTTCCAGATTTGTTCCGGCTCCCGGTACCTTATTGGTATTAATAAGATAGGACTCGACAGCAGTCTGAAGAACCCTTAAATCCCCCTTAACACGGGAAACTCTGGCATTCACATTCAACCCCATCATCCGTGGAAGCGCAATACCGGCAATAATAATGATAATTGAAACCACTACCAGTACTTCCAACAGCGTGAAGCCGTTTTTTTGTTTTATTATAACTATATTCATTTTAACGTTGCCTCTCCACGAACAGGATGCCCCTTCATCCCTGACAAGGGATGAAGGGGCTCTCAAAATTACCTCAAAACTTACTTACCATTCGAAACGCAAATAGCACCACTACTGCAGGTAAGGACTCCGGCACTGCTAATAGACGCTGTTCCATTCCCACCTTTACCCAAAGAGAATAGGACATAATACTGCTTGCCTGTAGTAGAGTTCGTAGAATACCCATAAGTCGAAGTACCGCCGGCTGAAAATGGATCCGTAATTTTACTGAAATCGCTTACAATCACAGGATCCGCAGTTTCAAGATTTGAGCCGGCTGGCGGTACCTTATTGGTATTGATAATATAGGACTCGACAGCAGTCTGAAGAACCCTTAAATCTCCACCAACACGGGAAACTCTAGCCTGATCACTTAACCCCAGCATGCGCGGAAGCGCGATACCGGCGATAATGATGATAATAGACACCACTATCAAGACTTCTAACAGCGTGAACCCTCTTTTTTGCCTTAATATATTCATTGTAATGCCTCCTGTTTGTGATTTTATTTTTTTATCTGAAAAGTCCTTATCAACCACCTACTTGCAACGCCTTGAGCATATCGAAAATGGGAAGCATCAGAGAAAGCATGATAAATCCCACAATCCCACCCACGATAAACAAAAAGGCCGGCTCAATCATATCGCTCACCTTTTTGACCTGATAACTTATAAGCTTGTCATAAAAATCAGCGATCTTGAGCAACATCTTATCCAGGCTGCCAGACTCTTCCCCCACACTTATCATCTGAACGACTTCAACGGGAAATTCTTTATCTTCACGGAATGTATCCCCGAGACGCCCCCCCCTCTCCACCGCAGAACAGGCTTTGTCAAGGCTTTCTTCAATCAGCTTATTCTGCGCCACCTTTTTTGAGATCGTGAGAGACTGGAGGATGGGAACCCCTCCCGCAATAAGTGTGCCGAGCGTTCTAGCCCACCGGCTCATAATAACTTTCCGATTCAAAGAGCCAAAAGGGGGAAGCTTCAATTTCAAGATATCAATGTACCTGCTTCCCCTCTCTGTTTTCTTTAAAAAATTTACCATAACAAATAGTAAAATGCAAATAACAAAAATCAAAATATAATACTTTTTAGCAAATTGACTCAAATCATATAAAAACCTAGTCGGCCAAGGCAGGGGAACTCCTGATTTGAGGAAGATTTTGACAAAATTCGGAACTACCACCGTCACCATAAGACTCACCACTAAAATGCTAACTACAATCATTATAATAGGATAAGTCATGGCACTCTTGACTTTCTTTTTGAGCTCAAATTGATCTTCCAGAAGTTTGACATACCTGCTTAGGATAATTTCCAAAGTCCCGCTGCTCTCACCCACCATCACCAACGTTGCGAAAAGCTCATTAAAGACTTTGGGAAATTCCGCCACCGACTCTGAGAAAGGTTTTCCGCCCTCAATACTGTTGGCGACGCTTCTCAGAACACTATTAAACTTCTTATTTTTAACCTGGTAGAGGATATTTTCCAGAGAAGGAAGAATGGGCAATCCCGCTTCCAACATATTGGAGAGCTGCATATTAAAAAAAATAAACTGCTCATCTTTAATTTTACCGCCCAGACTAAAACCACCGAGGAATTTGGATGGTCTGCCTGCAATGGCCGGCTCAACTTTAGTAACGATATAGCCCCGGGCGCTGAGCCGGTCGATAAGGATATCGGAGGAAGGAGCTTCTTGAGTTCCCGTCATGCGCTTTCCTGCAGAATCCCTGGCTGTATAGCTATAGAGAGCCATAAAGAGCAACCTTTAATCCCTTTTAGTCCTGAATCACCCTTAACACTTCCTCAAGAGATGTAAGCCCGGCCTTGGCCTTTTGAAGCCCGTCATAGACAAGAGTTTTCATCCCCTGAGAAGCAGCGTAGCGTTTGATTTCATCACTGGAGGCCTTTTGAATCGTCAACCGTCTCACTTCATTATCCGGCACCAGCACCTCGTGAATCGCGATACGTCCCTTAAATCCCATTTTGCGGCAGGCATCGCAGCCAACGGCATTATAAAGCGTAAGCTCAGAACCCGAGTCCTTGATCCCCAGGGTTTCCATCTCCGCCTTGCTGGCCTTGTAAGGCACCTTGCATTCCTTGCAAAGCCGGCGGACCAGACGTTGAGCCACCAGTCCAATCACGGAAGACGTGATAAGAAAAGGCTCAATCCCCATGTCAATAAGACGGCTGACAGCGCCGGCAGCGTCATTGGTATGGACGGTTGAAAAGACCAGGTGGCCGGTGAGCGCGGCCTGAATAGCAATGCGGGCGGTTTCCTCATCGCGCATTTCCCCCACCATCACCACATCCGGGTCCTGTCTCAAAATCGACCGCAGGCCCGAGGCAAAAGTAAGCTCCACCTTGGTATTCACCTGAATCTGACGGACCATGGGCAGGCGGTATTCCACCGGATCTTCGATGGTCACAATATTTTTACCCACATCATTGATCTGATTCAGGGAGGCATAAAGCGTGGTGGTCTTTCCGCTTCCTGTCGGTCCCGTGATGAGGATAATTCCATAAGGAGATTTTAGCAGTTTACCGTAGATCTCGATATTTTCCGGCCCAAGCCCGAGATCGCTCAACCGTACCGTCATCTGACTGGTGTCCAGAAGACGGATTACGACGTTCTCGCCGTAAACGGTTGGAACGGTTGACACGCGCAAATCAATCTGCTTGGGGCCGATACGGATCTGGATTCTTCCGTCCTGAGGCACTCGGCGCTCGGCAATATCCATGCTGGCAAGAATCTTGATGCGGGAAATCACCGCGGGCTGCAGCTTGCGCGGAATGGTAGAAACTTCATGCAGAATACCGTCCACGCGGTAACGCACCCGGAGAAAAGTCTCTTCCGGTTCAATATGAATATCGCTCGCCCCCTGCCGTGCGGCCTCAAGAAAAAGCATGTTGACCAGTTTGATGACCGGCGCTTCTTCAATCAAGCTCTCAAGCTTTTTCATTTCGACCTCGCCCGACTCGGCAAGGCTGCCCGCTTCGTTCTCAAGCGACTGAATCATTTTGCCCATGTCATCCGAGACGCTGTAATACTGGTTGATGGCGTTTTTGATTTCATCTTCGGGCGCAAGGCAGGTTTCAATATCAAGCTTGGTTTTAAGTTTGAGTTCATCCGTGGCAAAAATATTCAGGGGATCGGCCATGGCCACGCTGATCGAGTCTCCGACCCTGAAAATGGGAATCAGCGTGTATTTCCGGGCCAAGACCTCGGGGACCAGCGCAACGACTTCCGGCATGATGATAAAATTGGAAAGACTGATGAAAGGAATGTTGAGCTCATCGGCCAGGTGCGTCATCAAAACATCCTCGGCAACATAACCCAGCTTCATGAGCACTTTTCTGAGAGGTTCTCCCGCCTTCTGGGCCTCTTTTTGGGCTTTCTCCAGTTGAATCGGCTGGAGGAGCCCCTTGTCCACCAGTTGCTCGCCAAGACTTTTCCTGGTTTTATCAGGCATACCTAATTCCGAACCCCCTCACAAGCCGAAAAATAATTCAATGCCTCGACGATCTTTTCCAGCAAAATCAAATCCGGCCGAAATATATAGATCTCTTTCAAACAATCTTTCGGCGCATGAAGCACGGAAAGCTCATACCCTTCGCCTTCAAGCCGAATCTTGATGAGTCCGGCAAGATCGACATCATCATCCAAAATAAGAATTTTGGACAGCTGGTTCATGCGAAGTCTTTTTTCTACTTTTTCGTGATTTTATCAATCCGCTCGACAAGGGACTTAATATCGATGGGTTTGGTCATGAAATCCGTGGCGCCTTCCATGCGGAACATCTCCTCCATCATAGGCGCCCTCCCTGTGATCACAATCACAGGGACTTCCTTAAGAAAATCGCTTCCCTTCACTTTCTCGCCGTAACGGATTTCCTTAAGCGCGGTGAAACCATCCATATGCGGAAGAAACACGTCCATCACGATCAAATCCGGGTGCTCCTCCCTTGCTCTTTTAACACCATCGTCGCCACGCAGCGCCACCACCACCTCATAACCATTCTGTTTAAGACGCAGTTGAATAAGTTCGCTTAACTCCGCATCATCTTCGATCACAAGGATTTTTTTATTGGCCATTTCAAACCTCCTTCTCCCTTGTCTTTACACGTTCACAGGAAGCGTGAAAATAAACCGGCTTCCCTTTCTCACCTCGGATTCTACCCAAATCCGGCCGCCATGAAGTTCCACAATCTGCTTGGAAATGGAAAGCCCCAGACCTGTTCCACGGATTTCCGTTCCCGGATGGCGCTGTCTCACCTGCTCAAATTTATCAAAAATCCTTACCAAATGTTCGGAGGCGATTCCCACACCCGTATCCTCCACAGCCACCTGGGCTTTGCCGCCGTTTACAGCCACGCTCACCGTGATTTTACCCCCCGGAGGGGTGAACTTGATAGCATTATCGACGAGATTCATCAGGACCTGAAGCAACCGGCCCTTGTCAACCAAAACGAAAGGCCGGCTCCCATCTTGGCTCAAGCCAATCTCCACGTTTTTTTTCTCCGCGATTCCCTTCATGGAATCAACCGCTTCCTGAATGATGGAAAGCAGGTCGTAATGCTGTTTGTCCATGCGCATCCGGCCCGCCTCCAGCTTGGCAAAGTCAAGCAGGTCATCAATCAGCAGGGCCAGCCGGTTGACGTTGTTTCTTGCAATCTCGAACACACGGTCCCCCTGTTTTTCACCCAGTTTCACCACCCCTTCGGCAAGAAGCGCCATACTTTCCTTGATGGAATTGAGCGGAGTCCGGAATTCGTGGCTCACCGAGGCAATAAACTCGGACTTTAACTGATCCAGTTTCTTCAATTCCTGATTCGCGCGTTCCAGGGCAATATTCTTTTCCCGGATCTCGTTCTGAAGCCTGTCCCTTTCTTTTTTGTGGTCATACTTGGCCATGGCATCCTGAATCACGCGGGGAAGCGTGTTCAGATAAACCTCATCCTTGACCAGATAATTATAGGCCCCCGCCTGCATGGCCTCAACCGCGAGCTTCTCATCCCCTGCCCCTGTCATGATCACAAAGGGGATATCATAGCCGCGCTCCTTGAAGTTTTTCAAAATTGACAGCCCGTCTTGATCCGGCAGATTATAATCGGAAAGGACAATATTAAAAGAGGTGTCGGTGACCTTCTGAAAGGCTTGTATCGCTGTTTCTGCAATTTCAATACTGGATGCCGGAAAAGACTTTTCCAGCATCTTCAAAGTCAAAAAGGCGTGATCCTTATTGTCTTCGATCACCAGAATCTTGAGGGCAATGCTCTTGTAAAGATTAATCATGCCGGGTTGAATTTCGCATCTAGCATACGCACACTTGTCCCTTCAAAATTACAAAATCCCAACCCTGCCTTAAATCTATTGATAGACCTATTTATAGGTGAGGAACAAGGTTAAGTTTACATCCCTCCCATTCCATTTTCAAATAACTCTTTAAATAGAGTCAGGCGAGCCAGCGGGCAGCATCGGCGGCGTGGTAGGTGATGATAAGGTCTGCGCCAGCGCGCTTGATAGAAGTCAAAATTTCCAAAACCAGGGCTTTTTCATCCCAGCCGTTCTGGCCGGCCCATTTGACAAAAGCATATTCTCCGCTGACATTAAATGCGGCGAGGGGAACATCGAAGGCATCTCTCGCCTCCCGGATAATATCCAGATAAGCCAGGGCAGGTTTAACCATCACCATGTCTGCGCCTTCTTCAATGTCCAGCCGAATTTCGCGCAGCGCCTCTTTGCGGTTGGCCGCATCCATCTGATAACTTTTTCTGTCGCCAAACTGGGGCGCGGAAAAAGCCGCCTCGCGGAAAGGAGTGTAAAAAGCAGAGCTATATTTGGCCGCATAACTCAGGATGGGAATATGGCTAAGCCCTTTGGAATCCAAAGCTCTCCGGATGGCTTGAACACGGCCGTCCATCATATCGCTGGGCGCGATCACATCCGCCCCGGCTTCGGCCTGGGAAACCGCGGCCTTCATCAAAAGATCAAGCGTTTCATCGTTTAGAATCTCATAATCACCGCTCCGGCCGGCATCTCCGCTCTGGCGGACGATTCCACAATGACCATGATCCATGTATTCGCAAAGGCAGGTATCGGCCATGACCCCGAAATCCCGGAACCGCTTTTTGATTTCGCGGATGGCCTGTTGGATCACGCCGTCTTTGGCGTAAGCGCCCGTAGCTTTTTCATCTTTTTTTTCCGGAATTCCTAAAAGCATGACCGCCGGAATCCCATTTTCAACCAGCTTCTCAATTTCAAAAAGAAGCTGATCGGCGGAATAGCGGCATTGGCCGGGCATGGCCTGAATCGCTTCCTTTTTCTTCTCGCCGGGAATGACAAAGTAAGGCATGACCAGCGATTCTTTGGAGACATGAGTCTCACGGATTAATTTTCTCAAAACCGGATTTGCGCGCAATCTTCTGGGACGTTCCGAAGGAAAGCTCATGCTCTTAACTCCTGCAAATGGCTTCCACCAGCCCCGGGATGGTGTATTCCCTGGCCTGGCGGTAAATTTTAAGACCCAACGAGCGGGCAGTCTGAGAAGTCACAGGCCCGATGGTGACCCACTTGGTTTTATTTTTAATTTTAGGAAATGTCTTTTTGCCCATAGCGGCCGCAAAATTTTTGACGGTGGAACTGCTGGTAAACGTGACTTGGTCAATTCTTTTCTCTTTGAAATTTCTAGCAAGCTCTCTTCCTATTCCCCTCACCGGCTCAGTCCGGTAGGCCGCTACCTCTTCCACGCAAGCCCCTTTTCTTGAAAGCTCCACGCCGAGATACTCCCTTCCAAGATTGGACCGGACCAGCAAAATTTTCTTTCCCCGCAAATCCTCTTTGCCGGCAAGACAAGCCGCAAGCGACTCGCTCACATACTCCGGCGGCATCATATCTGCCCAAAGAGAATATTCTTTTAATTTGTCCGCCGTGGCCGGGCCGATCGCGCAAATTTTAGTTCCAGAAAAAATCCTAGCGTCCTTGCCCCGGCTCAATACCCGCTCCATCAATTTTTCCACGCCGTTCACGCTGGTGAAAACTAGCCAGTCAAAGGACGGCATCTTGAGAATCGCAGTGTCCACCGCCTTCCACGATTTTGGCGAAAGAATTTTTATGGTCGGACAATCGATCACGCTTGCCCCAAGATTGCCAAGTTCCTTGCTGAGATTTCCTGCCTGGGCCCTGGAGCGGGTCACGACAATAGTCTTGCCGCGCAAAGGCAGCCGGGAAAACCAGTCCGCCGACTTTCTTAGCTTAACGACTTGGCCCACGATGGTCAAGGCGGGCGTTCCGATCCCCGCCTGCCGCGCCTTTCCGGCAATCGTGGCCAGCATTCCTTCCACCACATGCTGAGAAGCCGTGGTAGCCCATTCAATGACCGCCACAGGTGTGTTTGGAGAAAGGCCGTTTTGCATCAAGGTCTTGACCAGCTTGGAAAGCCGGCTGGCCCCCATGTAAAAAACCAAAGTGCCTCCGGACTTGGCCAAAATCTTCCAATCAATCGCGCCCGCTTCCTTGGCGGCCTCATGGGCGGTGACAAAAATCACCTGAGAAGCCAATCCCCGGTGCGTGAGAGGAATCCCGGCAAAAGCAGCTGCACCGGTTGCGGCCGTAACGCCCGGAACAACTTCATAAGGAATCTTGTGCCGGTTCAGGCACACAGCTTCTTCACCCCCGCGTCCAAAAATAAAAGGATCTCCGCCTTTTAAGCGGACCGCCTGTTGCCCTTGCCTGGCCAAACGCACAAGCAACCGGTTAATGGCTGTTTGGGAAGATGATTTCTCGCCGCCTTTTTTGCCCACATAAAACTTTTGGGCCTTTTTGGCATACGATAAATGCTCGGCCGGAACCAAATGATCATAAATCACCGCGTCACACGCCTCCAGAAGCTCCTTGCCCCGCAGGGTAAGAAGCCCGGCATGGCCGGGACCGGCTCCTACCAAGTAAACTTTTCCGCACTTTTTTGATTTTTTCATTTTCGAATCCCGCCAAGAATCGCCATACCGCCCTGACTCTTGAGTTTTTCCGCAAGCTGCTCGCCAAGACGCAAGGCATCTTTCTTGGGGCCTAAAATTTTGCCGGAAACGCTTTGCGTTCCGTCGGGAGAAAAAAGCGCCGCTTCTAAATGAAGATTAACGCCTTCCACAGCGCTCCATGCGCCCACAGGTACCTGGCACCCGCCTCTTAACGCCGCAAGAAGCGCCCGCTCCGCTTCAACACTCAAAAAACTTTCCTCATGATTGAGGATTTTTTTAAAAGCCGTTGTGTCCCCGTCTTCTTTTCTGATTTCCACGGCAATGGCGCCCTGGCTCACGGCCGGCATCATCATTTTTTTGTCCAATAATTCCGTGATCTCATTTTCCATGCCCAGCCGGATAAGCCCGCAGGCCGCAAGAATCAGTCCTCCGCAAGCGCCTTTCCGCATCTTTTGAATCCGGGTCGGAACATTGCCTCGTATATCAACCACTTGAAGGTCAGGACGAAAGCGAAGGAGCTGTGCCTTTCTCCGCGGACTGCCGGTAGCAACAAGACCGCTTCTTTTGAATTTTGACAGGGCCACGCCTTCCCCTGAAATCCACGCATCCCTCACCTCTTCGCGCTCCAGCACCGCACCGATCTCAAGCGAAGGCAAGAGCCCGGTTGGAAGATCCTTGGCGCTGTGGACCGCAAGATCAATGCGTCCCTCATCAAGCGCCAGCTCGATCTCCTTGGTAAAAATGCCCTGATCCGCGACTGTACCGCGGGAGGACGGAGTATCCCCCTGCGTTTTGATGACCTCGATTTCAAAGGAGAATTCAGGAAAGGAACGGCGGAGCTTATCCAGCGCTTTCCCGGCTTGAATAAGAGCCAGTTTGCTTCCCCGGCTCCCGATCCGGAATTTTGTTTTCTTCATCCGTGAGTTTCACTTTTTGCAAATCAAAAAGGGTTTGTAGCGCTTCGTGATAATGATGCCCCCCGCCCTGGCCCTGCGCCTCCTTGAGTTTCATGAGCGGATCATGAAGCAGTTTGCCTTTGATCCTCAAAAGAATCCGGCGCAAATCCTCGAGATCGGCTTCGCTCCGCGACGCGGCAGCCAGACGCAACTCTTCTTCAATGATAGCGTCCAAATGCGCCTGCAGTTTCTGGATCGTGGGCGCGGATTCAATCCGCTTGAGCCAGCGCAAAAAATCCTCCATCTGCTTTTCGATAATCGCCTCGCACTTGGCCACTTCCTTTTCCCGGAATTTCATATTGGAATGGCAGACGGTTTGAAGGTCGTCAATGTTGTAAAGATAGACATCATCCAGCGTGTTGACCTTTTCTTCCGTATCCCGCGGCACGGCAAGATCAATGATAAAAAGCGGCTTGTGCTTCCGGAGGGCCGTGATTTGCTTCACGTCTTCATAATGAATGATGGGATGCGGCGCGGCCGTGGAAGAAATCACGATATCCGCGTCTTTAAGATATTCCTTCCACATTTCAAAAGAAATGGGCTGAATGGGATATTTGCGCGCCAATTCCTCCGCCCTTTCCCTGGTGCGGCTGGCCACCCACACGGAACGCGATCCCCCCTTCATGAGCCGCTTCAGGGTGAGCTCGCTCACTTTCCCCGTGCCCAAGATAAGAATCCGCTCCTGAGAAAGCCGCCCGAATATTTTTTCAGCCAGCTCCACAGCCACGGACGAAACGCTCACCGCGCCGCGGGCAATTTCCGTCTCTTCCCTTACTCTTTTGGCGGTCCGGAGCGCCCTTTCAAAAAACTGATGCAGGAGCGACTTGACATTGCCTTCCTGGGACGCAAGACGATACGACTCCTTGACCTGGCCGAGAATTTCATACTCCCCCACCACCATCGAATCCAGACCGGACGCCACCCGGAACAAATGCCGCACCGCCTCCTCCCCTTCATAAAAATAGACACTGCGGCACAAAGCTTCTTCGGCCACGGCATGGTAAAAGCACAGGAACCGGACCAGCTCTTCGCGCGCCAATGACAGATTGCCGGACACACCGTAAATTTCAACCCGGTTACAGGTGGAAAGCACGAGGGATTCGGGAATCGCGCCGATATTCCGGAGGTGAAAAAGAACCGAGGGCATCTCATTTTTCGGAAAGGCGAGTTTTTCCCTGAACGCGACGGGCGCGTACCGGTGATTAAGGCCAATGACAAACAAATGGTTCATGCGCTACCTCAAAAAATTATGAATGCCGGTTTCAAAAAAATTCACGCCGAGAAACGTAAGCAGAACGCAGAAAAACGCAAACAGGGATGCCATGACCACCTTGCGGCCGCGGATCAGGGAAACATAATGAACATAAAGGATTCCCAAATAAATCAGCCAAGTCAGCGTGCTTGCGACAATTTTCGGGTCCCAGCGCCAGAACCCGCCGTAAACTTCCCTGGTCCACAAAAATCCGCTGGCCAGAGCCAGGGTCAGCAGGGGGAAACCGAGCACCATGGTACGGTAAACGACGGATTCCAGCGACTCCAGGGATGGCAACTTGTGATAAAACGCGTTCATCTTTTTTGATTTCAGGCCGCGATTTTGGGCAAGATACAAAAGCGCGCCCACAAACGAGAGCGCAAAACTTGCATAGGCCAGGAAAGCCGTCAGCACATGCATCAAGAACCATTGATTGTAAGGGTAAGCCGGCGCGGGCGGCTGTTTGAAAAAAACAAGCGCGGTCCCGCTCATGGCCATGATGAGCGGCAAAAGGACCAGGCCAAATGTGTCCAGCTCAAGTTTCCAGGACATCAAAAGATAAATCAGCACCATGGACCAGGAAAAAAAGAAAAGCGCCTGGTAAAGCGCGGTGACCGGAAGAACCGTTCCCGTGGCGCGCGCCTCATAGACCACGAAACAGCTCGAAGCCAAAAAACTCAGGATTAGAACCCGGTTGGCCCAGGGCTTCCATCCGTCGCCCGTGCCGGAAAAGTGCAGAATAAACAAAACAAAAGATAAAAGGTAAAGGCCGTTAATCCCGCCAAGAAACATCACACTGAGATTCATAATTTCTTCTTTCCGACTCCGTGCCTTTTCAAAATTTCTCGGTATTTCCCGGCAATCACTTCCGGATGGCCGTTCTTAAAAAGGTCGAAAAATTTTCTTTCCGTCAGCGCCTCGAATATTTTCTTTCTTCTTCCGGATTCCCTGACCCGTGCCAGAATCCCTTGGCGTTGCCGCGCCATAAAATGCAAAAATAAATCGTATTCCGGACCGAACATTTTTTCAAGCCGTTCCCGGATTTTCTTGGCCAGAAGCGGGCTCGCGCCTCCGGTCGAAACCGCGATGGATAGAAGCCCGCGGTTTAAAACCGATGCCGCGATAAAATTACTGTGTCCGGCGTCGTCCACCGCGTTGACCAGGATATTTTTTTTACGGCACGCCTTAAAAATACCGGCATTGACCGCAGGCGAGGAGGTTGCTCCGATGACAAGAAAAACGTTTTTTAATAGCCGCCATGAAAAGGGGCTTCCGGGTATTTTCTCTTTCCGTAGGGTGATGTTTTTCTTCCGGCTAAGTTTCAGGATACCAGGCGAGAATCCGTCACTCACGCAAACGACTTTTGCGCCTGCGGCCAGAAGAGAGCGGATTTTCCGTTCCGCCACCGAGCCGCCTCCGGCAACAAAACAATTTTTCCCTCTCAAATCCAGAAAAACAGGGTAATACCTCATGACCGTTGCCGGCTCGCAGAAAGCCCGTCAAACCGCTTCGCTCCGGTTGTAATACTTATCAAAAAAATCCTCAAATTCCTCCTCCAGGGCAAGCCCCGGCACGACCCGGTACCCCGTGGTTCGCTCGATATCGTCAATCGCCTTGAGATCAAAAGGATCGCACATGGCAATATGCAGTTTACCGCTCCTGATCTCGACCGGGACCACGCGATGCGTCTTTACATAATCCACGGTAAAAAGCCGGCTCAATTCCCGGGGGTACTCGCGCCCGGCAAGGGCAATATAAGGCACGCCGAGCTTTTTCTCCAGCATTCTCCCTACATCATAACTCCGAACCAGGTCCATGGCAATCAGCACTTGGCCGAGCCGTTTTCCAGTAGCCAGATGCTGCTTGAGCGCCTCGCCCAGCTGATATTCATTGATCAACCCGGCCGCCAGAAGAAACTGGCCCAGCGGCTCCACCTTGTCCCGGTCCAGTTCGCGGGCTCCGGGCAAAACCTCAAGCGCTTCATCAAAACTTTCAATCTGTTTTTCCCGCCGGTCGCGCAGGTAGTTGCTCCCGGACTGGGTTTTTAAAAATTTTTTCACTTCGGCCGCAACCTGGGCAATCTCGGCGGGGCTGGAATACTTCTTGTTAAGATTCGTGACCGCGGCGATGGAAATGGCCATGAGCGGAAATTTTTCGTTTCTTCCTTTGCGGTTCTTGACCTGCACATAACCGCGTCGGATATCCTCGGGCGCATAATAAGTAGGAATAATCCTGTCAAATTCCCGGATGCATTCCCGGGCAAAATCATTCTCATACTCCGGATTGAGAATCACGATAAAATCGTCTCCTCCCACATGGCCGATAAACGGCTGGCACGATCGATCAGGCCGGCCGGCGTCATGTTTTCTTGCGGTCTGGGCCACCTCGGATAGGCCGCCGCCCGCGGCTTGAGCAGGCCGGCCCTGGCGGGCGGCCAGGGCAATAATCCGGGCCGTCTGGCGGAGGGCATCATCTCCCTTGTCATAACCGTAAAGGTCATTAAAGGACTTGAAATTATTGATGTCCAGATAACAAACGGAATATTTTCCCCCGGAAATAATTCTTTCCTTGACCGCCCTTTCAATCGCGATATTGCCCGGCAATTTGGTGAGCGGATTGGCCTGCATTCTCTCCTCCGCGCGCCGGATATTGAGCAACACGCGAAGCTGCAGCGTAAGCGCGTCAAACGGTTTGATCAAAAAATCGTCAAATCCCTGCTCGGCGCCGTGCAAAAGTTCGGCCAACTGCCCCTCGCCCAGCATCATGATGAGGGGAACAAAGCAGCTGAATGATGCCTTGCGGATACGAGCCGTCAGCTCCTCGCCGTTCACAAGTTCCAAGTCCGTCGCAATCAAAATCAAATCAAAGTTCTGGCTCTCAAGAAGCTGTAACGCCTGCTCGCTAGTTGTTGCCGCAACCACCGAAAACCCGCGCACTCTAAGACGGGATTCGATCAAAGCGAGACTCCCGGGATCTTTATCCACCACCAAAATACATTTATTTTCCACGTTTTGCTTTCACTCTTTTAAAACTTGGTTTTTGATTACCCGTAAAACTCTCTGCCAGAGAAGGATATTTTCCTTCCAGAACATCCTTGCGGTAAGCTGTTACCGCCTTTTTGATTATCTCTCCGACTGGCGCGTAAACCCGCACAAACCGGGGCCTCATCGCCTCCTGAAGCCCCAAAAAATCGTAGAGCACAAGCACTTGGCCGTCACAATAGGGCCCGGCTCCAATCCCGATCGTCGGAATTTTAACCTTGGCCGTAATCTGGCGGGCCAGCTCTGCCGGAATGCATTCCAGCACCAGCGAAAAAATTCCCGCTCTCTCAAGTTTTGCCGCATCTTCCAGCATGCGGCTCGCTTCCTCCGGGGTTTTTCCCTGCAGTTTGTAGCCGCCGAGTTCCGTGGCCCTTTGCGGGGTCAGCCCCAGATGACCCATTACGGGTATATCGGCATTTCGCAGGGATTTTACAATCTCTAATCTTTCCGATCCGCCTTCGATCTTGACCGCATCCGCGCCGCCCTCTTTAAGCAACCGGGCCGCATTCCTTGCTGCGCTCTCCGGAGAGCGCTGAAACGAGCCAAACGGCATATCCGCCACTACCAGAGAGCGCCGCGCAGCCCGGCTCACGGCTTTGGTGTGATGAAGCATGTCCCGCATGGTGACTGGGACCGTGGATTCATACCCCAGGCAAACCATGCCCACCGAATCACCGACCAGCAGGATATCCACTCCCGATTGATCCAGCAGGCCGGCCATGGAAAAATCATAAGCCGTCAGTGTGACAACCTTCTCGCCTTTGCCCTTTTTATCAGTAATTTCTTTAACCGTTAGCCGCATAATATTTCTCTTTGAATTTTTCAACTTCACTGCGCCAATCGCCGCCTGAGCAACCGGCAGCTACGTCTTGCCCAGATCGGCTCAGCCGGACAGTTTCCATCACCGGCTTTTCAAAGGGATTGAGCATTCCCACATCCAACCCACAGGCCAAAGCCAGGCGCAAAAAAGCCGCATTCACTTCCCCTCGCTGCTTAAGTCCAAAAGACACATTGCTAATCCCAAGCGAGGTCCGGACTCCCCAACTTTCCCGGACTGCTTTAAGCGACTCCAAGGTTTCAAAAATAGCTCCCGGGTAAAACCTCAACGGAAGCGCCACGCAATCGATGACTATATCTTTTTTGGAAATTCCGTACTCGGATGCGCGCGCAATAATTTTTCCGGCAATCTCCACCCTCGCTTGCCATGAGCCAGGAATCCCGGACTCATCGATGACGAGCCCGATAAAAGGAATTTGCCGCTTTGTGATTAACGGCAAAAGGGCACTCATGGATTTTTCCACTCCCGTCACCGAATTTAAAAATACTCTTTCCCTGGCTGCTTCAAGCCCTGCCTCAAGCACTTCCGGGAAAATACTATCCAGCGCCAAAGGACCGATCCCGCGCTGCTCAAGCGTCCGAATGGTCTCGCGCATCAATTCTACCGGTCTAAGCCATTTGCCGCCCGCTTGCTCAAGCCGCGACGGGCCTGGGCCCACATTCACATCCACCGCATGCGCACCGGCGCTGAACTGTTTCCCGGCTTGGTCCGCGATAATATCCCAATCCGAATTTTCAAAAGCCTCAGCTATTTTTTTGTTTCCGCTGGGATTAATTCTCTCCCCTATCACGAAAAGGCCATTTTGGGAGTTTAAAACCAAAGGCATGGTTTGAAGCGGAATATCCTAACGCCAGCGGTAAGCGGCAATCAGATTTTTCATCAGCATGAGCACGGTGAGAGGCCCCACGCCTCCCGGCACCGGCGTAATGAATTTCGCTTTCTTTTTCGCCCCTTCAAAATCCACATCTCCCGCGATTTTTCCAGCCACTTCCGTCGTTCCCACGTCAATCACCACCGCGCCTTCCTTGATCCAGTCGCCTTTCACCAGCCCGGGCTTTCCGGCACAGGCCACAACCACATCCGCGCTGCGGCAAAAGGCCGCCATGCGCACCTCCGGCGTTCCGGTGTTACACACAATGGTGGTCGCGCGCCTTTCTCCGAGAAGAAGCTGGAGAGGCCGACCCACGATCGCGCTCTGCCCGACAATCACCACTTCCTTGCCGCGGCAATCCATGCCGGTCTCGTCAATCAACGTCATGCAAGCCAGGGCCGTGGCCGGCACCAGTTTCGCGCGCCGCATCACCAAATACCCCAGCGTGGCAGGATGAATTCCTTCAATATCCTTTTTAGGATTGAGTTCCGGATAAATATGCGCCACATCCATATGCGCCGGAAGCGGAAGCTGGATAATCACTCCCTGAACCGGCGAACGGTCGGCGCTGAATTCTTTCACTTGGCGCAGCAGTTCTGCTTCACTTGCTTGAGCATCCAATAAAACATTCTGAAATTCAATTCCGAGCGACTGAGCGCATTTTTCCTGCGCACGGCGGTAAAATTCGGCCGAAGGATCTTTACCTGCCATGATACAGGCCATGCGGAGCATGACACCCTCGCTGGTCTTAATTTTTTCAATTTCAGCCAGCAGTTCTTTCCTCACCCGCTCGCCGACTTTTTTCCCCTCAAGCAAAATAGCTTCCTGCATGTCGACCTTCATGGTTCGCCGGCGCGTTCAAAATTCGCGGCCATTTGTTCAAGGGCTTGAAAGCCCCGAGTTTTATAATCCTGATCCTTCATGTATTCCAGATTCACTTTCGCGGTCTGGCAGGCGCCGAGAAAACCGGCTTTAAGAAAATGCCGGGCGAGCACCAGATCGCTTGCAATCGAACCTTGAGCCATTTGAGCCACGATTTTTTGGAGTTCGGCAACGTGGATTAGGGATTCCGCAAAATTTTTCTGATAAAAATATCCCCCGCGCAAAGCATTCTCGATCTTTTCTGCGCGGCCGGGTTGAGCTTTGTCCAGGCCATAAGCTTTCACCACTTTCTGGTAAGCTTTCACATCTCCGTCAATAGCGCGAATGGCTTGTTGATTTAATTTCACCAATTCTTTAAGCGCTGCGCGCAAATGCTCCAATGCAGGCGATGATAGCTTTTTTTTCTTTTTCTCCAGAATTTTTCCCACCATCAGGGCCAATGAAATCGCCACTGAAGAAACCAAACAGGCCGCACCGCCACCTCCCGGATAAGGCGCGGCGCTTGAAAGTTCTGTAAGAAAACGGCGTATCGACTGGTTCGCGTACATGACTTAACCTATTGATTTAAAAAAAGATAAGAGAATTTGACTTCAGTATACCGAGAAGCCCAAAAACTGTCAAGCCAGGCCCTCGCACCAATCTTGAAAACAATGTCCGTCCTGTTGCTTCCGCTCAGCCAACCACCTAAAAAGCATTAGGTTAAAAAAAGTGGCTTCGGTGGTTGAATTCGCTCCAGCAAGCAGGACGGACATTTCACAATTTGAGTTTAAGCGTTTATGCTGTTTTTTAGACTCAATAAGAGCTATGAAGAGCTTCATAGCATAAACAAAGGGCATGCCAAACGAAAATTTATTTTTTTTGTGCGTTTCGGCTCTTGAAATATTTTAAATCGGAAGCTAAGCTGATAACTTGAGTTCTGCAAATTTCATACGGTGTTAAGCAAATGTTGTTGAGGAATTGTGTTTCTGAAATAACGAATCTTTTGGCGGAAACCCTTGAGATGCTTTGGAGCCGACAAGGTAATCAGATTGTAAG
>Ga0209515_10005079_pt1 | contig 17308 bp, 8 predicted proteins | sample Subgroupgradi54m_FD_187454 | JGI IMG/M metagenome (GOLD analysis project Ga0209515, IMG submission 187454) | Subsurface groundwater microbial communities from S. Glens Falls, New York, USA - GMW60B uncontaminated upgradient, 5.4 m (SPAdes)... ...
GCGCCGGTCCTTGCCGCTGCCAGCGCCGCCGCCCCCGCCGCCGCCGCCCCCGCCGCGGTTACCGCGCGGGCAGCTGATCCACGACCGCGGCCAGTGCCGACAGCGGCTGCGCGTCGGCGGGCGCCTCGCGCGCGTCCTTCCACGCGATCGACCCGACCTTGGTCTCGGTGTCGTACTCGCCCAGCACCGAGTCGAGCAGGATGAAGGCCATCCTGGCCAGAAGGTCGTGGCTCTCGGCGGTCAGGCCGGGCAGGAAGACGACCAGACCGACCATGCCGGCCTCGGGCCGCGAGACGAACTTCACGTCCTTGGGATCGAGCGTTCGCCCCTGCATCTCGATGACGTAGGCGCCATGGCGAGGCCGGAAGGCGGTGATGGTCCAGCGCGCCAGCGGAGGCGCTGCCGCGGCCAGCCGGCGCACGGCGGGGAAGGCCTTCTGGATGCCGTCGGCGCTGATGACGAACTCGCGCCGGCCCTCCCGGACCGGGCCGAACTCGAAGATCAGCCCGACGTCGACCGGCTTCAGGTGCGCGCTCACGTCGGCGAACACGGCTGACCGATCCTTGTCGAAGTCGAACAGGCGATCCGAGCTGGCCGCGAACCATGCCCAGAACGCGGCTTCCGGGCTGACCGGCGGTGCATCCGTGCGCGCGATGGCCGCGCTGCGGCCGCAGGCAGCGACGAGGACGAGCACGACCAGCGCGAGGTTCCGTCTCATGGCGACGAACCTTACAACGCCGCAACCGTGTCGCGACGTGTCGTGTCGTGTCGCGCCGATCCACCGTCGAGACCGCAATCATTCTCACGACTTCCCCGCGTCGCCGCGACGGCATGACGGTTGCGTAGGTGGTCGGGCATCTCGACAAGGAGATCGCCATGAACCGCCTCGTATCCGTGCTCCTGCTCGTCCTGCTCGCCGCCACTTTGGCGTGCCAGTCCGCCACCATCAACAACACAGAGGTCTGCGGCATCGAGGGCACGCGCCAGTTCGCCGGCTACACCTACTACGCCGGGCAGCGCATGATCGTGCGCGCGGCACCCAGCCGTGGCTCGACGGTGTGGACCGACATCGGCACGGCCACGGCGGGCACGACCATCGCCTGGACCATGCACAACCGGGACGGCTCGACCGAGTCGTTCTATGCCTGGGACGCCGGCCAGCTGCGCATCCCCGCCAACCTGTGGTCGATCGAGAACGGCCGCCGCGTCACCTACGTGAAGACGGTCGTGCCGCCTTCGGCGCCGGGTGGCAACGAGTTCGGCCTCATCACCTTCGACAACCCCAACTGGCTCGACTGCGTCACGCCGTACACGCAGAACGGCATGCGCTTCCAGGACGCGGTGCTGCGCTGCTCCAGCCCCGAGCGCCCCATCGTGCGCATCTTCGCGCCGCTCGAGTCGACCTGCCCGTGCGAGGGTGCGCAGCCGGTCGGCGGCGACGTCAACCTCACCAGCCCGGTGCAGCTGGCCGGGCTGCGCTGCGTCACCGACATCACCGGCAACCTGACCGTCGCCGCGAGCGTGGACGGCGCACGCTTGCCCTCGCTGCGCAGCATCGGCGGCGACCTGAACCTCGACCTCACCCCGCTCGCGAGCGGCGCGCCCCGCGTGGTCGACCTGCCCGTGCTCGCCAGCATCGGCGACGACGTCGACATCCGCGCCAGCGGCGTGCCCGCGAGCGGCACGCTCGCCGTCAACTTGCCCGCCATGGCCGCCATCGGCGGCGACGTCAGCGTCACGCTCACGGGCGGCCCGGTCACGCTCACCGGCCTGAGCAACGTGGCGCGCGTCAGCGGCGCGCTCGGCCTCGACTTCTCCGCCGACACCAGCGCCGCCGGCTTCCTGCCCGCGCTGCGCGGGGTGGACGGCAACCTCAGCCTGGTCGCACGCGGCGCGCTGAGCGGCGTGCTGCCCGTGCTCGACACGGTGGGCGGCAACCTGTCGGTCAGCCACACGGCGACCGCGGCGCGCACCGACACCCTCGACGGCTTCGCCGCGCTCAGGACGGTGGGCGGGTCGCTCAGCCTGAGCTCGACGCCGTGGACCGCGTTCACCGGCGCCACGCCCGCGTTCGGCCAGCTCTACAATGTGGGCGGCGTGCTGCGCCTCCTGGGCACGCAGCTGAGCGGCTTCGAGCTGGGCAAGCCCGACCTCTCGCTGGGCGCGCTCACCATCACCGACAACCCCAGGATGGCGGCCTGGCCGCTGCGCAACGTGCGCCTGCGCGGCGCCGGCGACCTGCAGGTGCTCTCGGATGCCAAGCTGCCCACCTGCCGCATCGAGGCCTTCCTCGATGCGCAGATGACGGCCGGCTGGACGGGCACCTTCACCGTCGACGGCACCGACGACGCCGCGGTGTGCGAGTAAGCCATGCGCCACACCATCACCGCCACCACCGGGCTCGCCTTCGCGCTCGTGCTGCTGGGCGCCAGCGCCTGCGACCCCGCCCAGGACACCGCCGACGACGAGCCGGTCACCGGCGAGCAGTCCTCGCTCGAGCTGCTCTGCAACGCCAACGACGTGGCCTGGCCACTCGGCGCCACCAGCGCACAGAAGCGCTGCGCCGGACCCTGGGAGTTCCGCAAGAACGCCAGCCCCTGCTACAAGCAGCTGGTCAACCGGGCCGAGTGTCCGTTCGAGTTCGCGCCCGGCGGCGGCTACGCCTACCAGGACTACCCGGACAGGTGCAACGACTACGCGGCGTGCAACGTCGCGGTCTGGGACGGATGGAAGCAGGTCACGCCGGTCAAGCTGTGGGTGCGCTGGCCGGCATTCGGCAACCACCCGCCCCTGCCACCGCCCGCGGGCGACGTCGTCGTCGACCTGACCAACACCGATCTGACCGAGGGCGACATCCGCGCCGTCGTGGAGAGCACCTGCCTGGACAAGGTCAGCGCGTGGCGCGAGACGTTCATCAATGGCCTGCCCCCCGACGTGCGTGAGCAGGCGCGCCAGCCGGGCAAGATGACCATCCTCGGCTCGGCCATCTTCCAGTGCCAGCGCGACGGCTCGGGTTGCCTCGACACCAACGTCCCCGCCGGCGACCCCACCGACGCCTGGCGCATGCTGTGGCTGTGGCGCAGCTCGACCATCCACTTCGAGTGCCGCACCTACCTGCAGGGCTATCCGCACGACTGGCGCCAGGAGCCGGTGCACCTCAACTGGCGCCACAGCGACGGCACCGCGGTGCCTGCCTCCGAGTCGAGCTGCCCGCTCGCGCGCGAGCCCTACACCTGCCCCGACCTGAGCAAGCCGCGCCACCTGCCCTGCCGCCACCCCGCCTTCGGCCTCGCCGTCGATCCATCGGAGTGCGGCCCGGCCGGCGACGTGGCCTACTCGCTGCCGGGCATGACCCTGGCCGAGCTCGAGCTCGACCCCACCGCCTACACGCGCCCCGACGCGCCGCCCGTCTGCCTGAGCGGCGAGGACGTGCCGCTCGACACACCCGAGCACGCGCGCGAGCACCAGGCGCGTCTGCTCGAGCGCCTGCGCAAGCTCACCACCAGCGGCTACCCGGCCAGCGTCGACGCGACCGCGCTGCTGCGCCGGCTGGTGCTCAACGCCAAGCTCAGCTTCGAGCTGGTCGGCGCTGACCTGAGCGGCGCGCCCGGCGACGTCGTCGCCGACGCCGCGCTCGGTGATCAGATCGACGCCACGTTGCGCCTGTACACGCAGTACACGACCACACCGTACACGCCCACCTGCGGTCTCAACCCCACGCCGCCCGACACCAGCGTGTGCGAGCTCGGCCGACTCTCGCTCAGCCAGCTCAACAACCAGCTGGCCGTGTGCGAACGTCTGCGCTCCTCGCACGTCGGCCCGGGCGTGCGCGGGCGCCAGCAGGTGTTCGAGAAGTGCCTGGGCCTGGCCGACCGCATGGTGCCGCTGCGCACGCCGCTCTTCGCCCACGGCGGCAGCGACGACGGCTCGGCCACCGACCCGGGTCAGGACGTGTGCCACTTCAAGGCCTACCGCGAGCGCTTCGACGCGGTCAGCTCGCGGCCGCTGCGCGAGCTGCTCGCCGCCTTCGCCGACCCGCGCACCAGCGAGGGCGCCGCGAAGACCGCGCGCCGGCTGTGGATGATCGACGCCTGGGCGGTGGCCGCGCGCAAGCTGTACCCCGACATCGCCAGCGACGGCGTGCGCCAGGCGCTGACCTCGCAGCTGGTGGCCGCCTTCTGGCGCGGCATGTACCGCGAGATCTACGCCATGGGCGACCCCTACGCCCCGCCCGCCAGCGAGCTCGAGCCGCCCAGGGCCGTCGACGCAGGCCTGCCGCTGCCCTCGACCGTCGACCCGCCCGGCGTGCAGATCATCACCACCGCGGCGCACAACCAGCTCGACGCCGACCGCGCCATCCTGCGCATCGCCTTCACGCCCTGGCGGCCGGGCATCGAGGCGGAGCGCGGGGTCGCCGCGCGCACGCCGCTCCTGCACGCGCCACTCCTGCTCATCGTCGCCGACGCGATGCACGCCATGCACCAGCGCATGGGCGACCTGGCGCTCTACCACGACGTCGGCTGCGCCTACCTCGGCTGCACGGGCGGCAACTTTCCCTCCGAGACCGCGCGCCTGTGGCGGCTCATGGCCTTCTTCCCCGAGCAGACCAGGCTCGCCGCCGAGCTGTCGATCGACCGCGTGCTGCGCGACGAGAACGGCGCCCAGGTCGTGCGTGACACCTGGCTGAACGTGTTCGACAGGATCAGCTCGGGCCACAGCGCGCTCGATGCCGCGCTGGCCGACGCCTTCGACGTCCCGCTGCTACAGCTGGGCACCATCGGCCTCTTGGGGCCCAACCTGCAGCCGCTGCCGGTGCCGGCGCTGCCCCTGGCGGACATGGTCCGCGACGCGCAGGCCAAGGCCGATGCCTACGCCGGCTCGGGCCTGCTGCTCGGGCCGTCCAACCGGCTGCGCGCGGGCGCGCACGAGGAGTTCCTGACCCAGCGGCGCGGCCTGCTCGAGCAGCTGACCACCACCCTCACCACGCGGCTCACCACGTACGGCTCGGCCATGAGCGACCTGGCCAAGAACCTCATCCAGGAGTTCGAGTACGCCGCGCTGATCGTGCGCGGCCGCTTCCACGTGCAGGGCGTGCTCGACGAGATCTCCGAGCTCGAGGACAACCTGGCCGGCATCCGCAGCGCCCTCGACGCCTCGGAGCGCGCGTTCGCCGAGCACATGTCGGGCTACGCGGCGCTGGCGCGCATCGACGCCAACGCCAGCATCGGACGGCGCGCCATCAGCGAGCGCTTCATCGGCGCGTCGGGCGCACGCGCCACCGGCCACGCCAGCGTGCTCACCAACGTGACCACCATCGCGCTGCCCGGGCACGAGACGCTGGCGGCGGGCGAGGTGTTGCGGCTGGAGACCACCGGCACCTACGCGCCGTCGTGCGCGCTCACCGGCGCGCCGCCCATGCTGCTGCCGGGCAGCGAGGAGCCCGCGCGCATCGGTGCAGCGCACCCGTTCACCGGCCCCGAGGGCTACATGATCCGGCGCTCGGGCTCCGACTTCGCCACCCAGAGCCACGAGGAGGCCAAGGCGCACAGTGACCACACCTCGGTGGCGGGAACCTTCGAGGCCTGCGCGGGCGCCAAGGTCGGTTACGGCGCCGGCATCGGCCAGGCGGCCGGCATCATCTACGAGGTCTACGCGCGCATCGAGGCCTGCGCCAAGATCGACGGCGGCTACAGCGACAGCACGCAGAGGACCGACTCGAGCGGCAACGGCTCGGAGGGCCGCACCTCCGCCGAGTTCGCCATCGGCCTGCGCCTGCCCACCGCGCCCTACGATCTCTTGCCCGCGGGCGCGCTGCTCATGGTGGTCACGCCCAGGGACCAGCCGGCCATCACCCGGGACATCCGGGTGGTGCAGGCGCCGTCCACGGCTTACGTGGCCTCCGAGCCGGTCGACATCTACTTCGTGGTCAACGACGTGGCCGGCTGCAGCGACGACGACTCGCACCAGCTGCACCTCACCGGCGCGGTCATCCAGCACCGCGGCCAGTTCACCCTCGGGCTCGAGCCGGTCATCGCGCGGGCCATCCAGTCGATCGCGGCCGAGCGACCCAACATCGTGCAGCAGGGCCGGCTCCTGCCCCAGACCGCCGCGCTGCTGCGCAGCCGCGCCTACCGCTTCATCGTCGAGGCCGGCATCGACCCGTCGTCCCTGCCCTCGGCGGTGCAGGCATTCCTGGAGAGCTGGCTGGACGCGTCGCTGGCGCGCATCGAGCTCGAGGTCGAGCACCGGCGCGTCAGCCTGGCGCTCAATGCCAAGCGCCTGGAGCTGCGTGCGCTGGTCGAGGACGCGTCCACCAACCGCGCGCAGAGCCGCATCGCGGCGCTCCTGCCCGCCTGGTCGCTGCGCGACCTCGACGGCGAGGCCATCCGCGACGAGGCGCGCCTGGTCGCCGACATGCTCCTGCACGACTTCTTCCCCGTCATCGCGCTGCGCTACCGCGGCCTGTTCAACACCCTGAGCAGCCAGGGCGCATTCCGGGGCGCGCTGCTCAAGCTCATCCGCACCCGCTGGGACGACTCGGTCCAGGACGTCGGCCAGGGCCTGAGGGACGCCTCCCAGGCCATCAGCGTGGGCCTGGCCAGCGTCGAGGGCACGACTCCCGAGCTGGTGCGCACCATCGTGCTCGAGATCCCCAAGCCCGGCAAGACCCCGACCTGGTACTCCGTCGACAGCGGGCGGGCGCAGAAGTTCTGGGCCAGCCTGGTCGCCGTCAACACCGGCCACCGCGGCACCATCAACATCGTGCCCGACGATCTCTACCGTCCGGGTGCCGGCCTGGGCGTGCCCTGCAACTACGAGGCGCCGGTGATCCGTGACATGGCCATCTACCTGACCGGCGTCGACACCGCCACCGCCGACAACGAGAACCGTCGCCTGTGGCACGGCACGCTGCAGACCTCGTCGACCATGCTGTTCCCCACGGGCGCGCGCGCCGTTCCGCCCTCGGGCTCGAATGGCATCTCGGGTGACCCGTTCGTGTACGCGCAGGGCGGGCCGCTGGTGTTCGACGTCAGCGACCCGGCGTGGACCGCGCCCGCGGTGCCGGTGCGCTTCGAGGCCAACGCCATCGACGTCGCGACCAGGTACGAGAGCACGCGGCCCGATGGCCCGGTCAACAACTCGGCGCGCGGCCTGTCGCCCTTCACGTCGTTCACCTTCGACCTGTCCGAGCTGTGGGATCCGGCGCTGCGCCCGCCGCCCGGTCCGGACTTCGATAGCACCAACCCGGTCGCCGCGGCCACCTCGGCGCACGTGGTGCTGCGCGTCGAGATGCGCAGCGTGCGCTCCGACTCGTCGCTGCGCTGGATCGAACGCTGCCGGCCTCGCTGAGCGCCGTCGTCACCCGCTGAAGAGAAGAAAGGCAAGCCCATGACCTGCTTCCGCAATGCCCGACGTGTGTCCTCGATCGCCGCCGGCCTGGCCGCGCTGCTCGCCGCCGGCGCCGCGCACGGCTTCGACAAGGTGCAAGCGCCGTCCCTCAAGGCGCCCGAGCGCGGCAGCCTGGCGGGCGCGCTCTCCGGCCTCGCGCTCGGCCCCGCCGACGTGAGCCGGGGCGGCTTCAGCCTGGCCGGACCGTTCGCCCTGCCCGAGGAGCGCGGCGAGCTGCTCGGCTCGCCCCTGCCCTCGTACAACCCCGACGCGGGCATCTCGGTGTGGGGCATGGGCTGGAGCGCGCCGCTGCAGATGACGCGCTTCCGCGTGCTGGGCGCGCTCACCTGGGACGACGGCGACGACCTGGTCGGCCCGTTCGGCCGGCTGACCCGCGGCGACGACGGCGACTTCTACGCGCTCGGGCTGGCCACGGCGGTGCGCGCGCACCTGGCCGGCGACACGCTGACCGTCTACCTGCCCGACGGTTCCACCTACGTCTTCGGCGGCGCCGACGCGACCATCGTCGGGCCGCGCGGGATCTACGCCTGGCACCTGCGCTCGGTCGAGGATGCGCTCGGCCGGCGCAGCGACTTCACCTGGTCGGCGATGAACACGAGCGGCAACCTGCGCCTCGACCGCGTGGCCTGGGGCGGCGTGCCGGGCGGCCCGGCCCAGTACCACCTGGATCTCGAGTACGAGCCGATCCACGCCATCAGCTCGCGTGGCCGCGTGGTGCCGCGCTTCGTCGACTACCGGGCCGGGCGCGGCGTCGCGCTCGACCAGCGGGTGACGCGCGTGCACGTGGCCGCGCGCCACGCCGACTCGGGCGAATTCGTCGAGCGCTGGCAGTGGGAGCTGCTCTACGACGAGGAGCCGCACGGCGCGGCCTTCTACCTGACCTCGATCGAGAAGATCTACGCCTCGAGCGAGCGCGAGCCCGCGGTGACCTACCAGTACCGCCTGGAGAGCGACGCGCAGCAGGGCGCGCGCCGCCTCGAGGTGCCCATGCTGACCCAGCTGTTCGCCACGCTGGGCGTCAGCCCCGACGTGATCCAGCCCAGCCGCGCCGCGCTCACCGACATCGATCTCGACGGCAACCCCGACTTCGAGATCGGCGACGCGCGCCGCACCCTGGTGTCGCAGGTCGGCTCGGGCACGAGCGACGACCCGCTGCGCTTCGAGGTCGCGCGCCTGGCCGACGCCGCGCCGGTGTGCACCTCGCCCACGCAGCTCGGCTGCACCGAGCGGCGCTGCCGCGTGTTGCCGACCGTGGCGGGCGTACCGGTGGCGCCGCGCTTGCTGTCCGAGCTCAACCCCACCGACGACACCGTCTACGTGGTCGACCTGAACTACGCACCCACCGAGCTGCGCACCGCGGTCACGCTGTGCTCGCGCGAGGGCGTACGCCTGCAGGTGGGCAACCTGAGCGGGCGCTGGGAGCTGTCGCCCTTGACCCGCTTCGTCGACCTCAACCACGATCACCTGCCCGACCTCGTCCGGGTCAGCGGCAGCAACGTCGAGGTCGTGCCCGCGGTCGGCAACGGCACGCCCGGGGGTGGCTTCGGCTGGGGCGCGCGTGTGCTGGGCAGCCTGCGCTCGCCCACCGGCGCGACCGTCAACGCCGAGTCGATCTCGGTCGTCGACCTGAACGGCGACGGCCACCCCGACCTGGCCGCGCAGCTCGGCCCGGTCCTGTACGCCTTCTACGGCCTGGGCGACGGCCGCTTCACCGACGTCGGCCAGGAGCTCGGCTTCGTCACCCGCGCGGGCACGCAGCTCGGCTCGCTGTCGGCCTACAGCGTGCTGCCCGCCGACCTCAACAAGGACGGCCTGACCGACTTCTTCCTCACCAACGCCAACCCCAACGGCGCGCGCTTCGTGCTCTACTTCGTCAACGACGGCGCCAGGCTGATCGAGGCGGTGGTGCCCGCGCTCGACGCGCTGCCCGGCGACGCCAGCCAGCCGCTGGTGGCCACGCTCGACGGCAGCGGCAACCTCGCCGTCACGCTCACGCGCGGCGGGCGCGCCTACTCCATCCAGCTCGACGAGCCGGCCACCGGGCTCATGGTCGGCGCCGACGACGGCAAGGGCTCGCGCGTCGAGCTCGCCTACGCGCGCGGCCCCGCCTCGCCGGGCATCCGCCGGCGCGTGCCCCTGCTCGCGCGCATGGACGTGACCACCTCGGGCACCGACACCCTGACCTCGTCGTACCGCTACCAGCAGCCCATCGTGCACAGCGCGGGCAAGTTCCTGGTCGGCTTCGACGCCGTGCAGCGCGACGAGGGCTGGGTGGGCGACCGGCCGCGCACCAGCACCGCGTTCGACTTCGAGAACGGCGACGACTTCGGCGGCCTGGTACACCGCGAGGCGGTCAGCGAGGCGCGCGCGCCCGAGGTCGTGCAGCTCACCACCACCGACCACGAGGACGCACGCTTCGCCGGCCTGCGCTGGCGCCGGCCCGCGCGCCGCACGCTCGGCTTCGCCACGCCCGGGGGCGAGCAGCACGTGCTCGAGGAGACCAGCTACGACGCCTACCTGGGCCTGTGCCCGGTGCGCACGACCACGCGCAAGCCTGCGGGCACGCTGGTGCGCGCGGCGCAGCTGGTCCTGCCCGCGCGCTTCGTCGAACACCTGGCCTGCATCGAGAGCACGGTGACCGAGACCGGCACGCACGCCGACGCCAGCCTCGATTTCACCCGCGTGCAGAAGGCGAGCCACGACGACGCTGGCCAGCTCACCCGCCTGGAGACCCTGGGCAGCGACGAGACCCTGGTGCAGCAGCTGGCCGGCTACGACGACGCGCATCGCCTGATCCGCCTGGAGAGCCCGGGCCACGGCGTGACCACGCTCGGCTACGACGCGCGCACCGGGCTGCTCGTGCGTGAGGTCTCGCCCGAAGGCGTGGTGCGCAGCATCGAGCGCATCGACGCGGTGAGCGATCGCGTGCTGGCGGTGCGCACCGATCGCGGCGGCGCGGCCCTGGTCGAGCAGTTCCGCTACGACGGGCTGGAGCGGCTCGAGAAGCGCTGGGACGACCTGGGCGGCGCCAGCTTGGCGCAGCCGTCGGAGCGCGTGCGCTACACCTGGGCCACCGCCAGCACGCCCGCGGCCTACGCCGTCGACACCCTGGTCGACGGCGCGCGCGGCGCGGTCAGACACGAGGTGCAGCTCTACTCGGGCGCGGCCGAGCGCCTGCTCACCGCCACCCTGACCGACTCGGGCTGGGTCACCGACGGCTTCGTGGCGCGCAGCCGGGCCGCGGGCGTGGACCAGAGCTTGCGCGTGCGCGGCCTGGCCGCGGGCGCGGATCCCGCGCAGCTCGACTACGCCGCGCTGCTGGTGGGCGAGGCCGGTGGCACGCCCGAGACGCTCGGGCGCGCCGAGCACGCCGCCTTCGGCGTCACCGCCGCCGAGCTGACGCGTTACCATGCCGACGTCGAGCGCCAGGTCACGCGCAGCCTGCGCATCGAGGCGGGCGAGCTCGTCCGCTCCGACCTCGAGAACGGCGTCCTGCTCGGCACCACCTTCCTGGGCGCCGACGGCGCGCGCGTGCACGCCTTCGTCGACGCCGCGGGCGCGCGCTGGGACTATGTCTACGACGCGCTCGACCGGCTGCGCGCGGTCCGGCTGCCCGACGGCAGCCGGCATGTGGTCGGCTACGACGAGCTGGGGCGCATGGCCAGCATCTGGCGCGACGGCGTGGCACGCATCGCCTACAGCTACGCGCCCGGCAGCGACCTGGTGGTGCGCCGGCAGTACGGCTCGGCGCCCGCGGCCGGCGTGGCCTTCTCGCTGCCCATGCGCGCGGTCGACGTCAGCTACGACCCGGCCGGGCGGGTGCTGCACGAGCTGCACACCGATCTGCTCTCGGGCGCGCACAAGCGCTTCGACTACGGCTACGACGCCGACGTGCGCGGCGTGCTGTCGAGCGTGAGCGGCGACGGCTTCAGCAAGCAGTTCGGCCACCGCGCCGACGGCAAGCTGAGCACGCGCCGGGTCAGCATCGACGGTTACCGCACCCTCGCGCTCGAGCTCACCTACCACGACGACGGCAGCATCGCGGGCGAGACGGTCAGCGTGCTCGACGCCGCGGGCGCGACGCTGTCGCGGCACGTGCGCAAGCACGACGTCGACGCCTGGGGCCGCCTGGCGGTGACGTCGATCGACGGCACCGAGCTGGCCCGCTACCGCTACGACGCGCGCGGCCTGCTCGAGCGCGCGGTCTTCGCCACCGGCGACGTGGTCGACCTCGACCACGACGGGCTGACCCGCGAGCTGACCGGCATCACCCAGACGCCCGCCGACGCCTCCTGGGGCGGGCCCGCGCGCCACCGTCTGCGCCGCAACCCGCGCGGCCTGACCGGCGAGGAGTGGTACGAGCTGGGCGGGCAGCGCCTGCACCGCACCCTGAGCTACTCGCCACGCGGCTTCCTCAGCGACGCCAGCGACGAGATCCAGCCATGAGAACGGTTGCGCGGCAGCGCGTCGTGCTGGTGCTCGCGAGCGCGGCGGGCGCGGCGGTGAGCAGCGGGGCGGGCTCGTGCAGCGCGCCGCTCGCGCCTGCGGGCGCGGTCCAGGCGGCGGTGCAGGGCGGCCTCGCCCGCTACGACCACGACCCGGTCGCGCTGCCCCGTCTGGTCGACGGCCGGGCGGTCGTGCGCGCGGGCGACCAGCTGCGCGTGGGCGACCTGGTCGAGCGCCTCGACGCGCTCGGCCGGGTGGTGCGCATCGGCGACGTCGGCATCGCCTACGGCCCCGACGGCCAGCCAGCTGCCGCGGCCAGCGACGCGGGCGTGCACGTGCGCTACCTGAGCGACGAGCACGGCGAGCGCCTGGCCCGCCTGGCCGACGACGGTAGCTTCGAGATCTACGGCGAGGGCGGCGCGCGCCTCGACGCCGACGGCGTCAGCGAGCCGCTGCGCCTCGACGGACGCGTGGTCGGCCTGCTGCACGAGGGCGTCTTCCAGGCCGTGCCCGTGGATCGGCGCGGCAGCCGCCTCGACGCTGCCGCGGGTGGGCTGGCGCCAACCCTGCCGCACGGCGAGCGCCGCGAGGCCGCGCGCGGCGACCTGCTCGCGTTCGCGGGTGCGGCGCGCGACCCGCTCACTGGCCTGGTGCGCCTGGGCGTGCGCGACTACGACCCGCGCAGCGCGCGCTTCACCAGCGCCGATCCGCTCCTGCTCGAGCGTCCCGAGCTGTGCCGCGAGCGCGCCAGCGAGTGCAACCTGTACGGGTACGCGCGCGGCAACCCGGTCGACGTCGTCGATCCCAGCGGCCAGGCCGGCCAGGACGACAGCTTCAGCGAGGGCGCGCACCACACCCAGGACCTCGGCCACGGCATCCAGGTCAAGGGCCCGGGCTACTCGCTCGATCTGGCGCAGGACCTGGAGCACGGCCCGGGCGTGGGCCTGAGCGCCGAGGCGTACGTGTACAAGATCGCGCCCGAGCATCCTTACTACCTGGCCGGCGACGCGCAGCACATGAACCTGTCGCTCGAGCCCAGCCACACCGGCCCGTCGGCCACCGGCATCGCCTTCGCCGGCCCCAAGGCGGTGGGCGTGGGCTTCGAGCTCTCGGCGCTCAAGGGCGAGCTCAAGCTGGAGGGCTGCCACTTCCTGTGCGTGTCGGTGACCGGCAGCGTCGGCCTGGGCGTGAGTGGCAAGCTGGGCTACTTCGACGGCAAGCTCAAGGCCGGCTTCCACGCCGCGGTGCTCGGGCTCGAGCTCGGCGTCGGCCTGCAGAAGGATCCCGCCTCGCCCTTCGCCGCGCCCGGGCTGCCCTCGCCGTGGCTGCCCGGCTACCAGCCGCAGCGCACCGACTTCGAGATCGTCGGCCTCGAACACCTGGAGAAGAACCCATGAGACGCCCGCTCTTGCTCGTCCTCCTGCTCTCGGCGGCCTGCCACGGCGCCGGCGGCGCCGATGTGGCCGCGCGCACCGACGCGCTGTCGGGACCGCGTCACTACGACTACGACGCGAGCGGCCTGGCCGGCGGCGGCACGCCCGCGCCGCGCGACGGCCTGGGCCGGGCGCTCACGCGCGGCGACCTGGCGCTCAGCTGGGGCGCCGATGGCCAGCTGGCCGCGATCACCGATGGCGCGGGCCTGCGCACCGAGGTCATCCACGACGAGCAGGGCCGGCGCATCGCCTGGCGGCGCGGCGGCCAGATCATCGCCGCCGACGTCGAGGGCGTGCGCCTCGAGCCCGAGCACGTCGAGGAGCTGGTGCTGGTGGCCTCGCGCGCGGTCGGCCGTCTGCGCGACGGTCGCTTCGAGCTCTTGCCGCTCGATGTGCGCGGCAGCGGTAGCGGCGAGGCGGGCGGGCCACTGGCGCCCGCGGCGCCCTACGGCGAGCGCGGCGCGCGCTCGGCGTTCGCCAGCCTGGTCGACTTCGCGGGCGGCTTCGCCGATCCCGCGCTGGGCACGGTGCGCCTGGGCGTGCGCGACTTCGACCCCGACACGCAGCGCTTCATCGCGCCCGATCCGCGCTACCTCGAGGATCCCTCGCTGTGCGTGGCCTCGCCGGTGGAATGCAACCTGTACGGCTACGCGCGCAACCAGCCGGCCGACTTCGTCGATCGCAGCGGCACGGGCGCGGCGCCCGCGTCGTTCGGCTTCGCCCTGCACGTCGACTGGGACACCATGGAGGCCATCCACAGCGAGGTCTGGGAGGCGCAGCGGCGCGTCGAGGTCGCCGGCCAGCACCTGGTCGCGCGCTACACCGCGGCGACCAAGGCGGGCGGCGTCAACGGCGTGCTCGAGTGGCGCGGCGTGGACGAGTCGGTGCTGGCCGAGTTCGCCATCAGCTCGGGCGGCAAGCACGGCGGCGCGCTGCCGCCGCGCGGCGACTACACGGTCGAGCCGCACAACTGGGACCGCCACGACAAGATCGGCTACGAGGATCCCAAGGGCAACGGCTGGACGGTCGCCATCACGCCCGAGGAGCTGCCCGACGGCGAGGCCAAGGGACGCGGCGCCTTCCGCATCCATCCCGACGGTGGCGCCACCGGCACCGCCGGCTGCCTCGGCCTCAAGGCCGCGGACACCGCGCCCATCCGGCAGTGGTTCCAGCTGCACTTCGCCGAGCGCAGCGCCGCCCGGGCCGGGGCCATGCACCTCGAGGTCGACCCGTCCGGTCTGGGCAGCCTGAGCAAGAGCGACCGGGCGACGCTCTTCCAGCGCAAGGGCGAGGCCAGAAGTGGCGAGTAGCCCTATCGGGGTCCCAGCTTGCAGGCCGAGACCTGGCCAGTCTGGCGCCACTCCACCGCCGTGGGCACGCGGCGGAAGATGGTGAAGGAGAGCTTGCCGGTGTTGTCGGCGGTGCCCGTGTCGTTGATGCCGAGCACGAGCTGACCGGCGTAGCGGGTGGTCAGCTGCACGCAGCCGGGCACGAGCAGCTTGTCGATGCGCTGGCCCAGGCCCAGGACGGCGAGCGCCGCGCCGTGCTCGGCGCTGGCGAAGGGAGCCTCCTGGATGTTGCCGTTCTTCCACTTGCCGCCGCCCGCGGGTCCCACCGGCGCGCGATCCTTGGCCAGGCTGTAGCTGCCCTGGGCGCGGATCTCGACCAGCTCGCCCGCCATCATGCCCGCGCCCTCGACCACCTGCAGACCCCTGGCGACGTCGAGATCGACGATCTGCTGCGAGGGCTCGGGCGCGCGCGCGACGCTCAGCTCGAGGCGCAGCACGGCGCCGTCGGAGAGCACGAGCATCGGCTGCACCAGGCCATCGTGCAGGTCGTGCAGGGTCAGATGGAAGACACCCAGGGTCTCGAAGTCGCCCGGGCCGTCCTGGTCCTGCACACGCAGCTGCACACCCTCGGGCGGAATGACCTCGGTGGGCACGACGAAGGCATAGTCGAAGGCGTCCTCGTAGCTGTCGCGCGCCGAGGGCGTGCGCAGCATCTGCTCCGGCGTCTGATCCCCGACGGTGAGCGCGACGACCAGGTCGGGCGCCTGCGGGTCGCGCTCGCGCGCCAGCGGACGTGACTCGGGGCACAGCGCCTCCGAGACGCCCTTGCCGATCGACGCCGCGCCCACCGCCACCGCGGGGCCACCGACGACCGCGCCGGCGACGCCGCCGACCAGCGCGCCGACCACGCCGCACAGCCCTGCATTGGACGTGGCCACGTCGGCGACGGCGCCGTCCCAGTGGTCGCTCGAGCCGCTGCGCAGGGTCGCGACCCTGACGTTGTGGACCTTGATGATCCATCCCACCGGCTCGGGCTCGGGAGCGGGTGCGGGAGCCGCGTCGGGTGCGGGCGCGGCCGCCTCGCCGGGCGTGGGCGTGAAATGCCCCTTTGGGCCCGGCTGCAGCAGCGCGGGGCAAGCTGACGAGGCCAGGGCGGCGGCGGCGGCCAGGCCGGCGAAGGCGAACGAATGACTCGGGTGTCGGTTCATGGGCACGTCTCTGCCGGCATTCTAACCCGAGGGTCAGGGCAGCTTGACGCCGCCGACCCAGCGCGCGGGCGTGAGCCAGCGATCGCTTCCCGCCAGCACGTCGCGGCCGCGCGGGGTGATGGCAGCGCGCGGAACGCGCCCGTCGGCGGTGATGGTCAGGAGCGGCGCCGGGCCGCTGGCCAGCCGGCGCACGATGCCGGCATACAGGGTGTCGGTGAGCCAGGGTCGCGCCTCGGCGGCGGCCACGGTGGCAAACGGCTCGGGCGAGCCGGCGGCATGGGCAGAGACAATCAGGCGCTCGCTCTGGGCCAGGCCGTCGCTCGCCGCGGGCAGCTCGGCCAGGTGACGACGCAGTGCGTCGGCGAGGTACGGCAGGGGCGTGAAGTCGTCGCGGGCGAGCAGGGCTTCCACCGCGGCAGCGTCGGGAGCGGTGTATGCGGCCCAGGCGCGCGCGGCCAGCCCGGTGGCGGCGGCATCGAGCGGGACGCGCGCCGCGAAGGCGGCCTTCAGCTCGACGTCGATCATCTGGCCCACGCTGCAGCCGGGGCGTCCGGGCAGGTCACCCGGGCCCACCAGCGACGCGGTCACGGTCCGCCCGTGCAGCCAGGCGGCAAGTCTCATGAGCAGCGCCTGGCAGAACAGCTCCGGCCCGAACCACAAGACGATCTCGGCACTTACGGCCATGGCCGCGAGCGCGCGGTCCTGCGCGACCAGGCGCTCGCGCACCTCGTCCTTGGCGTCGGGCGCAAACGACTGGGCCAGGTAGGCGGCGCGCAGATCGTACCAGGCGTCGGGGTCGAGGCCGGCCGGGGTCGGCCCATCGCAGAGCACCTCCGACCACTCGAGGCGCGCACCGGGGAGGCGCGCGCGCGCGAGCTTGTCGAGAAGCACGCTGCCGCCGTGCACGTGGACGGGCTGCATCTGGCGATACTGCCTGAAAGGTCGCTGGCGATCACGCATCTACGCCTGATACGATTCTTGGCCCCGGGGGCAGAATCGTCGCCCCCCTCAGGAGGCGTGCCGTGGCCGAGGACCGCTCGAAGCCCTCTTCTTCCAAGCGTCCGCCCGCAGGGCGGGCCCATGACGAGCACACCGCTCCGGTGCAGATGCCGTCAGACGTGGCGCCCGAGACGCTCGATCTAGACGACCTCGACGACATCTTCGCCGAGGTCGATGCCCAGTTCGACGACAAGACCGGACTCGAGCCGATCGCGCCGCCCATGACGCCGCCGCCGCAGGCCACCCCCGTGCCCGAGCGGCGCCGGCCGGCCACGCTGCCGCCGCCCATCAGCGGCGCGCCCGCCGACAGCTGGGAGAACGGGCCCATCCTCGACGAAGATCCCGACCTGGCGCCCGCGGTCATGTCGTTCGGCGCGCCGGTGCGCGACAGCGAGCCCAACGTCGACGACGCGCGCGCGTCGCGCCGGCGCCCGGCCTCGCTGCCCCCGCCCACCGAGCAGCCGTGGGGCGACGTAGGCAACCTGGCCGCCGAGGCGCCGCCGGCGCCCGAGCCCGCGCCGCG
>Ga0209515_10005080_pt1 | contig 17308 bp, 17 predicted proteins | sample Subgroupgradi54m_FD_187454 | JGI IMG/M metagenome (GOLD analysis project Ga0209515, IMG submission 187454) | Subsurface groundwater microbial communities from S. Glens Falls, New York, USA - GMW60B uncontaminated upgradient, 5.4 m (SPAdes)... ...
CTCTACAACGCGCTGACGATGAAGTTTCGCGAAGTGAAGATCAAGCGAAGCCCGGACTGCCCGGTGTGCGGCGATCACCCGACGGTCAAAGAGCTAATCAACTACGAAGAGTTCTGCGGACTTGGCCGTGGGGCCGAGGCGGCGGCTGATCACAGCGAGTACGATCTCGGACCCAACGAGGTCAAACAGCTCTTGGAGAAGAACAAGAAGGCCGTGCTGCTCGACGTGCGCGAGTCGCATGAGTACGACATTGTCCACGTCGAGGGCTCACGGCTCATTCCGCTCTCGGAGCTGCACCTGCGCGCTAATGAGCTCGACACGGCGGACACGATTGTGACGTACTGCCATCATGGCCAGCGCAGTCTGCAGGCAATTAAGACGCTGGAGGCGTTCGGTTTTAAGAAGCTGAGGCATATGCGCGGGGGCATTGATGCTTGGGCATCTGAAGTCGATCAGGAGATGGCGCGTTACTAACAGGGAGGGTGGTGGATGAAGGATCCGTGGGCGTCATCGGTCGCGGAGTTCATCGGCACGTTTGCGCTCTGCTTCATTGGAGCGGGGGCGATCTGTACAAACCAGTGGACGAACGGCGCCGTCGGACTTTTGGGGATCGCTATGGCGCACGGCACGGTGCTCGCCGTCATGATCTCCGCACTTGGCCACATCTCTGGCGGCCACTTCAACCCCGCGGTCACGATTGGCGTGCTGACCGCGAAGAAAATTGACGGCAACCGCGCGGTGACGTACATCATCGCCCAGCTGGCTGGCGCGATCGCTGCGGGCTATCTTCTCAAGACCATTTTCCCCATGTCCGTGTGGGATCCGGTGCACCTGGGCACGCCAGCGATTGGCGTCGCGATCACCGCGGCGCAAGCCACGCTCTTGGAAGCCGTGCTGACGTTTTTCCTCGTGTTGGCCGTCTTCGGTACCGGGGTCGATCCGAAGGGCAGCTGGAATACAATTGCCGGATTCGGGATCGGCACGGTGTTGATCTTCGATATCCTCGTCGGAGGACCGCTCACCGGCGCCTCGATGAATCCGGCCCGATCCTTCGGTCCGGCGCTGGCGGCCGGTTTCTGGGAGCATCACCTCGTCTACTGGATTGGTCCCCTCAGTGGCGGGATCCTTGCGGGGGCGCTGTATTCCGGCCTTTTTCTGGATGCAAAGAAGCGCTGAGCGCGAACAAGGAGTTCGGCCTCTGGTTTAGGAAATGAGGCTAGAGGTGAGTTGGTGCTCGGCGTAGCGGCGATAGAGGCTACTAGAATGTCTGACATGGGAGAACACAGCATGAAGCGATTGGGGTGGATGGTCTATGTCCTGGTGAGTCTCTTTGCTGGTTCGGAGACCGTTCAAGCCAAATACCCCATACCGCCTAACCTCGAAGAAATCCCAATCGAGCGATTGATGACGAACGTGCAGGAGAAAATAGCAGCCGAGCCAAGTGTGGTGGAGTGGCGCTATGCGTTAGCTCGGTTGTACGGCATCGCCTACGCGGGATCTAAAACCCCACCAGCGATTAAGCAGACGCCAGGCTGGCCCAATGCCGATGCCAGTCACGCTGGGACGCCGTACTTTTCCCCCCCTGACCTAACCCCTTGGCGACCCCAAAAGACACCACAGTCCACTCCCAACGTGGAGACGCAGCGCTACCTTACATTGGCTACTCAAGCCTATCAGGAGGCTCTGCGCCTCGATTCCGATTCGGCTAAACCCCAGCATCTTTGGTTGCTCATGGGATTGGCCTGGTGCTACGAAGAGAATCGTCAAATAGACGAAGCCATCGCGACCTACCGTCAGGCGCATGAACTGGCTTGGAATCGTGAAAACGCCTTAGAAGGTACGTTTGGAGGCAGTATCACTGTTGAGGCAGGAGAAGCACTCTTGCGGCTCTTACCAGTCAGCGGGACGGCCAAAGAACGGGACGCCATTCAGAAGCACATTAACGCTATCAAGGCGAAGCCCCTCTCGGTTACTCCCCTTTTGATGCCGCTCACGAATATGACAAGCTTGGAGAAATTAGTTCATGTGGGTTCTGACAGAAATTTTTCCGGTGTTTGGTTCGACCTCATCGGCGGGGGCCAACCTACTTATTGGGAGTGGATTACCACAAAAGCAGGCTGGCTGGTCTGGGACCCCAAACAGAGCGGCGTGGTGAAGGATGGACGGCAGCTATTCGGTAGCACGACCTGGTGGGTCTTCTGGGAGAATGGCTTCCAGCCGCTGTCGTTACTCGATGACAATAAAGACGGATGGCTCACAGGAGCTGAGTTGACGGGGCTCGCGATTTGGCATGATCGAAATGGAGATGGAGAAGTTCAGGACGGAGAGGTCCAATCACTCACGAGCCGGGGTATCGTTGCTGTTGTCTGTCAGCCGATGGGTCTACAGGGGAATATCTTGTACCATCCTACTGGAGTCAGGTTTTCTGACGGCACCCAACGGCCTATTTACGATTGGCTCCCCAAGGAGTTGAAAGCTCCAACCATCAGCTTGCCACAGCACTTACCGGGAGTTCCTCAGCCAGGCGAGCTAAGTGGGCCAAACGTCTCCCAGCCAACCCCATTTCCAGTTACAAAGCCTGGCAGGCATTGAGCGCGCATCGTGCTATTCCTGGAATCGAAGAGGACGTGAGTCGAGAGTCGGTTAGACGGTCAGGTTTGAGACCAGTTGGTGCTCGGCGTAGCGGCGATAGAGGCCGCCGGGATGTTTGAGCAGCTCTGCATGGCGACCCTGCTCGACGATGTGGCCGTTGTCGAGGACGACGACGATGTCCGCGTGCTCAATGGTCGAGAGCCGGTGCGCAATGATCAGCGCGGTTCGTCCTTCCAAGAGTCGGTTGAGTGCGTCCTTCACCAGCTCTTCGGACTCCGCATCGAGCGCTGATGTTGGCTCATCAAGGATGAGTATGGGCGCGTCCTTCAGAAACGCCCGCGCAATGGCTAACCGTTGTTTCTGGCCTCCCGAGAGCCGTAAGCCCCGCTCGCCAATTTCGGTCTCATAGCCGTGCGGAAGTTGCTCGATGAACGCATCGGCGAACGCCGCGTGGGCCGCGGCGCGAATCGCCTCCTCAGTCGCATCCGGTTTGCCGTAGCGCAGGTTGTCGCGGATCGTGCCGCTAAAGAGAATCGGCTCCTGCGAGACGATCGCGATCTGCTCCCGCAGCGACTTCAGCGCGACATGTCGAATGTCCGTTCCGTCAATCGTGATCCGTCCGCCGGTGACGTCATAGAAGCGAGGTAACAGTTTAACGAGCGTGGATTTCCCAGCGCCGCTGGGCCCGACGAGGGCGACCGTTGTCCCGGCCCCGATAGTCAGCTGCAAGTGTTGCATGACCGGCTCGCGCCCTTCGTAGCAAAAACTCACATCCTCAAACGCGATGTCGCCGCGAACTCTGGTGAGCGCCAGGGCGCGGGGTTGTTCTTGCACTTCGGGGAACGTATCGAACACTTCAAAGATCCGGTCCATCGCCGCGAGACTGTTGCCCAGGATCAGGTTGAGCTCGGTGAGTCGCTGAATCGGCTGGTAGAGCATGCCAAGATACGCGTAGAATGCCATCAGCGCACCAACGCTCAGTTGCCCGGCCCACACCGCGGTCGCCCCGAACCACAAGACAAGGATCGGACCGAGCGCGGTGAGAAAGCCGGTCGCCCCGAGCGCGACGGATTGGAGATGGACGCTGTCCATCACGGTGTCAAAGTATTCTTCGCTCAGTTCGCGGAATCCGCGCGCCTCCGCTTCTTCTTGCGTAAACGCCTGGATCGTCGAGATGCCTGCGAACTGTTCGTGAAGGTCGCCGGACATCTCCTGCAACTGACGGTGCATCGTGCGGCTCTTCGCTCGGATACGCTTCTGCAGATGAAAACTGATGATGGCGTAGAAGGGCAGCACGAGGAGCGAGACGAACGCGAGCTGCACGTGGACGAAGAAGAGCAGGACGATGATGACGATCACGCAGGACAGATCCATAATCGTGTTGACAAACGCCGCGCCGACGAAATTCTGTGCCGAGGCGATGTCGGTCGTCATGCGCGAGACCACTTCGCCGATGCGTTGGCGGTCGAAGAAACTCAAGCTCATACGCTGCACGTGCAGGTAGAGGGCTTGGCGCAGGTCAAAGATCACGCGGTGGCCGGCCCGCCCGGCGAGGTAGGAGCGCCAGTAGCTCGCGACGCCATAGACCGCATAGAGGATGCACAAGCCCACCATAATCCAATGCAGCTGCGCGTGGGGACGCGTCTGCGGGGTTCGAAAGAAATCGTCGATGAGGATCTTCACCGTCCACGGCAGCGCAAGCGGCACGAGGTAGCGGATGATGCCGCAGCCAATCGCTCCGGCGAGAACGCCGCGATAGGGGCGGACATAGACGAGGAACCGCGGCAGGCTCCGCGGGGGACGTATTGTTGCTGATGAAGGCTTGTGAATCACCGTCGTGGGCTGTACCATAGGAGTCCCAAGTATAACATGAAAACGTTATGGGGGGATCGTCGACGGTGGTGGCTCGTGACGGGGTGTGTGGTTGGGTTGCTGCTGTGCGGTGCGGCGCACTCGGATGTACCACGAGTTCATCCACCGCAACGGGTCGATGTGAGTGGACAGACGGTCTCGCTCACATTTTTAGAAGGGGAGGGACGTGCCACTCGCATTGAGGCCTCCTGCGTGATCCCGAGAGCCGTACCAGTCGTGTGGCGCGTCCTGACGGACTATGAGCATCTCAATGAATTTGTCCCCTTTGTGAGGAGTAGCCATGTGGTGCGTACGGAGCCTCGTGGGCTCCTCCTCCGCCAGAATGGCCGCGCGGGGTTTCTCGTGTTGCACCGTGACTTCTCGGTGACCTTTCGTGTCAAGGAAGCGCCGATGAGTGAGATTCAGTTTGACGCAGTGGCCGGCGACTTCCAGCGATTCAAGGGCTACTGGCATCTTAAACCGCAAGCCGGATGGACATTCGTGAGTCATGAGGTCGAAGTGAAACCCGCATTTTTTGTGCCGCGATGGGTCATGCGGTTCGTCCAGCGTCACATCCTTCTTGAGAGCATCGATGCGGTGATGCATCGGTGCCTCGCCGTGAAACCCGCGAGCCCCTCATGATCGGGACGATTCGACTCAAACAGTTCACCCTGCCATCCGTCGTGCAGTCGCCGATGGCGAACTGTACGGATTTGCCCTTTCGGCTCGTCGCGCGAGAGCAGGGGATGGCGTTTGCGTTTTTGGAGATGGTCTCATCCGAAGCGCTGGTGCGCGAGACGCGCAGGACATTTGAGATGATGCAGACCGTGCCGGATGATCGGCCACTCGGCGCGCAGCTCGTCGGCTGCGACCCGGCCGTGATGGGCGAGGCCGCGGCGCGCATTGAAGCGATGGGCTTCGATCTGGTTGACCTGAACCTTGGCTGTCCTGTGCCCAAGGTCGTGAGCAAGGGGGGCGGCTCGATGTTGTTGCGAGAGCCGGCGACCGCTGAGCGGATCTTTCGCAGCGTCGTGAACGCGGTGAAGCGCATCCCGGTGACGGTCAAGATGCGCCTCGGATTTAGCGATGGTAGCGGGCAGGAGGCCGCGCACATCGCGCGGATTGCGCAGGACTGCGGCGTCGATGCGGTGGCGGTGCATGGGCGCACGCGCGAGCAGGGCTACACGGGTCAGGCCAACTACGACGCGATTCGGTACGTCAAAGAGGCCGTGTCGATTCCTGTGATCGGCAATGGGGATGTGGTGGACGCTGCGAGTGCGATACGTCTGCGCGAGGTGTCAGGCTGTGATGGCGTGATGCTGGGCCGAGGCGCGTTAGGCAACCCCTGGCTCTATGACGAAATTGCCGCAGCGTGGTCCAACACTCCGCAGCCGTCGAAGCCCGATGTGGAACAGCGTAAGCACGTGTTGCGACGCCACATGGCGCTGCAGTGCCAGTATGAAGCGCAGCCGCTGGGGCACTTGCGTCGCATCGTCTGCTGGTATTTCAAGGATATGCCCAGTGTTGCGGCGTTCCGGGACCGTGTGCATCGGGCGCAAAGCCTCGAGGAAATCAGCGCGCTCGTTGCCGCGTTCTAAATGCTGTATTTGGCATCACGGTCTCCTCGACGGCGGCAGCTGTTGCGCCAACTCGGCTGGCCGTTTCGCGTCGTGCGCTCCACCCACCGCGAACTCATTCGCAAGGCTGCCACGCCGTCCGCCAATGCGATGCGCAATGCCGTTGGCAAGGCGAGGAAGGCGCAACTCCCCGTGCGCGCGAAGGGGGTTGTCATCGGCGCCGATACGTTTCTCTATTTTCGTCGGAGGGTGATCGGCAAGCCCCGGACGATGCGCGAAGCCCACCACTTACTGCAATCCTTAAGCGGAAAGAGCCATTGGGTGTACACCGGGCTCTGTGTGCGGGACATCACGACCGGCCGTCTTGCCACCAGCTACGAGAGAACCCGGGTGACGTTCAAGCGGCTCACGCCACAGACGATCGCACGACTGTTCGCGAGAAGCTCCCCACTTGATAAAGCCGGAGGCTATGCGATTCAAGCCGACCGGGGAGAGCTCATCGCACGCATCGACGGATCTTGCAGCAACGTCATCGGCCTACCGCTTGAGCTGTTGCGGCGGCAGCTGCGCCGCTGGGCCTGAGGATTCATTCTTATTGACATCCCGGCCAATTGTTATACTATGCACCCAGTAGCTGACGTGATGCTGAGGGCGATGGAAGAAAGTCATCCCGACAACCAAAACTGTGACGGTGCGTCACCCCGACGAAGGGCCGTCGGGGTCTCTGTTTTTCTGATGAGACACTCGTCGAACGGATTAGGACGACACAGGAGGGAGTTGTATGTCGCAGGTGTGTGAGGCGCCGACCATTACCGAAACTGGAAAAACAAAACGACACGTGGCGCCATTTGGATTTCAACTCTTGCTCGATCTCTATGAGTGCAAGAAGGGTGCTTGTGATGATCTCGGTCTGTGCTACAATTTTTTGGAGGAGATTATCGGGGTGTTAAAGGTGGAGCCGCAATCCCCGCCGTTTATCTTCCGTACCGACGGCAAACGATTCCCCGACAAGGCTGGGTTAAGTGGGTGGGTGCCGCTCGTTGAAAGCGGGATTCAAATCCATACGCTGACGCCAAAAGAGTTCATCTCCATCGATATCTACAGCTGCCGGCAGTTCGACGTCGAGCCGCTCAAGGCCTTCGTGCGCGGCTACTTCGCGCCCAAGCGGATGGACGAGCAGTTTCTCGAGCGGGGTCTCGACTACAATAAGTAAGTGTGTCGGCCAGACGCGCCGTGCCCCTCCGTGATGGGCTCGAAAGCCCTAGACACTTCGGCGGGGAGGGTGTTATAGTACTCACTCAGGCAGTCGACGATCAGTCGAGGCCATTTTTTAAACCCCAAGATTGTGAAAAAAATCACAGACTTTTCTTGTCGCGCGCATGATTGAATATGTCAGTATTTTGATCCTCGGAGTCTTAGCGGCCGGCGTGGCGCTGTTCATGCTCTTTGCGAACGCGCTCTTCGGGCCAAAGCGGCCCAATCCGGTGAAAGCGCAGCCGTTTGAGTGTGGCGTGGATCCCATTGCGCTGCCGGCTGGGCGGCTGCCCGTCCACTTCTATGTCATGGCCATGTTATTCGTGGTCTTCGATGTGGAACTGGTGTTCCTGTTCCCGTGGGCGGTGCTGGCGCGGGAACTCGGATGGTTCGGATTGATCGAAATGGGATTTTTTCTCGTGATCGTTGTGGCGGGTTTTATCTATGCGTGGAAGCAGGGCGCGTTGGAATTCAAATAAGTGAGCTGAGCGTTCATGGACAGTGCCGTTGACGTCTCTCAACTCAACTGGATGACGACGCGCGTAGACGCCGCGCTGGGCTGGGCGCGCAAGTACTCGATTTTCCAGTACCCCTTCGTCACGGCGTGTTGTGGCATGGAGTACATGGCGACGGCCACCTCCCATTACGATGTCGACCGCTTCGGCGCGGGCTTCCCGCGCTTCTCGCCTCGCCAAGCCGATGTCCTGTTTGTCGTCGGGACGGTCAGTCATAAGATCGCGCCCGTCCTTAAGCGCGTCTACGATCAGATGACCGAGCCCAAGTGGGTCGTCGCCTTTGGCGTTTGCACCTGCACGGGCGGCTTCTACGATAACTACTCGACGGTGATGGGGATCGACACCATCATCCCGGTGGATGTGTACATCCCGGGGTGCCCGCCCCGTCCTGAGAACGTGCTGGATGGTCTGATGAAGCTACAGGAGAAGATTGCGCACGGGGCGAAGGTCACGCTGCCCGTTGGACCCTCTGCCAGACCTCACGAGCTTCAGATCCCGCATCGACCAGAAGCCCACCTCTAACGGTAGCGCGTCACAGAGACGATCCTCAGATGCCCACAACGTTGACACCACTCGTGCAAACGCGGTTTCCTCAGCAGGTGGTGGGGACGCACCACTTTCGCGGGCAGGACACCGTCATCATCACGCGGGAGGCACTCAGCGATGTGGCGCGATTCCTTCGCGACGATCCAGCGCTTGCCTTTGATTTCCTGATGGATCTCACGTGCGTGGACTATCAAACATTCGGCAGGACTCCTAGCAGTGCACCGACGCTCGCCACACCCTCGCCGCTGCCCTATTACATGAACCCAAAGCCGGTGACGGAGCAGTGGGAGCGCCTCGTGGATCGTGAGGCGTTCAGGTTCGACGTGGTGTATCACCTGTACTCGAGCCGACTCAATCATCGCCTACGGGTCAAAGTCCCCCTGTCGGTGGCGGACCTCACCATGGATTCCGTGACGAGCGTCTGGCATGCGGCCAACTGGTTTGAGCGGGAAGTGTGGGATATGTTTGGTATTCACTTTGCAGGCCATCCCAATCTCAAGCGGCTGTTGATGTACGACCAATTCGTCGGCCACCCGCTGCGCAAGGACTATCCGGCTCATAAACGCCAGCCTATCATCGGCCCCCTCAACTGAACAACGACCATCAGCAGACAGCCCACAGATGAATCAGACGACTAACGCGATTCGCACCGTTGAGTCAACGGACACACGGCACATGTTCTTGAACGTCGGGCCCTCGCACCCGGCGATGCACGGGATCATCAAGATCATCGTCGAGCTCGACGGGGAGCGAATCGTCAGCTCGGATGTGGAGATCGGCTACCTCCACCGCGCCTTCGAGAAAGAAGCTGAGCGCATTCCGTACAACAACGTGATCCCGTATACAGATCGACTCAACTACGTCTCTCCCCTGATCAATAACTTCGGCTACTGTCTGGCCATTGAGCGGCTCTTGGACATTGAGGTCACTGAGCGCTGCCAGTACATCCGCGTCATTATGAGCGAACTCTCGCGCATCTGCGATCACCTGACGTGCGTCGGCGCGTCGGCGATGGAGCTCGGGGCGTTTACCGTGTTTCTGTATATGATCAAGGCTCGCGAGTGGCTGTGGGAACTGGTCGAGGCGGTGACGGGCGCGCGCCTGACCATCTCCTATGGCCGCGTGGGCGGTGTCAAAGCCGATTTGCCCGAAGACTTTGCGGATCAGACTCGCACAGCGCTGGAAAATGTTCGCAAGGTTCTGCTTGAGTGTGACACGCTCTTGACGAGAAACCGCATCTTCGTCGATCGGATGCAGGATACCGGCGTGATTTCGAAAGAGCTGGCGATCAGCTACGGGATTACCGGGCCGTTTCTGCGCGCGTGTGGACTTGCGCTCGACACGCGCAAGGCGCAGCCCTACTTTGTCTATGACCGTTTCACGTTCGATGTGCCGACGGGCGCGCACGGCGACAACTATGACCGCTACCTCGTGCGGATGGAGGAGATGGAGCAGAGCATGCGCATCGTCGAACAAGCACTGGCCACCATTCCTCCTGGACCGATCAACGTGGATATGCACGGCAACGTGCTGCCGGCTACTGTCATGGTGGATGAGGCGAAAATGGGCCGCGTGGCGGGATTTCAACAAGCCCACGTGACGCTCGACCCCACCCTGCAAGGCTCCACGCGAGGCTTCCATGACGCGGTCAACGCGCTGGAGAAACGTGCCGTGCTCCCCGCAAAAGAGGACACGTACGGCAACATCGAAGGCCTGATGCAACACTTTAAACTCATCATGCTCGGCCACGGCATTCGGCCACCGTCGGGTGAGTATTACAGCGCCGTCGAGGGGGCGAATGGTGAGCTGGGATTTTACGTCGTCAGTGATGGGTCGGATCACCCGTACCGCGTGCGCGTGCGGCCGCCGTGCTTTACGATCATGGCCGCGCTGCCCGAGCTGCTCAACGACCGGATGCTAGCTGACATCGTGCCGACGTTCGGCTCGGTGAACATGATCGGCGGAGAACTCGATCGATGAGCGTACGGGTGGCAGGGCGAATACGCAGCCGGACGTCTGGAGGGGGCCGTTCGCCTGCGGCTCCCGGTATTTCCGTCGGCCACCCACTACGTGGGTACCCGGCCTCGGTCGCAAGCGGCCACGGTGTCCCGCCGGCTGTGCTCGGGGTGGGCCTCGTCCGGACGCTCGGGTCGCCCCAGCGCGGCGACCCAGCACTCGACACTCCGGCCTCGCTCGCCTCGCTGCGCTCGGCACCGTGCCCGCTCGGCCTGCGTGACGCCGGCCGCGGCCACCCACTCGCTGCCGGCGGGACGAGCGAGCCCCGGAAGCCGAGCGAAGCCCCGCCTCGGTGGGACGGGGCGAGCGTTCCGGCGGAGCATCGCCCTGACAGGACCCGCGCCATATGAACCAATCAACCCACATAGGCACCACAGCATTTGACTCTCTTAGAGCAGAGGCGGAGAAGATTGTCGCGCAGTACGAGCAGAAGCGGGCGGCGATGCTGCCGGTGCTGCGCCTGATTCAAGAACGCTTCGGCTCAGTATCGACGCAGGCCGAAGAGTGGGTCGGGACACTGCTAGGTGTCGCTCCGGCACACGTCCACGAGGTCGTGACTTTCTATACGCTCTACCATCAACAACCTGTCGGGAAGTACCACGTCCAAGTCTGCCAGAACATCGCTTGCGCGCTGCGCGGTGCGGAAGGACGCATCGCCGCGCTGTCCGAGCGGCTGGGCATTAAGCCCGGTGAGACGACGCCAGACGGTAAGTACACACTCTCAACCGTCGAGTGTCTCTGCGCCTGCGAAGCGGCACCGATGATGCAGGTCAATGACCAGTACGTCGGGCCGATCACACCGGAGGTCATCGAAACACTGGTGACTGCGCCTGAACAGCTGCCGAGCTTACCGCTGATGTTCCGGAGCGCCGTTGCGTTGGTTGAACCTATCCTCTCCAAGCGTTTCACGTTGAGGGATGCTGAGTCGATTGAGACGTATGTGCGCGACGACGGTTACCAAGCTGCGCGCAAGGCGGTGACCGAGATGTCGCCGGAGCAGGTGATCGCCGAAGTCAGTGCGTCAAACTTGCGCGGACTAGGCGGTGCGGGATTTCCGACGGGGAAGAAGTGGAGCTTTATTCCGAAGGAGACGACGAAGCCGAAGTTTCTCGTCGTGAATGCCGACGAAGGTGAGCCAGGCACGATCAAAGACCGCTACATTATTGCGAAAGATCCGCACCGGCTCATTGAGGGGATCGTGATCGCGGCCTACGCCACGGGCTGTCGCAAGGCGTACATCTACATCCGCGGTGAGTACGCGGAGCCCACGCGCATCCTTCAGCACGCCGTTGACGATGCCTACACGTACGGCTTCCTCGGCAACCGGATTTTCAACACCGATGTGTCGCTGGACCTCATCGTCCACCGAGGCGCTGGCGCCTACATCTGCGGGGAAGAGACGGCGCTGCTCGAGTCGCTTGAAGGCAAGAAAGGATTTCCACGTCTCAAGCCGCCCTTTCCTGCTAGTGCCGGGCTGTTCGCCTCTCCCACCGTCATCAACAACGTCGAGACACTGGCGTGCGTGCCCAGCATCATCCAAAAAGGCGGGGCGTGGTTCGCGAAATTCGGGTTTGGCAAAACGGGCGGGACGCGGCTCTTTTCGATCAGCGGCCACGTGCAAAAGCCTGGGCTCTATGAGGCCTCGCATGGCGTGACGCTCCGGGAGCTTATCGAAGCGGCGGGTGGGGTTGAGCTTGGGAGAACGCTCAAGGCGGTGATCCCTGGCGGGATCTCCGCAAAGATTCTACGCGCCGATGAGATCGGCGTGCGCATGGACTTCGATTCGCTCCTCGCGGCCGGGACGATGGCTGGTTCGGCTGGCATCGTCGTGATGGACGACACCACGTGCATGGTCCGGGCGCTGTGGTATGCCAGCAAGTTCTTCGCTCATGAGTCGTGCGGACAGTGCTCGCCGTGTCGTGAAGGCACCGGCTGGATCTTCAAGATCGTTGATCGCATCATGCGCGGACAAGGCTGCCCGCAGGATCTCGACAATTTGCTTGGCATCGCGACTGGCATGGAAGGCCGTACGATTTGTGTGTTTGCCGACGCGGCCGCCTGGCCAGTGCAGAGCTACATCACGAAGTTCCGAGACGAGTTTGAGTTTCATGTGCGGGAGAAGCGTTGCAACCTGGCGAGTCAACCACAGCCTGCACCAGCCCACACCTAACATGCCAGAGCCAAAAACGATCACGCTGACTATCGACGGAAAAACCGTTACGGTGCCCGAAGGGACGACGGTGCTGCAGGCGTGCGAGAAAGCGCAAAGCCCGGTGCCGTTCTACTGCTACCATCCAGGACTTTCCATCGCCGGCAACTGCCGCATCTGTCTGGTCGAGATCGCCGGCAGCCCGAAGCTGCAGATCGCCTGCTACACCAGCGCGACCGAGGGCATGGTGGTCCAGACGACCAGTGACAAGACGCTCAACGGACGACGCGACGTCCTCGAGTTCCTGCTCATCAACCATCCGCTCGACTGTCCGGTGTGTGACCAGGCGGGTGAGTGCTGGTTACAGGACTACTACATGGAGCATGGGCTCTACGATCAGCGGTTTAACGAAACAAAAATCAAGAAGGCGAAAGCGGTTCCTATTGGCCCGACCGTGATACTCGATGCCGAGCGCTGCATTCTCTGCTCACGCTGCGTGCGGTTCACCGATGAGATCACGAAGACCGGCGAGTTTGGCATCTTCAACCGCGGCGACCACTCGACGATCGGGCTGCATCCTGGCAAGACGCTGAACAACAAATATTCCGGCAACGTCGTCGATATCTGCCCTGTCGGCGCACTCACCGACCGCGACTTTCGTTTTAAGTGCCGCGTCTGGTATTTGGCGTCGACCAACTCCGTCTGTCCCGGCTGCTCGCGTGGCTGTAATATCCAGATCCACACCAATCGTGAGCGCACGTACCGGCCGCATGTGGCGCAAGGCGATCGAGTCATGCGCCTCAAGCCTCGGTACAACCCCGACGTAAACCAGTGGTGGATGTGCGACGAGGGCCGCTACGGCTACACGTCTATTGACCACAACCGTCTCGCCACACCTCAGGTCAGAGATAACGGTGCGTTGCGCAGCGCCAGTTGGGATGAAGCCCTCGAGTGCGTCAGCGGCACGCTCATGCAGCTCGTCCAGGCCAAACAGCCCGACCAAGCCGGGGTCATTCTCTCAAGTCATCTGTCCAATGAAGATCTTTCTGTGGCGAAGCGGCTCTGCCAGCAACTAGGTATCACACAGATCGTGTTCCAGCGGCCGCCAGCAGGCGAAGCTGATGCGCTCCTCATCCAAGCCGATAAATCTCCGAATGCAACAGGAGCCCAAGCGCTGGGCATCGCAGAAGGCGCTGACGGGCTGATTGAGAAAGCGATCGCCAAACAGCTCCGCGTCCTGATCGTCTTCACGCAGGATCTGACGGTGGTGGGAGGAGCCGCGCGCATGCAACGCGTGGCGGACAGTCTTGAGTTGCTCGTCTTCATCGGTCCCAATACCAACCCCACCGCTGAGCTGGCGCACGTGGTGCTGCCCAGCGCGGTCTACGCGGAAAAGGACGGGACATTCACGAATTTCCAAGGGCGCGTGCAACGCTTCCACGCCGCACTCACACCATGGGGCGAGGCCAGGCCGGAGTGGGAGATTCTCAGCGCCGTCGGCGCGCAGTGTGGATTGACGCTGGCGTTCGCCGATGCGCGAGCGGTCTTCGCGTCGCTGGCCGAGTACGAGGCGCCGTTTCACGGGCTCACCTATGACACCATCGGTGATCAAGGAGCGCTGCTCAAGGTGTGAGCCATCATGCTGCTTGAGATTGCGATTAAATTCTGTGTCAGCGCGCTGGTGCTCGGCGGGGTGTTGAATTTCGCCGGCGCGCAAACGTGGCTTGAGCGCAAGCAAAGCGCGCTCATGCAAGACCGCATCGGCGCCAACCGCGCCTACTTCACACTGCCGTGGGCGTGGGCCGCACCCATCAACTGGCTGCTCAGAAAGCTGGGCGGCTTGGGGCTGTTCCATGCGCTCGCCGATGTCATCAAGCTGCTGACCAAGGAAGATTTCATTCCGGAAAAAGGCGATCGGTTTCTCCATACGCTCGCGCCATGGGTCTCGGTGTTCTTTGCGCTGATCGCGTTTGCCGCCATCCCCATCGGTCCAACGGTGACGCTGTGGGGTCGTCAGATCCCGTTGCAGGTTGCTAATATCAACGCGGGACTGCTGTTTGTGCTGGCGCTGGCCTCCATCGGCGTCTATGGGGTGATCCTGGCCGGGATGACGTCGGGCAACAACCTCTCGACCCTTGGCGGATTGCGCGCCGCTTCGCAGATGCTGGCCTACGAAATCGCGCTGGGGGTGTCGTTGATCGGGGTAATTATCTGGTACGGTACACTGGATCTGCAGCAGATCGTGGCGAAGCAAGGCGGCACGTTTCTTGGAGGGTGGCTGCCCGCGTGGGGGATATTCGTGCAACCCATCGCGTGCATCATCTTCATGACGGCCGGGCTGGCCGAGACGAAGCGTGTGCCGTTCGATCTGCCGGAAGGCGAGCCGGAGATCATCGGCTACTTCACCGAATACAGCGGGATGAAGTTCGGTCTCTTCTTTCTAACGGACTTCGTTGAGATCGTGCTGATCTCCGCGCTGACGTCGACGCTGTTTTTTGGCGGCTGGCAAATCCCCTACCTGCTCGCTGATGGCTGGCACCTGCCGTGGAGCACCTCGGTCACACCGGTCTCACACTTGGCCTACGTCGGACTGGGTCTGCTGTCGTTTACCTTGAAAATCAGCTTTTTCATCTTCCTCTTCATGCAGATTCGCTGGACGTTGCCGCGCTTTCGCTACGATCAACTGATGCATCTGGGCTGGAAAGTGTTATTCCCCTTGTCGCTTGTGAACATCGTCCTCACCGGCCTCTTCGTGGTCATGAAAGGCTAGCCGCGCATGAGCAGCCTCAGCGATCAACTGCTGCACCGGATTCGCGATGCCCACAAGCGGCGCAAGCTGACGTGGTGGGAGCGCATCTATCTGCCGGCGATCGCGCAGGGGTTATGGGTAACATCGGTTCATTTTTGGCGCAACCTCTTTCTCCACATCGTGCACCGCGTTGGGCTGTATCGCGACGTCCCGGCTTCGGTGACGATTCAATATCCGGATGAACGGCGCAAAACCGCACTCCGACTGCGCACCCGCCACCGTCTGACGCAGCGTGACGACGGCACGCCGCGCTGTGTCGGGTGCATGATGTGTGAGACGATCTGTCCTGCCCGCTGCATCTATATTGTGCCCGGCGAGCACCCGGACCCCAACATCGAGAAATATGCCAGGAGTTTTGACATCGATCTTGGCAAATGCATCTACTGCGGCTACTGCGTCGAGGCATGCCCGGAAGATGCGATCCGCATGGACACGCAGCGTCATGACATCGCCGCGTACACGCGGGATGGGATGTGGCTCAACATCAAAGAGCTGCTCCACCCTGGTTCCAAAGGGCTGACCGATCCTCCGGAGAAATTCATCCAACTCGAACTCGACGATTTTCGAAAACTCCCCCGTACGCCAGAACCTCCCCCGCCGGGCAGCGGCTTGGCACCCATCCCCTGAACCCCGTTGGAACGCGAAGGCGTTCCCGCTCGGTGAAGCAGTTGATCGTCTATGATCTCGACGGCACGCTCGTCGATACCAGAGAGGACATCGCCCGCGCGATCAACCACATGTTGGGAGAGCTCCGGCGTCCAGCGCTCGACGTCCACACGATTTGCCGCTCCGTGGGCCAGGGCTTGTCGCAGCTCGTGCAGAGCTGTCTGCAAGAGGATGATCCGGTGCGTCTTGAGCAGGCATGCGGCTCTATCGGGCGTACTATGCCGAGCACCTCTTGGATCAGAGCGCGCTCTATCCTGGGGTCCGCGACGTCTTGGACTATTTCAAGTCGCGTACGCAGGCCGTGATCACGAATAAGCCGGATCCATATTCCCGCGAGATCCTCGTCGGACTCGGCGTCATCGGCTATTTCGCTGACGTCATCACCGGCGATTCCCTCTACCCGAAGAAGCCGGATCCGGCCTCCTTGCGCGCGTTGATGGCTCGTTACCGGATAGAGCCGGCGCAGACGCTGTTGATCGGCGACAGCCCCATCGATATCGAGGTGGGACGACAGGCGGGGGTACAGACGGTGGGCGTGGCGCAAGGCTTTGCCGACGATGACGAGCTGCGCGTCGCCAAGCCCGACGTGATCGTGCGAAACTTCGAAGAGCTGCTGCGACGGCTCCGTGCTGAGCGCTGGTGAAATGCCGCTCGGTGAACGGCGGTGGTTACGGTTGGACGACGAGGAGAATACGGTGGAGGAACGGTTCTTGGAACACGCCAATCACGATGATTCCGACAATGAGCATCGCAAGGGTAAATTTCGCAGGCGCGCTGATGTGGAGAGGTGTTGAGGTGCTAGGAGTGCCGAGGTACATCCGTTTGACGACCATGAGGTAGTAGTAGAGCGAGATCGCCACGTTCACCGCGCCTAGCAGTACCAGCCACAGGCGGTGACTCTCCACCGTGGCGAGCAGCACGAGCAATTTCCCCACAAACCCCGCCAGCGGCGGCACCCCAGCGAGTGAGAGCAGACCAATGAACATCGATGCCGCGACAAACGGGGAGCGTGTCGAGAGCCCATTATACTGATCCAGCGCATCGCCCCCAATCGCATCCGAGGCCATGGTGACCACCAGGAAGACGGCGAGGGTGCTGAAGAGGTACGCCAGCAGATAGTAGGCGACGGCGTGCACGCCCGCGATCGTGCCCGTCGAGAGCCCCATCAAGAGGTAGCCCGCATGGCCGATGGACGAGTAGCCCAGCAGCCGTTTGATGTTCGTCTGCGGAATCGCCGCGAGATTTCCATAGAGCAGCGTGGCGGCGGACAGCACGGCGAGGATGCTCGTCCACAGTCCCGCCAGCGGCAGGAAGACGCCGTAAAGCACCCGCA
>Ga0209515_10005081_pt1 | contig 17307 bp, 21 predicted proteins | sample Subgroupgradi54m_FD_187454 | JGI IMG/M metagenome (GOLD analysis project Ga0209515, IMG submission 187454) | Subsurface groundwater microbial communities from S. Glens Falls, New York, USA - GMW60B uncontaminated upgradient, 5.4 m (SPAdes)... ...
GACTCAACCCACCATACAGAATTTCTCGCTCAACCAAGCTTAAATGCTTAAACTTTTTCAACAATTTCACCACCTTTCTCAGGCGTAGATTTTACCCTAAGTGGTGGGATTCGTTTGCGGATCTACATAACAGGATGCTTTGAGGGACCATATGTAACTACCGTCCACAGTAACGTAGAATATTCGTTCGCTCTCCATAATGAAAAGGTTTCTGACCAAATCCTTTCCACCTTCAAATTCACAAACTAAATGCGGCACATTTTGCACTGGCTCATCGACTATGCCCATATCGGCCGGCATTGGGACAAAATCTATCTTCATAGAAATCCGCCAAAACATTATTTAGGTCATATAGTGGAAGGCAAAGATCCAGTTATTCTCTTAGCGGGGATTACAAATACATGGCGGTCTCTAAAGAAGATCGGGGATAAAATTTCTTTAGAAGGCTACCCCGTTTATATTGTCTCTCGGCTTGGGCGCAACTTCCGCGACATCCCTACATCCGCCAAAATAGTCGAAGAGATTATCGACGAAAATAATTTGAAAGATATCATCGTTGTTGCCCATAGCAAAGGCGGGTTAGTCGGGAAGTATTTGCTAGTTCACGACAAAAGAATTAAAAAGTTAATCGCCATCGCCACGCCATTTGCCGGATCCATCATTGTTAAACTTATTCCTCACAAAGCCTTTAAAGAACTGTCGCCAAAAAGCCAAATAATTGCCGACTCGAATTCTCACCCAGAGGTCAACAAAAATATTGTCTCGATAATTCCATCCTTTGACAATCACGTTTTCCCCAAAGGAAGCAGTTATTTAGAAGGCACAAAAAATATTAAGGTCAATATCCATGGCCATCACAAAATCCTATTCGTCGATGAAGTTGTCGAGAAAGTTTTAGATCTTCTTAGTGCCCGGGGCTAGGCGAAGGTGAAGGTGAAGGCGGCGGCGGGCAAGATCCACAGAAATTCTGTTTAGAATAAGGGTCGACGATCACAAATTCTTCCCTCTCTTCGGCGTTTGGTGCATTTGCCGCCACAATTTGCCCATTTGTCTTATCCACCCAAACTTTTGCCCGACTATAAGTATCCTTTGTCGGCGCCGTCCCGGTTAAGAAATATTCAAACCTGTTTGCGCATTTATCATTAGCCGGCCCGCCGGTGAAAGGACAAATCTGCGTACCGACAACCCCGGAAGGTACTTTAAATGCCTCGTTAACCTTATCTTTCAAAAGAGGTTGCATAATGTCGTGCCAAATTGGTGCCGCCCCGGTAATTCCGGAAGCCAAATATTGGCTCATCGGGTGGTTATCGTTATTGCCAACCCATGTGACCACCAAAAAGCTCGGCGTGTAGCCAATCGTCCAGTTGTCGCGCTTATCGTCTGTTGTGCCGGTTTTAACGGCCACAGTTTTACCGGAAATTGTCAAGCCGCTAAATTCTCCAAAAGCCGCCGACCTTGCGCCGTTGTCAGAAAGTATTGAAGAGATCAAAAACGAAACTTCTTTTGAAAGCACCCGCTTGCCGGCCTTTGGCTTAAACTCTTCCAGCACCCGACCGTCGGCATCTTCCACTTTTAAAATCGGGGTCAGATCCTGTCGCACCCCCTCATTGGCAAAAACCCCAAACGCCGTTGCCATATCGACCATTTTTACTTCGCCGCCGCCCAAAGTTAATGAAAGCCCGTAGCGTGAAGGTTCCGTAAATGTCGTGATGCCCATTTCCCCGGCCAGCTTGATCATGTCCTCAACGCCAGAAATTGCCAGCACCTTAACCGCCGGAATATTATAGGAATTGGCCAGGGCAAACCTTGCCTGGACCGCGCCGTGGTATTGCCCGTCGTAATTGACCGGCGTGTACGGTTTCGTGCCGGCGACGCCAAATGTCGTCGACACATCCATAATTACCGTTGCCGGCGTTATTAACTTCTTGGAAAATGCTGCTGCGTAATTTATTGGTTTTATCGAAGATCCGGGCTGCCTGTTGGCGATTGTGACATTAACATTGCCGTCAATACTGTTATCAAAAAAGTCTTTGGAACCAACCATCGCCAGAATCTCCCCGCTTGCCGGTTTGGTAATCAGTGCCGCGCCATTACTAACGTCAAGATACTTTACCGCCTCGATATTTTTGGCAACCGACGCCTCCGCCGACGCCTCAATATCCAAGTCCAAAGTCGTCGTCACCTTTAAGCCCCCATGGGTTGCCACCGCGTCGCCGTACTTTTGCGAAAGCAAATCCCGTACATACATCACAAAATGCGGCGCTTTTATATCGACAGCCGAGCTTCTGAATTTCAATTCCTCCACCGTCGCTTTCTCCTCATCCGCCTTCGTTATATAGTGCTCCTCGTACATTCGCTTTAGGACAAACTTTTGCCTTTCAAGCGCCCGCTTTGGGTTCTGCCCAAAAGGTGAATAATAAGTCGGCGCCGCCGGCAAGCCCGCCAGAAGTGCCGATTCTGCTAAATCCAAGTCCTTCAAGTTCTTGCCAAAATACTGGTCCGCCGCCGCCGCCACTCCCCAAGCTGTCCCCCCGTAAGGCACTTGGTTTAAGTACATTTCCAAAATCTTATCCTTAGAAAAAGCCGTTTCCACCCTAAATGCCAAATAAAGCTCCTTAATTTTTCTGGAAACTGTCCGCTCCGGTGTTAGGAATGCGCTTTTAACCAGCTGCTGGGTAATTGTCGACCCGCCTTGGACATTCCCCTGGAAAATCGTTGCCCGGGCCGCCCTTATAATTCCATAAACGTCAAACCCCCGGTGTTTATAGAAATCTTTATCCTCTGTGGCAATCGTCGCCTTCTTTAAATTATCGGCAACCGCCGAAAGTGGAACGATTGTCCGATTCTGGTCCTGATAAACATTAAATAAAATCTTGCCATTCCGGTCGTAAATTTTTGTCGTCTGCGGAACCTGCCGCGTCTCTAATTGTTTCGGGCTTGGCAAATTGCGTGTCAAAAACCAGACCCCAAAAACCAAAAAGGCGATTGTTAAAATTCCAACTTTAAAGCTGCGGTCTTTATAAAGAAGCGGGTGATGGCCAATTCGGGTAAATATTTGCGCCCTCCGCGCAAGGTCGATATGCCCTTTTTTAAGGATAAGCGCTATGCTGCGGGAAATTGACCTGAAAATCCAAATCGTCACATCCCCAAAAAAGCTGATCAGAAGAATAAACCAAGTCAGAAAAGAAATAATCGCGCCGAAGATTAAAGAGAGTAATTTGGCAAGGGGATTAATTTTCATTTGTCAAAGTATAAGGTAATTAGAGGCCAATTAAAACCCCTTTTTGGGTATTTGACAGGCGCAAGGTTAAGCCTTAATATCGCAATATACATGGAAGTTATCGAAAGACGCGGGCCCGTTGAAAAAACCAAAAAAGGCTGGCCCATCAATCCCCTCGGAGTAGTTGTTTTATTAATTTTTATAGCTGTAGTCGCTTTTCTAGTTGTCAAACCTTTGCTTTCGCGCAGTTTAACCACAGCTAAACCTCCGGTTTCTGCCCAGATCGCTACACCCCAAGCAGGCCAAATTGTAAAAGGCGAAAAACTGCCGATAGAACTTTCCGTGAATAATTCCTCAAAAGTTGCCAAAGTCCAATTTTGGGCCAAAACTTATGTTGAAAATAAATGGGAAATAATCGGCGAGGTCTCAACTTTTCCGTTTAAAATCGACTGGGTCGTACCTTCAAATTATCAAAATAAAGCCGCCGCCGTCACCGCCCACATTTATCTTAAAAACGGCGACGTTATCCAAGACCCCGGCGGCTGGCGCGAAGGCATAATTATTCTTTCGCAGTAACTATCTTTTCACGAGTCCCTTTGTCCAGGCAAAGATAATACTCAAAATTCCCAGAACAATCAGGACCGGCGAGTGAAACCAGGCGCCGATTATAGATACCACCACTCCCAAAATTCTCCCGATCATGGCCGTCTTTGTGCCGCTATTTTCCTTAAAGTATTTGCCAAACTTTGACTCTTTAAGTTTTTCCAAATCAACAAAATTTATAAGAATCACAGAGATAATAACCGCCGGCACGAATATCACAACAATTCCTAAAAGTAACTGGTGCTACCAAAGCAAATAAAGCGCCACAAAATCCGACAAAATATCAGTCGTCAGCTTAACCGGATGAATCTGATGGTAAAATCCTTTTTCTTTTCTTGTCATTTTTAAACTCTCAATTTTTCTTTCCCAAATAACTCCAAAACGCAAAAAGCCCGACGGCTAAAATTACCCCAAATAAATTAAATACATTTAAAACCTGCGAGGCGGTAAGTTGGGCAATAAAAGCCAAAAAAAGCGCTGCAAAAAAAGCCATCTTAAACGAAGTTTTAAAGTACCAGCTCGGGTCATACCGTTTGTAAAACCTCGTCCTTACAAAATAAAGAAGCGTGCCAAGCGTACAGAAAACAAAAAGGAATAAAAGCGCGTCAAACCCCGCAAAAAAATACCAGGGGGCTTTTTGCGGATCAATCACCGTCACAATCCAGGCAATTCCAAAAAGGGAAGCAAATGCTAAAAGAAAAGTAAAAGGCAATAGTCGATGCATGTATCTACTATATTGTACCTGATATAATTCCAACGACATGAATCAGCAAACGACACTTTTGATTATCGCCGCCTTGGTCGTCATTGCCTTCGGTGCTTTATATCTTCAAATCAAAAAACTCACCCAAAGTAAAGCTAAGGACGAAACAACCGATCTTTTGATGAAGCTCATCAAACAAATCCAGGAATCTTCCGACAAAACTACCCAGATGACGCAAAAACAGCTGGTCGAAACGACCCGCTCACTCAATGAGCGTCTTGATAAAGCCGCCCAAGTAATCTCCGGTGTATCAAAGTCCGTCGGTGAAATGACGGAACTCGGCCGTAGCATGAAAGATCTTCAAGAGTTTTTGCGCTCGCCAAAAATGCGCGGCCAAATGGGGGAGGCAGTTTTAAAAGACATGCTTGGCCAAGCACTTCCAAAACAAAATTTCCACCTCCAATATGCTTTCAAATCCGGTGAAATTGTCGATGCCGCCTTAAAACTCGAGCAAGGGATAATCCCCATAGATGCCAAATTCCCCATGGAAAATTTCCGTAAAATGGCCAAGGCCGAAAATGACAAAGAAAGGGAAATTATCAAAAAACTTTTTGTAAGCGACGTTAAAAAACACATCGATGCCATTTCCAGCAAATACATCCGCCCGCAAGAAGGCACTCTCGACTTTGCCTTAATGTATATTCCGGCCGAACCCGTTTACTACGAAATCCTAACTAACTCTCCGGAACTGGACGAATACGCTTATCAAAAACGGGTGCGTCCGGTTTCTCCAAACACACTCTACGCCTATCTGCGCGCCATCATCATGTCGCTGGAAGGAAGTAAAATCGAAGCCCAAGCCGGCCAAATTCTGGCCGCCCTTCGCGAAATCGGTGCCGAAACCAATAAGTTTGGAGAATCGTTGGCACTGCTTACCAAACATATCAAAAACGTCTCTGCCACTTCCGACGACGTCAACACCCGCTTCTCGCGCCTTTCTTCCCGCATCACCAACGTCCAAACAATCGAAGCCAAAGCCGTCAAAAAGATAAAATGAAAGATCTAATTTAATAACTAGCCGTTATTTCCAAAAAGGCTTTCCTCTAGAATTTTCTTCCCTTGCCGCTATTTGTCTTAAAAGTTCTTCGTTGGCTATTCTGTATTGCATACTCTCTTTATTCTCATCTATTGGCCCCGTCTCCCTTGTTAAGGCTTGTTCCTGGCAAAGTTTTATCAGTGCAGCTCGAGTTGCGGCATATTCTTTTGGAAATTTTGATTGAAAATCAACACCTTCTGAAATGGGTTTGGACCAAATGGGTGTGTACCCCTCATATCTTAGTACCCAGGCTATGCTAAAAGGGCTAGTCTTAGTAGGTTTTGACAATGTATTCAAATGACTTTTCCAATTTCCGTGCCATTTAATGATTGCATCTGCTACAGCAGAATCTGTTATTTGTTCAGCAGGAATTCTTTCTGGCGGAGGCATCACTACATTTTCAAAATACCCTTTGACTAATTTTTTGCCCGCACTTTTTAAACCTTCGATAACTCCCGATCCCTCCATAAGTAAATTATACATCAGTAAGAAAGTTTATCCGCTCGTGCTAAAATAGCCGCGTGACACAGGAACAACCAACGCCAAAAGAAACAGATTTATCAAACGTCAGTTACATTATTTCCGACTGGGACGGCACGCTTGTGGATTCTTTTCCAGATTACACTGCGGCTTTTGCCAGACTGATGCAAGAAAAATTTGGAGTTGATCCAAAACAAAGTAAACCTTATTACATTTCAACAGCGGGAGAAGCCCTAACGAACCAAATCCGCATAGCCGCTCAAAGATTTACTGGCCAAGACGTCGACGACACGGTAGATTTGGAACAACTCTTTTGGGACTTCCAAAAAGATTCAGACCCACCCCCTGTTATTGATGGTGCGAACCAAACATTAGAAACACTCGTATCAAATGGCTTCAAGATTGCAGTTTGGTCCGGGACTAGAACCGATATTTTAGGAATCAAATTGCAACAAACCGGCCTTAGGCAATTTGTAGACTTTGAAATCGGTAATACTCCCGGCAGCACAACCCAAGTAAAAGGTTCTGTTTTGTTTAAAGAAATTGCTAAGCATTTTGGCATATCAGCAAGTGATTTGTGCAGTCAATCCGTTGTTATTGGTGATGGAGTTGGTGATATTAGAGCTGGCCAAGCCGTAAATTGCCCAACAGTCGGCATTTTGAAAACGCAAACAAAAGATATTTTCATCGCAGCCGGCGCGGATTTTATCATCCCATCGATCAAAGATTTACCAAGTCTTCTCATCCACTGATCTCGTGCTAAAATAGCCGCGTGAGCGACATCCTCAAAAATTTAAACCCAGAACAACTTAAAGCAGTTACTACAACCGAAGGCCCGCTTCTGATAATCGCCGGTGCCGGAACCGGTAAAACCGCCGTCATTGCTCACAGAATCGCCGCGATCATCGAGAAAAAACTGGCCAAGCCTAACCAAATTCTGGCGCTAACTTTTACCGACAAAGCCGCCGGTGAAATGGAAGAGCGCGTCGATATTTTGGTTCCATATGGTTTTATCGATACATGGATTTCTACCTTCCATGCTTTTGGCGACAGGATTTTGCGCGACAATGCCTTGGATATCGGTCTTACTCCCGATTTCAAAGTCCTTTCCCGCCCCCAGCAGGTTTTATTTTTCCAGCAAAACCTTTTCAGATTTCAGCTAGATTATTTTCGCCCGCTTTCAAACCCCACCAAATTTATCTCCGCCATCCTATCCTTCTTTTCCCGTCTAAAAGACGAAAACGTCAGCCCGGAAGAATTTACAAAGTTTGCCAGAGAACAAAAGGCCAAAGACGAAGAATCAAAAATCGAAGTAAAGAAATATCAGGAGCTCGCCCAATGTTTCCAGTCTTACGAGCGTTTTAAAGAAGAAGCCGGCTTTTTAGATTTTGGCGACCAAGTTGTCAAGGTCATCGAACTATTTCAAAAGCGTCCTAAAATTCTCAAAAATTATCAGGACCAATTTAAATATGTTTTGGTCGACGAATACCAGGACACCAACTACGCCCAAAACGAACTGGTTAAACTTTTGGCAAGCCGTCACAAAAACATTTGTGTCGTCGGTGACGACGACCAATCAATCTATAAATTCCGCGGCGCGGCAATTTCTAACATCATGGATTTTAAAAAAACGTACCCAAAAGCCGTCCAGGTCGTCCTCACCCAAAACTACCGTTCCACTCAAGCAATACTAAATAGTGCTTACCGCTTAATTCGCCACAACGACCCGGATCGCTTAGAAGTTCAAAATAAAATCGATAAGAAATTAAAATCCCTAGGCGGTGCGGGTCTTCCGCCTCAAGAATTTTTTGCCGACACCATTTCCGAAGAAGCAGATGCTGTCGCTTCCGAAATCGAAAAACTAATGGCCAAGAAAAAATATGGATACCGCGATTTTGCTATCCTTGTCCGCGCCAATTCCCAGGCCGATCATTTTCTGCGTGCCCTCAATATGAAAGGCATCCCCCACAAATTTGTCGGTTCTTCCGGACTTTATCAACAGCCGGAAGTCAACGTTTTAATCTCCTTCCTAACTGCCATTTCCAATTTTGAAGACAGCTTAAATCTCTTCAATCTCGCGACCTCCGACGTTTACGAAATGCCGGCCGAGGACGCCATCAAACTCACCTCATACGCCAAGCGCAAAAACCGCTCGCTTTTTTATATTCTTAAAAATCTTCCGACAATCGACGCTAGCGACATCGAGTTATCTCAAGAATCCCAAGCAATCGTCGATAAGCTTCTTGCTGATCTGGCGCAGTCAATCAATCTTTCCAAATCTCAAACTGCCGGCCGTATCCTCTACAAATTCTTAGAAAAAACCGCCTATCTCCAAAAGCTGGAGCGCGCCGCCGGCGTTGAGGGCCAAATAAAAATCCAAAACATCGCCAAGTTTTTCGACAAAATTAAAGAATTTGAAAACGTCGCCGGCCCGACATCGCCTAACGGCTCAGCGTTTGGCGGGCGGGCCAAAGTGCACACCGTTTCTCAATTTGTCGATTATCTAGAAGCCATCCGCGGCGCCGGCGACGATCCGGCAACCGTCGAGTTTGATCCCCAGCTCGATGCCGTCAACGTCATGACCGTCCACGCCGCCAAAGGCTTGGAATTTCCGGTCGTCTTTATGGTCAGCCTGACCGCCGACCGTTTCCCCACCAGGGCAAGAGGCGAAGCAATAGAAGTCCCTCAGGGTTTAATCAGTGAAACTCTGCCTTCCGGCGATTGGCATCTGCAGGAAGAGCGCCGTCTTTTTTATGTCGGTGCCACCCGCGCCAAAAACCTGCTCTATTTTTCTTGGTCCCGTGATGTGGGCGGCTCGCGCGCCAAAAAAATCTCCCCCTTTGTTTTAGAAGCTTTGGATAAAGCCAAGTCTTCTGCCGATCTTATTAAACTCTCCGCCCGCGAAAAAATCGCCAAATTCGCGCCGGCTCCGCCGCGCCTTACCCAACAAGTCATGTTCGATGTCGACATCCTTAAGCTCACCCAAGGATCAATCGACGATTACCTAACCTGCGCCTACAAATATCGCTTCATCCATATCCTGCGCATTCCCATTCTGCGCCACCACGCCATTGCCTACGGTGCCGCTCTCCATAGTGCCGTTGGCGCTTTCTTAACCTCCAAGAAAAATGGCCGCATGCTCACTCTTGCCCAAACTCTCGAAGTTTTTGAAAGGGCTTGGGATAGCGAGGGCTTTTTAACCATTGAACACGAAGAAAAAAGAAAAGCCCAAGGCAAACTGACTCTCGCAAGTTTCTGCAAACGCGAATCGAAAGACCCCAAATTGCCCACTCTCATCGAATCCAGATTCGATTTTTCCCTCAAAGAAGTCACCATCACCGGCCGCTTTGATCGCGTTGACATTTCTCCCGGATCAAAAGTCCACATCATCGATTACAAATCTTCGGAAAATATCGATCAAGATCGCGCCACCGCTCAGGCCCGCGAATCAACCCAGCTCGCCGTCTATGCCCTTTATTACTTTAAGCGTCACAAAATCCTGCCCGAAAAATTAACTCTCCACTTTTTGGAAACCGGCATCGAAGGCAGTTACAGCCCCGCGCAAAAAGATTTGGATAAAGCCGAAAATCTCATCCTCGACACCGCCGAAAATATCCGTCGTGACAGCAAAAATAATTCTTTCAAAGCCAACCCCAAATATTTCGGCCGCGAACCGGCGTGTGTATACTGCGCATACAACACAATCTGCCCCTTTAGTTTGGCTAAGGTCTAAATAGTTCTCGCTATCGTTCGAACAATATTCTTCGAACGAAGTGAGAAGTTTAAAAATGAGAAGCTCCTTAAAGAAAAATTGGAAGTGGTACGTTTACATCATCGAATGCCTCGATGGGTTTTACTACACAGGTACAACTTGGAATGTCGAAGAAAGAATGGAGCAACATAAAAGCGGAAAGGGTAGTAAATTTACGTCAAAACACGGTTTTAAAAGACTCTGCCATGTTGAAGAGTTTACGGACATAATCGAAGCGAGGAATAGAGAACATCAACTCAAGGATTTTAGCAGAAAGAAAAAGGAACTTCTCTTCAAATAGTTCTCGATTCTCTCGAACAATAGCTATTTATTCTTCCCCGAACGAAGTGAGAAGTAATAGTTGTATAATCAAGTCACAATGCAAAAACGCGGCTTCATCGGCCCGGCCGTAGTCATCTTAGTCGCCATTCTTTCCATTGCCGGCTTAATCGGTCTCGGAATGTATATCGGCAAAAAATCCTCCGGCTCAACCGCCACAAACCCCGTCGTCACAGCCAGTCCAACTGTCTCCGTCGACCCGGCAACTGCAAACTGGAAAACATATACAAACACTGCCGACAACTATACGATTAAATATTTATCTTCTTGGAATTTTGTCGAACTAATGGGAACTAACGGCCATAAAAGAGTAGCCTTCGGACAAGGAGTAACCAACACTAGCGAAGATCGCAATACTAGATTATGGATAATTATCCAAATCCCCGGCGAAAATGGGTCTATTGTTAAAAGTGCACGTGATTTCCTTCAAAGTTCTCTGTCAGGCGATAAATCCAGTCCTAGTTTTCAGTCAGGACAAATCAATAATGTAACAATCGGTGGCGTTCAAGGGTATAAACTTACGGATTCCTTTAAAGATAATTTAGGTACAGTACGAACCAATGTTGTTATCGCAGTTGATAATAATAATCTTATATATGAATTCGGTGGAGGCAGTTACATTTTTGGAGAAAGTAACACTTCGGAATTCAATCAGATGATTTCCACCTTCAAATTCACGAATTAAAAATCGATAAATCGTTTAATCGCTAAATTGTTAAATTGAGAGAGATTGCTTCGTCGCTATCGCTCCTCGCAATGACAAAAGAGTATAGTTGACAAAAATCGGGCGGTGTTATAACATTGTACTAACATGATCCAAAAAATAATCCGTGTCGGTAATTCTGTCGCCGTCACCATTCCTACAAAAGTCATTGAAGAAAAGAAACTCAAGGTCGGCGATTCTGTCGACATTTCTATTGAGCCGGTTTTTACCGCAGATCGTGATATTCACGAGTTGACTCAAAAGCTAATTAAGCAGTACCGCCCAGCACTTGTTGAGCTTGCTTCTAAGTGAAATATCTAACCCCGCAAAATGTAATTCAAATTCACTTTGAGCTTGTTGAAGAAACAGGCGGGTTGCAAGGCCTGCGTGATCTGGGACTTTTAGAATCGGCAGTTTTAAGGCCTCAAGCCACTTTCGACGGCAAAGATTTATATCCCACACTAATAATAAAAGCGGGGGCTTTGGTTCATTCGCTTCTCCTAAATCACGTTTTTGCAGACGGTAATAAAAGGACAGCAACAATTTCTATGGCTGAGTTTTTAATAATTAATGGGAAAGAATTTAAAGCTACAAATAAAGAAGTTGTTGAATTTGCTCTTTGGGTTGAAAACAAAAAACCAACTATTGACCAAATCGCCGCGTGGATCAAAAAACATACAAAATGATCCAATTTCTAATCGCCGCGCTCCTCATCGTCATCATGCTTCTCCTGCTTTTTATTATCGTGGGCTTTTTCTTCTTTCTTTTTGATATTTTTCTCGAACTTCCATACGTTGCCACCAAACGTCATAAGATCGATACGATCATTAAGTTCGCATCGATAAAAGAAGGGGATACAATTGTCGATTTAGGTTCCGGCGATGGCCGCTTATTAATTGCCTCCGCTCAAAAGGGAGCAAATGCCATCGGCTACGAGATAAATCCATTCTTAATCGGTATCACTTTAGTCCATGCCAAGCTCAAAGGCCTAGCTGACCACATCTCGGTATACAAATCTAATCTTTGGAAAGCAGATCTTGCCGCGGCCGACGTTGTTTTTGTCTACGGCCGCCGCAAAACCATGCAAAAATTCCAGGATTTTGTTTATAAAAACGCCAAAAAGGGAACACGCATCGTGGTCAACACCAACCCATTTCCCGGCAAAAAACCGATCAGACAAGAAAACGACGTTTATCTTTACAAAGTTTAATTGACACTACAGGCAATTAAGTCATATTATTTCCAATATGTCAGAAAGAATTAATCTATTGCCGACAGTAGTTAGTACGGGAATTATTGCTGGCATGGCAACTACTGATGTTGTGCTTAGCCATGTCACAAAAATGAATGAAGCTGACGCATTCCTTGTCTCATACATTGGTCCCATGGTTGTTCTTGCCATAACTGCCCTCATTTCCGAGAGTGTCAGAAACAATAGAGAGAAACGAGCTTGGGAAAAAAGTCTTAACAAGTACACCTACCCCGCAAATTTCGCCGATCCACCCCAAAGACTAGAGGCTTTCGGAGAAATAACCTGAATCCAAGATCTAAAATCCGAAATGACTAGAAATCATAAAACAATTTAGCCTCAAAATTTCTTCGACTTGAAAATCAAAAAGGGCAAAAACCGAAAGCCAACTAAAATATTTAGCAATTTTTTTGAGAAGAATAGGGCGAAAATCGGCAAAAGCACCTGATTTTGCCAAAAAAGGGCATAAAAAAGATTTCCCTGCGGAAATCTTCAAGAGTTATCTTTTCTAATCATACCAGACCGCACCGCTAAGCGGCAATACAGCAAAACTACTAGGGGATATTAAAATCTGGTTGCCCGCAGTAAAAACCATCTCAATTGGTCAGCAGTACTGAGAAGTTTATATAGAGTCGGGTTTAAGACTAGATCGTAAGTTCCGATATACTCAACGTGCCTCGCGCCGTAACCGGCCTTAAACCTGTGGAACCCGTACCACGGATCTCTCGTATCTGGTTCCGGTCCCAGCGCCCCCCACATATCAAAAGTTTTGAGTTTTAACTTTTTACCGAGTCTAATTGCTTCCCACGCCACGAGATTGGAGGCCATCACGTCTCTATGCTCCAGCGATGACCCGCCATAAGGGTAGTACAAAGTGTCGCCGAAGTTTAAAAGCATCCAGGCAACAAGCGGCGTAGTCCTGAGCGAAGTCGAAGGATATTTCCCGATCAACACTCGTGCCATTTTGGCATCTCTCAGCGTTTTCCATGCCAAACGGTGATAAGCGAGTGTATGACCAAAATATTTTTGTCTTTTTGTTGTCTCGAAATAAAGCTTTAGATAAATTTCAAAATCTCGTTCGTCAGTACTTTCGTACACCTCTACACCTTTCTTCTGCGCGACTTTTATGTTGTAGCGCGTCTTTGGGTGCATTCCCGCCAAAATTTGTTCCTCGCTTCTTGTCAAATCCAGCACAAAATTATATTTGGTAAACAGCGCTTTCTTGGCCTTTACCAATCCTAAATGTTCTAAACTTTCGACTTTTCCCTTTGACTTTTGACTTAGTTCTACATTCGGCTCTATCTTAATAAACGCCGCATTTTTCTCCGCCCCGATCTTTTTCAAAGCCTCAACCATCTCCTTATCTGGCATTGGTCCTTTGGGGAAATATCCAATAGTCTTTTTAAGTTTTGGAACTTTATGAAATGTTAGCTGGTACGCCTTGGTCAGTTTCGCTCCGTCAAAATGTCCAACCCGCACAACATCCACCCCGGTTTTCCCCCGAAACTCCCCCCATTCCCATGATTGAATAATATGCGAAACCAGCTTGTCGTATTTGTTCCGATCCTTATCTGTTAAAACTCTCCAGCTCATTGTGTTGATTTTAACCTATTTCATTTGCAATTTGCTGTTTTTGCTTATAAGCTTAAATTATGCCTGCCCTTATTGCCAAACGCATTTCTATTCTCATCAGCATTTTAGTGCTTTCCCTTTTTGTTGCAACTTGTGGTGCCGGCGGTGTTCTTGCCGGAGCCGGACTTGTTACCACTGTTGGCGGCGCCACTTTTATTCAAGGTGCTAAACATTTCTGGGTAAGCTCTAGCACACCTACTTTTTCGGGGGTTACTACAGCAGGGGGTAATGTCGACATAACAATTGGCACCCAAAAAAGCGGGGTTATTGCAAATAGTTCCGGCAACTGGTCGTTCACCCCCCCGACGGCACTTTCCGGCGATAACACAGTCACTGTTGCTACTTCGACAACATCTGTTACGTTCACTTTAACAATCGGATCAGTTCCCGCGAACATCGCCTCATCAAGCGCCAGCTCACTCGCTCCGGCCGGTTCCATAAGTCCCACAATACTATTTCTTGCCGGTGGTTCCTGCTTGATTCTACTGGGAAGTCTCGGTCTTAGAAAAAGCTTCAAACAAGCTTAAACAGTTTCAAAATCAAAATCGGCTCCGCAAGTCCCACAACTGCCCCGGCCAAAAGCTGGGAAAGCGTGTGCTTCTTTAAATAAATCCTCGCAAACGCGACAACCGGGACAATTGCAAAAAGCCACCACAATTTCCAGTCAAAAAGATAATTTATCGCAAAAATCGAACTCGCATTCATTATCATATGACCGCTGATTTTCCATTTTAAGGTTATTAAAAAGTTGGTAATACAAATAACAAGCGCCAAAAATTGCAGGACAAAAAATAATTTGTTGGCAACAAAAAAGGAAAATATCGTTCCGACTAAAACTATAAAGGTCATTGTGCCAAATAGCTTTGGCCTTTCGGCTCTTTTAGTAACATCAACGTCACTAATCATTCCACTTTTAAGAACCAATAAGAAAAGCAATATTGGTAAGAGTACTTCCAGAAAAAGTAGAGTCGGTAGCAAAATTTTTATTTGATTTGTACTCAGTCCTGTATTAAAAATGGTTACCAAAAGCAGTACGGGATACCATGTATAAAAATCAAAACTCCGCGATACTACAAAGCAAAGCTTTCTTAAATTCATATTGAAGTTACCAGTTCTTCCGGAATATCAACAATAAACCGCGAAACTAAGTTGGCCGAAGTCGTTCCAAAATAAAGCCGGTGGGAAGCATACGTTAGATAAAGTTTTTTGCGCGCCCGTGTTAAACCGACATACGCCAGGCGTCTTTCTTCCTCAATTTGCCCCGGGTCAAGCATGCTTCTGGAATGCGGGAAAAGCCCCTCTTCCATGCCGACTATAAATACGTTATCAAATTCCAGCCCTTTGGCGGCGTGAATTGTCATCAAAGTTACAAAATCTTTTTCAATTGGCAGCTCGTACGATTTTTCCGGCGCCACTTTGCCTTCCATCAAAGTCACGCTTTCCAAAAACTGCGATAGGTTCTCAAAATCGGCCGCCACCGATTTTAATTCCTTAACATTTTCCACCCGCGAAAGCCCTTCTTCTGTGCCGTCGTCTATGACTTTCAAATATTCTGTCACCTCCAAAACCATATCGATAAGCTCGATCGGTTTTGGTAATTTCTCTTTAAGTTTTAATTTCTCGCGAAGCTCATCAAATTTCTCAAAGCGTCTTTTCCCAAGCTTTAGCGTCCTATTTTTAGAAACCGTATCCTTTGGATTGGCAATCAGCCTCAAATACGCCATCACATCTTTGACTTCTTTCCTGGCATAAAAGCTGACGCCGCCATAAAGTTTGTAAGGAATGTTGGAATGCAAAAATGCCTCTTCAACCGTTCGCGATTGGGCATTGGTTCTATATAAAACCGCAAAAGCCGCAAGCGGCAATCGCGACCCCATTATCCTGTCAACGATGAAATTAGCTTCGTCAACTTCATTCATTGCTCCGTAGATTGATATTTTTTCTCCAGTATCGTTTTTGGTCCATAATTTTAAAACCGGATGAGAAGCATTTTGGGAAATTATTTTGTTGGCGGCTGTTAGAATATTGCCCGTCGATCTGTAGTTTTGCTCAAGGTTGAAAACTTTCGCTTCCGGGAAATCCATTTTAAAATTCAAAATGTTCCTAAAATCGGCCCCCCTAAACGAATAGATCGCCTGCGAAGCATCGCCGACAACTGTCAAATTGCCATGTATACTGGCCAAGAGTTTCGTCAGTTGGTATTGCGCCGTATTAACGTCCTGATATTCGTCCACCAGCACAAACTCAAACCTTCCGGCCCACTTTTCCAAAACCTGCGGATTTGTTTCAAAAAGCTTGACAGTTTGCATTAATAAATCGTCAAAATCGCAAGCATTAATCTCCAGCAATGTTTTTTGGTAGATATCATAAACTTTGGCCACCGTCTCGCTAAAATATCCGCGGGCAAATTGCCTGTAATCGGCCGGCAGCATCAACTCGCCCTTTGCTCCGGAAATCGCGTTTAAAATCGAACTCGGCTTAAAACTTTTCGGGGGAATGTCCAAATCCTTCATGATTTTTCGAGTCAAGGAAAGGCTATCGTCGTTGTCGTAAATCAAATATCCGCTCGGTATCCCGATATGCTTGCCATCCACCCGCAGTAACTTCGCGCAAAACGCATGGAAGGTCCCAACGTACGGTGAATCTACTGATTGACCACCCACCAATCTCAAAACTCGTTCCTTCATCTCGTTTGCCGCCTTATTGGTAAACGTCACCGCCAAAATATTGGCTGGCTTTACTCCTTTTGAGATTAGATACGCAACTTTGTAGGTTAAAACTCTCGTTTTCCCACTACCGGCACCGGCCATGATAAGAACCGGCCCCTCCGTTGCCAAAACCGCCTCTTTTTGCGCCGGGTCAAGATCTTTCAAAATATCCATATCAGGCATTATATATCAGGTGACGACTGCCGTCTTGGCGTCGAGGCGGCTGGCTGATTAGCCCAGTTTACTGGGCGCATGGCACCGTATATAATCAGGTCTATGGTCAAACTTTTAGACTTCTGGGCCACTTGGTGCGGCCCTTGTAAATTTATGGAGCCGATCGTCGAGGAGCTGGAAAAAGAGCTTAAAGGCAAAGTCGAAATCGAAAAAATCGACGTTGATAAAAATCAAGCTTTGGCCGCCAAATACGGCGTCATGTCGATCCCCACTTACGTCGTCGTCAAGGATGACAAAGAAGTTGCAAGAATAATCGGCGCCACTTCCAAAGATAATCTTACCAAAGCACTGGCAATTTAATATATGGAAAATCTTCCCCTGCTTGTTGCTAACTTTAAAGCAAACAAAACTTGGGACGAGACCAGCCAGTGGATCGATAACGTCGGCCCAACAGCAAATCAATTTGCCGGTACCATCGTCATTTGTCCCTCAATGGCGTATGTTAGCGAAGCTAGCCAAAAAATTAAATCCGCCAGCTGGCGGATCAAAGTTGCCGCGCAGGATATATCAAGGTTCGAACAAGGTGCCTATACTGGTGAAGTCACCGCGTCACAAATTGCCGATCAAGTCAGCTTTACCTTAATCGGCC
>Ga0209515_10005083_pt1 | contig 17292 bp, 12 predicted proteins | sample Subgroupgradi54m_FD_187454 | JGI IMG/M metagenome (GOLD analysis project Ga0209515, IMG submission 187454) | Subsurface groundwater microbial communities from S. Glens Falls, New York, USA - GMW60B uncontaminated upgradient, 5.4 m (SPAdes)... ...
CCGCACCCGGTACATGCCCTTGAGGATGCCTTCGCGAACGGTCTCACCTTCGGGCATCGGCGGCATCTCGTACTGCTCGTTCATCACCGTCAGGTAATAGAAGATGCTCTCGCCTTCCTTGTACATCCGCCGGATGCCGTCTTCGATGATCACCGCGATCTCGTACCCGAACGCCGGGTCGTAGGAGATCAGGTTCGGCACGGCGAGCGAGAACAGATGCGAGTGCCCGTCCTGGTGCTGGAGTCCTTCACCCGCGAGCGTGGTGCGGCCCGCGGTTCCGCCGAGCAGGAACCCGCGCGCGCGTGAATCCGCGGCCGCCCACACGAAGTCGCCCACGCGCTGCATGCCGAACATCGAGTAATAGATGAAGAACGGGATCGTATTGATGCAGTGGGTGGCGTAGGCGGTGCCGGCGGCCATGAAGGACGAAATCGATCCGGCCTCCGTGATCCCCTCTTCGAGAATCTGCCCTTCCGTCGCTTCCTTGTAATACAGAAGCGTGTCCATATCGACCGGGTCATAGAGCTGGCCGACGTGCGAATAGATCCCGACCTGGCGGAAGAGCGACTCCATGCCGAACGTGCGCGCTTCGTCGGGGACGATCGGGACGATCAGCTCGCCCACGTCCTTGTCGCGCAGCAGCTTCGCCAGCATCCGCACGAACGCCATCGTCGTCGACGCCTTGCGTCCCTCGGTGCCCTTGAAGAACTCGGTGAAGCAGTCGTGCAGCGTCTCCGCCTTCAGCGGCTCGAAGTCGGTGATGCGCCGGGGGACGAACCCGCCAAGCTGCTTGCGCCGCTCGAGCATGTAGGTGACTTCAGGGCTGTTGTCCGGCGGCCGATAGAACGGCGCCTTCGCGACCTCGGCGTCGGCGATCGGGATGCCGAAGCGGGTGCGGAAGGCGCGCAGCTCGTCCTCGTTCATCTTCTTCTGCTGGTGGGTGATGTTCTTCCCTTCACCCGATTCGCCGGTGCCGTAGCCCTTGATGGTGCGCGCGAGGATGACGGTCGGCTGCCCGGTGGTGCTGACCGCGGCGTTGTAGGCTGCGTGCACCTTCACCGGATCGTGGCCGCCGAGGGTGAGCTTCTTCAGCTGCTCGTCGGACAGATGGCTGACCATGTCCTGCAGCTGGGGATACCTGCCCCAGAAGTGCTGGCGAACGTAGACACCGCTTTCGACGGCGTATTTCTGGTATTCGCCGTCGACGACCTCGCCCATGCGCTTGACGAGGAGGCCGTCCTTGTCCTTCTCGAGCAGTTGATCCCACTCGCCGCCCCACAGCACCTTGATCACGTTCCAGCCGGCGCCGCGGAAGACCGCTTCGAGCTCCTGGATGATCTGGCCGTTGCCGCGCACGGGACCGTCGAGACGCTGGAGGTTGCAGTTGATGACGAAGATCAGGTTGTCGAGCTTTTCGCGGGAGGCAAGGGTGATGGCGCCGAGCGCTTCGGGTTCGTCGGTTTCTCCGTCGCCGAGGAACGCCCAGACCTTGGAGTCGGACCGCTTCTTCAGGCCGCGATCCTCGAGGTAGCGCATGAAGCGCGCCTGGTAGATCGCCATGATCGGGCCGAGGCCCATCGAGACTGTCGGGAATTCCCAGAAGTCGGGCATCAGCCACGGGTGTGGATACGACGAGAGCCCGCCGCCCGGCTTCAGCTCGCGGCGAAAGTTCTCGAGCTTCGCCGCCGGGATGCGACCTTCGACGAACGCGCGCGCATAGATGCCTGGAGAGGCATGGCCCTGGAAGAAGATGACGTCGCCGTCGTGGTCGTCGCCCTTCCCCTTGAAGAAGTGATTGAAGCCGACTTCGTAGAGCGTCGCGGCCGACGCGTAGGTCGAGATGTGCCCACCGATCCCGTCGTCGACCTTGTTCGCCTTGACGACCATCGCCAGCGCATTCCACCGCACGAGGCTCTTGATGCGGCGTTCGATCTCGCGGCTGCCCGGAAACGGCGGCTGCTCGGCGACGGGGATGGTGTTGATGTAGGCGGTGTTGGCGGTGAAGGGCTGCTTGACGCCGTTGCGAAGGGCATGAGCGGCCAACTCGCGGAGAAGACGGGTGACGCGCGCCGTCCCGCCGGACTGCAGAACGTAGTCCAGGGACTCGAGCCATTCGCGGGTCTCGAGCGCTTCGAGCTCGGCCGCGTCTTTCGGGGCAGTGTGCCGCATTAATCCTCTAAGATGACCACGTACAACCCTCTATTGTAGCGCCCCTTGATCCGCATGAAACCGCTGAGCGTCGAGCTGCCGCCCGGACTCGCTGAGGTGCATCGCTCCATCGTGTCGTGCGAACGCTGCCCGCGCTTGAGACAGTACTGTCGACGCGTGGCGACGGAGAAGAAGCGCGCGCATCAATACGACACCTACTGGGGCCGTCCGGTGCCAGGATTCGGCGATCCAGATGCGCGATTACTCCTCGTGGGGCTGGCGCCCGCCGCACACGGCGCCAATCGGACCGGACGCGTGTTCACCGGCGACGGGTCGGGCGATTTCCTGATGTCCGCGCTCCATCGTACCGGGTTTGCGAACATCGCGACATCACAACGTGTTGATGATGGATTGCATCTCACCGACGCATACATCCTGTCGGCGGTGCGATGCGCGCCGCCCGACAACAAGCCGCGGCCCGAGGAGATCACGCGCTGCCTCGATCATCTCGAGGTCGAGCTCACCCACCTCTCGCGCGTCCGCGTCGTCGTCGCGCTCGGCAAGATCGGATTCGATGCGTGGCTGCAGTTGTTGAAGCGTCGCGGCGTGAAGCCGTCGCCGCGCCCCCAGTTCGGCCACGGTGTCGTGGCGAGGATGGGCGAAGGCTTGCCGCTGTTGATCGGTTGCTATCATCCGAGCCGCCAGAACACGAATACGGGCAAGCTCACGGCGCCGATGATGGAGAGTGTTTTCAGAAAGGCGAAGCGCTTGATTGGCTGAACGTCTCGTCGCGATTCTGTTGCTGATCGCGTGCGCCTCGGACGCCAGCGCGCAGTCACCGGCGGCCGCGATCACCGGGATGGTTGTCGACGCGCGCACGAGCCAGGCGCTCCCGGGCGTCCTCGTCGAGTTGGCCACGCCCCTGCAATCCACGACAACCGATACGGAAGGCCGGTTCCGCTTCGACGGCCTTGCGCCAGGCACGTACGAGCTCCACATCTCCCTCGTGGGATACGCGTTCACGAAACGTGACATCGAGGTCCGGGCCGGCGGGAACAGCGTCGTCATTCCCTTGAGCGAGGGCCAGAACGCGTACGACGAATCGGTGATCGTGCGTGGCGACGTGTTCGGCGCGCGCGAGAGCGGCGTCGCCGGCCAGCAGTCTCTCGGCAGCGCGGAGCTCCGACAGCTTGGCGGGATGACGCTCGACGATCCGCTGCGCGCCGTGCAGGCGCTCGCCGGCGTGAGCTCAACGGACGACCTCTACAGCGAGTTGATCGTACGGGGACACGGCTTCCAGCACCTGGACTACAGGCTCGATGGGATACCAGCCGGGTTCCTGATGCACCAGATCAGGCTGATCGAGGACGGCGGATCCGTCTCGATGATCAACAGTGACGTGGTCGATCACGTGTCGCTGCTGCGCGGAGCCTATCCCGAGCGCTTCGGCCCGCGCCTCGGGGCGGAGCTCGATTTCGACTCCCGCGAGGGATCGCGGCAGCGCGCGCGGTACAACCTGACCGCCAGCGGCACGAGCGCCTCGGCCACCGCCGAGGGGCCGCTTGGGACGGGAGCGCGTGGCTCATGGCTCGTCTCCGGCCGCCGCAGCTACCTGGACCTGCTGCTCAAACGCGTGCTGAAGGACGCGAGCATCGCGTTCGGCTTCACCGATCTCTTTTCGAAGGTCGTCTACGACGTGTCGGACACGCATCAGGTGCAGGCCACGATCGTCGCCGGCCGATCGCTGCTGGACAGGGCCGCCGAGCAGGTTGGCGACCCCTTCGGTCTCGGCAAGGCGACTCACGCGGGATGGCTCGCGACCGCGGCATGGCGACACACGATCTCGCCACGGATGACGCTCACGCACCGGACGTTCGTGCTTGGCGAGTCGTACAGGAACGACAATGGCCAATCGGTCACCGTGGCGCACGGCCGCGCGCGCGATCTGGGATACCGGATGGACGTCGGGTTCACCCCGGGCACCGGGCGCCTTGTCGAAGCGGGCGTGTCCATCGAGCGGCAAGGCCAGGGGCAGCATCACGATTTCCGGGTTCCGGGCTGGCGGATCACCGGCGGAGAGGACTTCGACACATCGACCATCGCCGCCGGTGCGTATGGGCAGATGCATTGGACGCACGGCAACGTGACAATCGCGCCGGGGGCACGCGCCGACCGACTTGGACTCACCGGCGATCTGGTCGCCTCGCCATGGCTCCAGGTGGAATGGCAGCGTCCCGCGGGCCTGACGTTTGTCGCGGGCGCCGGCTTGCACCACCAGTTCCCCGAGATCGCGCAGATCGCCGGACGTCGCGGAGACTCCGGGCTCGGTCCGGAGCGCGCCGTCCACACGGACGCGGGCGTCGAAGGGCGGCTTGGCACCGCGCTGCGCTGGCAAGTCACCGGTTACAACCGGGTGGAACGCGATCTCATCGACTTGCCCGGCCAGTACTTCCAGTTGGTGAACGGCGTGGTGCAGTCTCCGTCGGCGACGAGCCGGTTCGAGAACAGGCTGAAGGGATCGTCACGCGGCATCGAGCTGATGCTTCAACGGAAATCGCCGGACGCGCTGTCGGGATGGGTGGCGTACTCGTTCGCCCACACCGATTACACCGACCGCATCACGGGCGAGACCTTCGACGGCGACTTCGATCAGCGCCACACGCTGACGGTGTTCGGACGCTATCTCGTGTCGGACCGGATGAGCGTGAACGCGCGGTGGCGGTACGGGTCGAACCGCCCGATCGTCGGGTACTTCGAGCAGCGCCCGGCCGACGAGTTCTTCGTCGGCGCCGCCAGGAACGCCGTGCGCGTGCCCGGGTATTCACGCCTCGACGCCCGGTTCGATCGGACGTACCAGTGGGGTGCCCGCCGGCTGACGCTGTTCGCGGAGGTGATCAACGTCCTCAATCGCGAGAACTTGCGCCAGGTGCCACCCGGCATCGATCGGCGAACCCGCCAGGTGTTCGATCCGCTCAAATCGATGTTGCCGCTTGTCCCGTCGGTCGGGCTCACTGTGGAGTTCTGAGCACGCGCGCGAGCGTGCGGGCGTCGATATTTCCTCCGCTCATCACGCAGCCGATCTTCTTTCCGGCCAGCCTCGAGCCGTATTTCTTTGCCGCCGCCAGCGGCGCGGCGCCGGATCCTTCGGCGAGGTTATGCGTGAACCGCAGCGCGGCGCGGACTCCTTCCTCGAGCTCCGGCTCGTCGAGCGTGACGATGTCGTCGAGCTGCTCCTTGAGAATCGCGAACGTCAGGTCGAAGGTGACGCGGGTGGCCATGCCTTCCGCGAACGTGTCGACGCGGTCGGCCGTCACGCGCTCGCGGCCGCGCCACGAGCGCGTGAACGCATCGGCGCCCGAGGCCTGCACGCCGACGATCTTCGCCTTCGACGAGATGCCGCCGCGCACGATGCAGCAGGCAGAAGCGCCGCTGCCTCCTCCGATCGGCACGAAGACGTAGTCGAGATCGGGAACCTCCTCGAACATCTCCGCCGCGCAGGTGCCGACGCCGGCAATGAGGTGCGGTTCGTTCGCCGAGTGGATGTAGCGCCACCCCTCGCGCGCGACGAGCTCTTCGACACGCTCGCGCGCCTCGTCGTAGTCTCGGCCGTGCTCGATGACCTCGGCGCCGTACGCGCGCATCGCCGCGTTCTTGTCCGGGTTGTTGCCCACGGGAACGAAGATCCGGCACGTCACGCCGTGAATGCGGCTCGCGAACGCGATCGACTGGCCGTGGTTGCCGGTGCTGGCGCTCACGACGCCGCGGCGGCGTTCGTCCGGCGTGAGCTGCGCGATGAGATTCAGCCCGCCGCGAATCTTGAAGGCGCCCGTCGGATTGTGGTTCTCGTGTTTCACCCACGCCTCGCAGCCCAGCCACTCCTCCAGCAGCGGATGGCGCAGGAGCGACGACGGGCGCATCGCGGAATAGACGCGCGCGCGCGCGTCGAGAACATCCTGAAGCGTCGGAGCCTGCATCACGCGATTATCGTCGCCACGCAAGTCACCATGGTTTTTCTTCGTGATTCTTCGTGCTCTAACCTTCTGTTCTTAGTGTGCTTTGTGGCTAATTCGTCTTCGTGGCCTTCGTGGCGAGGAACTCGTCGCGCACGCGCACCGCGACATCGGGCCGGTTGCTGATCAACCCGTCCACTCCCCATTCGAGCAGCCGTCGCATGTCCGCTTCCTCGTCGACCGTCCACGCCTGCACCTTGAGACCCGCCTGGTGCGCGTCGCGAATGAATCGGCGCGACACGATACGCGTCCCCGTTCCGTCCGCGCGCTCCGGCACCTGGTACGTGTCGTACGGCGCGCGACGGACCGGCCAGCGCAGCCACGACCTGTACAAGGCGAGCCGAACTTCGGGCTTTGACGCGCTGGTGGGCACGCCGGGCAACGCGGCGCGCGCGGCGCGGGCGCTGGGCAGGCCGAATCCTGCGACGCAGGCATAGTCGAGCGCGTTCGCTCGACGGATCTCCTGCGCGACGGCTTCGCCCATTGCCGCGGTATACACCTTTATTTCTATGATTGTCGGCACGCCCGTGTAGCGGCGGAGCACCTGTGCCAGCGTCGGCACACCCAGTCCCTCCCCGCGATACGGAAACGCGCCGCCGCGCTGGAACCGATAGCCCGCGTCCACGCGCGCGAGGTCGTCCGCCGTCGTTGCCGCAATCGGGCCCGACGCATTGGTCGTCCGGTCGAGCGTCTTGTCGTGATGGACGACCACGACCCCGTCAGCCGACAGGTGAACGTCCAGCTCGAGGCCGTCCGCCCCCGTCGCCATCCCGATATCGAAGGCCGCAATCGTGTTTTCAGGCCCGAGATCGCATCCGCCGCGATGGGCAAACACCTGGGGACGGGAACTGTTGAAGAAAGGCACAATGCTCAATGCTACCTGTCCGCCGAAGCCCATGGCGAAGGCGGAAAGGCTCAATGCCCAAAGATGTGCGTCCGACATCGGACTACACGCGTCTAATGAGCAGCGGCTGTCTGCATTGTGCCTTGAGCATTGAGCCTTGAGCATTAAGTAGAATTCCCATATGCCTAGACCTTCAGGGATTTCGACCGTCGGCGATCTGCGACGTGCCATCGCCGATGGCGCCGTGCCGCGCCGCGACGTGCATCAGGAAGTCCGCGACAACCTGATCCGCAAGCTGCGCACCGGCGAAGCGCTCTTTCCCGGCATCGTCGGCTACGACGATACCGTCGTGCCGCAGCTCGTCAACGCGCTGCTGTCGCAGCACAACTTCATCCTGCTCGGCCTCCGCGGCCAGGCGAAGACGCGCCTGCTTCGCGCGCTCGTGACACTGCTGGACGATGAGATTCCGGTGATGCCGGGCTGCGAGATCAATGACGATCCGCTGGATCCGATCTGCAGCGCGTGCCGCACCCGGATCGCGGCGGACGGCGACAGGACACCGATCGCGTGGCTGGCCCGCGATGCGCGGTACGTCGAAAAACTGGCCACGCCCGACGTGACGATTGCCGACATGGTCGGCGACATCGATCCGATCAAGGCGGCCAGGTCCGGCCTTCAGCTCTCCAGCGAGCTGACCATGCACTACGGACTGCTCCCGCGAGCCAACCGCGGAATCTTCGCGATCAACGAGCTGCCCGATCTGGCCGGCAAGATCCAGGTGGGACTCTTCAACATCCTCCAGGAAGGCGACGTGCAGATCAAGGGCTATCCCGTGCGCCTGCCGCTGGACGTGATGATGGCGTTCACGGCCAACCCCGAGGATTACACCGCGCGCGGCAAGATCATCACGCCGCTGAAGGACCGCATCGGCTCCGAGATTCGCACGCACTACCCGGCGGGCCGCGGCGACGCGATGGCCATCACGGCGCAGGAAGCGTGGCTGAAGCGCGACGATGTGGGGCCGCGGACCGAGGTGCCGGCGTTCGTCGCAGAGGTCGTCGAAGAGATCGCCTTCCAGGCGCGCCAGGATCGGCGGATCGACAAGCGGTCTGGGGTCAGCCAGCGGCTGCCGATCTCGGCGGTGGAAAACGTGGTGTCGAACGCCGAGCGGCGGGCGCTGATGAACCGCGAGGAGTGTGCGGTGGCGCGCGTGACCGACATCTATGCGGCGCTTCCGTCGATCACCGGCAAGTTCGAGATGGAATACGAGGGCGAGCTGAAGGGCGCCGAGACGGTCGGCCGCGAGTTGATCCGCGCCGCGGTGGCCAACGTCGCCGACGGGTACCTCTCGCACCTGGAAACGCGACAGGTGATCGAGTGGTTCGATCTGGGCGGCAGCCTCCAGCTGGCGGACACGATGGGCACCAAAGAGGTGCTCGGACACGCGCGCGAGGTGCAGGGTCTCGTGGAGTTGGCGCACGCGGCGGGCATTCCGCCTGATGCGTCGCCCGCATTGATGGCGGCGGGCGTCGACTTCGTGCTCGAAGGGCTGTATGCGCTGAAGAAGATCGGGCGCAGCGACGAGCGCGGCTACCAGGCCACCGAGACGCCGGTGCGCCGGCCGCCGCGCGAGGAAAAGCTCAGGGACGAGGAGCGAACGATCCCGTCGATCCCGCAGGGGAAGAAGAAGTACTACAACTAGTGAAATATCGTTACACCAAATACACCGGCGACCTGCTCGACCAGATCGATCTCGAAGATCTGGTGTCGAAGCTGTCCGATCTGCTGCTCTCCAGCGGGTTCAGCAATCCGTGGGGCGATCCTTCGTCGGGCGACGAGGACCGCACGATGCAGGCGCTGCACGACGCGATTCTCGAAGCCCTGTTCAGCGGCGGCGTGCTGTCGGAAGAGGCGCTGCAGGAGCTGCTCGGGGAGCCGGCGGACGGCGACCAGGAGAAGGCGCGGCAGCAGCTCGAGGATCTCATTCAGCAGATCATCGAGCGCATGATGGAACAGGGGTTCATCACCAACGCGCCCGACCTGGAGCAGGAACGCGAGCATCGCCGCGGCACCGGCGGCGGCATGGGCGAGGACTCCGGGCCGGTCACCTTCGAGGTCACCGACAAGGCGCTCGATTTCCTCGGCTATCGCGCGCTGCGCGATCTCCTCGGCTCGATCGGCCGCAGCAGCGCCGGACGGCACGACACGCGGCACCTCTCCACCGGCGTCGAGGCGATCGCCGCGCCGAAGCCGTACGAGTTCGGCGACACGCTGAATCTCGATCCGAGCAGCACCATCCTCAATGCCGTCCGGCGCCTGCATGCCGAGGGGCGCTTCGCGGCCGGGGATCAGGGATCAGGGATCGGGGATCAAGAACCCGGAACGTCCGGATCCCTGATCCCCGATCCCCGATCCCCGATCATCGACGTCGATTATCCGGATTTGATGGTCGCGCAGAGTGAATATCAGAGCTCCTGCGCCACCGTGATCATGCTCGACTGCAGCCACAGCATGATTCTGTACGGCGAGGATCGCTTCACGCCCGCCAAGCGCGTCGCGCTCGCGCTGGCGCACCTGATCCGGACGCAGTACCCGGGCGATTCACTGCACGCGGTGCTGTTCCACGATTCGGCGGAGGAGATCCCGCTGAAGCAGCTCGGTCGCGTCCGCGTGGGCCCGTACTACACGAACACGCGTGAGGGCCTGCGCCTCGCGCGGCGGATCCTCGAGCGCCAGAAAAAGGACATGCGGCAGATCGTGATGATCACCGACGGCAAGCCGTCGGCTCTCACGCGTCCCGACGGACAGATCTACAAGAACGCCTTCGGCCTCGATCCGTTCATCGTCTCCGAAACGTTCGCCGAGGTGAACGCCTGCCAGAAGGCCGGGATCATGATCAACACGTTCATGCTCGCGCGCGATCCGGATCTCGTGGCCTTCGTCCGCCGCGTGGCGTCGATCTGCCGCGGCAAGGCCTACTTCACGACGCCGTACACGCTCGGGCAGTACGTGCTGATGGATTACATGGACAGGAAGACGAAAACCATTCACTAAATTTGCAATTTTCAATTTGCAATTTTCAAATTACATTGAAGATTGAAAATCGAAAATCGAACATGCTTCCGTCCGCGATCCCCCTCTTCCCTCTCCCCAACGTCGTCCTCTTTCCCAACGTGTTTCTGCCCCTGCACATCTTCGAGCCGCGCTATCGGACGATGGTGGCCGATGCGCTGGAGGGTGATCGCATCGTCGGCATGGTGCTGCTGCGGCCGGGGTATGAGACCGCGTACGAAGGACGGCCGCCGGTCTACGAGGTCGGCTGCGCCGGCGTCATCACGCATTCGCAGCCGCTGGCGGACGGCCGCTACGACATCGTGCTTCGAGGGATCGAGAAGTTCAGGATTACGAGCGAGGATGCGGGCCGGTCCTACCGGGTCGGGTACGTCGATCCGCTGTCGGAGGTGATTCCGCAAGACGATGTCCAGCCGCTGCGGCATCAACGCCAGCGTCTCGAAGCGGTGCTCGCGGCGGCCATCGAGCGCGTGCGCGCGGAGCCGAAGTTTCCGCCGTCGGTGCCGGACGAGGATCTCGTCAACGCGCTCGCGCAGTACCTCGAGCTCGACGCCGTCGAGCACCAGGCGCTGCTGGAATGCGACGGCGTCCTCGCCCGCTGCCGGGCGCTCATCGAGTTGCTCGAGATGAAGATCCACACGCCACGCGGCGGGTGGACCGGCAAGGTCTTCCATTGACCTTGCGCCCCGCGGCGCTTTCGCGTACAACAGGCCGGTAGATCCCCCTACAACAGATGACAGTGCCGGCCGGCACCCGCATCGGGTCCTACGAGATCATCGGCCGGTGGATCGCCTATCAGTCGGATGAATCGGGTGCGTTCGAGATCTACGTGCGCCCATTCCCAAAGGTGGACGACGGACGCTGGCAGATCTCGACCGGTGGAGGCACGCAACCTGTGTGGACGCGAAACGGCCGCGAACTGTTGTATGTCGCGTCTGACGGGAATCTGATGAGCGTGCCACTTCAGCCCGGCACCAGCTTCGACTTCGGGAACGCGACCCGTGTGATGGATCTGTCTGAGTACAACCTCGCTGCTCCAGGACGGAACTACGAGGTGTCGCCCGACGGTCAGCGGTTCGTACTGGCCAAAGACGACCAGCAGCAGGGCGCAGCGCGGATCAATGTCGTACTGAACTGGGTCGAGGACCTGAAGAAGAAGATCCCGCTGAACCAGCCTCGAACGTCCCGAACGTGGTATTGCGGTATGGTAGTATTGCTGTATGGCTAAGATGACTTTCTCGCTCGACGACGAGACGGCGAACACGCTGCGGCGCACCGCGACGCGGCTGCGCAAGCCGCAGAGCGCCGTCGTGCGCGAGGCGATTGCGCATTACGCCGCGCGCGAGGACATGCTCAGCGACGCGGAGCGCGAGCGGATCCTCAAAGTCATCGCGTACATGAAAACGCTGCCGCCTTCAGGGCCGCACAGCGAAGCCAAACGCGAAATCGAGGAAATCCGCCGGTCGCGACGCGCGTCTGGCCTGCATCGTGAGAAACGTCTGCGAGAAGCCATGCGACGCGCGGCGCGGCGGTGACGATTCATCTCGATACATCCATCCTCATCGAGATCATCACGAGGACGCGGCCGCTCCTCGCTGCACACGAGCGAGCGGTAATCGCGGGGCACCGCACCGGCGTATCATCACCCGCGCTTTATGAGTGGCTGCGCGGGCCGCGCGTCGAGTCCGATCTCGAGCTTCAGCGGCGTCTGTTCCCAACCGATCAGATTGTTGTGTTTGGCGCCTCTGAGGCGTCTCTGGCGGCAAGTCTTTACAAGATGCTCACGCGCCCGCGCGGCCGCGAAATGGACGTCGCCATCGCCGCCTGCGCGCTCGAACATGGCGCCGCGCTGTGGACGGTGAACCCGCGCGACTTCAAGGACATTCCAGGACTGAAACTCTACGAAGGGCGCCGTTAAATTCAATCGTTTCGCAATCGCTCCGCGAGCAGGTCGATGATCTTCTGGCCGTGGAACCGGCCGTTCTCGATGAAGATGTTGCCGGTGCGCTTGCCGGCGATCGCGCCGCCCGCGATGAACAGGTTCGGCACGTTGGTCTCGAACGTCTCCATGCTCAACTCGGGCGCCAGCGTCTCGTCGTCGCAGCGGATCCCGGCCTTCCGCATCAGATCGACGTCGGGGTGATAACCGGTCAGGAGAAAGACGGCTTCCGCCGGAATCTCCTCGCGCGTCCCTTCCTGCTCGATCGCCACGGCCTGCGGCGTGATGGCGGTGACACACGCGTTGAAACGCACCACGATCGATCCTTCCTTGATGCGGTTCTCGATGTCCGGCTTGACCCAGTACTTGATGCTCTCGCCGAGCGCGGCGCGGCGATGCACGATCGTCACGTGCGCGCCGGCGCGAAACAGCTCCAACGACGCCTCGGCCGCCGAATTCTTGCCGCCCACCACGACGACCCGCCGGCGATAGTACGGGTGCGCGTCGGTGTAATAGTGCGAGACGTGCGACAGGTCCTCTCCGGGAACGCCAAGATAGTTCGGCAGGTCGTAGTAGCCGATCGCCAGCACCACCGCGCGCGCCTCCCTGACGCGCGTCGTCCCGCGTTGGTCCCTCGTCGTGACCACAAAGATCCCGTTCTCTGACTCGATCGAAATAACTTCCTCGTGAAACGAGATCGGCAGCTCGTAGGTGTCGACCACGCGCCGGTAGTAGCGCAGCGCTTCGAGACGCGTCGGCTTGTCGTACGGCGTCGTCAGCGGCAGATCGCCGATCTCGAGCAGCTCGGGCGTCGTGAAGAACACCATGTGCGTCGGGAAGTTGAAGATGGCGTTGACCAGCACGCCCTTCTCGACGATGACGTAGTCGAGGCCGTGCTGCTTGGCGGCGATCGCGGTGGCAAGGCCCGAGGGACCAGCGCCGACGATCAAAACGTCGCGGACCGACATCCGACAATCATAACGGGAGCCACATCCACCAATTCGGGTCGCGGAATCACGGCGCAGAACGGGGGCCGAAAAGTGCGTTGCGGCAACCGGACACGGGTGTAGTATGGCCGCCGAGCTGTGTCGTAGAGATACAAATTCCCGCCTGGAACTCCAGCGTCAACGCAGAGGGAGAAGGTCCCATGACGAAGATGATCGGTCGGCGCGTCTTCACTCGGCTGGTAGCCATCGGTGCGATGCTCGCGTTGCCCGTGATGGGTTACGCACAGGAAGCGACGTTGAGCGGAACAATCACGGATTCGACTGGCGGCGTGCTGCCCGGCGTGACCGTGACCGCCCTGCACGACGCAACGGGAAACACCTTCGTGGCAGTCACCGACGGGCGCGGCGCATTCCGACTGCCCGTACGCACGGGAGCCATCCGCGTCACCGTGGAGCTGACCGGTTTCACGACGGTCACGCGCGGCGTTGAGCTGCTGCTGGGGCAGACGGCGGTCGTGAATCTCCAGATGGCGCCATCGACGGTGCAGGAGTCGGTGACTGTCACGGGAGAGGCGCCGCTGATCGACGTCAGCAGCTCCACCATGAGCGGCAATATCGATCCGCGGCAGATGCAGGAGCTGCCCGTCAACGGCCGCAACTGGCAGGACCTGTCGCTGCTGGCCCCGGGAAGCCGCGCGAATGCCGGAGGCGAATCGCCTGTCCCGCGCGACACCGGCGCCTATCAGATCAACATGGACGGCCAGCAGATCACCAACAACGTGGCCGGGAGCGCCTTCGGAAACCCGCGCTACAGCCGCGACGCCATCGCCGAGTTCGAGTTCGTCGCGAACCGGTTCGACGCCACCCAGGGCCGATCGAGCGGCGTGCAGTTGAACGCGATCAGCAAGTCGGGGACGAACACGCCGACCGGGAGCTTCTCGGGCTACTTCCGGAGCGATCGCTTCAATGCCGCCGATCCCGTCGCGAAGCGCGTGCTGCCGTACTCGGATCAGCAGATGAGCACGACCTTCGGAGGACCGCTCCGGAAGGACCGGATCCACTTCTTCCTCAACTACGAATACGAGCGCGAGCCGCAGACCTTCATCTACACGACGCCGTATCCGCGCTTCAATTTCGACCAGACCGGGACGCGACGCGAATACAAGGCGGGCGCCCGGCTGGACTTTCAGTTTTCACCGAAGATGCGGCTGGCGGTGCGCGGCAACAAATGGAAGCACGCGCTTCCCTATGATGCGCGCTACACCGGTGGCGGCGACAAGACTCCGTCCTCGGCCGTGAACCTCGACCGAGGCATGGATCAGCTGTTCGCCTCGTTCACGCAGGTCCTCGGCACTCGCGCTGTCAACGAGGTCAAGCTGGGCTATGCCGGGTTCAACTGGGACGAGCACTCCTATGTGAAATGGCCGAACCATCCCGCGGGTTTCGGGGTGGGGGCGCCGTCAATCCAGCTGCGTGGGCTGACGATCGGCGAAACGCACAACCAGACGCCGCAGAAAATCGGCCAGGAGCTCTACTCGGTCCGTGATGACTTCACGTTCTCGTACAACAAGGGCGGGCGCCACGACCTGAAGGTCGGCGGCGAATATCTCTACGACATGACCTGGATGTTCGTGTGCAACCGCTGCAACGGCCTCCTGGACGCCCAGGGCGGCCCGATTCCAGCGAACATCGAGAGCCTGTTCCCCAACCTGATGGATGTGTCGACGTGGAACATTGCGTCACTGTCGTCGATCTCGAGGAAATACGTCGTCGGCGTCGGCGGCTGGAAACAGTACGCGCCGCGAAAGGTGTATGCCGGGTGGGTGCAGGACGACTGGGTCATCAGACGGCGCCTCACGCTGAATCTTGGCCTTCGATACGATCTGGAAACGGGAGTGTTCTCAGAGAGGATCGAATTTCTGCCGTTCCTGAAGGCAAACCGTCCTTCTGACACCAACAACGTCGGTCCGCGCGCCGGCTTTGCCTACAGCCTGAACGATCGGACCGTGATTCGCGGCGGGGCCGGGAAGTACTTCGCAGAGATATCAGGTCAGCCGTCGTTCTGGACCATCCGCTACACGCAACAGATCCATCCCGAGATCCTGAACGACGGCCGTCCCGATTTCGCCGTCAACCCGTTCAACGGGCCGGTGCCCACATACGCACAGGCGTTGCGGACCACCTGCGCCGTCTCGCCTGGACCGACGTGCGTCCGGCGCGAGATCCCATCGCAGCTGGCCGCCGCGGACATGCAGATTGCCTACAGTTACCAGGGCTCGATCGGCATGCAGCGGCAACTTGGCAGCTCGACGGCGGTCGAGGCCGACTACGTGACGACGCGGGCCCGCGCGGAGCTGTTCACGCGGCCCAACATCAACCTGTCGTACAACGCCGCGACGGGTGTGAACTATCCGTTCACCGACATCAGCAGACGACCGTATCCCGACTTCGGCTTGATCAACCAGTTCCGCTCAGAAGGCTGGTCGAACTACCACGCGCTGCAGACGGCGTTCACCAAGCGCATGAGCCGGGGATGGCAGGGCTCGGCCACGTATCTGCTGTCGGTCCTCCGGGATGCGCAGTCGGCGCCGGCCCCGTTCAAAGTCGCGCCCGATCTGGGCGGGGAATACTCGCTGTCGGCGTCGGATCAGCGTCATCGCGCCGTCTTCAACGGGATCTGGCAGCTCCCGCACGCGTTGCAACTGAGCGGGCTGTATTTCTTCGGCTCCGGCGAGCGCCTGTCGACCCAGTACGGCGGTGACCTGCGGCAGACCGGCGCAACGGGTGGCCGCCTGCGTCCGGATAGTACCGTCATGCCGCGCAACAATCTGGTTGGTCATCCCATCCATCGCGTGGACCTGCGGATCCAGCGACGCTTTCAGCTGGCGAAGCACGCTGGGGTTGACGGCATCCTGGAGGTGTTCAACCTGTTCAACCACGCGAACTACGGATCGTACGTGACCGCGGAAAGCAACAGCAACTACGGCAAACCGTCGTCGAACACGAACGTCGCCTATCAGCCGCGCATGCTGCAGCTCGGGTTCCGCGCGACGTTCTGAGCAGGTAAGACGGGCCACGCAGGTAAAACGGGCCACAGAGACACAGAGTCACAGAGGAAATCATTTTCTTCTCTGTGTCTCTGAGTCTCTGTGGCCTGTGGCAGTGAAGGCTGCGGCGCTATTGAAGTGGAGCTGGCAGCTGCGACTCGCCCATGAGGAACTGATCGATCGCGCGCGCGGCGCTGCGCCCTTCGGCAATCGCCCACACGATCAGCGACTGCCCGCGCTGCATGTCGCCCGCGGTGAAGACGCCCGGCACGTTGGTCATCCAGCTCGCGTCGCGTCCCACGTTGCCGCGCGGCGTGAGCGTGACGCCCAGGTCGGTGAGCAGCGCCCCAGGCTCGGGACCGGTGAATCCCATCGCCAGCAGGACGAGATCGGTTTTGATCTCGAAGTCGGATCCCGGGACCGGCGCAAAGTCCATGCGGCCGTCCTTGCGAATCATCTCGACCTTGTTCCCCTTCAGCGCGCGGACGCGTCCCTTCCTGTCGCCGGCCAACTGCTGGGTCGCCACCGAGTAGAGGCGCTCGCCCCCCTCTTCGTGCGCCGGCGATACGCGGAAAATCTGCGGCCACAGCGGCCACGGGTTCCCCTCGGCGCGCACGTCGGGCGGCATCGGCAGCAGCTCGAGCTGATACACGGATCGCGCGCCCTGCCGATGCACGGTGCCCAGGCAATCGGCGCCGGTATCGCCGCCGCCGATGATCACCACGTCGCGACCTTTGGCCGAGATGAACTGATCGTCGGGAATCGTGTCGCCTTCGCAGCGCCGATTCTGCAGCGTCAGAAAGTCCATCGCGAAGTGAACGCCCTCGAGCGCGCGGCCCGGCACCGGCAGATCCCGCGGTTGACCCGCGCCGCCGGCGAGGAGGATCGCGTCGAAATCCGATCGAAGCCGGCTCATCTTGACGTCGACGCCGACGTTGACGCCGGGACGGAACACGACGCCCTCGGACTCCATCACCGCGAGCCGCCGATCCAGGATCCGCTTCTCCATCTTGAACTCGGGAATCCCGTAGCGCAGCAGGCCGCCGATCCGGTCGGACTTCTCGAACACCGTCACGAGATGACCCGCGCGATTGAGCTGGTCGGCGGCGGCCAGTCCCGCCGGGCCCGATCCGATCACCGCGACCTTCTTCCACGTCCGGGTCGCGGGCAGCTGCGGCGTGACCCACCCTTCGGCGTACGCGCGGTCGATGATCGAGACCTCGATGTCCTTGATCGTCACCGGATCGTCGTTGATGCCGAGCACGCACGAGCCTTCGCACGGCGC
>Ga0209515_10005084_pt1 | contig 17281 bp, 16 predicted proteins | sample Subgroupgradi54m_FD_187454 | JGI IMG/M metagenome (GOLD analysis project Ga0209515, IMG submission 187454) | Subsurface groundwater microbial communities from S. Glens Falls, New York, USA - GMW60B uncontaminated upgradient, 5.4 m (SPAdes)... ...
TTCTCTTATCTCAAATCAGAACAATTGATAAAAGCCGGTTGGAGAAGAAGATTGGGCAATTGCCAGATTTATATTTAGAGAAAATCAACCAAGCCATTAGAGTCAGTTTAGATCTTAATTAAGGCACTGGACGTAATCGAGTGGCGGTGATAAAATTTTACCCGCTCAATCAAGGAGACAATATGAGGCCGATGTCATACATTTTTATTATTTTAATCGTTAGTTTGGTTTCAGGTTGCACAGGTCAAAACAAGTCCGTTAAAAAAATAACCAAGCCTGTCGATCAAACCGCTGCCGAATTGGTCAAAGTTAGGGAACTGAAAAATGAATCTGGGGAAACCAGAGCCATTGTTTCACCGGCTGATCAAAAACAACTTAAAATTACGTTTTAATTGTGGCAAGCGAACGTCTCACCGATTTCGAAAAATCCCTTAATCATTGATCGGTATCATTCAAATTGAATTCAAAGCAATTAGTTTTATCCGCTTATTCTGCGTCTGAAGAGAAACAAGGAATTGATCCTTTAGTCTTAGATATTCGCAAACTCACAGATATCGCTGATTATTTTCTTTTGGTCCACGGCAATTCAGACCGACACGTCAGGACGATTGCAGATGCCGTGATCGATCAACTCTATCTTAAAAAAGAAAAACCGGATCACGTTGAAGGTTTGAAAGAGTCTAATTGGGTTTTGATTGATTATGGTTCTATCATCGTTCATGTGTTTCACTATCAAACGCGGCAATTTTATAGCTTGGAACGTCTTTGGGGTGATGGCAAGATTGTGAAGATGTCTGAAGGAAAACATGAAAGAAAAGTTAAAAGCACTCGTCGATCGCGCACTTCCTAAGATTTTTGCCGAATTCCATATTTCCGATTCTCCAAAAAGCATTTCGTATGACATGACGCTCCCCAAAATCAAAGCGCACGGCGACCTTTCGATTAATCTAGCTTTTCAAATCGGCCGGCTCGCCAAAAAAAATCCATTTGATGTAGCCCAAACCTGCAAATCCGTTTTAAATCAAATCATTTCTGAACACCCGTCTTCCAAACAATGGATCACCGAAATTAATGTCGAGAAACCTGGTTTCATTAATTTCAAACTGGCCGACCAATCGATCGCTGAAATTCTGCCGCGTATTAGGCAGGAAAATGAAACGTTCGGAAGATCACAAATGGGCGCTGGCACCAAAGTGATGATTGAATTTGTCAGTGCAAATCCGACAGGTCCGCTAACGATTGCACATGGCCGTCAAGCCGCACTGGGCGATACGCTTGCCCGGATTTTAAAAGCAGTTGGTTATTCGGTTCACACAGAATTTTATCTCAATGATCTAGGTCGTCAGGTTCGTCTGCTCGGAGAAAGTCTGTGGATACGCTATCAAGAACTCTTTGGCAAGTCAGAACCCTTGCCGGAAGATGGCTATCAAGGCGCCTATTTAATGGATGTTGCCAAATCTCTGAAAGCTGAAAAAAATGACCAATTGTTTAAAGCCGGAAAAGAAAAAAGTATTCAGGAAGTGACCGCCTATGCAGTCAATTCCATTTTGGCGGGAATTAAAAATGATTTAAAAGATTTGGATGTGACCTTTGATGAATTTTTCAACGAGCGCTCTCTGAGTGAGAAAAAATTAATCGATCAAGTATTGAAAACGCTGAAGGAAAAAGGATTGATTTATGAATCCGAAGGCGCACTTTGGTTTAAATCGACTACCTATGGTGATGATAAGGACCGCGTGCTTAGAAAACAAACGGGTGAGTATACTTATTTAACGCCTGATATTGCTTATCATCAGACTAAATTCAACCGCGGTTTTCAAAAGTTAATCAATTTATGGGGACCCGATCATCACGGATATATTCCGCGCCTTAAAGCAGCTTGTCAGGCACTTGGGTATCAGCCAAAACAACTTGAGGTTTTGATCGTTCAGCTAACGACCCTTTACCGAAAAGGCGAACCGGTCAAGATGTCCACACGCGCCGGTGAATTTGTAACGCTCAGGGAACTCATGGACGAAGTGGGCGTGGATGCGACGCGGTTTTTCTTTTTGATGCGCAAAATTGACAGCCATTTGGATTTTGATTTGGAGCTAGCGAAACAAAAGTCTGATGAAAACCCGGTTTATTATGTCCAGTATGCTCATGCCCGAATTTCAAGCATTCTTGAATTTGCTTCGTCATTGCGAGGAGGCCAAAGGCCGACGAAGCAATCTAAGTCCGTCATTCTGAGCGAAGCGAAGAATCTAGATCCTTCGGCTACGCCTCAGGATGACAAGGAGATGGTCGCTCGCAATGACGATAGGGTAGACTTGTCTTTGATTCGCGAAGAAGAAGCACTTGTGCTGATTAAAAAGATGTCCGAATTTTCTGAGGTTTTAACACAAGCAGCCGAGCATTCAGAGCCGTACCGCTTGGTTGATTATCTAAGAGAATTAGCAGCCCTCTTTCATAAATTTTATGCTCAGCACCGAATCGTGAGCGAGGATGAGGCGCTAACCAAAGCCCGGCTTTTGATTACGGATTGCACACGCGTTGTCCTGCGAAATGGTCTCAGTCTTCTAGGAGTTTCTGCTCCTTCCAAAATGTAATCCCCTACCACTTAATGTTAAATCAGGAATTTTCTATAAAAAAAATAAAAAGTGGCGGGGGATAATGTCAAAGCCCGTTGTTTTCATCGTTGGTCCCACAGGCAGCGGTAAATCCAAACTTGCCCTCATGCTGGCCCGAAAATTAAAAGCCGAAATTGTTTCCGCTGATTCGATGCAAATTTATCGCGGGATGGACATTGGAACCGCCAAGCCGACGCGGAAAGAACAGAAACTAATTCCTCACCATTTGCTTGATGCCATGACTTCAAGATCCGAATGTTCCGTCTTCAAATATAGAGACTTGGCCATAAACGCCATTCACAAGATAATTCGTCGCGGAAAAATTCCAATGGTTGTCGGTGGTTCCGGTCTTTATGTGGGCGCATTAACGGATGGATTAAGTCCCTTGCCCGGAAGAAAAGCAAGCTACCGTAAACAGCTTGAACAGTTTGAGACATCGGTTCTTTACGAACGTCTTAAGAGAATGAATTGTCGCCGCGCGGCGACAATTTACCCCAATGACCGAAAAAGAATTATTCGTGCACTCGAAATTATGGAAGTTGGGAAAGGTAGGGCTGAAGGTCGATCCGGGAGTTTGACCGACTATGGTTTTAAACCCATTCTCATCGGTATTTCAAGAGACCGCAAAGAACTGTATGAGCGGATTGAGAAAAGAGTCGACGAGATGTTTGAAGCGGGCTGGATTGATGAAGTAAAGCGGTTAAAAAAAATTGGACTGTCCAAAACTGCTCGTTATGCGATCGGGTATCAAGAAATTCTGGAATATTTGGATGGAAAAAAGTCTTTTGAAGAAATGAGTTTAGAAATTAAAAAAAGAACCCGGCATTTAGCCAAAAAGCAAATGACCTGGTTCCGTAAAGAGCCGCGCATTCACTGGTATTCTATGAGCGGCGAGAAATACGTTCCAGTCATGAATAAAATATTAAGAATGATCCAGCCGTCATTGCGAGGAGGCCGTAGGCCGACGAAGCAATCCCGGTCTGAGATTGCTTCGCCCCTTCGGGGCTCGCAATGACAATCGAGGATATCCATGCCGCACGATAAAGCCTTTCTTGCGATTGTTCGCCGGAAAAATTATGAAAAAAGATCTCCGGAAGACTATTTAGAAGAATTATCAGAGCTAACACGTTCTGCCGGCGGAGTCATCACAGGCCACGTTGTGGCAACCGTTGAACGGCCAACGCCCAATTTTTTTATTTCTCAAGGAAAATTACTTGAAATCAAAACCAAAGCGCAGAAGGAAGGTGCCAACGTTCTCATTTTTAATATTGATTTAAGTCCTATTCAAAGCCGGAACATTGAATCAGAAAGCGGCATTCGTGCGGTAGATCGAACCGGTTTAATCATTGATATTTTTGCTCGTCGGGCACAATCGCGTGCCGGCCGGCTTCAAGTGGAATTGGCCCAGCTAAATTACTTGCTTCCGCGTTTGGTCGGCCAAGGCGTTATTATGTCTCGCACCGGAGGCGGCATCGGAACCCGCGGACCCGGTGAACAAAAATTGGAAGTGGACCGCCGAAAAATCCGAAATCGAATTATTCAGGTGAAAAAAGAATTAACCAAAGTCAAAGTTCATCAGGATTTGCTCCGCAAAAGAAGGCAGGAGAAAAAATTCCCCTTAGTGGCTTTGGTGGGCTATACCAATGCCGGAAAAAGTACACTGATGAATGCGCTGACCGGATCTGATGTGTTCGTGGAAGACAAATTATTTGCAACGCTGGACCCCACCACTCGAATTCTCAACGTGACCGGGAAAAATAGCATCCTCATTACCGATACGGTTGGTTTTTTGGTGGATCTTCCGCATTCACTCATCGAAGCTTTTCAGGCAACTCTCGATGAGGTCAGAGAAGCCGATCTGTTGATTCACGTCTTGGATGTGAGTAATCTCTCCCATGAATTGCAATTTCATTCAGTGGGCAAAGTCTTGGAAGAACTGGGCGCCCATGAGAAACCGATGGTTTTAGCATTAAATAAAATTGACTGTTTAGACGAAGAACAAAGACAACACATAAGCAGGAAATATCCGGACGGTATTCTTATTTCCGCCAAATCAAAGATCAATTTAAAACAACTGATTGAACACGTTGACACATTAATGAGTAAGGAATTGTCTTGAATCGACCCATTGCCTTATTAACCGACTTCGGCTTAACCGATCATTACGTCGGTTCGATCAAAAGTGTTATTTTAAGTATTAACCCCAAAGCGGTCATCTATGATTTAACCCACGAAATCCGCCCCCAAAATATCCGCGAAGGAGCTTACATTTTAAATGCCATTTACAATTATCTGCCGAAAGGAACGATTGTGGTTGCTGTGGTGGATCCGGGCGTGGGGAGTCGGCGTGAAGCGGTGTGTGTTGAAACAAACCGCGGATTTTTAATGGGGCCCGACAATGGAATTTTAAGTATGGCTCTTAGACATGAGCAGTATAAAGCCAGGAAATTAACCAACGATCAGTATTTTTTGAAGCCAGTCAGTTCTACATTTCATGGACGGGATATTTTTTCATCCTGCGCAGCGTACTTGAGCCAAAAAAATATATTCAACTCTTTTGGCCCGACGATTGAACGCATTTACACCCTTGATCTTCCGAAACCTGTTGTGACCAAAGATCGCATTTGCGGGGAAATTGTTTACATTGACCGGTTCGGAAACACCATGACGAATATTTCGTTTAAGGAAATGAAATGGAAGTCTTTTTCTGTTTTGGTGGGAAAGCAAGCGGTTCCGATGAAACCTTTTTTTAGCGCCGGTAGGCCCGGAGAATTATTTGCGCTTTGGAACAGTTCCCAAATTTTGGAGCTTGCCGTGTTTAATGATTCAGCCGAACGGCTCCATCATTTAAAGTTAGGAGACGAAGTCTCCGTCATTGCGAGCGAAGCGAAGCAATCTAAGACTTAGATTGCCACGGCCCTGAGGGCCTCGCAATGACGATGCCACATGAAAAATGATTTTAAGCGCCTCAGCACAGAATTAATCTACAAAGCTCGACTCTTTGAACTCAAAAAAGTTCAAACTCGTCGTGCAAATGGTCATGAATTTATTCACGATGTCATCTTTCACCCAGGCGCAGCGGTGATTGTTCCCATGTTGTCTGAGACAAAATTTGTTCTGATCAGGCAATACCGCACTGCCGTAGAAGATGTCATCTGGGAATTTCCCGCCGGAACCTTGGAAAAAGGCGAATCTCCGAGTCGCTGTGCCAAACGGGAAATTATTGAAGAAACCGGTTTTGCGGCGAAGCGTTGGACGAAGCTGGGAACTTTTTATCCAGCACCAGGCATTTCCACAGAACTAATGCATCTGTTCTTAGCTCGAGATTTAGTGTCTCAAAAAATGTCTTTAGATCAGGATGAGTTTATTCAGAAAAAAGTGGTGTCCCTCAAAGAATTACAAAATATGATTCTCGACGGGACCATTATCGATGGAAAAACAATTGTCGGATTTTTTTATTATTGGATGAAATTTCATAAAAAAAGGGGACAGGTTACTTTTTCTCATTAGACAAAAAAGTAACCTGTCCCCATTTAAGGGGGTTTTATGGCGAAACATATTATGATTGTAGATGACGAGCAGGATGTGGTGGATACGCTTAAAATACGCCTGGAAGCGAATGGTTATCGAGTCTCTTCCTCTGCGGGCTCAAGATCCATCAAGGATATTAAAAACGGAAAACCCGATTTGATTATTTTAGATGTTATGATGCCGGATATGGACGGCTTTGCCGTGATGCGGGAACTCAAGCGCGATTCTAATTTGAGCAAAATCCCGGTCATTGTTTTGTCTGCCAAACCCAAACAAACGATGATTGAATTATTTGGCCCCGAAGGAATTGCCGGTTATATTTCGAAACCGTTTGAAGCAAAACAGATGCTTGAGCTGATTAAAAAAACCCTCGGTGAATAATCCGTTTCCAGGGTTGATTTCCGGATTTAAAGCCCGTAAAATGCTTTTTACATGAAAAGTCTTCTGCCCAAACGCCTTAAAAATCCCGCACTTATCCGAGAAAAGAAAAACCTTCTCTCGGAACCGATCCGTCCGATTGATCTTGAGAAAACCACAAACATTCAACAATTAGTTGAATCCTTTCAGCATGCTTCCATCCAGGCTCGTAAAGTAGGTGCCGTCGGAAAAATTTTTGAGCGCATGTTGACAGATTCTGAACGGCCCACGATCTTGCTGGGATTGGCAGGGCCTCTGATCGCGGCCGGGCTTCGTAAAGTGATTCGGGATATGATTGAATATGGATTGGTGGATGTGATCGTCAGTACGGGCGCTATTTTGTATCAGGATTATTACCAAGCGCAAGGTTATCAGCATTATAAAGGAACGCCGGAAGCTGATGACGGCCGGCTTCATGATCTTTTGGTGGACCGGATTTATGACACCTATGTCGATGAAGAAAAATTCAATGCGCTTGATGCTAAAATTGGTTATTTTGCGGATCAAATGGAGCCGGGCGAATATTCAAGCCGGACTTTTCTACATGAATTGTCCCGGAATATTACGGATTCTAATTCAATTTTGGGGACGGCATTCCGGAAGGGAATTCCCATTTTTTCTCCCGCGATGAATGATTCCAGCATAGGAATCGGGCTGACGGAACACTATCACCGGTCGAAATTGCAAAATCGGAAGGGAATCGTAATTAATTCTATTCGCGATAATTATGAACTGACGCAAATTGTAGTCCAGTCCAAGCGCACAGCCGCTTTTTACGTGGCAGGCGGAGTTCCTAAAAATTTTATCAATGATTCGATTGTGATGGCTTATATTTTTGGCTGGGACACAGGCGGGCATAAATATGCGGTTCAAATGACCACCGATGCTCCTCATTGGGGTGGGCTCAGCGGAAGTACTTTGAATGAAGCCACGTCTTGGGGAAAAGTAAACCGCGAGGCTTCAACGGCGATGGCCTTTGTGGAGCCTTCAGTCAGTTTGCCCTTAGTCGTCGGTTATGCACTTCAAAAAAAATTATATCAAAAGCGTTCCAAGATCCGCTTTGATTGGAAGGATGATGTTTTAGAAAAAATTGAATACAATCTTGCTTCGTCATTGCCCCACAGGGGCTATCCCGATCCTCAGGAAAAAATTCATAAAATGGGATTGCGAGGAGTCCGTGGGACGACGAAGCAATCTAAAAATTTGAGATTGCCGCGCCCGCCAAAAAAATCATGGCGGGCTCGCAATGACGTGAGGGACTAATAATGAAAGCAATTGTCACCGGCGGAGCAGGTTTTATCGGATCCAATCTGGCGTTAACCTTGGAACAAAAGGGCGCCCAGGTTTTGATCGTAGATGATTTTTCATGCGGTAATTTTGAGAATTTAAAATCCTTCAAAGGTGATTTAATTACCGAAGATGTAAATGACGTCAATTGGGAAAAATTGGATTCTGTGGATGTCATTTTTCACCAAGCCGCTCTAACGGATACCACAGTTTCGGATCAAAAACGGATGATGTACAACAACGTGGAAGGATTCCGGAAAATTGCCGAGTTTGCCGTCCGAAAACAAATTAAATTAGTCTACGCATCTTCAGCTGCTGTGTATGGCAATGAGCCCGCGCCACAAATTGAGACAGGAATGCTTAATCCACTTAATATTTACGGCTATTCAAAATTAATTGGGGATCAAATTGCCGAACACATGGCGAAAGAATCAAAATCTCTGATTGTCGGCTTGCGGTATTTTAATGTGTTTGGGCCTGGAGAAGCTCATAAGCGAAATTATGCCAGTATGATTTATCAATTGGCACAGCAAATGAGAGCCGGCCGGCGGCCGCGGATTTTTCATGACGGCGAACAATCCCGCGATCATATTTATGTCAAAGACGTGGTTGAGGCCAATCTTAAAGCTGCTCAAGCTCAAAAAAGTGGAATTGTTAATGTCGGCACCGGAAAGGCAACTACGTTCAACCGGTTAATTGAAATCATGAATGAAGTCCTTGGAACTCAGCTTGCGCCGGATTACTTTGATAATCCGTATTCTTTTTATCAGAACAAAACTCAGGCCGATGTTTCTGGGCTCAAAAAATTGACGGGTTTTCAAGCTCAGTATTCAATCGAAAAGGGAATCAAAGAATATTTAACATCATTCTATCAATTAAAACCGTCTGTCATTGCGAGCGACCGAAGGGAGCGAAGCAATCTCAGAACGTAGATTGCTTCGTCGGCCTGCGGCCTTCTCGCAATGACGAATTCGATGAATTATGTTCTCATTTAAAAACATCAAACAGATTCTCTCCATCATTCTGACTTGCCTTGTTCTATTCTTCGCCGCAAAAGGTATCATTTGGCTTTCAAAGCGGCTTGAAGAAAATCAAATTTTAAAACAAGTAATCAAACGTCTTTCCGCCGATTCCAGAATCGCAGAGGTATTGGTCACTCAAAGCGCTTTCAATGAAGAGACAGGTAAAATTGAGACGACGATTAAATTTCTAGAATATGATTCAAAAGGAAGTCCGCTCAAACCCCGCTATTTTATGTTTCAAGGAAATATCATTCAGTTTCAAGCGCTGGTGATCCGGTTTCAAGACAAGCTCGTTCAAGCGGGCGACAAGCTAAAAGGTAAAAGCGCTTACGTTTTTTTAAGGGTTTTTATGTTGGATGATAAAAATACTCAGATGTTTAATATTTCGGAAATCAATCAAATTCCGGAAGGATATAAAATTCAGGGGATTGAAAATGAATTTGAACGGAATCTTTGGGCTGAATTTTGGGCCTATGCGTTAGATCCCAAAGTGCGGCAGCGATCGATGATTAAAAATGCTCAAATTGAAGCGCCCGGTTCGATGTTTCTTCCTGGTACGATTTATACGCTCAAGATCGAGCATGACGGCGGAATTCGAATCGATGCTGAACCTATTCCTGAAATCCTCAAAGGCGAAGCAGTTTAGCTTCGACGAAATTTCTTTTTTAATTCTTGCCAATTAATATTTTTGAAAAACGTGATCACAATGCTTTTTTTCTCAAACGGCACAAGTGAAAGATAAGCAGCCGGCACGACAAAGAGCGTCAAGATCGTTGAAACAACCACGCCACCGATAACGGCGACTGCCATCGGGATCCTGGTTTCCGCCCCAGGTCCAAGCGCGAACGCCGCCGGAATTGCGGCTGCGACCGTAGATACAGACGTCATAATAATCGGGCGTAAGCGAATGGGACAGGCTTCTTTCAGAGCATCCGCGGCACTGAGACCTCGTTGTCTCATTTGATTCGTAAATTCCACGAGCATAATCGAGTTCTTCTTCACAATTCCCAAAAGTAAAATCAAACCGATGAAGCTGAAAATATTCAGCGAATAGTTTCCGAGTAAAAGTGCAATGAAGGCCCCCGAAAAACTGAACGGGAGTGCTAACAAGACGGTGAAGGGATGAATCAAGTGGTTAAATTGAGAAGCTAAAACCATGTAGGCCACTAAAATTCCTAGCCACAATGCGAAAGATAAACTTTTAAACGATTCTTTGAACGTTTGACTGGTGCCGCTGAATACGGCCCGGTAACCGGAAGGTAGAATTGATTGACTGATTGATTTGGCGTGCTCAATGGCGTCAGCTTGAGATTTACCGGGCGCGACGTTGGCGAAAATCCCAATGGCGCGTTCGCGTCCGCGACGGGTAATAGCAAGTAGACTAGATCTTTTTTCAATTCGCATAACATCCGCTAACCGAACGAGCTCACCCCGATTATTCCAAACAACCAAATTTTGAATGTCTTTTACGCTTTGGCGTTGTGGTTGCGGCACCCGTATGCGAACATCGTAACGTTTTCCTTCTTTGGTATATTTGGCCACACGTTCTCCACCGATCATTGCGTTGATGGTTCTCGCGGCCGTTCCGATGCTGACACCGCGTTCGAAAGCTTTATCTCGGTCCGGATAAACACGTAGTTCCGGCATTCCGGCTTGATAATCTGTATCAACATCTTGAAACGCTTTATCTTCCTTCATTTTGGATTGAATTTTTTCCGAGAAGGCGACCAAACTTTCCCAATTGGGACCGCGCACCGTAAATTCAACAGGAAATCCGCGTTGCGCCGCAAAACCTCGAGTCGAAAGATCTTGCAAGATGGCTTTTGCATCTGGGATTTGATTGAGCTGTTTTCTCATTTCTGCCATGAATTCTTGCTGTGTGAGCCGGCGTCTCATTTTTTTGTCTATCGGCCTTTGATGAGGAGATTTCAACGTGATAAAAAGCATGCCAGTGTTGACTTCACCGCCTCCGAATCCGCCGACGGCCGCGTAGATACGCCGAGTCTCCGGCCTATTTAACAAGATTTGTTCGGCCTGTTTGAAACGTTCGCTTGTAAACTCCATGGAAGACCCAATCGGTGTTTGGACACGGGCCAGAAACATACTTTGGTCCTGAACTGGTACGAATTCTTTTCGAATGAAGGGTAGCGTAAATAATGATCCGATAAAAAAAAGAACGGCGGCGATAAGCACTTTCTTTTTATGTTCTAAACAGATCAGCAGCCATTTTTTATAATGTTCTTTTGTCTCCGTCATCATGTGTTCGAACATTCCACCGAATTTCGTTTTTCTTTCTCCTACCTCTAAAAATTGTGAGCACCTCATCGGAGTTAAAGTCAGCGCTTCCAAAAGTGAAAGCGCGACTGCCACGGAAATTGTGATTCCAAATTGGAAAAAGAATTTTCCAATGATTCCGGTCATAAAAGCTACCGGCAAAAAGACGGCGACAATTGCAACAGTTGCGGCCAAAGCGGCAAATGAAATTTCTTGCGAACCAAGCCGCGCGGCTTGAATTTGTTCCTCACCGTTTTCGCGGTGGCGAACGATGTTCTCAAGCACCATGATTGCGTCATCGACAACAATTCCGATTGCTAGAGAAAGCCCAAGTAGAGTAAAGGTATTGAGCGTGAAATTGGCAAATTTCAAGACCATGAAAGTTCCAAGAATAGACGTGGGGATGGATAAGAGAATATTGAAGGTTGAGCTCCACGAACCCAAAAACATCCAGCAAACAAGGGAAGTCAGAATAGCGGAAAGGATTAAGGTAAAGATTAGTTCATTTACGGAATCTTCAATAAATTTACTGCTGTCAAAATTAATTCCGATTTCGTAACCTTCTGGCATTTCATTTTTCAATTGCTCAATTTTTTTCCGGACTTTCTTTGCAACCGCTACCGTATTAGCGCCTCTTTGTTTGCGGATGCCGAGTCCGACGCCCGGAATACCATTAACCCTCGAAATGCGTCTTATGTCCGCAAGCCCGTCTTCAATCGTTGCCACTTCTTTTAGTTGAATGGGTTTGTAAATAGGCTGTCCGCCGCGCTGATGAATCATGATTTTTTCGAATTCTTCAACGGAGCTGGCCTCTCCCATTGCACGAACGGTGGTTTCTTGTTCTTTGGTTTCCAGCCGCCCAGCGGGAATTTCAACATGTTCGTGCTGAATCGCGTTGATGATATCTTCGACAGTCAGCTGATAAGCGTTCATTTTTTCAACGTTAAGCCAAACACGCAGATTTCGTTCCACAAAACCGCCTAGGAAAACTTCTCCGACGCCCGAGATCGTTTTAAATTGGTCTTTAATCCGGTTGTCCACAAATTCCATTAGATCTTTGAGTGAATGAGTTTTTGTTGAAACCGCCAGCCACATAATGGGTTGGTCTTCTGGATTGCTTTTCGTGATGACAGGTGGGTCAATGTCATTAGGAAGTTTTCTCTGAGCTTCGGCAATTTTGCTTTGAACTTCTTGGAGCGCGATATCAATATCGCGTTCGAGTTCAAATTCCAGATTGATTTCAGCTCGCCCCTGTCGAGTTGAAGAGGAAACTTCTTTAAGACCTTGAACGCCCATCACTACATCTTCAATCACGTCCACCACATCACTTTCCATCACTTCAGGGGCTGCGCCTTCCCAATCTACGCCGACGCTCAAAACAGGGAAGTCCACATCCGGCATTTGTCCGACGCCCATTCCTCTAAAACTTAGAAAACCAAAAATCATCAGCCCCAGCATCAGCATCCAGGCAAACACAGGATTTTTTATGGAGATGTCAGATAGGTTCATAGTTGTTCCGAACAACATTGGCCGCTGGCGATTTGAAGCTGCCAGTGAGTTAATTTCGATTGGTAATAGATTTCATTGGCTTGACGATTTGCTTGATAAAGGGCTTCTAAGGCTTGAAGGACATCCAGATTATTGACTAAATTCCGCGTGTATTCCTCTTTTTGGAGCCGGAAATTTTCTTCGGAGGCATAAACAGATTCACGAAGCGCTTTGTATCGTTCGTTCGTCGTTCGCCAATTCTGATAGGCTTGTTTAATGTCTAGCTCGGCTTCGCGTCTTGTTCTGGAGTAAGAAAGCTTGGCCTGTTTCCAAGCACTCACGGCATCTTTGATGTTTCCAATCGTTTTGCCACCCCGAAAAAGTGGAACGTCAATTTTGAACACGGCATCCCAATCAATATTAGACTGAAAACCATCCCGCTCCGTATAGCGGTTAAAATTTAAAGAAACGAACGGCCAAAGATCACTTTGAACCACGATCAGATTTTTTCGCGCTAGTTTCATGGCATTCTCAGAGGCTTCTACGTCGGGCCTTAGATCGACATGAGATAGCTGCCGATCGAGTTGAATTTCTTCTTCCGGAATCATAGTATCTTTAAGCGTAAGACCTTCCAAGGAGACGCCGGTTAGAAATTCCAGAATATTTTTTTCAATTTGGAGCGCACCAACTGACTCCGCTAGTTCAGCTTCAATATTTTGAAGGCCAGCATTCGCTGTTGCTAGTTCACTTGGTCTTGAACGGCCAATTTTTTCACGCTGAGACAAATCTTCGATTCGTTCTTGAAACAGTTTTTTAATTTCCTGGATGATTTCCAGGTCTTTCTGATACCTCAACACTTGGTAAAAGGATCTGGCTACGTCTAAGAACAAAAGATGTTGTGCGCGAATCCACTCGTTTTTCCTTTGGCTACGCAAATTGCCAGCGCCCATTAAAGCACCTAGGGATTTAAATCCTTGAAAGAGCGGCTGCGAAATAACAAATTTGCTCTCCGTTCTTTCTCGGGCTGTTAATGTGCTTCCCACAGAAGAGCTTTCTGAGGAACTTTCTTTGCGGACATCTTGCCGAGTGCTCGTCACGACGAAACTGACGTCGCCAAGCGCCTCACTTGTAGCTCGAAAAAAAGAAGCTTCTGCCCGCTCAATTTGTTCTTTCGAAATAGCCAGCGTTTCGCTGCGCTTCAGAGCGAGTTCATAACATTCCCTCAAATTGATATATGTTTTGGACTCGAGTTGTTCTGCGGCAGATTCCATTGCGTTGACAGTGGGCAAGCAGAATAATAAACCAAACAATAAAAAAATGCCTGTCATTCCCGCGCGTCTCGTTATCATTATTTGTGGGTGAGGAATTCGCCGATATTGTTTAATAAGGCAGAATAAAAACCAATAATAATGGATTGTTCCTTGAGACTAAATTGATTTAAGGTTTTTAAAATAAATTTTAAGATTTGCTCCTGAATTTGATGGACGAGTTTCTCGCCGCTGCTTTGGACCTCCAGTAAAGTGATTCGCCGGTCTTTGGAATGAGGAAGCCGTCTCAGAAATTTTTTCTGTTCCAGCCGATCGACTAAATTGGTAACGGCCGGTTTTGAGAGGTGGAGGCGTTTACTGGCTTCGCTCATCGGAATAATTCCGGTTGAAACCAATTGGCTCAGAAGTGCGTATTGAGGAAGGGTAACGTTGGCTTGCGAAAGTAACTGAGCATAAATGCGCGAGAATTTAACCTGAATTTCGCGAAAGTAGGTTGTGAATTGATCTTGATTACTCATGTATTAGTTCCATCATTGAATAGTTTGATCATCAAACTATTTACATATCATAGCGGCAGTGGATAAAGGTTTCAAGGGAAAATTTGGAGAACATGAAAAAATGGAGCTGGCGGTCAGAATCGAACTGACGACCTACTGTTTACGAAACAGTTGCTCTACCGACTGAGCTACGCCAGCGTTTTAATGGGCTGAAGCGAAAATTATACGTCAAATTATTGCTTGCGTAAATAGGCGGGAAGGATTTTGAGAATGTCTCGATATTTGGCTACGGTCCGTCGGGCGACTTTGACGCCTTCTTGGTTGAGGAGGGTAACGAGCTTGGCATCACTAAGCGGTTTTTGTTTGTTTTCATGGGCAACCAAATTTTTGAGCCGCTCCAGAGCGCTGGTTTGGGATTCTGATCCACCCTCTTGGGAAGATTCAAGTCGGTTTGAAAAAAAACTTTTATAAGGAATCGTTCCTTGAGGGGTGTCCAGATATTTCCCCTGAATGGCTCGGCTGACCGTTGATTCATGAATTCCAATTCGTTCTGAGACGTCTTTGAGTCGCAAGGGTCTCAGGTAAGAAAAGCCCTTGGAAAAGAACTCGCGCTGCGCTTTCATAATTTCTTCGGTAATCAATTGAATCGTGGATTTTCTCTGGGCCAAGGCCTTAATCAAATCCAGCCCCGATTGAATTTTTTGCTTCAGGAATGTTTTGGTTTTAGGATCCAGATCCTTTTTTTTGAGCATGTCCCGATACGTCAAATTAATTTTTAAACGGGGAATATAAACGTTGTTGATGTCCAACACCAATTCATCATTCCGGTCGGGCAGTATGCTGACTGAAGCATCGGGAACCACAAAATTGGGCTTTTCCTGATAAAAAATTCGTCCCGGTTTGGGTTCTAATTTCGCAATTTCCTGGCAAATTTCTTTTACCTTTTGCGGCGTAATTTGTAGGAGCCGTGCGAGTTGATCAAATTGCTTGCGCTTCAAATGGGGAAGGTAATCACCTACAATTTTTTGAGCCAGACTTGTGTCACCTTCTTGTTTTTTTAACTGGATCAGAAGAGTTTCGCGTAAATCTTTTCCACCCACACCTGGGGGATCAAAAAGCTGGATTTTACCGAGGACTTGATTTACTTGTTCCAACGTCGATTTTGTTTTTTCAGCAATTTCTTCAATTGAAACCACCAATTGTCCATCATCATTAATATTGCCAATAATTTCATCGGCAATTTCTCGTTCTTTGGGGGTTAAATCAATCATGCTCAATTGCCATTCCAGATAATCGTAGAGGGTGAGTGATTTAGTTTGAATCGATTCCTGATAGTCGCGTCTTTTTTGAATTTCATCATGATCAACAAACGACAAGTCCCGGCTAAAATCATCTAACTTGCGGGCGTTTTGATAGGTAGCCATTTCTTCGAGAATATCTCGTATTTGGGTATCTTCCAAGGCCTTCTGATTCTCATCTTCAGAAATAGGGTCAATTTCGGGAGTCAATTCGGATTCTTCCAAAGTGGGATTTTGTTCAATTTCTTGCTGAATTTTTTGTTCTAACTCAAAGACGGGAAGTTCCAGCAGCTTCAAAAAAAGCCTCATTTGAGGCGCCAAGATCATTCTTTGAGTCTGAGTCTGACTTAGACGCGGTTCCATGCGAAAATCGTACCATCTTTACTTCTTTTTGTCAAAAATGTTTCCAGCCTCTTTAAATGTACATAACTTATTTTCACTTCTCATCTTAGAACGTATTGACAGATCTTCGAGGCATGCTTATAATGCCGTACTTCTTCAACATTCCGGATTAAAAAATGATAAAAACTGAATTACCCAGCCAAGCCAAAACATCCAAAATCTCAAACCCCGTCCGCAAAAAAAACGTTCCGGAAGGTTTGTGGACCAAATGCCTTTCCTGCGGTCATGTCGTTTACACCAAAGCACTCACACAGAATTTATCGGTTTGCCCCAAATGTAATTATCATTTTGTCATCGGCGCCAAAGAACGAATTGAGCAATTCATCGATTCGGGAACCTTTAAAGAACTCAGCGCCAATTTAACTTCCCAAGACCCGCTTAATTTTAAAGGTGCAAAATCCTATTTAGAAAAGATCAAACAAGATCAAAAAAAAACCGGATTGCATGAAGCTGTCATTGTTGGAGAAGGTAGTTGCGAAGGAAGACGCATCGCGTTTGGCGTTACCGATTCCAGATTCATCATGGGATCGATGGGTTCTGTTGTGGGTGAGAAGATCACTCGCATCATTGAACATGCGATGTCTGAAAAATTACCGCTTGTGATTATTTCCGGTTCAGGAGGCGGAGCACGAATGTATGAAGGTGCTTTGAGTTTGATGCAGATGGCAAAAACATCTGCGGCCTTGGGACGTTTTTCAAAAACAAAATTGCCCTATATTTCTGTTTTGACTCATCCTACAATGGGCGGCGTGATGGCTAGTTTTGCATCTTTGGGTGATTTTATTGTTGCTGAGCCCAAGGCGTTAATTGGTTTTGCAGGACCAAGAGTGATTGAACAAACCATTCGTCAAAAGCTACCCGTTGATTTTCAAACCTCGGAATTTTTATTGGAACATGGATTGATTGATTTGGTTGTTTCTCGTAAAGAACTCAAACAGACCGTTGCGCGGTTAATCTCCTACTGTGGAAAACACGAACATGGCAAAAGTTCTCGTTAAAAATGTATCTAAAATTTACTCTGGCGATATTATCGCCGTTAATAATGTCAGTTTTGAAATTGCAGACAAAGAATTTGTCGTTTTGGTAGGTCCTTCCGGATGCGGAAAATCCACAACACTCCGAATGATTGCCGGTTTGGAAACGGTAACCAAAGGGGAAATCTACATCAATGGGCAAATGGTGAACGAT
>Ga0209515_10005086_pt1 | contig 17278 bp, 9 predicted proteins | sample Subgroupgradi54m_FD_187454 | JGI IMG/M metagenome (GOLD analysis project Ga0209515, IMG submission 187454) | Subsurface groundwater microbial communities from S. Glens Falls, New York, USA - GMW60B uncontaminated upgradient, 5.4 m (SPAdes)... ...
CCGGCCGGGCGCAACAATTCCACGTTCCACGAACTGAGCGTGTGAGGGGCGATGGCGACACGGATCAACGCGTTCCTTCCACCAGCGGCTCTCGGTACCTACGCACAAGCGCATCCGTATGGTCCGGGCTCGGGGAGCAGCTTCTTCCCCGATCTCCAGATCGACGTTCAGGGCGCCAACCTGCCCAACTGTCCCGCCATCGCAGTGTGCGATGGCCTTGTCCGAATGATCCAGGATGTAGCCACACCGAACCTGGTCACCCTTGTGCTCCTGCCCCGTATTCTGCCGACCATCGGGGCCCCCGCGAGCGATCTGCGTGACGCGGTCGGAGGCTCCGTCTGTTTCGTCTATCGAAACCTGGCTTACGACGACACGACGAAACGAATGCTGCAGATCGTCGGAAAGCACACGCTCCCCGACAAGAAGGGACCGCAGGCGCGCTGGAACAGCTTTGCACAAGGAGAGAGTTTTGCGCCGGTGGCGGCGGGCGAAAGACTCGGCCTGCCCTTCACCAACTCGTCAGGAGTGGGGCAACTCCGTTTCGAGATTATTTTCCAGTCGATGCTGGGGCTAGCCTTTGACACCACGCTGGATGAGACCAAACGACTCCTGGATCCAGCGAACAAGCATCGACGGATCGACCCGACGACCTTCTTCAAGGGCGTCAAGAATGGTCGCTATCCGAGCTTGACGCTGGCGTCTTCTGACGCGACCAGTTCCCTCTGGCCCGCGCTCACCGATCGGCTCCTGGTCGAGTTCCGCGACGAGTACGACCGTCCATACGACGGCGTCACCATCTCGTACCAGGAGACGACCGGGGCCTCCAGCGGCACGTTCAACGTGACCGCTGCCCAGTGGGGGCACAAGGAACTCACGGGACCGCATGTGTCCGTCTACAGTTTCTCGCGCGCCCATCACATCTTCGCGACCCTACCCTCGGGCACGAGCAGCCAGGCGCAGCCGGCGTTCCCTCTGATCCCTCCGGACCACGTCGCCGTGCAGGGCATCTTCATGGCGGACGTCGACGACGCGCTCAACTGGTTCAAGCCCAACTATTCACCGACTCTGCCGCGCTTCTCTGCCGGGAACATCGTCGAGCCGCTGGTCGATGGCATCCCCGCGTTCAAGGAGATCGTCGCGGGGCTCCGCACGCTTCAGCGCGCCAGCGATTACGTGCTCCTCACGGGATGGTCGATGCACCACGATTTCGATCTCTCTCCCAACGACCCCAACGATCCCGACAGCCCCAGACCGAACAGTACGAAACTCATCTCCCTGTTGCAGAGCGCGGCGGCCCAAGGCGCCTCGGTCCGCGCCATGCCATGGAAGCAGAAGGATCCCAAGGAGAGGTTTCCCATCAACAGAACCACAAACGCCATCAACGCGCTCACCTTCCCGAACCCGGGTGGTGACATTCGTGTTGGTTTCGCGATCAAGGACGGCCAGCACCCCGTTGCCGGCTCACACCACCAGAAGGCCACAGTGATCTCAGGCATCGACGGTGTCTTAGCATTCGTCGGTGGCGTTGACATGAACCCTGATCGGCTGGACGACCATACTCACACCGCGGTAGCGCCCTATCACGACATCCACAGCAAGGTCCGCGGTCCAGCCATCCTCGACCTGCACAAGAACTTCGTCGAACGATGGAACAATCACCCAGACGTCGTCACCGGCGGCTTCCCGAGCATCTCGTCGACGCCGCCGCCCGTCGATGCAATCGACGGCACTCACTACGTGCAGGTGACCCGCACTTTTGCCAAGAAGGGAAACAAGTATCCCTTCGCCACGTCGGGAGAGTTCGGCACACTGCGCGCGATCAAGAACGCGATTGAACACGCCCGGCACTATATCTACATCGAGGATCAGTATCTGGTCGGCTACCCAGGAGGTCTGCCTTACAGCGCACCCGACGACGACGTGCAAGTAGTGAAACTCCTGCGCGAGGCGTTGCCGCGGATCGAATTTCTCCTCGTACTGATCCCCAACCACACGTCGATGTTCCAGGACCGGTTGAGGCGAAAGAACTTCATCGGGGCGCTCAGGGAAATCGATCCGACCGGGGTAAAGGTGAAGGTCTACTATCTGAAGCGCTCGTACCAGGGGACCCGTTTTGATCGGGCAGCATTCGAAGACGAAGGTGCAGCGGAAGCCGCGATGATGAGCGACAGCGAGGCTCCGCAGATCCAGGCTCAGTCGGGAGACAAGAAGTACCCCGATGAGATCTATATCCACAGCAAGCTCTGGATTGTCGACGACGTTTACCTGAAGATTGGATCGGCCAACGTCAACCGTCGCGGCTTCACCCACGATACCGAGATCGATATCCACGCCGTGGACGGCGCGCTGCTCAACGGTAGACGGAAGCTGGCACTGGAGCTGCGAAGACAGCTCTGGGGTGAGTATCTAAACTCATCCATACCTGACAATCCGACGACCGCGTTCGAGCTCTGGAAGCAGAAGGCCAACGGAAAAGAAGGCTCGCTCATCTACGACTACGAGGAGGACAAGGAGGTCGGGCCACGTAACGATCCATTCTGGAACAACATCATCGATCCCAACGGCACATGAGCGCCAATCTGCTTCCCATACGGCTCTTGCTGGACGAGAGCCGACTGCCGCTGGATTTCATCACTAGCACGGGACCCATCGCGGATGTGCTCGACCGGGTTGGCTTCACGCAGTACACGACCCGGGTCGGACCCGACTCCATCGAGTTCGCCATCGAACTGGGCGCTATCGGCGAGCTGGCGCTGGCGCTGCCTGGCCTCGACGGCTTCGCATTCGTCATCGCCAGCGACGCCAGCGGAGACACGCGATTCACGCTGGACGTCGCCGTCAGCCCGCGCGGAATGCGCGCCGCCGCGAGCAACATCTCCCTCGGGCTGCGTTTCCCTCCCGAGATCCTCAAGCCCGTGCCCGGCCCGGGGGCCCCGCTCTTCACCCAGATCGATGTCCGCGGCCGTGTGCTCCTCGACGAGAACTTCGACGTGCACATCCAGGGGTTCGATGCGCTGAGCCTGCCGCCGTCGATGATTGGCAACTCGGGAATCATCATCTCCGCCGATGACGTCAAGCTCGACCTTTCGCGCACGTCGAGTCTGCCAGAGGTGATCGCCGCCGGCTTCGACGAGAGCTTCCGTGGCGTGTTCATCGGCGAGGCCAGGATTCAGTTCCCGGAGGGCTTCCCCGAGCTCGCTCCTGAGGATCTCGTGCTCCAGCAGTGCGCCATCGGATCGGGCGGAGTAAGCGGCCGTCTCGAAGCTCACTACACTCCCACCTGGGACGCCGCTACGAAGAGCTTCACCGGGCCCGGCGGGAGCGCGCTGTTCGGCGTGCCGTTCGGCCTGAAGACCATCGCCATTGGCCTCAAGCAGAACGCGTTCGTGGAGTCGCGCGTCGAGGGCCAGCTGCTCCTGCCCTTCTTCGACGTCCTGGTCGATGTCGAGATTGGCTTCTCGCTCGATGGTGGCTTCACCATCAAGCTGTCAGGCGATGGGAGCGGCTACACCTTCGAGCGCGCGGGAGTGGTCCGCGTCGCCGTCGAGAGCCTCGAGCTGGACGTGAGCTCTGGACGGCTCACCACCAAGTTGAGCGGAACCCTCACGCCGCTGCTCGGCGACCTGGCCTGGCCTGGCGTTCGCGTCGACGAGCTATCCATCGACTCCAACGGGAACGTGCACCTCGAGGGTGGGTGGCTCGATCTGCGCGAGCAGTACGCGCTCGACTTCCATGGCTTCCACATCGAGCTCACCAAGGTTGGCTTCGGGAAGGACGATGACGGCGGCAAGTGGATCGGCTTCTCCGGCGCGCTCAAGCTGGTGCACGAGCTCTCGGCGGGAGCATCCGTCGACGGGCTGCGACTGCACTTCTACGACGTGGGCGCGCCGCGGCTCACTTTCGACGGCGTGGGCGTCGAGCTCACGATCCCGAAGGTGTTGCACCTCAAGGGGGAGGTCGCCTACGAGGCCCTGGAGCACCGGTTCGTCGGCGCCGTCCAGCTCGACCTACTCGCGCTCGATCTGGAGATCGATGCCACGCTGGTGATCGGAACGGCGGACGGCAAGACCTACCTGGGCGTGTATCTGTCGGCCGAGCTGCCGGCCGGTATTCCACTCTTCGCGACCGGTCTGGCGCTGTACGGGGTGGCTGGCTTGTTTGCGCTGGGAATGGAGCCCGATCGTCACGCGGAGGAGACCTGGTACGACGGCTACTTCCTGCGCGCCCCGACAGGAGTCTCCGATCTGGCCCACAAGTGGCGTCCCCAGACAGGGAGCATGGCGCTGGGCGCCGGTGTGACGCTGGGGACCGCTGCGGACAATGGGCATGCCTTCAACGGCAAGCTGCTCCTGGTCATCGTCTTCCCGGGACCGATCCTGCTCCTCGAGGGCAAGGCCAACCTGCTCAAGAAACGTGCCCAGCTCGACGCCGGCGAGCCGAACTTTCGCGCGCTCGCGGTGCTCGATCAACGGGCTGGCACCTTCCTCGTGGGTCTGGATGCGCGATACAAGAAGGGTGACGACGGCGAGCTGATTGACATCCACGCCGGCGCCGAGGTGTTCTACAACCTGCATGACTCCTCCGCCTGGCACGTGTATCTCGGCCAGCGCGAACCGCGAGAGAAGCGACTTCGTTCGCGCCTGTTCCAGCTCTACGACGCCGACTCCTACTTCATGCTCGACGCGCATCAGCTCGCGTTGGGCTCTTCGAGCGGCTTCGCGAAGAAATGGCAGTTCGGGCCGCTCAAGGTCAACGTGGCCGCCACGATCGATGGTGATGCCGTCCTGAGCCGGCACCCGGATCATCTCACGGGTGAGTTGCACCTCCATGGCGAGGCGGGACTGAGCGTCTGGGGATACGGGGCAGCGCTCTCGGTCGACGCCAGGATCGCCGCCGATGTCTTCGATCCCTACCATCTGCTCGGCGAGTTCTCGGTCGGTATCGGGCTGCCGTGGCCGCTCCCCGACTTCGATGCCGACATCAGCCTCGAGTGGGGACCGGTACCCACGCCGCCACCTCTGCCGGCTCCGCTTCGTGAGGTCGCGGTAGAGCACCTGAAGGTGACCACGACCTGGCCGCTGGCTCGGCCGACCCTGCTGGTGCCGGCTCTGGATCGGGGTGATGGCTACCTGGCAGATCCGCCACCGGTGGCCGACGAGAGTGCGCCGCCGCCAGGCAACGCTCCGGTCGTCCCGCTCGACGCACGCCCGCATCTCACGTTCGCGCGTCCCATGAACGACGACGCCCTCGTGGGAGTCAACCCTCGTCCACTCGATCCCGAATGGGAGCGCATTGGAGATCCCGAGAGACAGGAGGGTCCGGTGCGGGTCCGCTTCGGACTCACCGAGGTGGCTCTGGAGCGCTGGGTCGGAACGTGGCAGACGGTGGCGCGCAAGGGTACGACCCCGAACCCTGCAGGCATCCGCGACCTGTATGGATCGTGGGCGCCCATTCCCGGCGAGACCGCTCAGCCCGTCTCGGTGAAGCTGTGGTTGTGGTCCAGGAGCGCTTTCGACTACACGCGGCATGGCGGCGAGAGCTGGGACGAGTCGTTCGGTGAACAGTTCCCCCTGTACCCGTGCGTACCGCCGCCTCCGCAGAAGGGAACGGTCTGCTGCGTCATCGAGCATGACGAGCCGGAGGAGTGGGTCCGTTCGCCATGGCGCTGCCGCGAGGCACCGCAGATCGTGTTGTCCTGGCCCGGTGGACCACGCAGGATCGAGACGGTCGATCCACCCATCGCTGGATTGACTCGCGCCATTCGCTTCGAGGGCGGTCGGGTAGGAGGCGACAACGTCTGGATCGAGTTGCCCCCCGACACCCGTGGCGTCTCCCTCGTACTGCGCTCGGAAAGGGGGGTCTCGGCGTTCGCCATTGACAAGCTAGGCGTGGCGCATCCCTTCAATGGCGGGACTCCAGACCAGCCCATTGCGTCGATCATGGGCGAGTTCGAGCGAGTGTTGTTGCGCTCCGATGCGCGATTCTACATGGCGTCGATCTGCGCGCTGGTGGGGCCCGACGCTGGCGCTGAGGAACGCTGGCGTCAGACCGCGCAGCACATCGTTGACGAGACGGCGCGCTGGAGCCAGATCGGTGACGTCCTGGAGCCGCACGGACAGTATCGACTGAGAATTGTCACGCGCGTCCAGGCCGAGGGCGACGGCGAGCTCAGCGGCTATCAGAAAGATCTCACGCAGACGGCGCTGGCCTACTTCCGCACGGAAGGCCCGCCGGGGCTGGCCACGCTCTCCCTGCCTGTGGGCACGCCGTCCGGGCAGGAGTTCCGCAGCGGGCTCGACGACCTGACCGCTTATGTGCGAGGGACGATCCCTCCGACGTTGGCGCGTCCAGGAGAGCCGCCGCGCCTGGCTCGTCCGGTCTACCGCGCGTACGACGTGGGCGTCGACTTCAACGAGGACTACGTCGACCTGATGTATCACCTGGAACGGCGCGACCTGGGCCTCTACCTCTATGACGCGAACGATCAACCCGTGCGTGATCCCGAGGGTCGCTTGCTGGTATTGCAGAACCGGTGGGGCCGGCAGGAGGAGCTGACCCTCGACGCGAGCGAATCGCGCTGGACCGCCTCGTTCGACGCCGCCGGCTGCGCCAGCATCGATATCGCCAGCATTCCGCACGACGTGCGCTTGAACGCCGTCGCCCCGCTCCTGGCGCCGGACACACTGCATGAGGCGCGGCTGGTCCCACTCCTCCTCCACGAGGATTTCGCCGCCTACACGGTGGGCACATTTGTCTCCGGCGGTGGCCGGCTCGGACCCTGGCTCGCCGTTGATGAAGGGACAAGCGGAGGGCCATCCCGCTGGGAAGTGCGTGAGGAGGGGACGCCGTCCACTCGATCGATCGTGCAGACTTCCAATATCCAGAGCGGCACCATCGACGGCAACGATCCCGTCAAGCCGGGCACGGTGCTGCTGCTCGTCGGCTCTGACAGCCTTCCACTGGACCACCCAGACCGGCCGACCCAGTGGACCGACTATCGCGTGAGCGCCTCGTTGCGGGCGGCCGACGATGATGCATTCGGCCTGGTGTTCCGGTACCTCGACGCGCAGCACTATCTGCGCTTCTCGCTGGACCGTGAGCGACGCTATCGGCGGCTGGTGCGCGTCGTTAATGGCGTGCACACCGTGCTTGCCGAAGACGACTTTACATTTCGGCTGGACCACGACTATCAGCTCAGCGTCGAGGCGATCGGCTCGGCGGTTCGTGTCTACCAGGACGGCGCGCTGGCGTTTGCAGTCCAGGACGAGACTCTGCTGCGGGGGACCATCGGACTCTACTCGTGGGCCAACACCGGGGCGCGCTTCAGCGACCTGCGAATCGACGACTACCGGCGGCCGGCGCCGATCGCTTATGGGTTCCAGTTCGTCACCTCGCGCTTCGCCAACTTCCGTCATCAGCTTCACAGCGGAGATGACCTGCCCTGGTACCGTGCGGCGGATCCGCCTGGTAACGCGGCGGCGATCCTGGCGCGGGCACAGGATCCGGCCGCAGCGATCACGGAGAATGAGGCCGCTGATTTCGATGCCCTTACCACGCTTGCCTTTGGTGGCGGGACGCGTGCGCTGCCTGCCCGCCTCGAGCTGACGCGCCTGCGCGGTCCTGACGGGACGCTGGCGATCCTCGTCGACACCAGTGAACCGATCGTCTGGAGCAGGGTCGACATCGCGCTGGAGCGGGCCACTCCGCGATCGCCCTTCGCGTCGGCAGCCGGCTCACTCAAGCTGCTCGGGGCAGAAGCTGGAGTCGCGGAGCCCAACCAGGAGAGCGTCTCGTTCCTGGTGCGCGAGACGAGCGAGCTGGGTGGAGCGCGGGTGGACTGGCGGCGCCTGCCCGGCCCGCTGGCCGAGAGCCTCGACTCGACACTGCTCTGGGAGGCGGATCTCGAGGGAGATGGCGGCGAGCTCTTCCGCGAGTCGTTCGGTCCCAATGCGCTCGATCGCTATCGGATCATCGATGACGGCCAAGAGCTCGGTCCCTCGCAGTGGAGCGTACTCGGCGGCGCAATCCGTCAGACCACCAATGTCTTTGGCGGAGACGTCTCTCCGGAGTCGATCGAAAAGCCCGGAACAGTCGCGTTGTTCGGCGACGACTCCTGGAGCGACTTGCGGCTCGAGGTCGGCCTGCGCTCCGACGACGATGACGCGATCGGCGTGGTTTTCCGGCGCACTGACACCGACAACTTCTACCGCTTCTCGATGGACCGAGAACGAAGTTACCGGCGACTCGTCAAGCGCGTGGCGGGCGTCACCACGACGCTGTGGGAAGACCACCAAGCCTACGCGCTTGGACGGTCGTACGCCCTGCGGCTCGACGCCGTGGGTGCGGAGCTGGTCGCGCACCTCGACGGCGTGCTGCTCTTCGCCGTGGAGGACGAGGCGCTCACCGTGGGCAGGGCCGGGCTCTATGCCTGGGGCAACACCGGAGCCCGCTTCGAGGCGGTTCGCGCATCCCGGCTGGAACGCCAGAGCATTCTCTGGCGGCGTGGCTTCGAGACACTGCAGGAGCTCGCGGTGGTCGATGCTCCGAATGCGATCGAAGGGGCATCCGCCTGGGATGTGCAGGACGAAGCTCTCGTGCAGACCTCGAACATCCGTACGGCGGATGCTTCGGCATTGAGGGCGGGAACCATCGCGCTCGCGGGAGACGAGGACTGGGACGACGTGGAGCTGTCGGTGCGGCTTCGCTCCGACACCGACGGCGGGATCGGCGCACTCATCCGGGCGACCGGCACACCTGGACCGGGGACTCCCGTCCATAGCTACTACCGATTCTCGATGGACCGGCGGCTGGGCTTCCGCCGCTTCGTGCGTGTGACGGGCGGGACCGTTAACGTGCTCTGGCAGCAAACCAGCCCGCCGGCGTTCGAGGTCGGTCGGGACTACCGGCTCACGCTGCAGGCGATCGGGCCGCGCTTCACTGCATGGCTCGACGACCAGAAACTGTTCGAGGTTACCGACGAGAACCTCCGACGCGGCAAGGTGGGATTCTACGCGGATGAGAACCCGGGCGCTCGATTCGAGGAGGCCGTGGTCCTGGATGCGGCACAGCGAGTGGGCGAATGGGTCGCTCACGACGAGTCCGCCGTGGGCGGGCCTTCGCGCTGGCGCATCTCAGGCGGTGCACTCACGCAGCGAGCGGCCGTTGGTGACAGTCCCGCTGGCACCTTCGCCCTGGCTCCAGAGCGGTCGTTTGGGGACCTCCACTTGCGAGTGCGCGTTCGTTCCGACGAGCTGGGGGCTGTGGGCGTGCTGTTCCGCTACCGTGATCGGGACAATCACTACCGCTGGACTCTGGATGCCACGCGCACCGTGAGGCGTCTGGTGCGAGTGGCGGGTGGCGTCGCCACCGTGCTCTTTGAAGAGGCGGCCGGCTTCGCCGCGGGACAGCCGATCGAACTGACGGTCGATGCCGTGGGTGCGCGCCTCACGGGCTACGTGGGGACCGAGCGGCGTTTCGTGGTGGAGGATGGAACGCATACGTCAGGGTACGTCGGGCTGTGGTGCGCCGCCAACGCAGGCGCGCGCTTCGAGCGCGTGCGTGCAGAGCGGCCATCACGCGAGCGCCGGGCACTGCTCCGCGACCGATTTGCCGTTGGTGACCTGGGGGGCTGGAGCTTCGTCGACGACGGAAGCAGCAGCGGTCCGTCGGCATGGGCCCTGTCTTCGGGAGTGTTGCGGCAGTCCAGCGACATCTACAGCCCGCCAATCGATCGCAACACGCTCGCCAAGCGAGGCACGCTGGCCTTGACCGGAAACCCGCTCTGGTCCGCACTCGTCTTCACCGTCCAGTTGCAGTCGTTCGACGACGACGCCATCGGCGTGGTCTTCCGTTACGTCGACGGCAACAACTTCTATCGTTTCTCGATGGATAGCCAGCGCAACTACCGCCGCCTGATCAAGTGTGTCGGCGGAGCGTTCACGCTCCTCTGGGAGGCCGCAGCCGGCTACGAGGTGGGGCGGGCCTACTCGTTCACAGTGTCGGCTATGGGGAACCGCATGCGACTCTGGCTCGATGATGTTCCTCTCCTGGTCGTTGATGATCCGCAGCTCTCGACGGGACGCATGGGCCTCTACACCTGGGGCAATACCGATGCCCGTTTCAGTAACGTGGCGGTGTACCGGCCCGAAGAGGTCTTCTCTGACTGGCGCATCGATGAACCGTTCTTCTTCGACATCGCCGGCCGTTGGCAGGTCGTGGATCGCGGCGTCGCCGGCGGCCCCTCGGTCTGGTCGGTCACTGATGGAGTGCTGAGCCAGACCAGCGGCATCGCCGGGGTCCCTGCGGCGACGCTGGCACTGGCGGAGGGCGTGGCGGAGAGCGAATTCAGGCTGCAGGTGCGGCTGTCCACCGGGCCCTCGGGGTCGAGCAGCATCGTCTTCGCCTATGTGGATGACACTCACTACCATCTGCTGGTGTTCGAGGCCGGCGGAGTGCGGCGGCTTGTCGCCGTGGAAGGCGCGAGTCAGCGGATCGTCTGGGAGGGAACGGGCGCGCTAACCTCGCATCGTTCCTACTGCGTCACGATCGACGCAACCGGCGGCGAGCTGCGCGGCTGGCTCGACGCGGAGCTCCTGTTCTCCCTCGAGCACGAGCCGCTCTTGCCAGGCAAGGTGGGCGTCGCCTGCGAAGCCAACCCGGCGTTGCGGGTCAACGAACTGCGTCTCGCCGACCCCGCCTGGGCGCTCTATCACGAGTTCGATCGAGAGCCGCGTACCGCCGCCGGGGCGTGCCTGCGACTCCACGCCGGCAACGCGGCCCAGGCCGTTCCCATCGAAGCGGGAGTCGAGGCGCGCTTCGTCGCGACACTCGACGAGCCCGGTCGGCTACGCTTACCCAGAAGTCGCGCCGAGCTCCGGTTGCGCGGCGCCGACGGAATCACCCATCAGCGGCGCCTCCTTCCTGCCACGGCCTACAGCAGCATCGGGCCACGCGTGCTCCGCAAGGCTGACGGCGCTGCGTTCTGGCTGGTGGCTGATACCCTTCCGGCGGGTGAATACCGGATGAAAATGACCTTCCGGCGCGACAATCGGCCAGCCGATCCTGTGGTGCTCACCGAGCGCGGTAGCAGCGACCCCGAGATGGCCACACTCGATTTCTCGATCCCCGAGTAGGACGGGCAGCCAAAGGGAATCGTTTCGCGTGAAACTGCCAGCGATCTTGAGTGCTGTCATCGCGTGGCGTTTGGCGTGTCTCGGACCAATCTTGCGACAGGGTTGGGGCAAGGTCATGGGCCGAGGCGTGCTAGAGAAGTTCGCATGAGTCGCGACACGGGAGCCGATTTTGCGCTGGTACCGCAAGCTAGTTGCCAAGAAGTACGACGGCACCGCCCGACGGGACGCTGGCCGCCCTATTCGCTCGGATACCGGTCGCGAGCTTGTGGTGACCTTCACTACGGAGACCGCCAGTTGAGGCGGCACGCTCCTGCTCGGCGCGCTCCGCAACCTCGGCCACGAGCTCGGCCGCAACCATCGAGCGAATCGTCCTCGATAGCGGCCTCGAACCCGCGCTCCTGCGTGCCAAGCGATGCGCTGGAAGATTCTTCCCAAGGCGCACCGCGGCCCTATCGTCGACGATCAACCCTTCTCGGTCGAAGTCCTCATGTTCACGGGGTTCGTCCGATACTTCGTGTTGTTCGTGATCGACCTTGAGACTCGCCGCGTCCAGATCACTGGCGTTGTGCGCCAGCCGCACGGCGCTTGGATGGAGCAGGTTGCGCGCAACCTCACCGACGGGTGTCGACTGCGTCCCGACCGGGAATTGCTACCCCATGCATGACCGTACCTTCAGGTCAGTGCTGGCGGCGCGCCCAAAGGGAGCTTCGTAGCCCAACCAAGGCGAAGACCTGCACGTATGTATCCCCGCGATTGCCAGCCTCGAGCCCAGGCGCCAGGAGCCAGTCGCCAATGAAGAATGAGGCGAAGATTGTGCCCGCGCCCACGAGGCGGTCATTCTTACCCGGCTCGGCGTATTGCTGGGTCACCGAGCCGCGACCGCTCAGCTGGAATCAGCGCCAGGGCTCGTAACCTAGGCCGAACTCAGTGCCGACGCTCCAGGTCGGGCCGCCATCGACAGCTACCGCGGCGAAACGGACGGAGCCAAGGCGTAAGGTGTCCCGGGAGCGATCGTGCTGCAGCCGCTGAGAATAGCCAGTACTCCTCGGCTTGCGGGACGCCGTTGGCCTGAGTGGGAAGGCTGAGCTCTCCACCTCGAACAGTGGCGGCGCGATGGCGGACGCTGCGTCTTCTTGGGCAGCGTTGCTCACGTGTGCGGCTCGGCCTTTCAGATCCAGGCGCATCACTTCCGGCCACCCGCACGTCGAGCGCGCCGTTGTGCGCACACGCCACGGACGGCAGGGTGCGGATCCTCGGTCCGGGTTTCGAGGCCGTCGTCCGCGTCTGTCATCCCAACGTTCTGATTCACGCCGGCTCGCATGGAACACCTCGCATCATCGCATAACGGAAAATTGCCGAGTCACTGCAATTGTTCACGATCGGCCGCGCTATCCCGCGATGTTCGCGGCCAACTCCCCAGCGACCATGAGCCCTAGCACTACTGTGTTGAGACCTGCCGAGCGGCACCGACGGCATGCCCGTTCCCGCGGCGCCGACGTGGGCGGCGGTGGCATACCGGGCAGCGCGGGAGCCAGCACGCGACGATGCGCGCGATGGCGAGCCGAATCGTGATCAGGGAGTCGTTGAAATGGCGCTCAGGCCGCGAGCGAGAGCGCGTGGTCTTGCGGCGAGCGGACGGTCGAGGGGGGAAAGGCCCGCCCGCGTTCGGCGACCAGGAAGGCGTAACAGGCGATGACGACGCTGACGTGGTGTTGCCAGCCTCGGTAGCGTCGGCCTTCGAAGTGATCAAGACCAAGTTCACCCTTGGCGTCCTGATAGACGCGCTCGGTGCGCCAGCGCTCCTTGATGATGAGCACGATGGCCTTGTACGGGATGCGCTTGAAGGTCACAAAGTAGAAGTGGGCGGGGCCGAGCTCGCCGTAGCGCCATTCGCACACGAGCCAAAGCCGTTCGCGGCGGCTCGGCTCATGCCCGTCGTCGTGTACGGGCACAACGGGAACGAAAGCGAAGCGCGCGCATAGCGGATCATTGGTGCCCTCGCGCCAGGTGATCTTGCGGAAGTTGCCGCGCCAGAGTTCTCGGCTTGCCAACTCTGCGGCGCTGGCTGCGGCACCGCGACGGCGACCGAAGGCATCGACCACCCAGACATTGGTGGTCGAGTTGATCGCGACGGCGAAGTCGAGGCCGAGCTGGCGCACGCCTTCGCGGAACTCACTGGAGTTGCCGTAGGCCTCGTCGGCGAGCAACCAGCCGCGCGGCAGGTCGGCGTCGACAGCGCGGCGAATCAGGTCGAGCGCGATCTCCGGCTTGGTGCGGAAGACGACGTCATCGGGGATCTTGGCCTCGCGACGCTTCCTGCGATCGCTGGCCCAGCAGTCGGGCAAGTACAGGTCCATGTCGACCAGCACGTGGTCCTGCGCCGTCGCGACGGTGAGGCTCACGCCGACCTGGCAGTTCGTGATCTTGCCGGCGGTGCCAGTGTACTGCCGTTGCACGCCGACGGAATGCTCACCCTGCTTGAGAAAGCCGGTGTCGTCGATGATCCAGCTGCGGACTTCGCCATGCTCGGTCATCGCGTCGATCGCGTACCGACTGGCGTGGATCCGAATGCGAGAGTCGCTCCACCCCGAGTCGGTCACGAAGTGCTGCACCCGCTGATGGGCGGCATCGGCCAGGCGCGGCTCGCAGCCACTCGTGGCTATGGGCTCCATGCTCTTGCGCTCGGCCATGCTGAATAGGCCCCAGGCGTAGAGCGCGAAGTTCTCGCGGCGCCCGTCGTGCCGTCCGTCGGGGGCGAGAATGTCGCCGAGCGCGTCGAAGTAGCTCTTGAGGCGCTTCTGCGCGGCAGCGTCCATGGCATAGCTCATGGTCGGCAGAAGATCACGACGCGATCACACGCCCAAATTCCTCGACGGGGAAAATCGCAACCGATCGAAAAGATCCAGGTTTTCGGAGCCGCCGTTCGGCGCCAAGTGGCTCAACACAGTAGTGCTAGTTCAGGACGGGCTCGCCATCCGACCACATTCCCGCCTCGCACGCTCTGGCAAGCCAGTAGCCGGTCCAGAAGTCGAGACTATTCAGCCATCCGAGGGATGCCAACCAGCAACACTGCGCGCGGGTTGGCCAGATGAAGACAGGCGTCATGCCCTGGTCATCGGCAGGTTGGTGACAGGGTTGCGTGGAAAAGTGCTTCGTCCGGAAACGTGGCCAGCCAGGGGCACCCATGAAGACGAGGTCACTCCACGGCCGAGGTTCGCGGCCACGAACGCAAGGACCAAGGACCGCGTGCTTCAGCTCGGCCCGTCCAGATAGGTTTCCGGCACACGCGCGTCGCACCAGAAGGTGAACTCACCCTTCTTCTTGGGCTCGAGGCCCCAGTCACCAACGAGCCGGAAGTCATCAGCGAAGAGATCCCGTCGTCGCTTGGCGAGCATGTCCAGGGTGGCGCGCATCTGGGGAGGCGCGTCAGGACCCCACGCGACGCGCTCCAGCTTGCGCAGATAGTCCCGGGATCCGTGCGCGGGCATCGCCATGACGTGAGCGTTCCACACGTTGATGGCGAACCCGAGAATGGGACGAGCCTTGTCCACAGGTGGAGGCTTCCTCCCGAATTCCTGCTCGAGCAGCGGCTTCGCGAAGTCCATGATGGTCTCGGAGATCTTCCGATCCGGCAGGCGGATTCCACTCGGAAGCGCTCTACCGGATGGCCGAATAGGGCGGGCCTTGTCCCCCATCAGCTTGAACTCGCGGTACCGCCGGACGAAGCGGTCTCGCTTGGCCGGCTCCTCCGAGATCATGTTCTCGAACACATCGAGAAACGCCGGCGCGAACTCGGTCTGTACGTTCAGCGGGTCCAAGAAGAGCTGCGGCTCGTCATCGTGCGGAGCCCGGGGGCGCTCGAAGGCGTAGTTGATGCCGGCCAGTAGCTGGCGGCTCACGACGTCTACGACGTGCAAGATCACGCGCCGGCAGTCGCAGTCGGCCTCGTCGCAGTAGAAGTCGACGAAGAGATACGAGCCTGGCGGAATCCTGTCGTGCTCGGTGATCGTAAGGACGAGGATGTCCTTCTCGGCGTCATCGGGGCAACGAACAGCGTACCCGAAGTTGAAGCATCTCCATCAGCGCACTTCGACCCACGCTGTCGAAGAACGACACGATATCGGCCTCAACGATCCAGTTCGCCTCGCCTCGGATCGCCGCGCGGTCGAGCGTTCGCAACGCGTCATGCGCGCGCCGCCCCGGTCGGAAGCCATACGAGCTACCGAGAAAGTCCTGCTCGTAGATAGCTTCCAGCACCTCGCGAATGGCGTCCTGCACGATCTTGTCCTCGATCGTCGAGATGCCGATCGGCCGTGTCTTGCCTCCATCCTTGGGAATGTGCACGCGTCGGATCGGCTGGTGCCGGTATCGCTTGGCCTTCAGCCGCTCGTGCAGCTCCCGGAGGTTCTCCTCCAGGCGCTGCCCGTACTGCTCCTTCGTCGTGCCGTCCACACCCACGGCTGCATCCTTGCGGATGCGGTCGTAGGCCCGTCTAAGCGCCGCCTCGTCGATGAGGTGGGCCAGCGAGTGGAATTTTCCCTCGGGTTCTCGTCTCGCTCGTTCCGCTACCTTCACAAGTTCCGGTGACATGGTCCCCGACGTCGACGCATCGGTCATGGATCCCTCCTGAAGTTCGTGTCCGCACGGGCCGCCTTCTGCTCGGCCGGGTCCGGGCGCCACCCGTTCCCCGGCGTCTTCGCTCATATGCAGCCCTCCGACTCCCTGCTCGCCTTCGACCGAGGCTCCGGTCTCCCTTGCCTTCGGCCTACCTCGTGGTCAGGCGCTCTTTTTGCTCTGGTAGCGCGTGCGCCTTTCTACGCGCTACCGCCGGAGATGCGTTCCCGGGTCTCCGTGTCCCGGATCCGCCCCGAGGAGCGAGCAGGGCCTCCCAGGTTGCTTGGGCCATCCTCTTCGTACGTGCCATCGTCTTCGACCCCGCACAGGTCCACCGTCTCCTCGTCCATGTCGGCGACGGCAGTGCTGCCTTCCGGGATGTGGAACCCTTGGGCACCACGGAATTCACATTTTCGAGGCTTACTACCGACGGCCCACACGCTCGCCTGCCTACGCATCGCCGACGTCGTTACCTTCGCCGTCGCAAGGCTGGCTACCGGCTTGCCGGACTAAGCTTTGGCCGGACGGGTTTCGCACCCGCTGGATGACTAACCGAATTTCCGGAGTGTTCCTCCTTTCCATCGGACCAGCATTTCCTGGTCGCACCCACGTAATGCGGCACCGTGAAGGCAGCGTCTCGCCAACAGGAATCGATTAAGGTCCACGGATGACGACTGCGCGGTACGTCTCGATGTCGCTGCTGCTCTCCCTCGCTCCGCTGCTCGGTGCCTGCGGCGGTAACGACGCCGGCGATGGCGTCTCACCGACTCCTGACGCGAGTTCGGCCATCGACGCGAGCTCGGCCATCGACGCGGGTCGCCCCATCGACGCGACGCCGCCGATCGACGGCGATCTCTTCAACGACGCCGGCCCGTTGACCGTGGGCGGTGACTTCACGCTCGCCGAGCCACAGCCCGCTGACGTGCCGGCATTCGGTGCGCAGGGCATCGCGGCGATCGGGTGGGTCGGCAGCGAGTACCTCGCGCTCGAACTCGGCGACCGCCGCCACCTGCTAGTCCAGCGCCTCTCATCCGAGGGCGACCTGCTCGGCGCCCCGCTCGAGCTGGCCGGCAACCTGGGCGAGGACGACCGGACGGCCCTGGTCTGCAGCGGCAACCGCTGCCTGGTCGTGTGGAGCGACGTCGCCGCGCCCGCCGCGGCCGACCGGCTGCGCGGCGTGATCCTCGGCGCCGGGCTGGAGGTCGTGACCGCGACGCCGCTGGCGCTGGGCGAGGCCGATTCCTTCGTCGCAACCGCGACCGCGAACGGCTTCATGGTCGCGCGCGCGCTGCACCCCGACGGCATCGTCCTCCTCACCGTCGACCGCAATGGCGCCGTCGCTGTCCAAGCGCCCATCCTCGGCGGCGTTTCGATCTTCGCGCAGCCTCCCATCCTGGCCTGCGGCGCGACCACCTGCCTCCTCGGCGCCATTACTCCTGCCTCCCGGTAACAACACGTGTTCCCTAAAAGGGATGTAACGATTCTTGGTATGAGTTCCTCGAATTGTATCTGCTGGCTGCATGTGATAGTCT
>Ga0209515_10005087_pt1 | contig 17274 bp, 22 predicted proteins | sample Subgroupgradi54m_FD_187454 | JGI IMG/M metagenome (GOLD analysis project Ga0209515, IMG submission 187454) | Subsurface groundwater microbial communities from S. Glens Falls, New York, USA - GMW60B uncontaminated upgradient, 5.4 m (SPAdes)... ...
GGATCCAGATGGCGGTCCTGAACCCGGCGCTCGCCGTGCTGGACGAGACCGACTCTGGACTCGACATCGACGCGCTCAAGACCGTCGCGGCCGGCATCAACGCGCTGCGCGGCCCGCAGCGGGGCATCCTGCTCATCACGCACTACCAGCGGCTGCTCAACTACGTGAAGCCCGACCGAGTGCACGTCCTGGTGGACGGCCGCCTCGTCCGGTCCGGCGGGCCGGAGCTGGCGCTCGAGCTGGAGGCGAAGGGGTACGAGGGATTCAAGCCGGTGAGTGAACTGGTTGGAGTGTGAGGAGGGCAGCGATGGCCGCGACGAAACCGCAGGTCAGCATCAACGACGACTACGAGACGCTCTACGGCTTCCATGTGCCGGAGCGCTCCGTGTTCAAGGCGGAGCCCGGGCTGGACGAGGAGAAGGTCAAACAGATTTCCGGGATGAAGGAGGAACCGGCGTGGATGCTGGAGAAGCGGCTGCGCGCCTACCAGCACTTCGTCAGGAAGCCGATGCCGGTGTGGGCCAATACGGAACTACTCAACACAATCCGGTTCAACGACATCTTCTACTACCTCAAGCCGACCGCGAAGAAGAGCGAGTCGTGGGAGGATGTCCCACCGGAGATCAAGGAGACGTTCGATCGCCTCGGCATTCCCGAGGCGGAGCGCAAGTTTCTCGCGGGTGTCTCGGCGCAGTATGAATCCGAGTCGGTCTACCACTCCATGCGGGATGACCTGACGAAGCAGGGCGTCATCTTCCTCGACATGGATACCGCGCTGAAGGAACAGCCGGAGATCATCAAACGCTGGTTCGGCACCATCATCCCTGCGGCGGACAACAAATTCGCAGCACTCAACACCGCGGTCTGGAGCGGCGGCAGCTTCATCTACGTGCCCAAGGGCGTGAAAGTCGAGATGCCGCTGCAGGCGTACTTCCGCATCAACGCGAAGAACATGGGCCAGTTCGAGCGGACACTGATCATCGCGGATGAAGGGGCGGAAGTCACCTATTTTGAGGGCTGCACAGCGCCTTCCTATTCCTCCGACTCCCTGCACTCGGCAGTCGTGGAGCTCATCGCGCTGCCGCACGCGAAGATCCGCTACGTCACGATCCAGAACTGGTCGAAGAACGTGTACAACCTGGTCACGAAGCGGGCAGTGGCGCACGAGGGGGCGACCGTGGAGTGGCTGGACGGCAACCTCGGCTCGAAGCTGACGATGAAGTATCCCGGGGTCTACCTCATGGGCCGCGGCGCGCGCGGCGAGGTGCTCTCGGTCGCGTTCGCCGGGCCGGACCAGCACCAGGACGCGGGTGCGAAGATGATCCACGCCGCACCCGACACCTCCTCGGTCATTACCTCGAAGTCCATCTCAAAGGGGACGGGGCGGACGACCTACCGCGGCCTCGTGAAGGTCTACCCGGGTGCGGTCAACGCCAAGTCCACCGTGCGCTGCGACGCGCTGCTCCTCAACCCCGAGTCGCGCTCGGACACCTACCCGACGATGGAGATCGACGAGAAGCGCGTCCAGATCGGCCACGAAGCGACCGTGTCGAAGATCGGCGACGAGCAGCTGTTCTACGCCATGAGCCGGGGCCTGACGGAGCCGGAGGCGATGAGCATGATCGTCAACGGCTTCATCGAGCCGTTCGTGAAGGCATTGCCGCTCGAGTACGCAGTCGAGCTCAACCGGCTGGTGCAGCTCGAAATGGAAGGGTCGGTTGGATAAAGCAGATACGGGAAAACTGATAACGCAGATCAGGGAGAGTGTTGGAGGAGGAGACGAGATGATCACGTTGACGGCGTCGGCGGCGCAGGAAGTGAAGCGGTTAATGCAGGTGGAACAGAAGCCCAACCTCGGCGTGCGCATCGGGGTCAAGGGGGGCGGCTGTTCCGGCCTGAGCTATGTCCTCGCGCTCGAGGAGGCGGCTCCAAAACAGTACGACACGGTCTTCGAGCAGGAGGGCGTCAAGGTGCTCGTGGACGCGAAAAGCCAGCTCTACCTGGACGGCACCACGGTCGACTACAAGAACGGCCTTATGGGCGGCGGGTTTGAGTTTCTCAACCCGAACGCGAAAAAGTCCTGCGGCTGCGGAACTTCGTTTACGGCCTAACGCAGCCGTCGCGCCGATAGCCGATACCTTCTCCGGTAGCTTCCTGTGAAATGGTATCTGATATCGAAAGCGGGAAGCGATGAGCGGATTCTTTGGCCTCGCCACCATCGAGAGCATCGCGAAGGGGCTCCAGGAGCCCGCGTGGCTGACGGAGCTGCGCCGCGCGGCTTGGCGGACGCACACCGAGCTGCCCTGGCCGCATTCGAGCGACGACATCTGGCGGCGCACCGACGTATCGCTGCTGGATCCTGGCCGGGGCTTCACGCTGGCTGAGCCGGCACTCCTGCAGTCGCTTTCCATGAGTGAGGCGGGGTTGGGTGCGCTCACCCGTCCGCTCGGTGACGAATCCTTGCTGGTGCGGGCCAATGGCGCGTGGCTCGTGCCGCCGGAGGTGTCCGGGATCACGGTGGAGGAGCTCGCCGTTGCGGCCCAGGCCAGGCCGGAACCCATCCGCAGCATCTTGGAGTCGGACGGCCTGACCGAAGCGGAGCGCAAGCTCGCCAGCCTCAACGCCGCCTTCCATCATGATGACCTGGTCGTACGTGTGCCAGCGGGCATGACGGTCGAGCGGCCCGTCCGGCTCGTCCGCGCCTTTTCCATTCGGGACCAGGAAGCCATCTTTCCGATGACGCTCATCACGGTGGGAGCGGGTGCTTCGGTCACGCTCATTGAGGAGTCGATCAGTGTTGCCCCGCCAGTGCCTGGCGCTCCCCAGGCCGAGACCGGTCGTGATCCGGATCGCGGACACCTGATCAATAACCGCATCGAGCTCGTCCTCGAGCCCGACGCCTCGGTCCGCTACGTGCGGCTGCAGCGCTGGGACGCGCGGGCTAGGGAGTTTCTCCTCCAGCGGGCCACGCTCGCCAAGGGCGCCTCGCTGACGATGGCCAACCTCACCCTAGGGGCCGCGCTCTCCAAGACGCACGTCGTGACGAGGCTCGTGGGGCCGGGTGCCTCAACGACCATCTACGGCTTCGTGTTCGGCCACGGACGCCAGCACGTTGACCAGCACACGCTCCAGGACCACCAGGCGCCGCACACGACCTCCGACCTGCAGTACCGGGCGGCGCTCCAGGACGAGAGCCGCATGGTTTACACGGGGCTCATCCGCATCGCGAAGGCGGCAGCACGGACCAACGCGTACCAGGCGAACCACAACCTGCTCCTGAGCCGGACGGCGCGGGCGGAGACGATCCCCATGCTCGAAATCCTGGCCGATGACGTCCAGTGCAAGCATGGGGCCTCGATCGGGCCGGTGGATGACGAACAGGCGTTCTACCTGATGTCGCGCGGCGTCCCGCGCGAGGTGGCCCAGCGGCTCCTGGTGATGGGCTTTATCGAGCCGGTGCTCCAACAGATTCCATTTGCGCCGCTGCAGGAGCGGCTCCGTGAGGAGATTGAGGGAGAGCTGCATAGCCAGTAAGGATCTTGAGGATGGCGGGAGAATGTGTTTCGGTGGCCAAGGTTGGCGAGGTTGCCGTCGGGCAGTGCAAGCCGGTCGAAGTCGGCGGCAAGCGGCTGCTGGTCTGCCACACCGCGGAGGGGTTCTACGCGGTGGACGACACCTGCACGCACGACGACGGTCCGCTCGCTGAGGGCTGGCTGGAGGGCAACGCCATTGAGTGCCCGCGCCACGGCGCGCGCTTCGACGTGACGACGGGAAAGGTCCTCTGCCTGCCGGCCGCGGTGCCCATTCGGTCGTACCCCGTGCAGGTGGAAGGCGACGACGTGAAGGTCAACGCCGGGTAAGCTCGATGCTCGATGCCACACGCATCAGGCAAGACTTTCCCATCCTGAGCCGCCAGGTGCACGGGAAGCCGCTCGTCTACCTCGACAACGCGGCGACGACCCAGAAGCCGCGGCAGGTGCTCGACGCGCTCACCGCCTACTACACCCATTCCAACGCCAACATCCACCGGGGCCTCCACACGCTCTCCGAGGAGGCGACGGCGGCCTACGAGGCGGTGCGCGAGCGCACCGCCCGCTTTATCGGCGCCCCCAGTTCCCGGTCCATCGTGTTCACCCGCAACACCACCGAATCCATCAACCTCTTCGCCCGCGCGTGGGGGTACCGCCGCCTGGGGCCCGGCGACCAGATCCTCCTCTCCGAGATGGAGCACCACTCGAACCTGGTGCCCTGGCAGCTCCTCGCGAAGGAAACCGGGGCCTCGCTGAGCTTCCTCACGGTCACCGATGACGGGCGCCTCCGGCTGGAGGAGCTGGAGCAGCTGCTGAGCCCCCGCACGAAGCTCGTGGCGATTACGCACATGTCGAATGCCTTGGGCACGATCAATCCGATTGAGCGGATCGTCGAGCGCGCGCACCGGCAAGGCATCCCGGTGCTGGTGGATGCGGCGCAGGCGGCACCGCACCTGCCGCTGAACGTGACGTCCCTTGGCTGCGACGCGCTCGCCTTCTCCGCGCACAAGATGCTCGGTCCGACCGGGGTCGGGGTGCTCTACGCCCGCGAAGAACTGCTGGAGGCGATGGACCCCTTCCTCGGTGGCGGGGAGATGATCGCGGACGTCCAGCTGACCTCCTCGACCTGGAACGAGATCCCCTGGAAATTCGAGGCCGGCACTCCGAACATCGCCGACGTCATCGCCTTCGGTGAGGCGCTGGCGTACCTGGAACGGCTGGGGATGTCCGAGGTGCGTGCGTACGAACGTGAGCTAACCGTCTACGCATGGAAGCAGCTGCAGGGGCTGGCGGGCGTCACGCTCTACGGCCCGCCAGGGGATGCGGAGGATCGCGGCGGGGCGATTGCCTTTAACGTGAACGGCTTGCATCCGCATGACGTGGGGACGGTGTTGGATGCCGAAGGCGTGGCCATCCGGGCCGGCCACCACTGCGCCAAGCCGCTCATGCGGCGGCTGGGCGTGGCGGCGACTGCCCGCGCGAGCTTCTACATCTATAACACCCGCGAGGAGGTCGACCGGCTCCTCGAGGCGCTCCGGACCGTTCAGGTGTTCTTCAATAAGCCCGCGCGCGCGAAAATGGCGGCGTGACGATGATCGACCAGTTGGACGAGCTGTATCGCGAAGTGATTCTGGACCACTTTAAGAACTCCAGCCACCACGGCGTGCTGCCCGGGGCGCAGGTCAATGTCGACGGAACCAACCCGCTCTGCGGCGACGAGGTGACGTTCCATCTGAAGCTGGACGGCGATCGCATCGGCCAGGTCCGGTTCGAGGGAAAGGGCTGCGCGATCAGCCAGGCCGCCTCGTCCATGCTCGCCCAGCAGCTGGAGGGGAAGACGGTCGCCCAGGCCCGAGCGCTGATTGAGACGATGAAGGCGCTCATGCAGGGAGAGGCACCGGATGCCGCTGTCGATCTCGGCGACCTTGAAGCGCTGGCCGGCGTGCGCAAGTTCCCGGTTCGCGTCAAGTGCGCGGCGTTGTCCTGGAATGTGGTGGAACAGGGACTGGCGCAGGCGCGCCCAGACGCCACGGCAACGCAGCACTCAACAGTCAAAAGGTAACATCACAAGCAAGTAAAAATTCAACAGGGTGAAGGCCGCTTCGTTTGGTAGTGACTTGTTACTTTTGACTGCCCATTGATGGCCGGAGGCTCACATGGCGATTAACGAGCAACAGGTGTTGGATGCACTGAAGCCGATTGAAGACCCTGAACTGCATCTGGGCATCGTGGATCTCGGGCTCATCTACGGCGCGGACATCAACCCGCAGCCCGAGGGCGATGACGTGAAGCTGACCATGACCTTTACCTCGCCCTTCTGCCCCTATGGTCCCCAGCTCAAGGCGTCGGTCCAGCGGACCGTCGCAAGCATTCCCGGCGTCAAGAACGCCATCGTCAACATCGTTTTCACCCCACCGTGGGACCCGCACACGATGGCCTCGGAAGACTGCAAGCTCGCGCTGGGCCTGGGTTGGGACGAAGACACCCCAGAGGGAGGGACCGAGGTTGAGCGCGAGCGCTGAGATCGCCCGGCGCACCCGCGCGCCGGCGGCCGCTCCGCTGACCGTCGTCATGAGCTTCCCGGACTCCAGCGCGCGCTCCGCCGCCGAGGGTCTGCCGGCCGCCTCACGCGGCCGTTCACGCTCCTCCTAGCCTCTCCCCCGCAGCCTCCTCGTGCTTCGCCGGCGATTCCGGCCACCGCTCTACCGGTCTATCCTGGAGCCACGCCAGGAGCCCACCATGACGCGCAGCCAGCATGCCGCCCTCGCACGACGTCCCGCTGGAACGCCAGCCGGTTCTTCGGTCCGATCGATCCCGGCGGCGGCTGGATTGGAACAGCACGGCAGCCAGCGTCCCGGGTACGTCTTCTGGAATCTCGGTGTAGCGGCGCTCTATGAAGAGGCGCTGCGCCGGCGCGAGGGCCAGCTCGCCGAGGGCGGCGCGCTCGTGGTGCGGACCGGCCAGCACACCGGCCGCTCGCCCAACGACAAGTTCATCGTCCGCGAGGCCGCCAGCGCCGAGCACGTCTGGTGGGGGAACGGTAACCGGCCGCTCGACGCCCGCCGATTTGACGCGCTCCATGCGCGCGTTCTCGCCTACCTGACGGGGAAGGACCTCTTCGTCCAGGACGGCTTTGTGGGCGCCGAGGCGCGCTACCGGCGGCCCATCCGCGTCATCACGGAAACCGCCTGGCACAGCCTCTTCGCCCGGACGATGTTCCGGCCCGCCCAGACGACGCGGGACCTACCCCACCCGCCGGGGGGAACGGCGCGTCCTTCGCGCCGGAGTTCACGGTCCTGCACGCGCCAAACTTCCTCGCCGACCCGGAGTGGGACGGGACCAGTTCCCCGACGTTTAGCCTCGTCCACTTCGGCCGGAAACTCATCCTCATCGGGGGACGAGCTACGCGGGAGAGATCAAGAAGTCGGTCTGCACCATCATGAACTACCTCCTGCCGATCGAGCGCGTGCTCTCCATGCACTGCGCGGCCAACATCGGGCCGAGTGGGGACGTCGCCATTTTCTTCGGCCTCTCGGGCACGGGGAAGACGTCGCTCTCAGCGGATGCCCGGCGGACCCTCATCGGCGACGACGAGCACGGCTGGAGCGACCGCGGGATCTTCAACGGAAAACACGCGCGGCGCCTACCCCATCGCGTTCATTGCCAATGCGAGCGAAACGAAAACGGACGGCCACCCGTCGAACATCATCAGGCTCACCTGCGATGCCTTCGGCATCATGCCGCCGATCGCCCGGCTCACCCCCGAGCAGGCGATGTACCAGTTCATCTCCGGCTACACGGCGAAGGTCGCCGGGACGGAACAGGGCATCACCGAGCGGAAGGCGACCTTCACGCGCCTGTTTCGGTGCGCCCTTCATGGCGCTGCGGCCGTGCGTGTACGCGAAGCTCTTGGGCGAGCATATCACACGGCACCGCGTCCGGTGCTGGCTCGTGAACACCGGCTGGACGGGCGGGCCGTACGGGACCGGCAGCCGGATCAAGATCGGCGCCACCCGCGCCATAGTGGACGGGGTGTTGAGCGGTGCTCTGGATAACGCCCCGACGGCGGTGGATCCGGTGTTCAAGTTCGCCCGGATCACGATGCCCTGGGGTTCCGGATGCCGTGCTGGACCCGCGGGCCAGCTGGAAGGACCCGAAGGCGTATGATGCCAAGGCCGGGAACTGGCGGCGCTGTTCCGGGAGAACTTCGTGCAGTTCGCCGACTGCGAGCCGAGCTGTGTCTGCGAGGGTGGGCCGACGCTGTGGAAGGGGCAGGGAGCATGGCAGGGGGCCAGCGGCCCCGGGAGGGCGCGATGAGCGGTGCAGTGGCCGCGAGAGTCGAAGACGAACGGTGGGTTCCGCCGGCTGAGACGGGCGGCCGGTCGCTGGTGACCTCCTTAGGCATCATCGAGGGGGAAGTCCTGCTCTACCTCGACGTCCATGGGGCCACCCCGGTGCGCCGGCTCATCCGGGAGCTGGAGTGGCCCTCGCCGCTCGTGACAATGGCTGTCGGCGCCCTCATCCGGGAGGGCCTGGTTCGGGCCAGCCAGCACGAGCTGGAGGTGATCGTGGCTCCGCGGCGGCCGCCTGCGGGGGGAGGACTGAGTCTGGTGCTGGAACCCGTGCCGGAAGTGTGGGGAGGGTCACCGTGATGGACCGGCGCCGGCTGTGGATGATGTGGTGGTCCGGCCTGCTGGCCGCGGCGACGTTCGTCCATCTCCTGCGGACGATAACCGGGGGGCCGGTCGTCGTCGGCTCGATGGCCGTTCCGCTCCGGGTGAGCTGGGTCATCGTGCCGGTCGCGGGAGGGGCCTCGGTGTGGCTGGTGCGGCAGGCTCGTGGCGCGGGGTAACCGAGGCAGGGTCTCTCATGAAAGTGACGCTGAGCGGTCAGCTCTTCGAGAGCAAGAAAGTCCGCATCCGGCAGCGGCCGGTGGGGGTGCCGTCGCCCCACCGCGTCCGACGGGCCAGTGCGAGGACGGAAGGAACGCTGTGGCAGCGCAGGATGCGGTCACTGGCCATGCGCCTACCGAAAGGCCGCACGCACCGGGACCGCTCCGGCTCGCCGATCAAACGGGGTTAAGTGACCAGGAGAGGAGCAACCAGATGGCTCGACGCACTGGCGGACAGGCGGGATCCACGACGGCAGCGCCGGCAGGAACGGCGGATCGCGACGCCGTCGCGCGGCTGGCGTACGAGCTCTATGAGCAGCGGGGGCGGGTGGACGGTCGTGACTACGAGGATTGGCTGCAGGCCGAAGCGGTCCTGCGCCGCGGCGGACGAAGCGGGCGCGTCGGCCGCGAAGTGACCGCGCGCCAGACGGAACTGCGGGGCGAATGAGCTGATGGGCGCGGGCGAGCCGACGGTTCAGGACGACATGACGGAGTAGCCGCACTGGATTCACGCCGGCTGGAACCGTGACCACCAACCAGGTTACCCCGTCTGACCGGCGGCGCCGTACCGCAGGCCTCCTGCTCGGCCCCGCGCTCGCGCTGGCAATACTCCTGTGGCCCGGCGCCACTCCCTGACGCGTGTCATAGACGGGATGTGCGGGTTCGGGGAAGGTAGATGCTGGGAACAGGGAGTAGCGGGCGCAGGGACACGGAACCGCCCCGGCAAGCACTCCCGGAACCCACCAGGGAAGGAGATAGCGATGTCCCTGGGGAAGGTGAACGACACGCCTCGGATCCGCTGAGTCAGCGCACGAGAAGACAGACGGCGGACCCTGGGCGTGGTTTTTTTGAGGCGGGCGGCTCGATCGTGACCACTTCCTTCGTGATGCAGTCCTTGATCTTTATCGCGATTCCCTCCAGGTGAGCGGCTGTTTCCAACAGAGCGTTCAGCGTGCTCACGTGCAAGCCGCGCGCCATCCGCCTCCGCCGCACGGAACGCGCTATGGTACAATGAGCCTATGGGGGACGAACTGCAAGCCAAAATCGTAGCCCGGACGCGCGAGCACCACGGGATCGGCGGAGTCCGGACGCGGCTGCGCGATGCGGTCTTCGGCACCCAGGACGGCCTCATCTCGACGCTCGGGGCCCTGACCGGCATCGCGGAGGGCACACGGAGCGGCGAGGCGGTCGTCGTCGCCGGCTTCGTCATCCTTGTCGTCGAATCGCTCTCGATGGCGGCGGGCTCCTACCTCTCCTCGAAGTCGCAGCGGGAGTATCTTGAGCGGCTCCTGCGCGAAGAGGAGGAAGAGATCGCGCGCGACCCGGAGGGGGAGCGCCAGGAGATCGTCGAGATGTACCGCGTACGCGGCTATACCGACGAGGAAATCGCCATCATCGTCCGGCGGCTCATGAGCGACCCGAAGCTCTTGCTCGAAGATATGGCGCACAAAGAGCTTGGGATCTCCCCCAGCACCCTGGAGGAGCCGCTGGGCAATGCCCTCGTCATGGGGATCGCGTACGTCGCCGGCGGCCTCGTGCCCGTCCTCCCGTACCTGACCTTGCCCATGGCGACGGCCATGCCGGTGTCGATCATCGGGACGCTGTTCGCCCTCTTCCTCTTCGGCGGGTTGAAGGGCCGGCTGGTGAAGCAGAGCTGGTGGCGCAGCGGCCTGGAGATGGTAGGGGTGGCGGGGGTCGCCGCACTCGCCGGGTTCTTCATCGGGCGGGTCGTCGACCGCTGGGTGCTCCGCTAAGCGTGGAGGGTGACATGGAGCAGCTGCTCGCCGGCGCCGAGCTCTTCAAGCGCCTCACCCCGGCCCAGGGCAAGCGGCTGGCCGCGGCCTCCCGCGAGAAGCGCTACGCCAAGGGAGACACGGTCTTCCGGGCGGGCGATCTGGCCGAGGCGGTCTGCATCGTCAAGGAGGGCCGGGTCCACCTCATGCGGTTTCTGGAGGGCGGGCAGGCCGCCACGACGTGCGTGATGACGGACGGCGAGGTGTTCTGCTGCCTGCCCGCGCTCGACCGCAAGCCGTATCCGGTGGACGCCGTCGCCGCCGTGGACTCAACGGTCATCCGGATCCCCACCAGCATCTTCCACGAACTCCTGCAGGAGAACCCCGCTTTTCTGCAGGACTCGCTCTGCCTCTTCTGCGACCGGCTGCGCGGCGTCGAGCAGAAGAGCTGCATGGCGTATGACTCGACCGAGCGGCGGCTCGCGCAGGCGTTGGTCGCGCTCTCCAAGAAGTTCGGCGCCACCATCCCCCTCGCCAAACACGAGCTGGCCGAGCTGGCCAGCACGACGGTGGAAACCACCATCCGGATCCTCAGCCAGCTCAGGCGGCAGGGCGTCCTCAAGTCCTCCCGCGGTGCGACCACCATCGTCAAGCCCGACCAGCTCCACCGCCTCGCCGGTTCCTAGCCGTGCCGTTCGCCGCCTCCTCCCGCCGCACCGCGGCGGCCTCCTCCTGCATGACCGCCGTCATATATGATGGGCGTCATAGACTGCCGATTCGATCTAGCGTAGCCTTGGAGGAGTCAGGCGGGGTGGAAGGGAAGAAGAGTGGGGGGCCGGCCGATGAATGCGATCGAACGCCTGCGCAGAGACCACGTGATCCTCCGCGCGAAACTGGACGTCTTGGAATCGGCGCTTCGGATGGGGCCGGAGGCGTGATATGTTCTTCGGGAAGTCTGCTTCACGCTGGCGCGGCAGCTGCGCGACCACATCAAGCGCGAGGAGGACCTCGTAGCGGCCTGCCGCAAGGCGATGACTCCCAAGGTGCTGGTCGAAGTTGTCGTGGAGCACAAGGACGAGCCGGAGCAGCTACGGACGATCAACCGCCTCTTCCTCTCACAGCCGACCCAGTCGCTCGAGCGGATCCGGCCGGCGCTGGAAGAGGCGATCCGCCGCCTGCGCCACCACATGGCGGAGGAAGAAGCGGAGTTGTTCCCGTTGCTGGAGCGGACGCTCGCTGCGGCCGAGGCACCTATCGTTGCGCCGCACCCCAGGGGGCCGTTTAACGAGACCACGACGGTGAACCGCATGGTCCGCGAGTTCCCAAGGACCCGGCCCGTCTTCGATCGGCTGTTCATCAATGTGCCGCTCGAGGGGTGCGCCTGTCTGGATGAGGTGGCCTGGCGCCACGGGATGGACGCGCGGGAATTGTTGGGACAACTGGAGCAGGCGATTGGTGCCTGCGGCTGCGTTTAGCGGGAACTTCATCCGGCTGGTGAGCACGTAACGGTGGGCGTATGTGATGCGGTGACGGGAGGAGGCCAATGCAGAAGCGTCGGCGGCTCTGGGTGGGGGTGGTGAGCGGGTTGGCTGGCGGACTGACGGTCTTGCCGACGGGCCTGCACGCAGGAGCGTCGAACAAAACGCCGCCGATGATGGAGGCCGAGCTGACGTTTGCTCCCCAGGTGCCCGCGCCCGTCACCCGCAAGCACCCGGCGATCGTGAAGGTGCATCTCGATTCAGGGGTGCAGGTCGCCGAATTGGCGCCGGGTTTGAAGTACCGCTTCTGGACGTTCAACGGCCATGTTCCCGGGCCGTTCATCCGGGCGCGGATCGGCGATACGCTCGAGATTCACGTCACCAATCAGGACGACAGCGGCATGCCGCACAACGTAGATCTGCATGCGGTCACCGGCCCGGGCGGCGGAGCCAAGGTCACCACCGTCGTGCAGGGCGAAGAGCGCGTGGCGTGGTTCAAGCTCCTGCACCCGGGCCTGTTCATCTACCACTGCGCCGCCCCGCCGGTGATGGACCACATCGCCAACGGGATGTACGGCCTGATCCTCGTCGAGCCCACAGGCGGGCTGCCGAAGGTCGACCGCGAGTTTTACGTCCTCCAGAGCGAGTTCTACACGAAGGCGCCGGTCGAGGGGGCGGACACGCTCGAGTTTTCTCATGAGGAGGGCGCCGCGGAGCATCCCCAGCAGGTTGTCTTTAACGGCCATGTCGGCTCGCTAGTCGGCGAGGGGGTCCTGAAGGCAAAGACGGGCGATCGGGTCCGGATCTTCTTCGGTAACGCGGGCCCCAACCTCATCTCGTCCTTCCATGTGATCGGGGAAATCTTCGACAACGTGTACCGCGAGGCTGATCTCGTCAGTCCCCCGGCGCACAGCGTCCAGACCACGCTGGTGCCGGCCGGGGGTGCGACGGTCGTGGAGTTCGTCGTCGAAGTCCCGGGCGACTACACGCTGGTGGATCATGCGATCTTTCGTGTGGAGAAGGGCGCGGTCGGATTCCTGCACGTCGAGGGCCCGCCGCGGCACGACATCTTCGTCTCACAGGACGACGCCCAACCCTGCCCCGGCTGCCTGGTGCACCCCTAAATACGGAGCAAGCGATCGTGATGCGAGGCAATGCCCGTGCGTCCGGATACGCACGTCGCTTCAGGCCCATGCTCGGGTTGCTACCTGGCGCGGTCCCCCATCCCTCGGATTGGTCCCCTCCAGGCTGTTCTATGACGCGGCTCATGGTGCACAGTGAGGAGCAGGGAGAAAATGATTTTATCTCGAGGGGGAGGACGCGATGAGCCCAAGCGCAGGAGTGCACGATGGACTCGATGTCCTCCGGGCGGCCCTCGCCGCCCTGGCAGGTCGTCTTTCCCAGCTGGAGCGACGGTGGGACAGCACGGCACGCCTCACCGACACCCTCGAATCCTGCCTCTGCGCGCATGCCGCTCAGGAAGAAGCTCGGCTTGACGCACGCCTCGGCCCACGACACCCCGCAGGCCAGGAGCTTCACAACTGACAAAGGAAGCAGCGCTACGCGCCACCCTCTCCCAGTTCGGTCATGACGGAAGCAAAGTGGCGTCTGCTGAGGCACCGGAGTGCCTTGTGAGGTAGGTGTAGGCGGGGTGCGGGGACGGCCGGCTTCCGGCGGCCTCGGAGTGATCGGGCGGCGAGGTCATCGCCGCCATTGACGAGGGGCGGCTCCGTTGCGAGAATGGCGGGGTCGCCCTTCGTGCATTGACGGGCGGCCACGACGACGATGCTGGTCATCGAAATTGCGCCCAACCCCAACTGCGAGCCCGTGGACATGCGGGTGTTCCACGACCTGGAGCCCCCGAAGCTCATGGCCCAGGTGCGGTTAGAGGTGTCGGGCGACGGACGCGGGCCGCAATGGTACGTCGTCACCGGCTGGACGGCGGCCGGCGCTGCCTGTCCGGCACTGGCCCACAAGGTGGACGACTCCGGGGAAGGGGTGGCCCTCCTGGTCTCTGGGGGAGACGCCGGACTGCGTCTGCAGCCCGCGGGGCGCGACGCTCCCTGGCGGCTGGACGACACCACGCAGCACGGCGTCCCCTTCCTGCTGGTTGCGGACGCGACGGACCTCCGCTTCGCGTAGGCCGCACGCCGCCGCCGTCGTTGACCCACGCTCCTGCCTGAGCTATAGTAGAAGACCTCAACCGTCCATCCTGCTGCCGCAGACCACCGACGCACATGGCCGACAACCTCGCTGACAAACGGATCGGAGAGTTCCTCCAAGAGCTACCCGGCGCCACCCGTGAGGAGATCGCCGATTTCCGGCAGCTCGTCGAACGGTACTTCCTCGGCGAGCTGACGCCGGACGAGTTCAAGGCCCGCCGGCTGCACTTGGGGACCTACGGGATCCGCGCCACCAAAGACGTCCACATGATGCGGATCAAGATCCCCTCGGGCATCCTCACGGCGGAGCAGCTCGAGTGCCTCGCGGACCTGGCCGAGCGCTACTCCAAGGGCATCGGCCACATCACGACCCGCCAGGACATGCAGCTCTACTGGATTCCTACCCGAGAGGCCCCGGTGGCGATGGCGCGCGCGGCCGCCGTCGGCCTCACGACCCGTGAGGCCTGCGGCAATAGCGTCCGCAACGTCACGGCCTGCCCATACGCCGGGGTCAGCCCGAGCGAACTCTTTGACGTGACCCAGCATGCCGAGGCGGTGACACGCCACTTCCTCCGTAACCCGGTCAGCCAAAAGCTGCCGCGGAAGTTCAAGATCGCCTTCGAGGGCTGCCCGGTGGACCATGCGAAGACGGCGATCCACGACATCGGCGCGGTGGCCGCCATTCGCGAGGAGGGCGGCAAGCGCATCCTCGGATTCAAGCTGTACGTCGGCGGCGGGCTGGGTGCTGCCCCCATGCAGGCGATCCTCCTCGAGCCCTTCACCCCCGCGACGGAGCTCCTGCGCACCTGCGAGGCGGCTGTCCGTGTGCACGACCGGCTGGGCGACCGGAAGAACAAGGCCACCGCGCGCATCAAGTTCGTGGTGAAGCGCTTGGGGCCGGAGGCCTTCCGCCAGGAACTGTTCAAGGAGCGCGCGCCGCTGCCGCGCTACACATATCCAGCCATGGCGGTGACGGAAACGGATGAGCGACCGCCGGTGCCACAGGGCATTCCAGCCGCTCCGTCCGTCAACGGGACCTACGCACGCTGGTTGTTCACGAACGTAGTGGGCCAAAAGCAGGCCGGCTTCTCGACGGTGGCCATCCGGCTGCGCTTGGGCGACATCTCATCATTGCAGATGCGCGCACTCGCTCAGATCATTCGGCGCTACTGCGGCGGGAAACTGCGGGCGTCGATCGAGCAGAACCTCATCCTGCGCTGGGTGCGCAATGAGCACCTGACCGCGCTCTTCTCAGAGCTGGAAGCGATCGGCCTGGCGGAGCCGGAGGCAGGCAAACTCCAGGATGTCACCTCCTGTCCGGGCGCCGAAACCTGCCAGCTCGGGATCGCCGCCTCGCGTGGCCTGGCGCGGGCGGTGGAGGACGGGCTCAAGTCCGCCAGGCTCTCCGGGCCGGACATCGACGACGTCCGTATCAAAATCAGCGGCTGCCCTAACTCCTGCGGCCAGCATCATGTCGCCGATATCGGTTTCTTCGGCGGCGCGCGAAAACTCAACGACCATCTCGCCCCGCATTTCCAGCTGCTGATCGGTGGCCTGGCGGCGGAAGGCACGGCGACGTTCGGCCAGCCGGTCGTGAAGCTGCCGGCGCGTCGGATCCCCGACGCGGCCGTCCGAATGCTCGAGCGGTACCGCCACGATCGCCAGTCCCCCCAGGAGTCCTTCCACGTGTTCGCCGGACGCGTCGGCGTCGCGTACTGGAAACAGCTCCTCGCAGAGTTCACCACCCTGCCGCCCTACGAGCAGTCGCCGGAATCCTACCGCGACTGGGGCGCCGAGGCCGACTTCACGCTGGGCGGCATGGGGCCCGGCGAGTGCGCGGCGTAACCCCGTCGTCACCCCGTTCCTCACTCGACTAGCCTCAGCGCTCCCGCACCCTCTCTGGCGCCGTTCCAGCGCTCTCTGACGCGTATCATAGACCTCCCCGCTTCCGACCGCTAGGCTGGCTACGTATAGCCAGCTACAGCACAGGGGGGGGGTGGGCATGAACAGCAAGTCGACGACGCGGGAGTTCCGCTACGAGCCCCGGTATTGCTCGTTCTTCTGCAAGCACGTCTGGGCGATCCGGACACCGCAGGCGGACAGCCGCTGGACAATCGTCAACTGCCTGGACAAGGACGAACACTGCTTTGGGGTGGACTGCGTCTTTACGACGAGCTGCGGCGGGTGGCCCTATCCCCTGCTGCCTCACCAGGCCGACGAGCGCCCGGCCGCGTCATGATCAACGTGACCTCGCTCTCCGGCGGCGAGCCGCTCTACCACCCGCGGTTCTTCGAGTACGCCGGCTACGCCCGAAGCCTGGGACTGCGGCTGACGCTCTCAACCAACGGGACGCTGATCACGCCGGAGGCGGCCGAGCGGATCACGGCCGCCGGCTTCAGTTACGTCGGCATTTCGTTTGACGGCCTCGGCTCGGTGAACGACCGGTTCCGGGGCAAGCGGGGAGCCTTCGAGCAGGCGGTGGCCGGCCTGCGGCGCCTCAAGGCGCTCGGGCAGAAGGTGGGGTTGCGCTTTACGCTCACCCGGCGTAACTACGAGGCGCTGCCGGACATCTTTGCCTTCGTCGAGGAGGAGGGCATCGACCGCGTGTGCTTCTATCACCTCGTCTATTCGGGGCGGGGCAGCCGGATTGCGAGGAACGACCTCCTCCACTGGGAGACCCGCGACACGCTTGACCGGATCTGCGCGTGGATGGTATCGCTGCAGTCGCTGGATCAGCATGTCGACGTCCTGACGGTCGACAATCACACGGACGGAGTCTACCTCTATCTGAAGCTGCTGCGGGAGGACCACGCGCGCGCGGAGCGCGCCCGGCGGCTGCTCGAGTGGAATGGGGGCGGGGCCCATGCCTCCGGTGTCGGGATCGCCAACATCGACGCTTCGGGCGGCGTCCACCCGGACCAGTTCTGGCAAACGCACACCCTGGGCAGCGTCCGCGAGCGGCCCTTCAGCCAGATTTGGACGAACAACGCGGACCCGCTGCTGGCCGGCCTGCGCAACCGCCTGCCGCTCCTCACAGGCCGCTGCGGCGCATGCCGGTGGCAGCCGATGTGCGGCGGGTCCTTCCGCGTGCGCGCGCTGCAGGTCACGGGTGATCCCTGGGCGCCGGACCCGGTGTGCTACCTCACGGACGAGGAAATTGGAGATGGGACATGAGGTGGGGACAGGACCAGAAATGGCTCCCAGTGATCCTCGAGGACCGATGCACCGGCTGCGGGTCGTGGACTACGGCCGAAGCCGGCGGTGGGTTCCCCCCCACGAGGAGGGCCAGCCACAGGCTGCCCAGCCCGATCCGGTGGACTCCGTGGCGACTCAGGACGGCCTCCTCTCGCTCGTGGGGTTCCTGGTCTCTCGTCTGTAGTGCCCCCGTTCGTGCTCAGCGACGCAGCCGGCTAAAGATTTGTCCCGCGTTGGCGCCACTCAGGCTCTTTTCCCATTGGGCGATCGCGCTGGGGCTTGGAG